>Ga0187871_10004218_pt1 | contig 10865 bp, 9 predicted proteins | sample June2016WEW_16_1_FD_132988 | JGI IMG/M metagenome (GOLD analysis project Ga0187871, IMG submission 132988) | Peatland microbial communities from SPRUCE experiment site at the Marcell Experimental Forest, Minnesota, USA - June2016WEW_16_10 | ecosystem: Environmental > Terrestrial > Soil >...
CGATCTCGGCCAGTCCGGCGACGACCACAATGTGACTGTTGTAGACGGCGCCCGAAAGACCTGCCGCCAGCGCAAATGGGACGGTGAGGCCGTCGGACATGCCGATAACCCCATCGCGCACGACTTCGCCGGCGGTGAAATGGCGTTCAATGTGGGGCGTTTGGGGCATGGTTTCCTAGCTCGGGATGAGCGCTGACATATTCGAGAGCGCGCTCGGCCATCTCGCGCTCGCCTTTGTAGCTGAGTCTTGCGGGCGCTTCGTCCAAAGGCACCCAGAAGGCTCGCTGCACCTCGATCCGCATCTCCGGCGAGATATTCCCCAGCTTCCCGGCGCGGTACAGCAGCAGATAGAAGCTGACGATCTTGAACACCCGTGCGCGATCGCCCCAGTTGCGCACATAAACGTATTTGATATCGGCCAGCTTGGCGATGAGCTCGGCGCGCACCCCGGTTTCTTCTTCCACTTCGCGAAGCGCAGTCTGGTCCGGCTTTTCGCCCTTATCGATAGCGCCTTTAGGCAACGCGCGCACCACATGCTGCTTTATTTGGCCCGTGGACTTCGCCGCCATTTTTTTCGGCCGTTCCACATGCGGTTCGATTATGGCGATAAACCAGCGGCCGCGCATCTTGCGCAGTACTACACCGCCGGGAGAAAACTCGCGCACCATAATCGCCCCGGATGAACGGCTAGTTTCGCAGAGAAAGCAAGGGCTGACAACAGGCGAGCGTCAACTTGGGTTAATTGGAAAGAGCATCGATATACTTATCGCGGTGCGTCCAGACAGCCGGAATAACGTTATAGGCGTTGAGAGCTTCTATGACATCCCCCCCTACCTGCTGCTCTTGGTCATTTAGAAACGCATACGCCTCTGCTTCGAATGCTTCGCTGCGAGCAACTCGCGTGTCGCTTAGGGTCCAAAGATAAGAAACAATATTTTCCTTCTTGGGCGCGGCGATCGCCTGCAGGATACGCTCTGGCCTTCTCCGGGATTTTGGAATCAGGAAGTCAACGTTGTGGTCGTAGCCACTCTTGCCGGCTAGCTTAACTCTAGCCGTGTAGCGAACTTCATGATCGTCGAGGAACTTTCGCACGTCTTCGAAGAAAAAACTAGCAACTCGGGGCTGTGCCATGACATACATGTCGTTAACAGCCAGCATCGCTTGTACCAATGAGTGTAGGCGTTGCCCGACGTTGCTAGGTGACGCCTCAACGAGCAGTTGATTCCTTTCCGAACGTACGCCCATCCCTTCCAGGACGGTATCCAGAACCATCCTGCGTTTTGGAGTGTCGAGATCAAGTCCGCTTGTTCTTAGGTCGGAGAGAACGTACCCGTCGTCCGACAGGATTATTGTTCCATTACGGCGCGTCGCGTACACCTGAAGATGATCATTGTGACGATCAAGAAATGGAGTGGTCAGCTCGCAAGCCCCCCAATGTCTTCGACGGAAAGGCCGTGTCGCAACCAGGTAACATAGTCATCAATCAGTTTTTGACATTCCTCTCGGTTCAAACGATCACCCCCTGTACAGGCGGAGGGGATTCGATATTGCAGAATGCGCAAAACTCCTGAAACGTTGTACCCGGGTCCGAAAGCAGAGTAAATCGACCGGGATCAACTGGGTGCGCCCACCTGTCGTCGAAGCCCTCTCTGAAGAGATGCACGTGTGTGCCACTGAGTCGAACGCCGTCCGGATTGGTGTGCGGTGCTCCATCCACATCCAGTCGGGCCAGCACGACGACACTTTGCACTCTGTTTTGGAGCTTCAGCTTCGAGATCCGAAAGGTGCCTCGCCACACATCCAGCAGAAACTTGTCGCGAATATCTAGACCGGTGAGTTCACAGCTCTCATCCGCCCCGGGCGGAATCGCGACAGTTGCTGGTGGTTGAGAGAAATGCTTTACCATTCGCACAACAATCGTTCAGCTTCGCTTTCAGTCAGCATTGTGCCGTCCGCGCTGTGCTTGGTCGAAGAAGAATAGCATCAAGCAAGCGCTTCTCAGCATTTCTTTAGCGGGGACACAGATAGCCAAGGGTGTCTTTCTAAGACGCTGCCAAGAGGTCGCGCGCCATCTTCGCGTAGAGCTCAACGGCCTCGAGCAGTTGTTTCTTTTCGATGTATTCGCCTTCCGTGTGCGCGACGTGGATCGAGCCGGGGCCGATCAGCAGCGGTTTGCCCCAGCGCGTGAGGGCAGGAATGTCTGTCGTGAATTTCGCCACCATCGTCTCGATGCCGGGAACAGTGCCGAGTTCCATGAAAGGGATCTCCAGCTTGAAGTTGGCTTCGGCTTTGCCGGCGACCGCATTCGCGATCTGCTCCCGCAGTTCTTGCGCAGGACCGACCAGGCGAAATAATAGCTGCGCCACTGCACGGTCGGGGATCACATTGGGCGCGCGCCCACCTTCGATCATGCCGATGTTGAGCGTGCACGGCCCCGCTTTGGGATTCGTCGGCAGCTTGAGCTCGCGGACCTCGTGCAGCGCATCCAGCAGCTTTTCGATGGCCGATTCGCCCAACTCGGGATAAGCCGAATGCGCCATCTTGCCGCGCGCGACCAGCTCCACACGCAACGTTCCTTTCGAGGCCACAGCCAGACGGTTCTCCGTCGGCTCGCCGTTGATCAGGAACTTCACGCCGCGCGGCTGCTGGTTTGCGACCTGCGCCCCCTGGCTATCGCGCTCCTCGCCCACGAGAAACAGCAAGCCAACGTGAACGCCATGGGCCTTCAGCTTTTCCGACGCCGCAATCTGGGCCACGATGATTCCCTTGGCGTCGCATGACCCGCGTCCGTAGACGCGTTCCGGCGTCTCAGACGAGGGAATGAACGGGGGCACCGTGTCCATGTGCGTCGAAAGTGCGAGCGCAGGATGAGCATAGCCGGGAACAGTCGCCCAGATGTTAAAGCGATCGCCCTCCACTGGCATGCGCTCGACGCCGTAGCCGAGCCGCTGTAATTCCTCCCCGAGTGCGTGGCCGACGGCGCCTTCCATTCCGGTTGTGGATTCAATGTCGATGAGCTTGCGCGTGAGGGCGAACAGATCCATGCCTGAAGCATAGAGCATTCCGTTGTCCGCAGTCATACCCAGCGATGCGAAGAGCGGCCGCCGCCGGACACGGTAACCATCGGCAGGTGCAGTTAGCGCTGAAGCTAGCGTTCTGATGTTTCGCCCGCTATTTGGGCGCGCCGCTCAATCCGGCCCACTTCTCCAGCAGACCGAGTGTCGCGGCATAGTCGAGATCGTCCCAACCTTCCTCGCTCGACAGCTCATAAATCTCGTCGACGGTCTCCAGCGCCGGCAGCTTGACTCGGTTCTCCTTGGCCGTATCGAGCATGAGGTGAATGTCTTTGTGCATCAGGCGAAGCGGAAAGTTGGGAGTGTAGTCGTGGCGCAGCACAAACGGAGCCTTGTAGTCGATTGCGCCCGAACGCACCATCGACGCCTGAATCAGCTCGATCAGCTTATGCGGCTCGACCCCCAGCTTGCGCACCAGAACGAAGGCTTCGGCAAATCCCTCATAGATGAGGGCAAGCATGAGGTTCATACCGAGCTTCGCCGCCTGTCCTTTGCCATTACTGCCGATGTGAATCACCTGCTTGCCCATGGCTTTGAATAGCGGATCCAGATATTGCACCGGCTCGGCTGCGCCGCCGACGATAAACACGAGTTGCCCGTTTTCCGCGCCGATCTTGGAGCCGGTAACGGGCGCGTCAACCCAATGCACACCGCGCTCGTTGACCCGTTCCGCGAAGCGCACGGTCGCCGAGGGCGAGATGGTGCTGGAATCGACCACAATCGCGCCTTCGCGCAGGGACTGCAGGGCGCCATCGTCGCCAAAGATCACGCGCTCGACGGCGTTAGTGTCGGCAACGCAGCCCCAAACCACCTCCGCTTCTTTGGCTGCATCCGCGGGAGATACGGCTGTGGTCGCGCCATCCACATGCTGGCGCGCGGTACGGTTCCACACTGACACCTCATGTCCCGCCGCCACCAGCCGCGACGCCATCGGTCGTCCCATGATGCCCAAACCGAGGAAGGCAATCTTCATGCGCTGCTCCTTTAACGGTCCCGTTAATTGTTGCGGATCCGAAACGCCCACAAACATTCGGCGCGAATACCCGAAACTAATGGTTTACGCTGAGTGGAACAGTAAGGTCAAGGAAGAGATTGTTGTGACAAAAAAGACGTGCCGCCGGTTAGGCGGCACGTTTGCGAGCCGCTTCAGCAATTTCTGGTTGGAAGTTAACTGAAGCTCCCGCTCGTTTTGCCAATTACGACTAGGCGGTCGCCGCCTCCACCTTGATGGTCCGCGCCGGGCGTTTATGCGTACGATGCGCGGTCGTCTTGGTCGTGTGCTTGGTCTCCGGACGATGCATGACGGTATCGATAAGCTCCTTCTCCGCGGTGACGAAGTTCTTCACGCCTTTGCGGGTGAGGTCGGGCATGGGAATGAAGGGAAAGGGAGCGATCATGTCTGCCGCCCGTCCCGCCGCTTTCATACTGGCATGTACCTGCTGCCCGGCTACGTCCATCAGCTTCTTCTGGGCTTCGATGAACGCGTCCGTCGCCTCCTCCGCCATCTTCGACAACTCCGTCTTCTTCATCTTCCGGGTTGGTTCTTTGCCGCTGGTCGCCTTGGTGGTCTCTTCGGCGATCACGTCAAGAAATTTCTTCTGGGCGTGGACAAACTCGTCCATGGCTTCGCGTGCCATCTCTACCAGGTTGCCCGGATCGAAGGACTTGCCGGCTTTCACGGCGGTGAGCCAGGTGTGAGTTTGCTTACTCGCCATCTTTAGGAAATCCTGTTGCATTTCTACAAACGTATTGAAACCCCGCTGCGCCAGTTCGGTGATGGCCACCGCGGTGGTGCTGCCGGAGACGCGCTCCTTCACGCCTTCGGTCAGGATCTCGTGCTCCCGCTGCGCGAGGTTCAATAACAGTTTCTGACCTTCGATGAAGTTGGTCATGGCTTCGCCGGCCAGTTCGCTCGCGACCTCGGCGGGACAAAATTCGGGATCTCTGAAGCGGCTGCGGACCATGCTCATGACGTTGGCGTTCTGGCTCATCGCCAGATCCACCAGGATGCGCTGGGTTGCGAAGAAGTTTTCAACCCCCTGCTGCACCCATCCCGACAGCAGAGAAACAAAGGATGAATCCCCAGTGTGGACTGTGGAGGATTCGGTTTTTCCATTCCTTGGCATAATGACCTCCAAATTGCTGCAATGCAGCATTAACTAGAAGGTAGAATTGCTGGGAGGCAATGTCAAGGACTTTGAGATATTTTGTGCGCTGCAACAAGAGGCTGAGTCGTGAATTCCGCTAAGATCGTCATCAAGAAATACGCAAATCGCAGACTTTATGACACTTCCAGCAGCCGCTACATCAATCTGGTGGACATCGCGGCGCTGGTCCGAAATGGGAAAGACGTGCAGGTTGTGGAGGCCAGTACGGGCGAAGACCTGACGCGGGTCACGCTGACGCAGATCATCGTCGAGGACGCGCGCGATCAGCCCTCGGGACTGCCGCTGGAACTGCTGCGCCAGCTTATCGTGGCCTCGGACCGCGTGGGCCAGGAGTTCATCATGTGGTATCTGAAGTCGGCCTTCGAAGCGTACAAGAAGACGCAAAGCTCACTGCAGACGCGTTTAGGCGAGATGCAATCGGCAGCCCTCTCGCCGCTGCAGACGGTGAAGAGTTTTCTGCAAAGCACGGGCGCGGAAAAGGGCGGGGATGGTGAAGAAGTGCGAGAGCTTCGTGAGAGAATTGCAGAGCTCGAGGGGAAGGAACGCATGCCCGTAAAGAGGACTGCACGCAGGTCGAGCCCGCGAAAGAAGTCTCCCGGAAGGATATGATAGCCCTCGGCCGCGGCACACGAGCGTGTGCGCAACAACCTTGACAAGCAAAACGGAGCGGTACACGATGCGCGTAGTGGCGGATAAGGTTCTTGGTTTGGCAATGACGGGCGGTGGCGCTCGGGGAGCCTATCAGGCGGGCGTTCTCAAGCGGATTGGGGAGATACCGCGCGTGCAGAGCCACGGCAATCCTTTCCCCATCATTGGGGGTGCGTCGGCTGGAGCCATCAATGGCGCCGCACTCTCCGCCGGGAGCAATGAGTTTTCGCAGACGACCAAGCTGGTCGCCGAACTGTGGGCCAACCTGAAACCTTCCGACGTCTTCCGCTGCGACCTCGTGTCCCAAGCCCACAATTCGCTGATCTGGCTTCTCGACTTGTCCTTCGGTGGGGTGATGGGCGGCGGTAATGCCCGCTCTTTTCTGGATGCAAGTCCGCTGCGGCGCTTTCTCAAGTCGCGTCTCGACTGCAGCCGCATCCAGGAGAACATCCGGCGCGGTCATCTCTACGCCCTGACCATCTCCGCAACCAATTACAACTCGGGGATGAGCTATCTTTTTATTCAGGGGAAACGCGGTCACCCCATCTGGAACCGCAGCCGGCGTGTGACGCTGGCAACAAAAATCACCGTCGACCACATCTGCGCCTCGGCCGCGATCCCGCTGGTCTTCCAGCCGGTGCGACTGGAAACGGCCCATGGCGTCGCCTATTTCGGCGATGGATGCTTGCGATTGCAGCAACCGCTCAGTCCCATTATTCGTTTAGGCGCAGAGAAGATTTTTGCGATCGGTGTTCGCTGCGAGAACCTCGAGCATCAGGACCAGACGTCCGGGACAAAAGACCCCTCGTTGGCGCAGGTCATGGGCGTGCTTTTCAACGTCATGTTTCTCGACCATCTCGCCACCGACATCGAACATCTGGAGCGGCTGAACCAGTTGCTGGAAGAAGGGCACATTGCCCAAACCGGACTGAACGGATGCGAGCAGATGCGTCCTCTCGAAGTGATGCTGGTCGCACCTTCGGTGAATCTGACGGAGGTTGCCGCGCAGCACCAGAAGGACATGCCATATCTCATCCAGTACTTCGTCAACGGGCTCGGACGCGACGCCGCCTCATGCTCAGACCTGATGAGCTATCTGTTGTTCACCTCGAAATACACCCGGGAGCTGATCGAGCTCGGCTATAACGACGCTGACGAGCAGATCGAGGAGATCGAGGATTACCTTTTCGCCGACGACGAAAAACCTGTTGGCCCGTTGCGGACTTCCGGATCAAGGGGAGTGGAATCAACCGCTAAGTGAAGCGGAGTTGCGGCCCAGGCACGGTGTTCCATGGTGTTGACCGCCAATATGGTTACGCTGAAGCCGCGAACTCTGTTCGCCTTCACGGACTACATTCGCGCGGCCGAAGAGGCCATGGAAGCATCGCTGAACGGCCGCAGCGCCTTCCTTTGGTCAGACCTGAACTACGAGCGTTCGCAGCAGGTTCGAAGGCGCCACATTGTCGCGCAGCTCTGGGCCGGTGACGGGCCGCTCAAGGTACCCAATGGACTGATTCACGATTGGGTGGGCGCGGCCTTAGCTCCTAACGCGAGCGTTGAGCAGGTCCTCAGCCTGGTGCAGGACTACGACAATCATAAGTACATCTATCAGCCTGAGGTCCTGGACTCCAGGCTGGTGAGCCACCAGGGTACTGACTTCAAGATCTTCCTGCGCCTGCTGAAGAAGAAGATCATTACGGTCGTGCTCGACACCGATCACGACGTGCATTATTCGGCCGTCGAGGCGAAGCGATGGTTTTGCCGCTCTTATACGACGCGTATTGCCGAGGTCGAAGATGCGGGCACCGAAAAAGAAAAAGTGCTCGAGCCCGACACTGGTTACGGCTTTCTCTGGAGGCTGTATTCCTATTGGAAATTCGACGAAAAAAAAGACGGCGATGGCGTTTACATCGAGTGCCGCGCCATTTCGCTGACGCGAGATATCCCGCTGGGGCTGGGATGGATCATTGAACCCATTGTCCGCAAACTACCGCATGAATCGCTAATTCACACGCTGGAATGCACCTGCAAAGCGCTCGATATTGCTGCTTCGCCCTAGCCCCCCGAACGCTGGAGTTCGACGTAAATCAGAGCTTCGACCCTCACGGCTGGGTCTTCGGTACAGAGTGCACGCTCACGGAGGGGTGAGTTGGAAAGAAAAAGGGGCTCCGCTAGAGAGCCCCATTCCGCTTCGCTCGATAGCCGGCGGTTACCAGATGGTGAGCGTCGCGTTATCGATCCACTCGTGGTAGGCGCCCCCAGTGGCGTTGTCATCGAGCTGCCATTGCACGCCGAGATTGTCGCCCCAGTGCAGATTCTGTGCCGTGCCGGTGTAATTCACGGTATAGCTGTGTCCGTCGACTACCAGTATGTGATAGGTGTACTGGTGCGCACTGGGATTGGTCGTCATGTACCACTGGATATGGTGCCAAGTGTTGGGGCTGAACTTCGGGCAGGAGATCGAAGTCGGTATCCAGTGACCGGTGGCTTCGTTCCAGGTGTCCCAAAGGCTATGGCCGTAGTCGCACTGGCTGCCGATCATGTAGTTATACCCGCCGATGAACTGGAAGGCATCGAACTCCAGCGCCTGGCCGTAGCTTTCCGATTCGCTGTCGACGTAAAAGTAAAAGTCCCACAGGAAATTGCGAACGTTGTCGTTGGCTCCGAGCTTCTGCGTCCACAGAGTATTGCCCCATGAGCCGTCGTTGTAAAACTCCGTGCTGGAGTCGTCCCGCGACGGCGTGCGCTGGAATTGCGCCATCCAGTCTGTGCCGTCGCCGCTGCCGCCCGAGCAGGCGGGATCGTGGCATGAGTGCCAATTGCTGCGGTTCTGGATGTTATTAAAGACGATCGAGCCCGGTGGCGGGTTGGGCAATCCATCGCCGCCGCCGCCACCGCCGTTATTGGTCACCGTGATCGTTTCCCAAACGTCGCCGTAAGCTCCGGTGCTGTCCCAGGCGCGAGTCACCAGCTGATGGCTTCCCGTCGACGCATTGATGCTGGTGCTGATGGAATTCGTTTGCCCGGCTGTGTAGACGTTATTGCCGTCCAGGTATACGTGCCACCCGACAATCTCATAATGACTAGTGGCGTTGGCCACGAGTCGAACAGGAGTGCCGACTTGCGAATTATTTGTGGGTGTCGAGACGGTGACGGTTGGGGCAGCCGTAGCGGCGATTGACAAGCTCAGGATCGCGGCTGTCAACAGGAGTACATACTTCATCAGGGGATTCCCTCCGTTGAAATTGACCAAACGATGTGGCGCACATGACCGCACATTTAGCAAGCAGCCGATGACTGAAGTATCGCGGCACTCTCGCCGAAGACATATCGGGCGTTCTTCTTAGAAAAGTGACTTACTTTGACTGCGGCGATTCAGAGTTGAACTAAGGCTGAAGGCGGTTTCGAGACAGCTTTCATTTTCGAGTTCTAACCCCGAGCTATGGGCCGTTTTGGGTTTGCGCTCGGTCATCTCGTTGGTCTTCATCGCGCGAACTCGAAAATGGAAACCGTCTCCAGCTTCGAAATTCGCAATTGCGTCTCGGGAATTGAAACTTGAAACTTGAAACTGCCTCAAAACTTGAAACTGGAAACTCGAAACTGATTTAAGATTTTCCGGATGGTTACTTTCGTTGTGCTGCGAATCGTAGCGGTCGTCCTGCTCGTCGCGGCAAACGCCTTCTTCGTGGCCGCCGAGTTCGCCCTGGTCAGCGTCCGCGAAACCCGCTTGCAACAGATGATCGCGTCGCACCGCATCGGCGCGCGCACCGTCGAGAAGCTCCACCAAAAGCTCGACCATGTCCTGAATGCCGTGCAGTTCGGCGTCACCGTTTCCAGTCTTGCCCTGGGCTGGATCGGCGAAGCCTCCATCGCCCGCATGCTGGAGCCGCTCTTCCGCTCGCTGCCGCATGCGAAGTTTTACGCCCACGGAGTCGCGGTGGCGCTGGCATTCATGCTCATCACCTATCTGGTCGTGATCCTGGGTGAGGTCGTCCCCAAATCCATTGCGTTGCAGCGCACCGAGCGCGTGGCGCTAACGGTCGCGGGGCCGATGGATTTTTTCATGACCTTGGCCGCCCCGTTTCTGGCTTTTATGACCGCCTCGACGCGCGTGGCCCTGAAAGCCTTCGGTATGCGGCCGGTGCGCGAAGCGGGTGTACATTCACCGGAGGAGTTGAAGCTGATTGTCTCCGCGAATCGAAGGCTGGGATTACTCGCGCCGACGCAGGAAGAGCTGATTCATCGCGCGCTGGACCTGGAGAACATCCTGGTGCGCGAGATCATGGTGCCGCGGCCCGACATCTTCTCGCTACCGGCCAACCTCTCGCTGGAAGAGGCGCTGGAGCGTGTAGTCGATGAACAGCATTCGCGAGTTCCGGTTTACGATCCGCTGCGCGGTCCCGAGCACATCATCGGCGTGCTTTATGCCAAGGACTTAATGCGCTGGCTGCGTTATCGCGTGAACCGCACGGCCTCGGGCAGGTCGATCAACCGGCCCAGCGGACTTGAGATTCGCCACATCATGCGCGAGGTGCTCGTCGTCCCCGAAACCAAGCCGCTCCCCGATCTACTGAACGAATTCAAAGCGCGCAATCGCCATCTCGCGGTCGTGGTGGACGAGTTCGGATCGACGGCCGGCCTGGTGACGGTGGAGGATGTGTTGGAGCAATTGGTGGGCGAGATTGAGGACGAGTTCGATATCGCCGAACCGGCCTTTACGCCCGGGGCTGCTTCGATGACGCTCGACGGGTCCGTCAGCCTGCGCGACCTGGAATCGCAGTATCACATCGCGCTGCCGCGCGACGAAGGTTTCGAGACGCTCGCCGGATTCGTGCTGACGCGACTGCAAAAAATTCCGGCCGTGGGCGACAGCTTCGAGCACGAAGGCCGTCGTTATACGGTTGCGAGCATGGACGGCCTGCGCGTTGACAGCGTCAGGATCGAGATTCCCCAGCCACACACCCAACCGCAATCC
>Ga0187871_10004223_pt1 | contig 10859 bp, 11 predicted proteins | sample June2016WEW_16_1_FD_132988 | JGI IMG/M metagenome (GOLD analysis project Ga0187871, IMG submission 132988) | Peatland microbial communities from SPRUCE experiment site at the Marcell Experimental Forest, Minnesota, USA - June2016WEW_16_10 | ecosystem: Environmental > Terrestrial > Soil >...
AAAGGAGAGTCTTCAAACGCGCTTTGCGCGCATCGCGGTCAAGCAATAGCAATCGAATTGACTCATTCAACACATCCCCCGCCTGAACTTTCCCAGTGCGAACATCATCGAGAACGAGAAGCGCACTCTGATACATCGCCGTCGGATGCCCAACCAAGACCGTTCTTGTCGTCAACGTCTGATCCATGTTTCGCAGAGTCGGGGTAAGAAAGGCCGTTGTCGAGTTGCAGGGCAGATTGTGCCTTGTGATGAAGTCGCCGATGAATTGCTCGTCATAACTGCGACCGGAGAAGCAATCCTTGCTGCCGATTTTTGTGTAGGGCTTGCGCGGGTCAATTTCCGGGCGATGCAGTTTCGCCAGCATGCATGACATGAGCATCCGGACGCCTGCGCGGTTGTTGGGACAATTCACAATAGACAGAACTCGCGCCGCGATTTTCTCGTCCTCTATAAATGAATGGGCGGGACTCATCTGCGCTCGCTTTAGCGCCGTCTCAAGCAGTGTGGAACAATTCTCCATTGCAAGGTCTGCCGTTGGGTTTGATTTTATGGGGTTGATAATTTGTCCAGAGAATCTCCACGCGCTTGTCCTTCGTGGAATGGTTGGTCCGCGCGGGCGAAATCGTTTTGTGCCACTTTGGAGCGGGATAGAGGTCGTCAAGAATTTCCGCCTGATAATTGGAAAATGCGACCCTGCCTCGAACGGAATTCAAAACTTTCGCCAGATCGCGATGCTGCGTATCCGTCATTTCAAAGCCGTAGGCTCTTGAGTCTCCGCGCGTCGAATGGACGTAAGGCGGGTCGCAGTAAAACAGGGTGGTTGGCGAATCATAGAGCCGGATCACGTCCACCGCAGGACGATTTTCGATCTGAACGCGCAGCAGGCGCCCAGCGACCGCGGGCAAATCTTCCACCGCGCCGAGCCAACGGCTGACGACGCCGCTCATGCCGGCACGACTGGTATTTTTGCAATTCGCCCAACGACCGACCGTCGCGGTTTGCGCCAGACCAGTCCGCACCTGTCGCGCTCGGACGTAAAACCGGCGGGCCCGTTCCAAGCCCGGCAAATCGGGACTGACCTCACAGGCAATGGCAAATTCCTCGCGTGCGAACGGCGTCAACCCAATGGCTTCAACCAGTTGTTCTTTTTCTTCGCGGAGAACACGGAAAAAATTCACCACTTCGCCGTCAAGATCATTGAATGTCTCCACCGGCGACGGATCTCGATTCAAAAGCACGGCCCCCGAACCGGCGAAAGGCTCGCAGTAATGATGACAATCTGGCAGCAGCGGCAATAGCCAATCCAGATGCGAAAATTTTCCACCATACCAGCCGAACGGGATGAGTTTCTTTCTTTCTGAAAGGCGGGCAATCGGCGGCGGCGCTGTCCGCCCACCGCGCGAAGGGTCCGCTTTGACACGAAAGGGCGGCGAATCTTCGCGCAACACCATTCCCTCCGGCTCATGTCCAAGGCGATTGCGAAGTGAGCGGGTTTCCTCCCGCACCTTTGGGCCGGTTTTCTTGCTGTGTTTCGCCATGTCGGAATTATGCCCGGTGATTCGGAAAAATACAAGGTGGAGGTTTGTTATGACTGACTCTCACTCCGGGTGGACTCTCAACAAGACGGCGCCGTGGGAATTGACCTGGGCGGAGATTATTCCCGTGGCCGTTGTGCCGATGTCTTTCTGCGCCCAGAGATCACGCACTTTGCAGGGGGCGGAAAGGCCGATGTCCGACAGCGCCACTGTTACTTGGGCGGGCATTGTCGCGGCGGGGTCAACTGCCGGCGCCAGCGCGGCGGGTGCGCCGCGACCACGGCGGTTGCCGCCAGGAGCCGGCGCGGGCGAAGTGTTGAAGAGGGCGGCGTATTTGTCGCCGGAACCTGGAACGTCCGCCACCCAGACGATGTGGTTGGTGCTGTTATAGACTTGCTTGTTGCGGGTTGAATTCTGATTGACAGCAATGACTTCATCGTTGGTCATCAGGGAAAGGGTGAAGTCGTCGTTCTTGGGCAGGTTGCCGCCCATGATTAACGGCGAACGCGCAATCGCCCAGAGTGTCATGAGCGTGTATTGCTCCTCATGGGTGAATTTGGTCCAAGTGTCGTTGTCTTGCCAGGCCCGGATGTTGCCGAACGGGATCATGTCCGCGTCGGGCCAATGGCCGGGGGCGCGGTGGGGCGTCCAGTCATTGAGGCGGGCGAACTGCGAGTAGAGGGCCGGCCAGTTGTCCCAAAAATCCCCGCTGATGCGCCACATATTGGCGTTGGTCTGGACATGCTCCCCCTGGTTGACGGGCGTCGCGCCGGGCGAGGTTGAGAAAATGATCGCGCGGCCGGAGCGGTCAATCGCTTTGCGAATCGCTTCGATCTCGGCCTGATGATACGGCGACGAGAGGTCATCCACCTTCACGAAATCCAGGTCCCACGACGCGAACAGCGCGAAGACCGAATCGTAATAGGCCTGCGCGCCTGGCTTGGACATGTTTACGCCATACATATCGGTGTTCCAACGGCAGACGTTGGCCTTGTCGGCAATGTCGGCGGCGTGAAAAGCCGTGCCGAGGATGGGCGCATTGTCGCGATCCACCGCCTGCCGCGGAATGCCGCGCAGCAAATGCAGCCCGAATTTGAGGCCCTTGCTGTGCAGGTAATCCGCCATGGGCTTGAAGGAACGGGAGTCGCGGGTCATCGGGAAGCGGTTGGGCGCGGGCAGCAAGCGGCCGTTGGCATCCGACTCCAGAACCGCGCCGGGGCGGTATACGGCGGTATGTGCCAGCGGCTCGTACCACTGGATGTCAATGGTGATGAGGTTCCAGCCGTGCGACTTTAGGTTTTTGGCCATGTAATCGGCGTTTGCGACTACGTTTGTTTCCCATACGCCCGCGCCGAAACAGTCCCAGGAATTCCAGCCCATCGGCGGTGTGGGCGCCCAGGCCCAAAAGGCCGGGTCCGCCGCGTTCGCAGTCAGGAGTGCGCTCATAAATCCAATCACAATGAGTTTCAGGCCGGGTAATTTCATGGCACAGGATGGACTGCGCGGACTTGGTGGACAAGTTGAAAATGGCAATCCACCTTCTTGGAGGGTCTCATCTTGAACGCTCATTGGAATTATAATTTACCCGGCGGTGTGCAATACTCCAACTCCGCGGCCGTCCCGTTGTGGCTGCGGATTTCGGCAAAGCCCCGAAAACGCCCACCTTCGTGACGAACCTCACCGTCGCGCCCCAAATCCATGAGACCATTGAATCCGCGCAAACCGCGTTGGCAGATGTCCTTGCCCACGCCGGCTGCTCGCTCCATCGCGATTCAGTTGACGCGCGGTTAAATCATCCACTCCGAGGCCGAGGCCGGCGGCCCCGGCGAATTGAAAGAACTCCACGCCATCGCCACCTACAGTGATAACCAATAACGAAGCGGAGCAAGCCTCACAAATTTCCAGCCACCCTCCCTCGGCAGTGAAGTAGGACGAGCGGAACCGAAAAGGGCTCTGATAATGGTATTGCCAGTCTGCCTCTTATCGGGATGAAATGCCCTGCCAACGCAGCAGCCCCTGTTCAACCTGTCCAACCTGATCGGGCGTCAAAATGCCGAGACGGCGCAAGAAATACTTTGGTGGCAACGCCTGAATCCCCTGAACGAGAAATGCGCCCTCTTCAAGAAAGCGTGTCGGCACAAAAACCTCAAACTGCGAGCCGCGCGTGGCCGTCGTGTGCGGAACCACCCCGATCAGTGCGCGGTCCGCGTCCCCATACGGAATGCTGATGACCAACGCCGGCCGGACCTTCTGCGTGACGCCAAAGTCAACCTGCCAGACCTCTCCACGCTCAGGCATGGCGCTGCTTCTCCTCCTCATCCAGCGCGCGGAACGAAGCCGCAGCGAGGGCCGCGAAATCCTCCTCCGTCAAATCCTCGGACATCGGGACATTTTCCACAATGGCGTGTCGAAGCTGCTGACGCTCCCTTTCCGAGAGTTGCTCGACCTCGCCAAGAATTTGGGCGACTGCTTGTGTCATGTCCTCAACATACATGGACGCAAAGAACTGTGCAAGCACAGGGCCACCCGGGCGACAAGGCAGGGCCGTGTTGCGTCGCGGCACCATATTATTGCACAGGGGATTCACCGCCACCGACCATCTGTATCAGCGCGACAACCTGGTTGAAATGAACAAGGACGGACAACTCCGAAGCCGTCCCGATGTGGCTGCGGATTTCGGCAAAGCCCCGGAAGTGCCCACGTTGGTGACCAGCCTCACCGTCGCGCCCCAAATCCATGTGACCATTGAATCCGCGCAGGCCGCGTTGGCAGATGTTCTTGCCAACGCCGGCTGCTCGCTCCATCGCGATTCAGTTTACGCGCGGTTGATAGACGAAGTGAAATCCTTCGGCACCCGCGGCAAGATCATCCACTCCGAGGCCGAGGCCGGCGGCCCCGGCGAATTGAAAGAACTCCACGCCATCGCCGCCTACAGTGAGGAGCGTTGATGGTAGGGCAGAGCTGCCCCCCTGCCCTGAATTTCTTGGGCAGCGCAGCAGCGCCGCCCTACGAATACCAAGGACGCGATTGATTTTGTCGAGCGCCCTATTTAATGGCCATTGACAAATTTACAAAGCCCAATTCTCAATTGTCTTCCGAGCTTCGACTGTAATTCAATATGGATGTTCAATAATACTAAAGAGCACCAGATTCTTGTCCATTCCGAGAGCGGATAAGAACCTTCTTGTGTCTTTGGCCGCGTCCTTTGAATGTTCATCTCCGAGTAATTCGGTCTTGTCCGGGTTGGGCCCTCTGAAGTAAGAACGGAGTGCAAATTGTTGGCCGTCAGGAAGCTCAAGCAAGGCCCCCTTACAGTAATCCAAATCATCTCGCATTGTCTCAAATTGAATCCCCCTCGTCTCCGTTAGCTCAGAAGGTGACAGCGCAATGACCGCAAAGACCTTTGGCAAAGGTGTCTTAAAATCGCCAACATATATCTGCTTGAACAAATGTTCCATACCATTTATCTCAGGCCTTAACTCAGCGCCAGTCTCGACTGAGACCCTCACGAGTCGTCACCCGCGTCGAGGGCTTTGCAACCCCGAATTCCTCTACGATTCCTTGCATACTTATGAACTCGTCATTAGACTCGACCGCCCTTACGTTTATGAGCACCCACCTTTTGGCCGACCGTGTCTCGCCAGCTAAAGCGGAGAGATTCTTGAAGTAAAACTCCACGATTAATGTGCCATACGTTGCTATCTCTCCGCGAATGAATTCGGGCCAAGATGCTCTATTACTCTTCAGATGCCCCTTATCGAAGATGGCCTCGGCTTGAGCTAGGGGAACATTAATAGAGATTTGCTTTGCCTGCACCGGTACCTTGCCCTTGAGATGGACCCAAACCTCGCTAAATCGCACTTGGAAACCGTCTATGTGAGCGGTCGGGATTACGCTAAGCGTTAGATCTGTCAAACCTTGCTTTTGCACAATTTTGCTCATTCATTCGCGCCTTTCCTTTGTTGGAGTTTTGCGCTCAGAGTGTATCGGGTTCCCATTTTCAGCCTCTGCGCTGCAAAGGTGCATGAATCATGTAAAATGTAAAGGGTCAAACCATGCTTTTGCTCAATTGTGATCATTTATTGGGGCTTATCCTATGCTGGAGTGTTGCGCTCAAAGTGTTTCGGGTTCCCATTTTCAGCCTGTGCACTGCTCATCCTTTTCCAGCGGAGGGCAATGAACAAGGGAAGAAGAAGGAAAGGCATTTGCCCGCAGATAAAGCGGATGGACGCAGATGGGGGATTCCTCCTTTTCATATCTGCGTTAATCTGCGTGATCTGCGGGCAATTCCGAATTCGGTTGCGGCTGGCCACAGATGAACTCAGAGGCATACCTATGGAGCAGGTATGATGACCAATCGTAACCTGGTGCCGGTGTGCCTTTCGAGCAAAGCCGTTTCGAGACGCCCGAAAATTCAGATGCGATGATTGGGAATTGGTCATTGAAGATTTGTCGTCGGTTAATGGGATCGCAGGTCAGCGCGACTTCTCATAGAGCGGGAGCCATTCCTTCGCCATGTCGGCGGTCTCGATGGCGTTTAAGGCCCACTGGACGCTGGCGACACCGTGTAGCTGCCAGCCTACGGTACGGCCCAGGAAGGCCGGGTCGGTGACGGGCTTCAGGAGGTTCGGGCCGGCGGCTTTGGCGGGGCTGGATGGCGGCGGCAGCGTATTGCCTACAAGTTTGGTCCATGCAAGCTGGCCTAGCTGCGGGTCTTTCTTTACCCAGGCGGCGTAGGCGAGCATGCGCGGGGCGGTCATCTGGCCGCCGTTGACCGTGCGGCCGATGTAATCGCAGGTGTCGGCCCAGGCGCGCCAGAAATCCGGCGCGTCGAACATCGGCTCCATCTCCCACATATTTTCAGGCCCGCCGAAAATCACGTCAAAATAGCCGCCGCCCGCAAACCGGCCGCCCCGGCTGCCGGCGGCCATCGCCTTCATGTCGGCCAGGACGAGGTCGCGCCATTGCGTGTCGCCGGTGCGCTCCCATTCCACCATCCAATTCATCGAGTAACAAAGCCATTCCAGGTTGAACTGCCCCGTCACCGCCCGCGGCGCGGTGGAGCGCGCGGGGAAATCCGCCGGACGCGGCGCCGCCGGACTGCCGCTGAGTTGGTAGCCGCCATTGGCCGTCGGCACGTAATGGGAGCCGTTGTAACGCTTCGCCACATCGTAGGCGCGATCCGCGTCAATCTGCTCGTGCATCAAGTCGGCGATCCGGTCGTCGGCCGCCAGGAAATAGTAAAACTCCTTGATGCCGTCGTGGCTGGCGCGGGGCTGCTTTGCGCCGTCGCCAAAATGGTTGACGTTGTGGCGCGAGCCGAGCGGCGCGAAGGGGCCGATGTGATACACGTCCACCTCGCTGGTCTGGCGCGTCATCGCCTCCGCCATGCGGAAGAGATCGGGGCGGCCGGTGCGCAGGAAGGAATACCAGAGCAGCATGTCGGGCATCAATTCCGTGTTCGCCCACGCCCAGCCGCCGACATCGTAGCGCCATTCGTGCCGTCCAATGTCGTAATTGTGCATGATGTCGCCAAAGTCCCAGAAGCCGTACCAGGAACGCTCGTCAATCTGGCCCTTGTAATAATCCACCAGGCCCTGGACCTCCCCTTCCAGCCAGTTCAACGTCGGCGTGGAGCGATCCGGCAGGCTCCAGTGCCCGAAGACCTGATTCGAGTGATAGTATTCGGGCGTGCAAACCAGAATCGGCGTGTCGCAGTTCTCCTTCGCCATTGCAACAAGCTGCTCATTGGACGGGATTGCGCCGAAGGCCCAAAGCGTCAGGTCTGCCGTATTGGCCGTGCCATAAGCGTCGCCCCAATCCGGCTTCCAGTCCTCGTAATTGATGCTCAACCCGTGCGGCACGTTGTCGTAACGCCGCATGTCCATCGCCGGGGCGTCCGGGGACCAGAACCAGATTTTCATTTCGCCCGCCGCTTTCGCGCCGCCGGTGATTTCAATCGAAGAAGGGCACTTCTGCCAGAAATGTTTCAGGCCGACCGCCAGGCCGCCGGAAACGTCGCCCAGCACCGCCAATCCCAACGCGCGGTGGCCGTCGGTGACATGCAGCCACGAACTGTCGGCGCTCGTCCGCTTGTCAATGGTGAAGCTGTTCGGACCGGGCTGCATCAGTTTGGCATCGCTCCAGACCGGCACGCTGAGGAGCGCGCTCCGCGTCTGCGCGGTCAACGCGGCGAGATTGGGAATGCGGCGTCCGTTGAGTTGCGTCTGATAAAGCCGCTCGACTTCCGGTCCCGCCGGGCCGCGATAACCCGGCAACATCTGAACCGGCTGATCCCACGCGCCGTCGCCATCGCCAACGAAGCGGATGTGGCGGTTCTGCAATTCCTCATTGAACGGCACGGTGAACGACAGGCCCAGGCCCTTGATGAAGTCCTTGCCCGCGTCGCCGTCGAAGATGAACGAATGCACCACCCGGATCGCGCCGGAGCCGGCATAGAAATAAAGCCGGACCGTGAACGGCAGCCACGCCCGCGCGCCCATCGTGGATTTATGGGTTCCGGTGATTTTCACCACGGCGCGAATCGGGCCGGATTGTTCCACAGTAACGCTCCCGATTTGGCTGGTGAAATCTTCCTCGCGCAAGATTTTCTCCGAGGCAAAGCGCGAACGGTCCTCCAGTTGCACGATCAGCTTCCCGTTTTGCGCCACTGTGCGCTGGCCGACGAAAAGCGACTCAATGAGATTCGTGCCGCTCTTCGGGATGCGCGCGCGCACTGCGCCGGTATCAATCGTGACCGCGTCGGCCGCGTCCGCGCAAGTGATTTTGACCGCGGGCGCGGCTTCGGACGGCGTGCCGGGCCGGAGGGTGAACGTTCCCGCCAAACCGGGCGTCGCGGCGATGGCGTGGCCGCTCCATTTGACCGAGCCGTCGGGCCAGCGCGCGAGCGCCCAGGTCTGCATCGGCACGGTGGTTCCGTCGGCGGCGGCGAGCACGAGCGTGTCGGACGGCTGCAACGCGCCCTTGGGCCAGGGCACGCCCCAGTTGACGCCGTCCGCGGCGGCGGGGGCGGCGTTGTCGAGCCAGTGGAGGGTGACGGGAGTGGCAGGCGCGGCCGGCGCGGCGGGCGAAATCCCCAACGCGAGCGCCAGGAACAGGATATTTTGATGGAGACTGATGTGCATGGGAAACTTTGTGGATGGATTTGCAAAAAGTCAAGTTGCGTCACATTTCCAAACGGAGTGTTGGAGGGATGACTCTTTCCATCACGGGCGCAGGGCAAATTTCTTCACGGCAGGGCGGTTCCCGATTCGGAACCGGGCCGGCGTCACGACCCGGTGTCAACCCGGCACAAGAAGCGGAATGGCTCGGCGGATTTAGAAATTCATCAAGGGAGCCTCACCGGGCGAGCCAAGTCTCGCCAGGTTTTGTGCCAGCCTGTCCACCGTAGCCTTGGCGAAGGAGGATAGTCTTTCAAGGGGAAGCCAAAGCCGGCAAGTCTTGGCGGCAGGGGCGCATTTGGCTTATCCGTTCCGGCCGTTCGGTGTGCGCCACGAAACTGCTTGCACTATGGTCGCCTCCCTGTGCTTGATTTGCTGCAAGTCATTGTAAGCCAAACACTTATGGTGGCTTTAAAAAATGATGCGATTTTCGTTGACCTGCCTACGCGATTCGCGTAGATTTAATTTGGAAAAGGGCTCGCCTGTTGCTGGGCGCACTAAGTGACCGCCATGCTTTACTCGACACATGAAAATGCCGATAAAGCGGTGTGCCGGCGAGAAAAAAGAATATGAAAATCACTTTTGATAAAAGCGCGCGCGCTTTCGTCCTGGATGCTTTTGGCAAAACGGCCAAAGATGGCTTTGTTGTTGAAAGGTGCAATACGGCCCAAAAAGTTCTTACCCCAAGAGGAGAGGAAATTCCACTCGATGAATTTGCTGGCGTGCGGAAGGGCTCCGCCATTTTCGTTAAATCTGACATCGTTTCCTTGGTTGAAGCTGCTGAATCCATGAAGCCGTGACCGGCAACTGATGAACATTTTGGAAAAGCTGAAGGCCATCGGACTTAATTTTGAAAAGCTCAAGACTATTTCCTTTCTAAAAATTTCGCTCAACATTGATAAGTCCACGCATATTGAGGGATCAACTGTCACAATAAATCCAGAGAAGCTAACCGGGAGACAAAGGCATGAACTCAGGGGAATCATTCGGGGTGAAGCGCTGGATTCGGCTGGTGTAATTTTGGATGACGACGAAGCAACGACGGTTGAGGAAGTTGTCGATTCTTTGCCTAGCATCCATGAAATAGCAGATAAACTTAAGCCTCTCATTCCCGCTTCTGATGTTCCGCTGTTGAACGCCTGTCTCTATCTTCGCTTGAAATTTGACAGGGGTGAATCTGTTGACCCGCTCAAGGCTCAGATAATGCGTGTTTATGGGACTCGGGGCGGCAATTTCGCAAATTTGTGCTCTGCAGGCTACTTGGAGACTTGGTTTCTGCCGCTTTATGAAGACTTGCTGCGGGCCAATCCAGATAATCCCTTTGAGGCAAAGGCCAAATTTGTTTCGCTATACAAGACGATTTTGAACGAATTGCCGTGGACCGAATTTGTTTCTGCGGGTACTGCGGCGGCCAAGGTGACAGCTCACATCGTGGAAAAAATGAATCGCAATACTGCCAATGGGGTTCGCTACTTAAACATTCACGGGCTTGGGGAGCGAAATGTGGTGAAAATTTTTGGTCTGATTCCTGAACTTGAAAGGCTGACCGGCGCTGAGGCTGTTCAAATTGATAAAGACCGTTCTCGGATTTTTGTGCGACTCGAAATTCGTCGCCAGATTGCAAACTGATCTTTTACTTGATGGGCCAGCCGCCGTGGGATTCGATCACGGCGTCTATTTCGGACATGAGGCGGATGGTTTCGCTGAGGGCAACGACGATTTTGTGGTAATGGGTGATGTCCTCGGCTGAAAGGGTGCGGCCTTTGCGGTCTTTCAGCCATTTCTCGCAGACCTGGTAGCCGCCGATGTGGAAATTCCAGACGGCTTCCGGCACGCCGGCAAAGCCGGTGGTCTGCGCCTTGTCCACCCAAACGGTTTCCTCTGACCATGTGATTTTTTCGACTTCGGGATTCCGGCTGCCCTGAAATTTCGTGAGATGCTTTTCGAGCTTGGGCGATTCCATCAGATGCAGGGATACGAGTTCGCCGCCCAGCTTGCCTCGGTTAGAATGTACAGCCAATTCTTTAACGCGAACACAAACTTTGCCTTGATTACAAATCCGGGGGGGGTACAATCCTGCCGCGCTCACCATCTTCCCGCCGTGAGCTTTGCCTTCATTACAAATCCGGGGGGGGTACAATGT
>Ga0187871_10004224_pt1 | contig 10858 bp, 5 predicted proteins | sample June2016WEW_16_1_FD_132988 | JGI IMG/M metagenome (GOLD analysis project Ga0187871, IMG submission 132988) | Peatland microbial communities from SPRUCE experiment site at the Marcell Experimental Forest, Minnesota, USA - June2016WEW_16_10 | ecosystem: Environmental > Terrestrial > Soil >...
CGACGTCGAAGCGCGAACGTTGACCGTGATGGGCAAGGGTGGGGTGTACTGGCGACTCAAGGGATCGACGCGCACCTTCGAGAGCGGATCGGTGACCGCGCTCGACGAACTCCAGTCGTTCGAGCCCGAGAGCGCGGCGCCGCTGCACCCGCAACTGCCCGAATTGAACGACGTGGACGCGCTCGTCGTCCAGGCACAGAACGGTGGCCCGGAATCGATCGACGCCATCGCACGACTGGCGAGGATGGCGAGCACCGGTGGCAGCGACCGCATCGACCCTTCTGAGCTCGTGGAGGGTCTCCTCGAGCTCCGGGTCAACGCGCGCGACGCCAAGGACTTCGCCCTCGCCGATCGGATCCGCGACGTCCTCGTGACATCGGGCATCGAAGTGATGGATACGCCCGACGGCTCGAAGTGGTCGATCAAGTAGCCGTTCGATTCAGGTAGAACGCCAAATCGGTGCCGCTGTCATGTCGTTTCGACAACGAGAACGAAAGAGACCCCCTCCTTTCGGAGGGGGTCTCTTCAGACTTCAGTTCAGACGACTATTTGGCGTCGTTGTACTTCACACTCGTCTGCTCGCCATTGGCGAAGCGGATGATGAAGGTGTGTACACCATGCTTGGTCGTTGACTTCGTCGTGACCTTGAGGGTCAGTATCTTGCCAGTGTCGCCAACCGTACGAACCGTCGTGCCCTTGTCGTTACTGGTGACCTTCGGCTGGCCGTAGAAGTGCGTACCGACGACTCTGACCGTGGAGGTCTTACCGGTGTGCACTACGCCGACCGTGCGGATCGCCTTCGGAGTGGGCGTCACCGTGTTGGGGTTCGGTCCACCGTTGAGCGGGAAGGTCCCTGAGCCACCGTCGGGGTTGGTCAGTGTGATCGTGCTCGAGGTGCCAGTAGTGGCGTTCGAGTCGGTCGACACGAGCAACGTGACGGTGGTTGCGGTTGAAGCAACGGCCAGGACCGTGTAGTCCGGGTTGGCGCTCGAGGCGGTGATGCCTGACTCGAAGCCGGAGCCGTTAATGGTGACCTCGGCGTTGCTCGTGAACGTCGGTACGTAGTACGTACCGGTCACGGCCGGGACCGGGTTGACGGTGATGTCGTTCGACAACGTCACCGAGCCGCCACCCAATGGGTTGGTGACTACGAGGCCGTCGAGGATCGGCGTGCTGCCGGAGAAGCTCACCGGGGTGACGGGCACCGTGATGGTGTTGCAGGTGTCAAGCGTTCCCGGCGTCGCAGTGAAGCCGGTGCACTTGTCGGTCGCGAGGGCCGAGTTCGAGACAACTGCGGTACCGAAGGTGTCAACACCCGCGACAGCGCCCGTGACGACGGCGCCGGCGACGAAGCCAGTACCGGTGATCGTTATGGACGACGCCGTGCCATCAAGGATCGCCTTGGGTACGGCGACCGACGGGGTGACGATTGTCGGAGCGGCAGTGACCGTGAACAGGTTGTCGAAGGTCGTCGAACCGCCGTTGGCGTTCGTGACCGTCGCGTCCTCAAGGCCAACCGTGGCGGTTGCGGGAATGGTGAGCGTTCCGAAGATGCCGTTCGGCGTGACCGAGGTCACCGTCGCGGTACCACCGGTGCCACCGGCCGCGGCGCTTGCCAACGTCACCGTCGCCGAGGCCAAGAAGCCAGTCCCAACGATGTGGAACGGCACAGCCGTCGAACCAGCCGCAACGCCTTCAGCCGTGTCGCCGCCAGCACCATTCGTCTTGTAGAAGTTGCTCAAGACGGAGCCGGTGACGATGTAGTCGGTGACGGGGTCGGACTGTACGGTGACCGCGGAAGTGCTTGCCTCCGAAACGGTGTTACCGAACGTGAACACCACGGTGTCACCAGCCGCGATGGCAGCTGAGTAGCCGGCGATCGTCGCGGACGTCGCCGAGACCAGTGTGTCCACGCAAGCGGCGGGAGCAGCGGCGACACCAAGTGGCGTCGTCACAACGTAGCTACAGGCAGCGGTGCCAGACGTCGGGAACAGGGTGCCGGTCGCCGTGATGGTCGGAGCAGTTCCGAACGGTATAACCGTCGGAGAGATGCTCGTCACCGTGGGCTGACCGGAGACCGTGAAGGCTCCGGCGAGCGTGGCAGCGCCGTAGTTCGGAACGTTGGCCGCACCACCGCTGACGTCAACAGAGCCTGCGTCAGTCAACGTGATCGAGTCCGTGCCGTTCAACATCGTCGGGCCAGGCAGGATCTCAACTGTCGCCGTCGTTGACGAGTCGGTCAGTTCAACGAGCGTGTTGCACGTGACGGCCGGGTCGGACGTCGAGCAGATCATGTTCGTTGAGAGCGCGTTCACAGCTCCCGTGCCCGGTACGAAGTTCGTACCGGTGACACCAACCGTGAATCCGGCGGATCCGCCGGTCAAGTTGCCAACGGCCGTCACCGCGCTAATCGTAGGACCAGCAACGATCGCGATCGTACCTGCGTACGTCTCGAGACCATCGGTGAAGGAGATCGGAACGCCCGTGGTCGGGGCGGTACCCGCCGCGACGTTGATCGTCGTGGTGATGTTCGTGCCGGTGTCGTTGGTGATCGGACCGAAGGTGACGGCCGTGTTCGTCGAAGAACCGGTCCAGTCAGCCGGAGCCGATCCGTCAGTGCCCTGACTCAGCAACAGGTTGACCGTCGCACCACTGGCGCCAGCGCCAACGGAGTTCACGGTACCGAAGGGAGCGACGCCCACGTCACCCACGGCGGCGCCAGGGGTTGCCAACGTCGTGCTAGTGATCGCGCCGCCCGTGGTGAATCCGAAGAACGTCGGGTCGACCTCGACGAGGCCGCCACCACTGAGGATCGTCGCCTGGACGCGGTCGTTGATCGACTGCGGGTCAGAGTTGTCGACGACTTCAGCGCCAACGCCTGCCGCACCACCGGTGTGGCTGTCGGCGAGTGCCGGCGTGATGCCGACGACGCCTGTCGTGGCGTCGACCGAGGTGACCTTCACGGTCTCGGGGGTCAGGTAGAACGAGTCCGGCTCAATCGTGATGGAGTCGCCCACGAGGATGTTTGGACTGCCGGCGACGGAACTGTTCACGACGGAACTCAACGTGATCGCGTTCTGGCCAGGAGAGGCTCCGACCGTCAAGTGGTCGCCAGTGTCGCCCGAGCGAACCGCGGGAACGGTGACGGCCAACGTGGCGGTGTTGCCGTTCACGACCGTAACGGTGCCAGTGACACCGTCGTTGTCAGGCGTGCCAGGAGCAGCACCCGAGAAGCTCTGGAAGCTCACGGCCGCACCGGTCGTGAATCCGAAGCCCGGTAGGTAAGCGTTGATCGAGTACGTACCCGGGTCAAGCGTCGCCAACGTAGCGCCGGTTGTCGACGCCGTGTACGTGGAGTACGGGTAGGCAGAGGCCGCGACCGAGATGTCGACCGGTACGGGCGTCGAGGTCTCTTTGTTCGTGCCGTTGTTGATCGTGAGTGTGTTCGCGATGCCAGCAGGACCTGCCGCAGCCGGGAAGGGGAACTCCACCGTCACACCAGCCGCGTGCGCAAACCTCGCGCCATCGAGTGTCGTGACAGTGAACGTGTTGCCCGCCAGGGTGCCGGCGAGCTGCTCCGTCGACGCGCCATCGATGACGGTCGCCGTTGTCGCTCCGTTAGTGATGCCAGATGCGTCCGTGAGCGAGAGCGTCGTACCGGCGATAGCGACGGCGGCCGTCGTTGTCGTCGTCGCGTAGCGCGGGACCTTCACAAGGATCGTTGCGGTGTTGGTCGCAGAGGCGACCGCGGTCACGGTGCCCGTGAGCGACTCACTCACGTTGGTGACGCCGGCTCGCGCCACGCCAACCGTCGAACCGGTCGTGATGGGGAACGTCGAAGTGCCCGTGACCTGAATAACTGACGCCGTTCCCGGAGCCAAGAATCCAGAGACCGCACCAAGTGCGGGCGCGACCGGTGCAGCCGGACCAGCGGCCGTGTTCGTCGGAGCCTGTCCGATGCCGATCAAACCAGTCCCCGAGACGTTCGACGTGTCAGGGTTGACGACGGTCACGTTGAGCTCGCCGGCGATCGCGGCGGTGCCGACGGTGATCTGAGCGGTCATCGTGGTGCTGTTCACGAAGGTCGGGTCAGCAATGGTGACGGCCGCGTCAGCGGGGTTCGGCGTGATGGTCAAAATGGCACCCAACTCGAAGCCGGTGCCGCTAATGGTGACCGTCTGCGTCGAAGGGTTAGTGACGGGAATGCCGAGTTCGTTGGGAGTTACACCTGTGATCGACACGACCGTCGGTGCGCCGTTCACGGTGTAGGTAGTCGTCGTTGAGCCAAGCGCGCCCGTGGGCCACGTCGACGTGATCAGGACCGTGTAGGCCGCCGGTGTCGTGCCAGTGGGCTGGGAGACCGTGAATGAGAGTGTGGTTCCCGAGTTGCTCAAGGTCGTTGCACCTACCGTCGGCGCAACGTCACCGGCGATTGGCTCAATGGAGACAGTCGAGTTGTTGAGGAACGTTCCAGTCACGCTCACAGTGGAGGCGGCGCCTCCGACGGTGCCGGCGTTACCAGCAACGGTCGCAACCTGCGGGCCGTTGTCGACGCCAAGGCCGACGGCGAACGTCGTCGTGCCATTGTCGTCGGTCAACGTGACCGGGTAGAAGCCGGGAGTCGTCGCGGAGGTCGTGGAGATGTCCGCCGTAAGTGCGGTCGCGCTGGTCTCCATCACGTTCGTGAAGGTGACGCCAGGAGCGGTCGTCGTGAGCGTTACGGCTCCGCCGACAGCCTGGTCAAAAGCGAAATCAGTTCCCCCAGCAACGAAATTGCCAGCGAAGCCTTGACCGACGATCGCGTAGCCACTGGCGCATGCCCCAGGAGCAACTGTCGCGGCGTTCGTGCAGACGATTGTCGGGGCGGTGGTAGCTGCGCTCGCAGTACCCGATAGTGCCATTGCTGGCAAAGCAGCGGCGACCATGACGGCACCGACTGCAAACGTCTTCACCAATGGTCGAGATATCCGTCGCAAGGTATTCATCAAGAATCCTTCCTTCGTAGCGGCGTTCGTGTTCACTTCACTCCATTCACAGGGGCCGACTCCCATCGACCTATTTAATTTGAGGTAATACGGCACAGCAGAATATGACATGAGGCGCACGCCCCGTGACAATCCACGACCGCTTCCTCTGCAGTCAGTATAGATAACGCCCAAGGCTCGGAGCGAATACTGAAATGTATTCTTCATCAGGCAAAGTTCAACCAAACCTTCAACTTAGACTTCTCAAAACACCTGATTAAACGTTATAAATTTGAGGTAGTTGCAGTCGCATGCTGTGGAAAACTTCGTGGCCCCAAAAACGTCATAGAGTCGTAACTCCCTTATTTGTCGCGAAGTTGTTGCGCCTGAGCGCGCACTTACTCTGTGCGGCGCACGATTCGTCGACAACATTGCACTCGACGAATGATCACTTTGCACGTCGAGCTCAACGCGATTCAGCGCGCGCATGGATGCTTCACGAGTATCGATGTCGACGCACCGATATCGAGTGCGAACTCGCGCGTAACGCTCTTCGAACGCGCCTGTGACGACGACGCCAACGATCGAGTACCACGCGTTAGTCCTCGTCGTCGTTCGACCGAGACGGCAATTGCAACCGGACTCAAGACGAGCCGCATTCGGGTCTATATATACGGCTCAACGCGAACCCCGAGATCACAACGCAAAAACGCCCGGAGACGCTCATATCTGGCGGAATTAGGAGGAAACCGAGGGGCTAGGCCACCGCACAGCGGTTTGGGCCGACTTCCAGTTGCGCCGACGCGTCGCTGGCGGTCTCTCGACCGGCGTTGATCAGGACAATGTGTTGATAGTTCGGGGGTCGATCCTTCACGTTCGCCAGCGCCCACGCCACGAACTCGGCCTCGCCGAGGGCCAACGCCGGCAACGTCGCCCGCAGTTCGCCCAGTGGTCGCGCGACGAACTGGCCGGCCATCACCTCCACGACGGCACCGTAGTGGGCGGGGAAGACCATGATCTCGTCTCCGAGCGGCAACACTCGTTCGTGCACACTTCGGTAGAGGCTGTGGGCGAACGACTCGGCCTGGTCCGCGAGGTCCGGTCGACCGACACTCTCGAGGAACACGGTGTCGCCCGTGAAGACCGCCGCGTGGCCGAGTTGGTACATCGTGGATCCCTCGGTGTGACCCGGTACGCTGACCGCCGACACCGTCAACTCCACCCCGGGGGCCAGCGAGATCGACCGACCGTCGCTCAACGGCTCGAACTCGAACGTGAAGTCGTCCGAGGGGTTCAGCCACAGCCGGGCTCCGCTCGCCGCCACCAAATCCCGCGCACCACTCAGGTGATCGGCGTGCAAGTGGGTATCAAGGACGTGGGTGATGGTCCAGTGGTGCTCGGTGGCGACCGAAAGGTACTGTCCGAGTTCGAGCGACGGGTCGACGACAACGCAGTTGGTGCCGGCACCGATCACGTAGGAGAGACAGCCCTTGCCCCGGCGACGGATCTGGACCACCGTGGCACCACCGAACTCCCCTTCCACCAGGTCATACGTCGAGGCCCAGGCGCCCATGCCGCCCTCGAGCACTGCGCTCGCGACGCCGTGGCTGGCGAGGATCTCGGCGCCTTGTCGGGCCCGGGTGCCCACGGCGCAGATCACGACGAGGCGTTCATCGCGTGGGACCTCGTCGATCCTCTGCTCGAGCGCGTCCAAAGGGATGTTGTACACGCCGGGGATCTGCCAGTCGGCCACTTCGTCGACCTCACGCACGTCGAGCAGGTACGGACGGTCCTCAAGGTCGAGGAGCGGGAGGAGCTCGTACGTCGAGATTCCAGAGATCAGATCCGCGTGAGCCACTCTAAAAGTCTAGGACTAGATTCGCGTGATGGCGTGAGCCAGAACAGGGGGACGATCATGGTCGAAACACGAAATGTCACCGTCGCCGAAGCGAAGTCGCTCCTCGACGAGGGCGCGCTCCTCGTGGACGTTCGCGAGGACAACGAATGGGAGTCGGGTCGGGCACCCAACGCCACCCACGTCGCGCTCAACTCCGTGCCCGACCACGTGGAGGACTTCCCGGTCGATCGCCTGATCGTGTTCGTCTGTCGTTCGGGCGCCCGCTCCGGGCGGGCGACGAAATTCCTCGTTGAACAGGGTCGCGACGCCGTGAACCTAGAGGGTGGCATGCTCGCCTGGAGCGCCGATGGCGAGCCGATCGTGGGTGACATCGACGAACCAACGATCATCTAGGCCGTTCCGTGACGTCCTCTCCCGGCCCGCTGCACACGCTCTCGGCGGCCGTGCGAGAGGGCCGTCTCACCGTCACCGCTCTCGTGACGGCGTCAATTGAACGCTTGGAGGCCGCCTCGGATCTGAATGTACTCGCTGACCAGGTATTTGAAGAGTCTCTTGCGGCCGCGGCGGCAATGGACCAGGGGACCCGTCCGATCGGTCCACTGGCCGGGATACCGGCTCTGATCAAGGATCTTGAAGACTGGCGAGGACGTCCGACCCGAAAGGGTTCGTTGGCGCTGCGCGACGCTCCACCGGCTCCGTCCAACGGCGTCGTACCCCAACGTCTCCTCGACGCCGGTGTCGTCGTCGTCGGCAAATCGACGCTGCCCGAGTTCGCCATCGAGGGATACACGGCCAACCTCTTGACCGGCGTGACGCGAAATCCCTGGAATCTGGCGTACTCGCCCGGCGGTTCGAGTGGTGGCTCAGCTGCCGCGGTCATCGCCGGACTCGTCGGCGTGGCGACGGCGACCGACGGTGGCGGTTCGATCCGCATACCGGCGTCACTCAGCGGGCTGCTCGGCATCAAGCCGACCAACGGCCTCATCGGACGGTGGCCGGCGCACGACTGGATCGACTACTCCACGGACGGTCCCTTCGCGACCACGAGCGATGACCTTCGGCTGCTCTTGGACGTGATGGCCGGTCCGGTCGCCGGAGACCCCACGGCGCCGACCTGCGCGTTCCTCGCGAACATGAATCGACTCGACGGGCGACCGCTTCGAATAGTCGCCGCCGAACGGACTTCGCCACTCGGTCCACTCCCGCCCGACGTCGCGAGGGCCTTTCGCGAAGCCGCCACGGCGTTCGCCGACGTGATGCACGCCACGCTCGAGTGGCGCGATCCAGAGGGCTTCTTTCGCGACGGCGATCCCGACCTCGACTGGTTCACCGTGACCACGGCCGAACACGTCGCGTCGCTCGGTCGCGCGTGGGTCGAAGCGCACATGGACGAGTTCCATATCTCCACTCAAGAGTTCCTGACGACCGGACTCAACGTCTCGGCCGAGGAGTATCTCTCGGCTCGTCGACGTCGATTCCTCTACGTGCGGACGTTGGACGAGCTCTTGGGTGATGACGGCCTCCTGCTCACGCCGACCGTCGCGAGCGACGGATGGTTGGCCGACGGGCGGCTCTCGGGGGGCAGCGACGTACACGGTTTGCCGCCAGAGGTCTATTCGACGGCGGTGCAGAACGTGACGGGACACCCGGCGCTCTCGATCCCGTTCGGCATGTTGGCCACGGGACTGCCGTTCGGCCTGCAGGTGACGGCGGCGCACTACGACGACTACCGGCTGCTGGACATCGCCGACCTCGTCGAGAGGGCGTACCCGTGGGCGAGGACGGCGCCGGGATATGAGTCCCTCGACACCGTCCTCGGGGCGTAAATCTGTCGCGGAGAGTGGCGACCGGTCATGCGTCCGGCGGACGCGGATTTCGTCTAAATGTCGGGAATCGTCGGTGAATTGAGAGGGAATTGGACCGTATTTGAGTCCGCTCACTCAGAATTTACGGTGGTACTACGAGGCGATGCCCTCGTCGCGAATTCGTGACAGACTCTCCGGAGCACAATCACGTCTTCAAAGTACCGGAAGCGCCTGGCGACTCACCAACCTGGAGAGAGATTTGCAACCACGTCTCAATGTCCTTAGAGCAGTCGGAGCGCTGCTCATCGGCGTGCTCGTGGTGAGTGCCGTTTCGGCGCCAATCGGAGCGACCGGCATTCTCCCCCCGGACAATCCAACCAGCAACGTGGCGCCGTCCCCGAACTTCCTCTCCAGCGGACTCTGTCATGAATCGTCGATCGCGACACCGTGCTCCAATCCGTGCGTGCGAATGGTCGGCACCGGTGGTGATCGTCGACCGGTCTTTCCCGCTTATAGCGAATCGCCGACGTGCACCGAGTTCGTGCTTCGCGCGCTCAACGCCGCGCGCGCTAGCGAAGAACTCCCGGCGATCGCGCTGCCATCCAACTGGTTCCAACTGAAACCCCAAGAACAGATCTTCGTCATCGTCGATCTCGAAAGAACCGCCCGGGGTCTGCCGCCGTACTTGGGTCTGAATCGACAGCTCCACGCCGCGGCCCAGTCGGCGGCGGTGCGCGAGGTCGACCCGGCCTACGCGCAAGATTTTCGCACGGGACTCGATCCCGAGGGCGTGCCCGGCATGGGGGCCACACTGGCGACTGGGTACTCCACGCTGGAAGCGGACTACGTCTGGATGTACGAGGACGGCTGGGGCGGTAGTGCGTCGTCGACGCCCAACATCGCCTGCACGTTCGCCGGGGCCGTCGGTTGCTGGGGCCACCGCGATCAACTGCTCGGATTCGACGGCAACAACAACTTCGGCGTCGGTCTGCACTGCACGACCTGCGAGATGGGCACCGGGTTCGCGGTGGTGAACGGCACCGGTTCCTTCACCAGTCTGATCGAACTCCCGGCCGGCAATCCACCGCCGATGTACTTCACATGGTCGAAGAACGTCGTGCCGTACCTCGCGACATCGCAGTCCGCGAACGGGTAGTACCGCATCTTCGTAACTACGGGCATCGAGGCGACAGCGGTGTGGACGAGGATTCGCCAGACTCTCACTGCTTCGTCGTGAGCACAGTCACTTTGTTTGCCGATGAACTCGTCACGGTCTTGAGCGTCACTACGACCTTCACCAGGCCCTTCAAGTAACTCGCGACGGCGTCAACTCGTTTGCGGGCCAAGGTGGACTGACCCTTCGCGTAAACCGTCAACGTGACCGCGGCTCCAGCGACGAGTTTCTTCGCCAACGCCCGCAACGCGGCCTTCGCGCCGGGGTTCAATGTGCTCTTGCCACTCGCGAATGACGTCGAAACCCTGGGCGGTACTGCGGGAAGCAGCAAGGAGACAGCGGTCGCAACCGATGAAACCGCCAGGTCGGTCGCGTCCGCCGCCTTCGTGGCGGTGACGACGCAGGTGCCGGGGCCGTGTGAGACGAGCACCCCGCTGGACACGACACAGCCCGATGCCGTTCCGTTGACGACACTGAAGCTCAGAGTTCCGGAACCGGAACCTCCCGTCGTGGTCAAGTGAAGTGGAGTTCCAACGTAACCCGAGAGCGACGAGATCGAAAGGGGTGACTGAGCCACTTGCGTGGACGTCACCACGTAGACGGGATCCGAGGAGAACGTTATGGTCACTGAGCCGTTGGCGGTGGCCGTTCCGGCGGCGGTCGTTCCCGTCGAGGTCAGCAGGTAGATGGTGTCGCCGGCTTCGATGTTCGGATCGACAATGGTCATCGTCACGGGCGTTACCGCGGCCAATGACGTGCCGTCAGGGTTCTCCCACGTCACCGCGAACGACGACACGTAGGTGGAACCGGTCGGCAAACCTGTATCCAACGCCGGTGAGTCCGGAACCGGGTAGATACTGATCGTCGTGCCCGTGGGCATCGATCCCTGAGCCACCGTCACCGTTGCCGTCGCTGAGCCGAGCGTCGAGGAGACCGTCGTCGTGCCCGTCGCCGTGACGTGAACGGAAGAGGGGGTTCCGTAGGCCGACGAGGGCAGACCCGAGGGTGGTGGAGCATTCGTGGGGCCAACGGTCGAACCGCCACCGCCGCCACCGCC
>Ga0187871_10004225_pt1 | contig 10854 bp, 10 predicted proteins | sample June2016WEW_16_1_FD_132988 | JGI IMG/M metagenome (GOLD analysis project Ga0187871, IMG submission 132988) | Peatland microbial communities from SPRUCE experiment site at the Marcell Experimental Forest, Minnesota, USA - June2016WEW_16_10 | ecosystem: Environmental > Terrestrial > Soil >...
CTCTCGCCCGCCGCGTCGAGGAAAGCGTCGCGCATGGCCGCGGGTTGGTCGAGTGCCCGCTCGAACAGAGACTTGACGCGGGGCCACCGCTCCGGGGTCATCCGTACACTTCCTTGTATAGCCAGGCGCGCGCCATCCGCCATTCGCGGTTGATAGTGCGGGCCGAAACTCCCAGCACTTCCGCGATCTCATCCTCGGACATGCCGGCGAAGAAACGCATCTCCACCACCTGGCACTGGCGGCCATCCAGCTTCTGCAATCGCGTGAGCGCCTCTTCGAGCACCAGCAGGTCTCCGGAATGCGCTTCGGCAATATTCAGGGCCCGATCCAGGCTGATCTCGGGCACGCCGCCTCCGCGCTTGCCCGCATGGCGCTTGCGCGCGCGGTCGATCAGCACCTCGCGCATGACGTGCGCGGCCACCTGATAGAAATGCGCGCGGTCGCGCCAGGGCGTGCCGGCCTGGTCCACCAGCCGCAGGTAAGCTTCGTGAACCAGGTCGGTGGTCTGGAGGCTGCGCCCGGACCGCTCCCGGCGCATGTGACCCGCGGCGATCTTGCGCAACTCGCGATAGGTCAGTTCCATCAGGCGCGCCTCGGCGTCCGGCTCGCCCTTGCCGAAAGCGCCGAGAAGACGGGTTATCTCGCCGTCACGCTTGCCCTGCATAGGTTCCTGGGGTCCGGCAGCATCAAAATCGTTGCGATTCTACCACATTGAGACCGGTTGTCGGTTTTTGGCCCTTTTCCGCGCCATTAGTAACGAGAGCCGAGAACGGCGGGCCGCGAGATCAGTTTATAGGTCGAGCGCGGCCAAGGAGACTGACCATGTTTCGAACGAAAGTAACGCGAACGTCAACGCTGGCGGGACTCGCGCCTGCCGGCCAACCAAAACAGCGGGAACGCCGGAGCCGGCTATGGCTCGCCTGCGCAGTAGCAGCCTTCGCGATAGCGCCGGCGCAGGCGCAGACCGCGGCCAGCCAAGGTTCGACCGTCAAGATCATGACCCAAAACATCGATGAAGGCACCGACGAAACCTTCATCGTCGAGGCCTTGTTCGGCTATATGCCTCTGCCCGACGCGGTGGATCTCACCTATGCCGAACTGCAGGCGAGCCACCTGAGAGAACGCGCCGCGCTGATTGCTGGTCAGATCGCTGCGCAGAAGGCGGACATCGTCGCCCTGGAGGAAGTGGCGCTCTGGCGCACCGGGCCCGATCCTCAACACGCCTTTACGCCCCTCTACGACCAACTCGCGTATCTTGTCGAGGATCTCGCCAGGCTCCGTGCTCCGTATGTTGTCGCAGGTATAAACATACCGGAGGACATCGCGCTGGCCGGCAACCAGATTGGCGCACTGCGTCTCACCGAGCGGAACGTCTTGTTGGTCCGCGCTGAGTTTCGGTGGCCTCCCTTCTACGTTTCCGACGTGCAATCGCACGTCTTCAGCTCGGTCCTGACCATTGGCACCTTGCAGATTCCCGCGGGATGGATTTCGGCTACGGTCCATGTGGGAAGCAAACAATTCATTCTGGCCATGGTTCACCTGGAGAGCACGGTACCGGGCACGGACGCTGAATCGGTGCAGGAAGCGCAGGCCCAGGAGTTGATCCAGACGTTGAGCGGCGCCACGGTGCCCGTGCTCATCTGCGGCGACTTTAACTCCGACGCGAACGACAATCCCGCGGCGCCCGACCCGACTCCGACGGCCGACATGATTCAGGCGGCCGGGTACACGGATGTGTGGAAGCTGCTCCACAGCGGAGATCCTGGGAATACCTGGAACCTCTATGCGGAGGATCTGCTGCCCACAGCCTTTCCGGCGCAGACGCCTGTCGAGCGGATCGACCTTTTCTTCACGCTCGGCTTGTCCGCGCTTTCGGACGATCAGGTGATCGCGCCGGCGCCGGCCGGGTTCTCGCCGCCGGATGGGTCCGATCACGTGGGCCTGGTCGCGACGTTTGCACCGTGACATCGGAAGGGGAGGATATGGCCATGCGTTCATTCATGACAGTGGTGCTTTTGTGTGCGCTCGGAACGGCGGCTAACGGGCAGGACCCGCGCGACTGGCAATCGCTCGCGCAGTTGCAGGCGGGCGATAAGATTCGCCTGTCCATGAAGACGGGGCCGGTCGATGGCGCATTCCGGAACTGGACGCCGCAACAAGTGACAGCCGGGAGAGTGACCGCGCACAGAGAGGACGTGGTCAAGATCGAGCGATACCGCAAGGGAGGCTGGGGGCGGGCCAGGCACGCCGCCCTCGGCGCGGCGATCGGATTTGGCGGAGGGGCCGCGATCGGCGCGGCAGTAGGCGGTTGTCGCCAGGGCCAACTCTGCATCGTTGGGCGCGGCACCGTGGCAGCGGCGGTGGGAGGCGTGGGCCTGGTGGTCGGCGCAGGGATTGGGGCGCTGATTCCAGGGCACCATAAGGACCTGATCTATTCGGCGAAGTGAGGGTGTTGGAGGGCGGCCAATCTTGGCATGCCAATCTTGGCCGGGGTCCCCTCTGGGGACGGCTGTCAGCCGGCTAACGCGAGCTTCGCTCGCGAAGGCCGATTGCCAATCGGCCTGCAGGTTGGCAACCTGCCCCACAGCAAACGGCCAAAAATGGAGAGGAACATGCACAAAACGAGTATCAATCGGATGTTAGCGCTGACAGGATTCGCTCCTGCCGGCAAACTCAGTTACACATATTGCGGACTCATGTGGGTGTTGGCGCTGTTAGCTGCCACGCCTGTCTGGAGCCAAACCGCACCCAGTTTCAGCGCACCCCACCGGCCACCGAACTTCTCGATGGCGGCGTCATCGGCCAAACCCGCGTCGGATACCCCGTCCAGCGCTCACTATAAGTTCCTGACGATCGGCCCTGAGGACTCGCCCTATGTCGTGGCGGACGGAATCAACAATGAAGGACTGGTCACCGGGTATTACGAGGATTTGAGTTCCGTCCTTCACGGCTTTGTGTGGCAGAACGGCGTTTTCAAAACAGTGGACTATCCAGGCGCAGCGTATACGTATCTCTATGGGGTGAACAACCGGGGCGTCGCCATTGGCTACTATGGCGACGGCACTACGAACCACACCGTCACGTATGCCGTCGGGACCGGCACATGGGCCGCGCTTCCGGACATTCCGAGCTATGCGGAAAATAACGGGTACTGTATCAATGATCTCGGCGTTGCGGTCGGGGCCGCTTTCGAAGGCAGCACCTCCGTTGGCTGGCTTTGGGACCCAACCACGCTCTCGTACTCCTTCCTGGCTGTTCCCGGAGCGGCACAGAACAGCACATCTCCGAGCTGCCTCAACGATAAGAATCAGGTAGCAGGGTACTATGCGGATGCGAGCGGCGCGTACCACGGCTTCATCTACGAGTACGGCACATATACGATCGTCGATATGCCGGGGGCGGAGGATACCTATCCGGATGGTATCAACAACAGGGGCATCATCCAGGGGCAGATTTTTGACGCCGCCGGCGTGGCGGAGGGGTTCGTGGCAACCAGCGGCGGGGTCTTCACGGCCGTGAACTTTCCGGGCCCCGAAATGACGGCTGTCGTGGGCATCAACGATCGGGCAGACCTATGCGGTACTTACTGGGCGAGTTGGAGCGGCCCTTTTAAGGCGTTTGTCGCGATCTTGCAGTGAAGCCTTTGTAGTGGGGCGGGCCCTCGGCCCGCGGCGGCCTCTTAGTTAGGCCGCCAACGCCGCAGAACGGTTGTCGGTTTTTCGGCTCGTTTCGCGCCACTACTAACGAGAGCCGAAAACGGCCGGGTGCAAAAAGACCGGGAGAATGCCATGTTCCGAACGAAAACAACCCGAAAGGCCTGCCCCCGGATTCACCGGGCGCGGTCGAAAGCCAAAGTTGTCCTGCTCATATCGGCGTTGGCTTACCTGACCGGATGCAGCGGCGTTGTTTCGCTGCATCCGCTGGCATTGCCCCACGGTAAAGGTGTCGTTTTCGACCCAGCTCTGCTGGGGACTTGGGAGGAAGCCCAAACAACGGGCGATGTTGCGAAAAACAGATACACGGTCGCCCGCGCCGATTCCGGTTACAGCTTTCGCGTAGTTATGGGAGCCGACGAAATGAAGGGAACCATATACCTCATAAAGGTGGGCGACCGGTACCTGCTGGATGTTTATTGTCCCAGCGACGGGGAGCAGCTTCCGGTGCACTTCTTCGTCAGGCTCCGCATGAAAAACGACACTGCATGGGTGGCTGCAATGGACAGCGACTGGCTCCAGCACCAGATCAAAACTCGCGGCGAACTGCGGCATGAACTCCTTACCGAAAGCGACCTGAGGCTTGTGCTGACCGCGTCGTCAGCCGAACTGCGCAAGTATTTGCTGCCGTACGCAGGCGACGACCGGGCATTTGGCGAGGAATGCGAATTGCGCCGGATCGCGCCGAAGGGAAAGTGAAGCACTTATGAAACCGCTCGTGATCATTGTTTTGCTGGTCCTCGGGACCGGTTGCTCCATCAAGCGAATGGCGGTGAACCAGGTGGGCAACGCGCTGGCCTCGGGCGGCACGACGTTCACCAGCGACGACGATCCCGACCTGGTGGCCGCCGCCATCCCATTTGGACTGAAGACGTACGAAAGCCTGCTCGCCGAGTCGCCCAAGCACACCGGGCTTTTGTTGGCGGCGGCTGAGGGCTTTACTGAATACTCCTATGCGTTCGTCGATTCGCGCATCGATGAAGCCAAGGGCGAGAGCCTCGATCGCGCCAACGCCCTCCGCGAGCGCGCCCGCAAGCTCTACCTGCGCGCCAATCGGTACGGCATGCGCGGCCTCGAATCCCGGCATCCCGGGTTCGGCGCAGCCCTGGATAACGATGCCGACACCGCGCTCCAGCGCGTCGGCAAACGCGACGTGCCACTGCTCTACTGGACCGCCGCCTCGCGCGGCCTGGCCATTTCTCTTTCGAAGAACAGCCCCGAGGCGATCGCCTATCTGCCGCTGGTGGAGACCATGGTCCGGCGCGTCGCCCAACTCGACGAGGGCTTCGGAGACGGCGCCGTGCCCGAGTTCCTCATCACTTTCGAAGCGGCGCGCTCGGGCGTCACCGCCGCGGAGCAACAGAAGCTCATGCGCCAGCACTTCGACCGCGCCATCGAGTTGTCCAAGGGGAAGCGCGCCGGCACCTATGTTTCCTTCGCCGAAAATGCATGCCTGCCAGCTCAGAATGCGGCGGAATTCAAGTCCATGCTGGAAAAAGCTCTTGCCTTGGATCCGGATGCCGATCCCGACCACCGGCTGGCTACTCTGGTGGCGCAGCGCCGCGCACGCTGGCTGCTGGAGCATGTCGACGAGTTGTTTTTAGAAGGAGGGGGCGGGGCTGGGAGCCCCGCGCAGGCCGGGGGCCTGCCCCACTAGAAGAATCAAGAGGAGGACACAATGCTCAGACGAATCGTTTTCACCGTGGCTTTCTGTGGGCTGGGCCTGACGGCACGGGCCCAGAAGATCGACATGGCCACGCTGGCGCCCGCGGACTCCACCTGGTTCAAAGTGATGGAGAACATGGGCGCGGAATGGAAGAAGATTTCCAACGGCGGCGTCAACCTGGTCATCCATGCCGGCGGCGTGCTGGGCGACGAGCCGGAGTGCGTCCGCCGGCTCGATCAACGCTCCATCCAGGCCGCTGGACTTTCCGGCGCTGGCTTGGGCGACATCGACCCAGGCGTCAACAGCCTCCAGATCCCCATGATGTTCGATTCCTACGAGGAGCTCGACTACGTGCGCGATCGCGTGGCGCCTAAGCTGGAGCAAAGGCTCCTGCAAAAGGGTTACGTGGTGCTCTATTGGAGCGATGTGGGCTGGGTCCAGTTCTTCTCCACCACGCGGGTGCAGAGACTGGACGATCTGCGGAAACTGCGGCTGTTCACCTGGGCCGGCGACGCCACTGAAGAAGAGTTGTGGAGAGCCAACGGTTTTCGCGTGGTCCCGCTACCCGCCACCGATATCATCACGCAATTGAAAATGCACAATCTGGATGCCGTCCCCGAAACAGCTCTCTACGCCGAGACCACCCAGTTGTACAGCTTGACCCCGTACATGTGCGACGTGAAGTGGGCGCCCTTGGTCGGCGCCACCATTATTTCCAAACAGGTGTGGGAAACGATTCCCGCGGCCGAGCGCGGCCCCCTGCTGGCGGCGGCGCACAAGTCCGGAGACGCGCTGAAGGAAGATATCCGCGCCCAGGGCGCGAGGGCCGTCGCCACCATGATGGCCGGACAGCCTGGCAAGAAGGCTTTGAAGCTTACCGTCACCAGCCCCGACGCGGCCGCCCTGGCGGAGTGGCGCAAACAGACCGAAGCCATGTATCCCAAGATGAAAGAAAAGATGGTCCCGCCCGACCTCTTCGCCGAAGTCCAGAAGCTGCGCGACGAGTACCGCTCGAAGCACGCCGCCAAGACGCCGGATCAGGTCGCCGCCAATAAAGGCAGTGCCAAATGACACGCGTTTGGCACGGCCTCTGGCGCTGTGTGGGAAGTTGGGAGAGATCCGTCGCTGTTCTGGCGATATCGCTGGCCTCCTTGCTCCCGTTGATCGCCATGGCCACGCGTCTGGCCGGTGTCCGCGGAATTCCCGGTTCCGTGGTGTTCGTCCAACAATTGACCCTGTGGATCGCCTTTGTCGGCGCCGCCCTAGCCGCCTCTGGCGACCAACTGCTGGGGATGTCGGCCAACACTTTCGTGCCGGCGAAGTGGGCCGTCCCGGTGCGCATCTTCGGCTGCGGCCTGACGTCGTCCATTTCCGCCAGCCTCTGCTGGGCCAGTTACCAGTTCGTGGTTTCCGAAAGGTCGATTGGAAAGACGCTGGCGCTGGGAGTGCCCAGTTGGGTTCTGGCGCTGGTGATGCCGATCGGTTTTCTGCTGATCACCCTGCGCGCGATCCGGGGCGCGGGCGCCAGCTCTCGTCATCGTCTGGCCGCCGCCTTGTTTCTGCTCGCGCCGCTGATTTTGAATTTTGCGCCGCGGCCGGAAGGGCCGGCGATCTTGTGGATCGGGATCGGCGTCATCATTGCCGGCGCCGTGCTAGGCTTGCCGATCTTCGCCACCCTGGGGGGCGTGGCTCTGCTCTTGTTTTGGCACATCGGGCAGCCCGCCGTGGTGGTGCCCGACAATGCCTACTCCCTGATGGTCTCCGAGGTGTTACCCTCGCTCCCGCTCTACACCCTGGCGGGCTATCTGCTCGTGGAAGGCGGCGCCAGCACGCGTCTGCTGCGCGTCTATGCCGCCCTGTTTGGTTGGATGCCGGGCGGCCTGGCTATCGCCACCGCGATTACCTTCGCCATTTTCACCTTCGCTGGTTCCGGCGTCACCATCGTCTCCATGGGCGGATTGATGCTGCCCATGCTGCTCAAAGCGCGCTATACGAAACAGTTCTCCATCGGCCTGATCAATGGATCGGGCTCTCTCGGGTTGTTGTTTCCGCCGAGTCTGCCGGTCATCCTCTATGCGATTTACGCCAAGACGGTGCAAATCGACACGCTGTTCGTGGGCGGCCTGGTGCCCGGACTGCTCATGGTGGCGATGGTCTCGGGGTGGGGCGCCTACCAGGGCGTGAAAAGCGGGGCCGAGCGCTCGCGGTTCTCCTGGGCGGAGGCGCGCCAGGCTGTTTGGATTGCCAAATGGGAATTGGCGCTCCCGGTGATCGTCATCTTCGGGCTCTTCGGCGGGTTCGGCACGCTGGTCGAGGCCGGCGCTATCGCCGTCGTCTACTCCTTCATCGCCGAGTGCTGGATCCTGCGCGGCATCTCGCTGCGCCGCGATTTTCCGCGCGTGGCCGTGGAGTGCGTCACCATGGTCGGCGGTGTGCTGTTGATTATCGGCGTGGCCAAGGGGCTCACCTACTACCTGGCCATCCAGGACGTGCCGGGCATCCTGACCAACTGGGTCGATGCCCACATCCATTCCAAGTACGTCTTCCTGCTGCTGCTCAACATCGTGCTGTTGATCAAAGGCTCGTTCATGGACGTTTTCTCGGCGATTATCGTGATGGTGCCGCTGATCCAGCCCATTGCCGCTAAGTTCGGCATCGATCCGGTGCAAATGGGTGTGATTTTCCTGGCCAACCTGGAGCTCGGCTATCTCACGCCGCCCATCGGCATGAACTTATGCCTTTCGGCTTACCGTTTCAAGCAGCCCATGACCGCCGTATACCGTGCCACGCTGCCGGTCTACCTGATCCTGCTCGCCGGCGTGTTGCTCATTACCTACGTGCCGTGGCTGACCACGCTACCGGTGAAGTGGCTGGGGATGTAACTGGGTTACCGAGCCGCGCGCGTGAGCAAGCGGACGTTCTAACACCCGCCCTCCAGCGCTTCGGCCAATTCATGGGGAGCAAATGGCTTGTGCAGAAAGCCGACCCGGTTGCCGCCCACCGTCTCTGCGTTCGGCACCGCCGGATAGCCGCTCATCACCACCAGGCGGATCGACGCGTTGCAGTTCATTATGCGCCGGGCCAGTTCATCCCCGCGCATGCCGGGCATATTCAGATCCACCAACGCTCCCGCGTATAGCGACGGACTGGCTTCGACCAACGCCCACGCGTCCGCGGCGTTGCGGCAGGCATCCACCCGATAGCCCAGCCGCGAAAGGTAGATGTCCATCACCTTCAGCAGGGCAGCGTCATCGTCCACGATAAGGATGCGGCCGGCCGCGTATGCCATCAACCGCATGCTATCAGAGTTATCATCCCCATATGCAATTTCACACAGAATATTTGACTTTCCGTACTGCCAAGCATCGCGAATACGTCAACATCACTTCGCAAGTGGAGAGCGCCCTGCGCAAAAGCGGCATTCAGGACGGCATGATCCTGGTTTCGGCCATGCACATCACCGCCGGAGTTTGGGTGAACGATGCCGAAGACGGCCTGCTGGCCGATATCGACGAGTGGCTGGAGAAACTGGCGCCTTTCCGGCAGAACTACCGGCATCATGCGACCGGCGAAACCAATGGCGATTCGCACTTGAAGAGCCTGCTGGTACACCACCAGGTCATCGTGCCGGTAACCAAAGGCAAGCTGGATTTCGGCCCCTGGCAGCAGGTTTATTATGCCGAGTTCGACGGCCGCAGGTCCAAGCGCGTCATCATTAAGGTGATGGGCGAGTGAAGCGAAAGGATCGCCGCACCGGCGGCATTTACCAATTATGAAACGAGGCTTCTTATTTGTGTGCGCCGTGGCGCTGAGCGCGCTAGCGGCGGAACTGCCCGTGCGGCAGGTGGTCCTTTACAAGCACGGCGTGGGCTACTTCGAGCGGGCCGGCGAACTGGCGCCCGGCGAATCGGCGCGCCTGGATTTCAAAGCCGCCGAGATGGACGATGTGCTGAAATCGCTCACCATTGAGGAAAAAGGCGGCGCCAAGGTCTCGGGGTTGCGCTACGATTCGAGCGAGCCGCTGGCCCACAAGTTGGCCGATTTTCCCTTTCAGCTTGGCGCCGCGCAGCCGTTGAGCGCGGTGCTCGACCAGCTTAAAGGCGCGCAAATCGAGCTGAAATTCGCGAATGAAACCGTGACCGGCGCCATCGTGGCCGCGCGCCTGACGCCCGGCGACGACAAGCGCCCGGAGCGCGAGCAGATCACCCTGCTGATGGATGCGGGCGATCTGCGCAACTTCGACTTGGGCGCAGCGGCCGGCATCCGCTTCACCGATGCCCGGCTACATACGCAGTTCAAGGATTACCTGGCCGCGCTGACCGAGGCACGCTCTAGGGAAAAGCGCACGGTCTATATCGACTCCACCGGCTCCCAGCGGCGCGAAGTGGTGGCCAGCTACATGGTGCCCACGGCGGTTTGGAAATCCAGCTACCGGCTGATTTTCGGCGACGGTGCGCAACCCACGCTGGAGGGATGGGCCATTGTGGACAACACCTCCGGCGAAGATTGGAACAAGGTGGATCTGTCGCTGGTTTCCGGCCGGCCCATTTCGTTTATCAGCCGGCTGTATGAACCGCGGTACGTCACGCGGCAGGCGGCGGAGCTGCCGGAAGACTACGCGTCGGCGCCGATAGTTTATGAAGGCGCCATGGACGGGCAGGGCCAGGCTGGGGGCGTCATTGGCGGCATCGCCGGCTCGGTCCCGATGGCGGCGCCGCCACCACCGCCCGCACAACCTGTAGCGGCGGATATGTTGGTGCCCTCCGCGGGGTTAAGCCGGTTGGAGCAGTTCGCCCGTATCCAGAAACCTCCGCCGGTTTCCAGTATCGCAGCGCCCGCCGCCGCCCGCGAACTCGGCGAGTTGTTCGAGTACCACATCCCTACGCCCGTCACGGTGCGCCGCAACGAATCCGCCATGCTGCCCTTTCTGCAACAGAAGGTGGACACCCGCAAGCTGTTGATCTACTCCGATCCGTCCGCCGCCCATCCCATGGATGCCGCCGAGATCGCCAACTCCACTGGCAAGACGCTGGACGGCGGTCCGATCACCGTATACGAAAGCGGCGCTTATGCGGGCGAAGCGTTGATGGAAACGGTGAAGACCGGCGACAAACGCCTGATCAGCTACGGCGTGGATCTGGGCACCCGCATCACCACCCAGTGGGACAGCAAGGCCGAACAGATCCGCGAGATCCACGCGCGCCGCGGCATTCTGACCACGCGCAACGCTGTCGTGGAAACGCGGACCTACACCATTCACAATGTGGACCAAAAGGCCAAGACCCTGGTGATCGAACACGCGGCGCGCCCGGAATACAACCTGCTCGACCGCAAACCCCTGGAGAAGACCAGCAACGCTTATCGCTTCGAAGTGAAGCTGGCGCCGGGCGCGACCGAGAAGTTTCCGGTCACCGAAGAGCGCGTCTATGAGCGCGCTTTCGCGGTGACCGATCTCACGCCGGACGTGTTGTTCAC
>Ga0187871_10004226_pt1 | contig 10853 bp, 8 predicted proteins | sample June2016WEW_16_1_FD_132988 | JGI IMG/M metagenome (GOLD analysis project Ga0187871, IMG submission 132988) | Peatland microbial communities from SPRUCE experiment site at the Marcell Experimental Forest, Minnesota, USA - June2016WEW_16_10 | ecosystem: Environmental > Terrestrial > Soil >...
ATGAGAAGCGAGTAAGTGATGTATGCGTAGACCAGCTTGGCGCCGCTGCCCAGATGGGGCGTGGTGAAGGTGAGTACGCCCGCCACCGCCAGCGGGACAGCGAACCACAGGACGTAGGGCCGGAAATGGCCCCAGCGCGTTTTGGTGCGGTCGGCGATCGCGCCCATCGTCGGGTCGGCCACCGCGTCGGCGATGCGCGTGACCAGCAGCATGGTGCCGACCGCAGCTGCGGAGATGCCGAAGACGTCGGTGTAAAAGATCATCAGGAAGAACTCGAAGGTTTTCCAGTAGAAATTCGAAGCTGCGTCTCCGAAGGAGTATGCGATTTTCTCCCGAAGGGAAATACGGTCAGCCAACGGAACCTCTTGTGTCGCGGTACCCACTCCAACCTCCCGGTTGCGCACGCCGCAGCGTGCCGGCGCGCGGAAGACGCGCCACCAAGAGTCTAACGCGCTTGCAGGGATCGGGGCACAGGCGCGGGTGGTGGAAGCCTGAGTGGGCCCGGAATCGGGTGCTTTGCCGGCACGGGAACTCAGAAACACTGGCGGCCGGCACCGCCGGCGCATCGAACGCCTGACGGCCTACTGGGAGGTGGGAGCGGAGGGCCGAAAGCGAGGGACAGGGCGCTCGATCACCTTGAAATCCGGCGGCACCTGGAACAGCGTGGACGGGGGCTCGGAACGGCTGACGTTGGTCAGCCGGGTGACGGTCTCGCCAGTGCGCGGATCGCTGCGCCGGGTCAGCACGTTCATCTGCAGCTCCGGCGAGTACCAGCGCTCGGTGACAATCTGAATGGTCGCTTCGTTGCCGATGGCGCCGGCTGGAATCGTGACGGTAAAGCGGGTTCCCTGGGCAGGAATTCCTTCAATCGTAGCCGCGGCGAGCGGTTCGGCTTTCATGGAGCCGCCCGAGCGCATTTGGCGCGTCGTCTGGCCGGGGCCAAACGGCCTCTCGCCGGAACGGGAGGCGACCCACCCCGACTTATTCGCGGTCTTGTGCGCGGGGTCAAGGGCGTAGTTCGCCCCAGCGACGGGATCGTTGATGAAGATCACCTGTTGCGCGCCACCTCCGGTGGCCAGGGCGCCGAGGCCTGCCAGCGACTCCTCGCGGCGAGTGCGGCCGTCACTATCGCGCACCAGGTGCACCGTCGTGGTCTGGCGGATACGATTGCCATCGGCGAGGGTTTGCGTGCTTTCCGTGACGAGGTCTCCGGAGAAGGGAGCGCCTTTTACGACACGGCCGGGCATGCCAGCCTCTGCGCCCAGGAAGCGAGGGCCGGCGCCAAAGCCGGCACGGCCGGACGGCGGATTCTGGGCCCAGACCAGGGCTGCGGACGCCAGCAGGAAAGCGAAATTTCTGTGGACCTTCATTTTCTGCTCCGCTGAGAGGTCTGCCTCAATTCAAGAACCGGACGGCACGCGCCATCCCGTCAGGGCCCACCAGGACTTCGGCTTCCACGCTTCCCGCTTCACCATCGTCGCCTCCCGGAATACCCACGGCGGTGACTGCGGAGCGGGGCAGTTCGACGCGCACCAGGTCGACATCGTCATCCTGCAGCGAGCCTGTGGCATTGGGCAGGGGTAGGAACGCGGTATCTTCTTCCTCAACGCCGGCAGCGGCTACAACGGCGGCATTAGCGGCAGCCACCGGAGGCGCCGAGGGCCCGCGGCCTCCCGTCCAAAGCACGCCGGCTACTAAGATCACCGCGGCGGCTGCGGCCCACCAGTGGCGAACCTCACCGACCGCCGCCGCTCGCCGGCCGTGCCGCTCCCGATACGCGCGCACCAGTTTCGCTTCCAGGCGCGGGGGCGCCGACACATGCTTCATCTCCGCCGCCAGCAGGCGAAGGCCGGCCGCCACCGGGCGCTCGGCCGCCCATCGCGCGGCGCAGGAGGAGCAAGCGGCCAGGTGCGCGTTCAAACGCTCGCCAGGCTCCGGCCCGGCAAATTCACTCCAATATTCTTCGCAGTTCATATCAGACACCTCGCGGCCTTCCACGCCGGGACCGCTGAAGTCCCGGGACGCTCGTCGCGCAATTTGTCAGCCAATAACAACCGTGCCCGGTGCAGGCGCGAGCGAACCGTGCCGATCGGGCACTCCAACGCCTCCGCGGCTTCCGCGTAATCCACTTCCTCCAGGTCGCACAGAACCACGACCTCGCGATACCGGCGCGGCAAGCTGCTGACGGCCCGGCGCAGCGCCTCGATGCGCTCACGGGCAGCAAGGTCGGCCAGCGTGTCGGAGGCATCGGCCAGTTCCGAAAGGCCGGTCTCTTCCGCGCCTGCGTCGACGCCCACCTCGGCCCGCCGCCGCTCGAACTGGCGCAGCAAAAGCTTGCGCGCAATGCCGAACAAGTAGGCAATCAGGCTGCCGCGCTCCGGGTCGAAACCGCACTCTTCCCGTAACAGCGTCAGAAACACTTCCTGCGTAATGTCCTCGGCGACGGGAGCCGATCCGCTCATCTGGAGCGCGAAACGATAGAGGGACGGCTGCCGCCTATGATAAAGAGAGACGAATGCCTGCTCCTCGCCAGCGCGGAGTCGTTCGAATAACTGGTGATCCGATTCCGGCGGCTTCATCGGCTCCTACTTAATCCTTTCATATCACGGCAGTAAAGTTCCAGGATTGCCGGGTGTTGACAAATCCGCCACCTCCATAGTACTGAATGACTTGCCGGTGTGGTAATTCCTAAGATTTTGTACTTTACCGTGAGTACCAGCCGATCTATCATCAACTAAATGATGATTGGATCGGACACCCGCCGCAATGGCATGTGAGGAATGCGCCGTCTGGCTGACGCGCGTGGGCGAATTGGAAACCGAACTCGAACAAACGAAACGACGGGCTGACGCCGGAGAAGCGAGTTTCCGCCTGCTCGCAGATTCCTCCCCGTTGATGATCTGGATGTCGGGACCGGACGCGCTGTGGACGTATTTCAACCGCGCGTGGCTGGAATTCCGCGGACGCACGATGGCCGAGGAGTTGGGGAACGGCTGGACCGAAGGGCTGCATCCGGATGATCGCGACCTATGCGTCGAAACCTATCTCAAGTCGTTCAGCGCCCGCCAGCCCTACCGCGTGCAATATCGCCTGCAACGCTCAGACGGCGAATACTGCTGGGTGGAAGATCGGGGCATTCCGCGAGTGGACGGGGCGGAGGGGTTTCTGGGGTTCAACGGTGCGGCGACGGATATCAGCGATCGCCGGCGTCCTTACTTTACCCCGGATGAAGATGCGGTTCGCATCGTATTTTCGCTAACCGAGCGGGAGCGCCAGATGTTGGTGTTAGTGGCAGAGGGAAAGTCCACCAAGCATGCGGCGCAGCAACTGGGAATCAGTTACAAAACGGCGGACTCTCACCGCAGCCGTATCCTGGAAAAACTGGGTGTGCATGAAACCGCCAGCCTGGTGCGGTATGCGATTCGCGCGGGGCTGATCGCGCCTTAGGCAGCCGGCAGCGCGGCAAGTCTACAGAAGACCTCGCAATTCAAGAACCCTCGATTCGTGCCTACGCCGCGCCTCTCGCAGGCCGGGGGCCTGCGCCACAAGGCTGTGATACACTGCGAGACTTCCCACAGGAGCTCCGTATGAAGCTTTCTCGCACGGTTATGGTCTGTTTGGCGGCGCTCGCCGCGGTTTTCGGCATCCTCGGCCAGACCAAACAGCCGCAGGACGAGGAGTTCGCCAGGCTGGTGAAGGAATGGACCACCAAGCCGGAGTTTATGAGTCCGCTGGTGGATCACCTGCCGAAGGCGGCCGGCGTCCCCAGCCCGAAAGACGTGCTGGGATACCATATTGGCGCTCCCCAGAAATTGACATACACGGCCGGCCTGGCGAAATATTACAACGCGCTTGCCGCTGCTTCGCCGCGCGTCAGAATTCTGCCTGCAGGCCGGACCGACGAGGGCAAGGAGCAACTGGTGGTGGTGGTTTCGAGCGAAGCCAACATTCGCAACCTGGAGACGAACCGCAGCTACCTGGCGAGGCTGGCCGATCCGCGGGGGCTGGATGAGGCCGAGGCCCGGCGCATCATCGCCCAGGCCAAGCCGATCTACATGTTCACGGGCGGCCTACACAGCGCCGAAACCGGTCCGCCTGAAATGCTGATGGAACTGGCCTACCGCCTGGCGGCGGAAGAGGGCGCGCCGTTTGACCAGATCCGCCAGAACGTGATCGTGATGATGTCCGCGGCGGCCGAGCCGGACGGACGGGACCGGTACGTCGACTGGTATTACAAATACAAGATTCACGAGACCGGCGAGTCCGACCGGGTGGCCGGACCGCCGTACTGGGGCAAGTACATTTATCACGACAATAACCGCGACATCAATTATTCCCAGGTAACGATGCGCAACTGGCTGAAATTCTACCTGGATTGGCACCCTCCGATCCTGCACGACTTGCACGAATCGGAGCCGTTCCTCTATACCTTCAGCGGCCAGGCGCCGCAGAACCCGTCGCTCGACCCCATCCTGTATGCGGAGCTGCCGTGGTTCTCGAACTTTGAGATGACGAAGATGATCGGCTACGGCATGCCGGGGGTTTGGGATCACGCCTTCGTGGATATGTGGTCGCCGGGCTATCTGGGTTTCATGGCATCGAACCACAACGGCATGCTGCGCATGTACGAGACCTTCGGAAACGGCGGCGCTAACACGATGAAGCGCAACGTGGTGCCGCCTCCCGGCGAGGAAGCGCCGCCCGCACCTGGCGGTGGCGGCATGACATCCCGCGAATGGTACCGGCCGCTGCCGCCGTACAAGGAGGTGGAGTGGTCGATGCGGAACAACACCAACTTCATGGAGACGGGCGTGATCTCGGCGCTAGAGCTCACGGCCAGCTTCGCACCCACCGTGCTGGAGAATTTTTACCGCAAGAGCTTGCACTCGGTGGAAGCGGGCAGCAACGAAGCACCCTACGGCTACGTGCTGCCGGCGGGCCAGCCGGACATGACTCGGGCTGCCTTCGTGGTCAACATCCTACGCCTCCAGGGGGTCGAAGTGGGCCGCGCCTCCGCCGAGGTGAAGCTGAAGGAGGGCACATTCGCGGCCGGATCCCTGATCGTCAAACTCGATCAGCCGTATGGCCGGCTGGCCAAGATTCTGCTCGAGGTGCAAAAGTATCCCGACGCCAACCTCCGCACCTATGACGACGCCGCCTGGACGATGGGGCTGATGTGCCACACGGAAGTTCGCGAGATCTCCGACAAGGCGGTTTTGAGCGTTCCCGTGACTCCGGTGGACACGCTCTCGATCAGCGGAGAAGTGAAGGGCAGCGGGTCGCTGATTGCTGTGCTGGACAACGGCGCCAATACCCTCGCCACCCTGCGCTGGCGGCTGCGCGATGCGAGCTTCGAGGCCATCGAACAGCCGGCTAAAGTGAAAGGCGCCGAGCTGCCTGCGGGCAGCCTGCTGTTGGCGGACAGTCCGCGAGTGCGTTCCGAGATCGGGAAACTCGGGCTGCAAGCGCTGGCGCTGGACAAAGCTCCGGAGGTGGCGCGTCACGCGGTGGACGTGCCGCGAGTAGCCATGTTCAGCACCTGGGGCGGCACGCAGGATGTGGGCTGGGTGCGCTACGCATTCGACTACTTCGAGCTGCCGTACGACTTGATTTACAAGGAGCGCATCCGGAAGGGAGGACTGCGCTCGGCTTACGACGTGATCCTGATTCCGAGCCAGGGCGGGCGGGGCGGCAAGTCCATCATTTTCGATCTCGAATCCAAAGGCAAGCCGCTGGCCTATCTGAAGACGGCTGAGTTCCCGAGTCTCGGCATGTACGGAGAATCGGATGACATCCGGGGAGGCATGGGGCTCGAAGGGCTGCTGGAGCTGGAGAAGTTCGTCCAGCAAGGCGGCGTGTTGATTACGCTCGGTGCCGCCAGCTACCTGCCGGCCGAATTCGGCCTGGCGCGGACGGTGGAGGCCGCGCGCCCGACGCCGCAAGTCTACGCCCCCGGACCGATCGTGGAAGCGGAAGTCATGCGGCCCGCGCATCCCATTTTCTACGGCTACGCGGAGAAAACGATGCCCGTGCGCTACGCCAACGGCCCGCTGCTGCGGGTTCCCGAGGACGGCCGCGGCTGGGTGCTGATGCGCTACACGGGGACCGAGCCATCCGTGCTGAGCGGCCTGTTCAAAGGCGTGGCCGAGGTGCACAACCGTCCGGCGATACTCGACGTGCCGGTGGGACAAGGCCGGATCATCATGTTCGCCACCAATCCCTGCTACCGCTGGCAGAACCTGGGTGAGTTCGGAATGCTCGAAAACGCCATCCTGCACTGCAACCATATACCCGGGCCGGCCGCGGTTACGTCAGCAGAAAAGCGGTAGGACGGAAGAAGCCTGGCCCGGGGCAGAAGATGCAAAAGGCCGGAGCTCCGCCTCCAGCCGACGGAACCTTTTCGCGCTACCCCTCCGTACACTCAGACGTCTGTATATTGCGAAATCCGAGTATGCCAAAACCTGAATCCCTGATCGATCCGGTAACGATGCTGCGTTCGGAATAGCGATGGGCGGCTGGGGGAGAACAGGGGGCAGCCCCACGCGGGCCGGGCATGCCCGGCCCCTACGGAGATAGGGCGGGCGCCGGCTGCAATGACTCAGGAAGGCCCGTCCACCATGCGGATGCGAAAGTCGCGCAGATTCCGCAGCAGGTAATCCGGCGCGAGCGCCTGCAGGTCTTCCACCGGAGTAATGCCGGTCTGGACGGAGATGATGCGGATGCCGTTTTTCGCGCGCGGCGATCACATCGGAGGTGGCGTCGCCCACCAGCGCCACGGGCGCCACCGCAGCGAGCGAATGCCGCCGCTGCGCTTCGCGGACGGCCCATTTGACGAGACGGCCACGCGTGGCGGCCATCTCGCCGAAGGCTCCGTAGCGAAAAAAGTGGCCGAGGCCGGCCCGCTCCAGCTTGCGCCAGCCGATGCGGGTGAGGTTGCCGGTGACCAACGCCAGCAGAAAACCGCGGCGGGCCAGGCGCTCGAGCAGTTCCGGCACGCCGGGGCAGTGCTTGCCTGCAAGCGGCGGGCACACGCGCAGGTAGTAGCGCTCCGCGGCACGCTGGATTTCGGGCGTGGCCTGGCGGGTGAACGCACGTTTGGCGCCGGCGCGGTACATCATTTCCACGATGATCGCCGGGTCCAACATGCCTTGCCCGGGAATGCCTTCGGTGGTGGTTTCGAGGCCCGTTACCTTGCGAACGCCATGAACCAGCGCCTGCCGGTGATGCGACCCGGCGCGGCGCATCAGGGTGCCATCGATATCGAACAAGACCAGCCCGCAATAGCTCTCAGGATGATACTAGCGCGAGTGGCCGCGAATTAGCCGGACATTCGCGCTTCGCTCACTTCGTATCGAAGACCACCGTGTTCGCGTTCACGCCGCCGATGCTGATCACCAACTGGTGCTGTCCCGGCGCCAGTCCCCCGGTATGTCGATGTTCACCTGGCACAGGCCTGCGAATCCCGGCGCCAACCCGGAAAAGGAAACATGGGCGGATGCTCCGTCGATCGTCGCTGTGGTGGCTGCCACCGTGTAGGATAGGGGCGTTGAAGGCGCGGCCTGACGCGTAGGCACGGAAGGATCCACCGCACCCTGACCGGTGAGATACACCAGGATCGCCGACCCCGCGGCCGCCGGATTATCCGGCGTGTTCAAGCTGAAATCGACATTCCGTACAGCGCCGTGATTGGTGCCCCACGTGAAGATATAAGGGGCAACCGCTGCCACTGTGAAGGTTACCGGGGCCGAACCGCCCGATCCCGGTGGGCCAGAGATCGTAAACCAGTAAGTACCAGGCGTCAAAGTGGCAGGGAGTTGAAGGTTCCATTGCGTCGGGCTCTGGTAATAAACCCCGAGATAGTCGCAACAGGAAAATGGGAATAGTGTCGCATTGGCGAGCACCGCGCCACTCGGCTCCACGATACCGCCGGGCGGGAGCAACGGGAATGAGCCGGCGACATACTCAGAGCTGGCCAGATCGAGCCCGAAGACCGCGACGATGGAGCCGGGTGCCACCGGGCCGGAAGCGAATGTTGCGTCGTTGACGATGCCGCCAGGATTGATCTGGGGGTACAACGTGCCCGGTAAGAACGACACGGGCACTTCCCGCATGTCGCCCCCGTTAGTCGTGAAGACATAATCCCAGCCGTCCTGCGGGGACGAACAACCCACGGACTGCAAGATAAGTTGCGTTGGAGTCGTTCCGGTCCAGTCGCCGGTTAGGCATGCAGCCTCTTCCACGTCCATCTGGAAGCTCATCGGCTGAGAGCTCGTCAGGCTTAGTTGCACCGTAGTTGGGGGGCTTCCGAGCGGCGGGAATCTGAAAGCCACGGCCGCGGGGTCAACGTTGAACGGCACGTCGTTTTGAACCGTCAGGCTCACCGGAATCCGTGCTCCCCCGTTGACCGCCTGGTTGGACGCAATATCGATATGAGTCGCATATGTGCCGGGTTGGAGTCCGCTCGGGTCCACCGTAGCGGAAAGAATCCACGGCGTCGACCCGGCGGATGGCGACACGGTGAGCCAAGGGGCCTCCGAAGCCGCCGTGAACGACGTTCGCACTGCGGCATTTACCCGAAGGGACAGAGCTGCGTGCTTTGGAGTGTCGTCCGGTTGCGCGAGAAAGGACAGGATGGCCGGACTGGCCCACGAGGTTTTTTGAGACCCCGTTAATGCCGTCGCCATACGAGCCTTCAATCACGTACACTGTCACCTGGTGAGGCGAGTTTGGATCGTTTGCATCGGTAATCGTTACCTGGCCGGTGCTGACGCCAACCGGCAGCGAACTGTCATCGATGAACGCGTCGGTTCCGTCAGGCGTCGGTGTGATCCAGGGAGTTGCGGAAATGATCTTGCAGTTGAACAGTATGTAAAGGGCAATATACAGGCCAAGCGTGGTCCCGCCACCGCTGCCTACAATCACCACCTCCGAAGGAATGAGGTTATTAATGAACGTAGTGGGCGGCTGAATCACGGCATGTACTGGAACCGTAAGCGGAGAGTTGCTGAATCCAGGAGCCGCAAGCGTAATCGACCCATCATAGGTGCCCGGCTGAAGCTGGCTGCCGTCGGCCGCGATGTTGAAGGTTCCAGCGGGCGAGCCATACCAATTCGGCAGTGGCGTCACGACTCCAGTTGGGGGACCGAACGAGGGCGGCACAGACACCTTGATCCAGGGTGTCGTCGTGCTGACTGTGAATGGCTGCGGCAAGGTTGTGCCGCCACTCGAAAACACCTCGGGTCCGATAACGGGGCCACCAGGGTTTGGCGGAGCCGGGTCATAAAGGGTTATGGTCGGCGGCACCACGAGCAGCGTTCCAGCGTGCGGCAGTATCCTCATCAGACCCTGGCGGCTGTAATTCAAGGACGGTCCGCTCTCCCATGCACCTGCCGTGCCACCCCCGTCGGAACCAACATAAATCCGGCCTTGCGAGTCCATGGTGAGAGCAGGCTCCGTGGGACCGGTGTACTGAGTGCTCCAAATCTGATTGCCCGAACTATCGAAGTAATACAGGGCATCTGCCGGGTATAGCGCAAGCAACACGGTCGTGTTGCCGGAGGGGTCAGCCGCCAGCTGCATCGGCCAGCCAGGCGTGGTAGCAGTCCATAGCCTGGCTTGGGCTCCCGGTGACAGCTTCACGATGAAACCTGGGGCACCGGTGCCGATGCTGTTATTGATTCCGGGGAAGTCGGGTGAACAGGTCATACCGGCCAGATAAATGTTCCCGTCAGCGTCGAGCCCGACACTCGTTCCGTAATTCTGACCGCTGCCGCCAATCGTGACATTGGCAACCACTCTTGAGATGTTGGGATCGACGCCGATTACGGCAGCAGGCGTCGGCGGGTATGGGAGGGATGTGCAACCTCCATTCGCCAAAATACTGAACCCGGGCGCCGTTCCGCCAATCCACGCGGTGCCATCCTGGCCGATAGCCATGCCACCGGTCACGCTGGTTGACTGCAGGCCGGGTACGTACGTCGCATACACCAGGCGAGCACCGCTGGAATCGAGCTCGCCGAGCCATCGGTATCTGTCCCCGCTGACGATCGCGTTGGGCGTGGTCAAGATGCCCGTGTCCAGCGGGGTACACACCGCGAGCACGTTGCCGCTGCCATCGATCGCGACTCCCGTCAAGCCCGGCGAAGGAAGCAAGGTCGACCATAGCAGCGCGGAACCATCGGCACTCAGTTTCGACACGAAACGACCACGGCCCGGTAACTGTGGGCCGGCTGATGTAAGCTCCGGAGGTAAGCGGGAAATCTGGAGATGCCGTGATCCCGCCGATCACTGCATTGCCGGCGCTGTCTAAGACAATCCCCGCGCTGGTGTCGCTCCCGCTGCCACCCAGATAGGTGCAATACAACAGGGTCGACCCGTCCGCTGAAAACCTGGCCACGTACATGTGGGAAGACGAGATTGCCTGCGAACCGGCAGGGGCTTTCTGGTACGCATTGCCTGTGACCGGCAGAAAGGGCCCGTAGGCCGCTCCCGTGATGTAGGCGGAACCGTTGCCATCCACTGCTACACCAGTTACGGAACCCGGAGCCCAGGTCGCGTAATCGATGATCGGATCGATGATCAGCGGCTTGGAATGATCATAGGCTCCGACGTCGAATCCGATCCGCTTCCCGTGCAGCCGGAAGGTCGCCGCCACTTCCCGCCGCGCGCCGCCTTCCATCTGATACGCCACCGGCCTGCGCTGAATCACGCCCCCGGCAGCCGTACGGATTGTCAGATCGCCGGCCCGGCTCAGGTTCAGTCCATTCGCGCCGTCGATCGAGATCCGGATCGTGCGGGCACTGACACCGGGAGCGAGCACCAGATCGTATTCGAAACGATGCCCGCCGCCGCGG
>Ga0187871_10004231_pt1 | contig 10848 bp, 7 predicted proteins | sample June2016WEW_16_1_FD_132988 | JGI IMG/M metagenome (GOLD analysis project Ga0187871, IMG submission 132988) | Peatland microbial communities from SPRUCE experiment site at the Marcell Experimental Forest, Minnesota, USA - June2016WEW_16_10 | ecosystem: Environmental > Terrestrial > Soil >...
CCCTGCCATCAGCAAAATCCCCACAATCGCAATCGGATGAAATTTCATCTCAGCAACTCCGTGCCATCAATTCGCCGCGCCAGACGTGTCCGACGCACCTCGCGTCAACCCACGCGTAATCTCCCCCAAATAATCCGGCTTGCTCTCATCCCTCACAATATGCGGATACCGCAAGCCTCCGTGGTAATCCAGGGAAAAAGTCCGGAACTGCGCCCCATTGGCCACAATCAATTGTATCGGCTCCGTCGCCGTTTTCGCCGCGTCAATTGCACCGCGCATCGCCTCCGGCGAAAACTGCGCCCCATTCACCGCCACAATTTTCATCCCCGGACCAATCCCCGCGTTGTAAGCCGGCCCTCCATGAATCACGTCGCCCACCATGCCCTCATCCGAAACCGAAAATCCCGCAGTTAGCAAAAAATCCGCGCGCCGCGCCAGTTCCTCTTCGATCGCGACCACTTCATTGGGCTGTTCGTTGTACACCAGCTTCCACCCGCTCTTTTCCACCGCCTCGTTCGGAGTTTTCGTCGCCACGCCATCCAGCCGCGCGCGCAAAAAGCCGGCCCAATCATACGGCGCGACGCTGTTCAACGTCGTCACCACATCTTCGAATGTGTACGTCTTCAGCTCCGGCTGCCCGCTCGCCTCACCGTGAAACACCCGGCAAAAATCCTCGATCGATTTCTTATCCTTCGTAATCGTCCGCAAAGTTTCGTCCACGTCCATCCACAAGAATTCGCCCTCTTCGTAGAAATCCGTGCCTCTCCGCCAGTTGGACCAATCATTGGTCGCGTCGTAAAGAAACGGCGCCGCGTCCGCCGTATCCTGCAAAGGACGCCAGTCGCGCCCGGGCCGGTGCTCGTACTGCGCCGCCAACCCGGCAAAGTCTTCCCGCCACTGTTCCGGCGTCTGCAATCCGCTGCGCGCCGTCAGCACTTCTCCCAAATATTCCGTTAAGCCCTCGTACACCCACAGCAGATCGTCCTTCATCGGCTGCTGATAGTCCGGCGTGGCCAGACCCGCCGGACGGCGGTATTTGCCGTTCCAGGAATGCACATATTCGTGCGGCAACAACGTCGCGAATTCGATGCGCTCGGCGTCGTCAATTAAACTGCGCTCCGCCGTACGGTCATCGCTGGATTCGTGATGCTCCAGACCGAAATGCGCCACGTCGTCGCTCAGGGTAAGCAGAAAATGGTAATCACGATAATGCCGCGCCCCAAAAAGCGCGTAAGCCTCCGTCACCAGGTTGTGTAGTTGCAGTTGCGTTTCCGGCGTCATCGCCAGCGCCGCCGCACTGTCCGCCGCGATGTCAATCTCATGCGATGGTGTTTGACCCAGCGTCAGTTGAATCGCCCGGTAGTAGCGTCCCGCAAGCACCGGCGAATCCACCAAAGTCGTCAGCTCCACCGGCGCGAATTCGATCGTCGCGCCATCCTGCTTCGCAATCGGCAGCGCCGTCCCGAATTTCCAATCAGTGGGCAACCGCAGGCTCGGCGCAAAAATAATATCCTTCGCAGGAAGGCCCTTCGGATACATCAGCACCTGGTTCCAGCTCAATACGTCGAGCGACGCCGTCGCCGAAGCCCCAGCCGAAAACCCAGCTGCCGGTCCCGACAGCAGAAAATCGAAATCCGCCTCGAGCACGCTCACTCCCGCCGGCACATCCACATGAATCGAAAACATTTCGACGAGGTCCCGCCTCCAAGCAATCGTCTTCCCGCCGCCGCTGAATTTCATCCCCGCCACCTGAATAATTGGCCCGTCCGGCATGTGCTCCCCCGGAATCCATTCCGGGTAATACAAAGTCACCGGCCCGCCCGACACCGGAATCTCCATATGCACATGCAAAATCTTCTGCGGCGCCTGCGAAGCATCCACCCGCAACCGTATCGGCGCCGCCGCGGTCTGCGCCACAGCCACTTGCACGTACCCGCACGCAAGTACCAACGCCACCACTCCACACAACACGGCGGGCACCTTGGCCACCACGGCGAATGCCCGTCCTATCGCAACCGTCCGCATCATCCCTCGCATCCATGCCTCCAAAATTTCAAATCAGCAAAACCAAGAAATCGCCGGCTCCTTGCATCGGGTCGCCACCTTAACAAGCCTAGCCCAATATGGAGTGCGGCGGCTTGCCGCCGCTTTCGCCGAGCCCAAATGCCTAGCACCAAACGCCCTAGGCGAGGCTTGCCTCGCCGGCTCTCCCCCGGCCGCGAGCTTTCACGCGCAGCCACGGTGGGGGCGCTGCTTGCTGCGCTCCAGCTTGCCAAGACGTCAACAACACGGCTTGCTCCAAGTGCAAATACTCGCCACTCTAGAATCCTTTCACTCCCACCTGCCACATCAAAAATCCCAAAACCTGCGTATCCTCTTCAATAATCTTGCTCACGGGACGCCCCTCGCTATGCCCCAACTTCGTATCGTACAAAAGCAAAATTGGCTTATCCCCGCCCTGCGCCGCCTGCACCGCCGCCGTCATCTTCCGCGCGTGCAAAGGAGCCACCCGCGTATCGCTATCCCCCGTCAAGAATAAAATCGCCGGAAATTTCGTCCCCCCCACCACATGGTGATAAGGCGAATAAGCAAAAAGAGCGGGGAACTGCTCCGCATCCTCCGACGATCCGTACTCCGGCACCCAATACTTCGCCACTAAAAAATTCTGATAACGCACCATGTCCAGCAGCGGATATCCGCACACAATCGCGCCAAACAGATCGGGCCGCTGCGTCATCGCCGCGCCCATCAACAACCCGCCGTTGCTGCGCCCGGTAATCGCCAGTTTATCGGCGCGCGTGTAGTTATTCGCGATCAACCACTCCGCCGCCGCAAAAAAATCATCGAATACGTTCTGCTTTTTCTCCAGCATTCCCGCGCGATGCCAGTCCTCGCCGAACTCACCGCCGCCGCGCAAACTCGGCAGCGCGAACACGCCCCCATGCTCCACCCACACCACCGCATCATCGCGAAATTGCGGCGTCTGGCTCACGTCAAACCCGCCGTAAGCCGTCATCAATGCGGGATTCGCGCCATCCAGCTGCAATCCCTTCTTGTAAAATAAGAACATCGGCACGCGCGTCTTGTCTTTCGATTCGTACCACACCTGCTTCACTTCGAAGGCGCTCGCGTCAATCGGCACCGCCGGTTTCGCCCACACCTCCGGCCCGCGCGCGCCCAAATCGTAGCGATACACCGTCGCCGGTATCGCGAACGATTGGAATGAAAAGAACACCTCGCTCGATTTCCATCGCGCCGTGATCCCCGCCACGGTTCCCAGCTGCGGCAACGCAACCCCGCCCGCCGCCTTCCCATCCGCGTCAAATATTTTCAGCTCCGAAGCGGCGTTGTGCGAATACTGCGCCACGATTTTCCCACCCGCCAGGCGGAACTCCTCCATCCGCGATTCGCCCTCGGGAATAATTTCCTTCCAATGCTCCTGCGAGGGAGTCCGCAGCGGCACCGTCACCATCCGCCACTTCGGCGCCTTCCAATTCGTCTGCAGATACAAAGTGTCGTTCGCGATCGCTCCCTGAAAACATCCGTCCAGCGTGTTCACCACCGGCGTAATCGGTCCCGCAATCTTCAAATCCTGAAAATAAACTTCCGACCGATCGCAAGCCGACCCGTAGAACACCGTAAACAGCAAATACCGCTGGTCCTCGGATAAATCCACCGCCAAAATCTTGTCTGGCGTATAACCATCGCCAAACACCTTGGTGTCCTGCGCCGGGTCCGTTCCCATCGCGTGAAAATAAGCCCGCGGCCCTTCCTCCACCAGTTTCGAATAATAAAATCCGCTCTTATCTTTCCTGAACGTAGGACTGGAAATGTAGCGCGCCCTCGGCAGCACGTCCTTGCGCTCTTTCACCGTATCAGTGTCCAGAAAATGCAGCGAAACCTCGTCCTCGCCGCCCTTGCGCACTCCGTATGCCAGAAGTTTCCCGTCGTCCGAAACCCCTTCGAAATTCACGCTGGTGGTGTGATCCGCGCTCAACTTCGCCGGATCGACCAGCACTTCCTCCTCGCCCTTCACTCCGCGTCGCATATAAAGGACGAACAAGTCCTGGTTTGCCGCGCGCCTCGCGTAAAAATATCGTCCGCCGCGCTCGATCGGCAGCCGAATCGTATCCACCTTGATCAATTCTCCCAACCGCTTGGCGATCGCTTCCTGGTCCGGCTGCTTGCCCAGCGCCGCTTGCGTGCAGGCATTTTCCGCGTCAATCCACGCGCGCGTCTCCGCGCTGTCCTGCTCCTCCAGCCAACGATAAGGATCGTGCACCACCGTCCCATGGATCGTTTCCGCCACATCCTCAATCCGCGCCGCCGGCGGACACTTCGCCTTCGCATCTTGTGCATTCACAGTCGTCACGCTCGCAATCAGAAAAAATAGAGGCAGGAAAAAGCGCGGTAAATTCGTCTTCAAATCGCCCACAGAACCACGACAATGTCCCGGCTCAGTGCCGGCACTCGCCGCAAACTCAACTTTCAATGATTTCCCCCAAGGCGAATTTTCACGTTACCGGCGTGGCCGTCTTTCGAGGCGGATTAAAAAATGGCAAGTCCCTCACCGTCGCACGCACCTTATGACGCACCGCTTCCACCGTAAGTTCCATCTGCAATTCCGTTCCAGCCGCCGCGTGCTCGCGATTCAAACTCCCCAGCGCAATCATTTTCTTCAACGTCGGCGACCACGTCGTCGAAGTCGCCTTGCCCACCTGCAATCCCCCGCGGTACACCGGCACATGCGCGCGCGAAGCGGTGCTCTGCACCTGCGGCCCCAATCCCACCGCGTCGTAAAGCCGTTCCACATCCTCCCAACGCACATCCAATCCCATCAACAGCCGCTTCGGCCCATGATGATGCTCCGCCGCCAACGCCTCGCGCCCGATAAAATATTCCTTCTTCAAATCCACCATTTTCCCCAGCCCCAGCTCGTAAGGCGAATATTTCTGCGCTTCAATTAATGCCCGCTTGCTGCTGGTGTAATCCACCTCCAGCATGATCAATCCGGCCTCGATGCGTGCCACATCCAAGGCAATAATTCCCGCCGGATGCAAATCGAACGGCCGCCCATTTTCCATCAATGCGTCCCACACGCGCGGCGCATCCTTCCACGCCATCCATAGTTCATAGCCCAGGTCGCCCGTGTATCCCGTGCGCGAAATATCCACTTCCACTCCGCCAATCTTCCCGCGCGTAAATCGAAAATATTTCAGATTCGCAATATCCGCTTCCGCCACTTGCTTCAGCAATCGTCCCGAAGTCGGTCCCTGCAGCGCCAGCGCCGCCACCTTGTCCGAAATATCTTCGATCTGGACGTCCAGGCCCAGTGCATTCTGATGAAACCAGCGAATGCTCGGATCCGCCGCCGTCCAGCGATACGAATTCTCGCCCAGCCGCGAAATCGTCCCGTCGTCAATCACTTTGCCCTGTTCGTCGCACCAGCAGCAATAAATCACCTGTCCAACCGCCACCTTGTTAATGTCCCGCGTGATCACCCGGTTCACGAATTTCGTCGCGTCCTTGCCCTCGATCCGGTACTTGTACAGCGGCGTCACATCAATCAACGCGCACGCATTGCGAATCGCGTTGTACTCGTGGTCGTGATGCATCTCGTACACGCTCACCGCGTAGTATCCCGACCACTCGCGATAATTCATGCTCTCGCACAATTTCAAAGTTCTATCGTGAACCGCAGTTCCAATCGGCACAGTCACTCCTATCCACAAGAAAAATCCGCAACACGCAGCCCGAGATTATAGTGCCCGCATCCATCACCCCGCAAGCCGCGAAGTAGTTGGTAGGGGCACGGCATGCCGTGCCCGCCGTCGCACCACTCACGCAGCGCGCGGCAAACGCCGGCCGCGCCGCACTAATCACTACTCATCACTCGCCACACTCTCCCTGACTCGCAGTCAATCACCCCCACCGTTCTCCCTTGTGACTCCGCTCCCACGCCTGTAAAATGCTTCGGCTCCGGTGTTCATCCTTCGAACGGCTGAATCACCCGCATAATCCATGGCAAACAGATACGACGTCATCGTAATTGGCGGCGGCCACAACGGCCTCGTGAACGCGGCATACCTCGCCAAAGCAGGGAAAAAAGTTTTGGTCCTCGAGAAGCGTTATGTTCTGGGCGGCGCCGCAGTCACCGAAGAAATCGTCCCAGGATTTAAATTCTCCGTCTTTTCTTACGTCGTCTCGCTGCTTCGACCAGAGATCATTCGCGACCTCGATCTCCCGCGCCACGGCCTGGAAATTCTCCCGCTCGACGGCACCATGACCCCCATGCCCAACGGCGATTATCTCTGGCGCCAGAACGATCACGGCAAAACGCGCCGCGAACTCGAGCGCCACTCCAAACTTGACGCCGAAGCCTACGAAGAATTCGGCAAGTCCATGGTCGCCATGTGCCGCTTCGTAAAACCGATTCTCGGTATGATTCCTCCGGATCCCACGTCTTTCGATCCGCGCGACCTGAAAAAGCTCGCCTTCCTCGGCAAGCGTTTCCAGAATCTCGACGCCGAGGACAAATACAATCTCGTCCAGCTCATGACCATGAGCGCCGCCGATTTTCTCGATCAGTGGTTTGAGACCGACGTGCTCAAAGCCACCATGTCCGCCTCCGGAATCATCGGCACGTTCCTCGGCATCCGTTCGCCCGGCACCGCCTACGTTTTGCTGCACCATTACATGGGTGAAATCGACGGCGCCTTCCGCTCCTGGGGCTTCAGCCGCGGCGGCACCGGCGCCATTTCCAATGCCATCGCCGGCGCGGCCCTGGAAGCCGGCGTCGAAATCCGCAAAGAAGTAGCAGTCTCGAAAATTCTCATAAAAAACGGCGTAGCGCAGGGAGTGGTCCTCGAAGGTGGCGAAGAAATTCAAGCCGATATCGTCTCTTCGAGCGTCGATCCCAATCTCACTTTCCTCAAATTCATCGAAGCCCGCGAACTTCCCGGCGATTTCCTGGAAGACGTGCGCCGCTACAAATATCGCGGCTCATCGGGAAAAGTGAATCTGGCTCTCGACGGCCTCCCGGATTTCACCTGCCTCCCCGGCCCCGGCAATCATCTCCGCGGCGCGATTTCCATTTCGCCTTCCATGGAATACATGGAGCGCGCCTACGACCAGGCCAAGTACGGCGAATTTTCTCGCCGCCCCTACATTGATATGGTCATTCCGTCGCTCACCGATCCCTCCGTCGCGCCGCCGGGAAAACACATCCTTTCCTGCTTCGTGCAATACGCGCCCTATAAATTGTCATCCGGCACGTGGGACGAGCAGCGCGATGCCTTCGGCAACACTGTAATAGACACAATTTCGCAATTCGCGCCCAACCTTAAAAATCTAATCATCGGAAAGCAATTCATCACTCCGCTCGATATCGAACGCCAGACCGGCCTGACCGAAGGCAACATCTTTCAAGGCGAACTTTCGCTCGAACAACTGTTCTTCCTGCGTCCCGCCGCAGGCTGGGCGCGTTACCGCACTCCCATTAAAAAATTGTACATGTGCGGTTCAGCCACGCATCCCGGCGGCGGCATCATGGGTGCGCCCGGGCGCTTGGCCGCTCTGGAAATTCTAAAAGACACAGGGAGAAGCTGAGCGTGGCCGCGCAACGCGACATCATCATCCTCGGCGGCGGGCACAACGCTCTCGTCACAGCCTTCTATCTCGCAAAAAAAGGCCACAAGCCGCTCATCCTCGAACGCCGCGCGATCGTCGGCGGCGCCGCCGTTACCGAAGAATTTCATCCCGGCTTCAAGTGCTCCAGCGTCGCGCACGCCGGCGGACCACCGCTCGCCGAAATCGTGAAAGACATGCAACTCGCGCGCCACGGCTTGGAAAAACTCGAATCACCCGTTCGCGTGTTCGCGCCCTCACCCGATGGCCGCGCGCTCGTGCTGCACACCGACCCGTCGGCGTCCGCACGCCAGATCGATAATTTTTCGAAAAAAGATGGCGCAAAATATTTCGAGCTTTCCAAGGAAATCGCTCGCGCCGCTGCCATCGCCGGCGAACTGCTCGATCTCACTCCGCCGGTCATCGAAAAGCCCTCGAACGAAGACCTTTGGAAGCTCCTGAAAATCGGACGTAAAGTCCGTGGCCTTGGCAAGAAAGAGATGATGCAGCTGATCCGCTGGGGCCCCATGGCCGTCGCAGATTTTGTCGGCGAATTTTTCGAAACTGACCTGCTCCGCGCCGTAGTAGCCGCGCGCGGAATTTTCGGCGCCTCACTCGGCCCGTGGTCCGCGGGTTCCACCGCCTTGCTGTTGCTGCGCGCCGCAGCCGACCCACATCCAGTAGGGAACTCCGCTTACCCGCGCGGCGGCATGGGCGCGCTCACCGCCGCTATGGCTGCCGCCGCGAAAGAGGCAGGCGCTGAAATCCGGACCGGCGCGGAAGTCGCGCAAATTCTGGTGAAGCACGGCACCGTGACTGGAGTCGCGCTCGTAAACGGCGAAGAAATCGCGGCTAAAGCCGTAGTTTCCGGTGCGGACCCGCGACGCACACTGCTCGGCCTGCTCGATCCCGTGCATCTACCGCCCAGCTTCGTCGTGAAAATGCTCAATTTCCGCAGCAATGGCGTCGCCGCCAAAATAAACGTCGCGCTCGACGCCCTGCCAACATTCACTGCGCTCAAACATTCTTCCGACGGCAATGCCGCGCTCGCCGGACGCATCCACATCGGCCCAGGAATTGACTATCTCGAGCACGCCTTCGACGACTCCAAATACGGCGAATTTTCTCGCTCCCCATATCTTGATATTTCCATTCCCTCAATTCTGGATAATTCGCTCGCGCCCGCCGGCAAACACGTCATGTCCATCTACATGCAGTTCGCGCCCTACAAACTAAAATCCGGCGACTGGGCTCAGCAACGCGATGCCCTGCGCGACACCGTAATCAAAACTCTCGCGCAATACGCTCCCGATCTCCTGGCGAAAATTCTCGCGGTCCAAACTCTAACGCCTCAAGATCTTGAATCCACCTACGGCCTGACCGGCGGCCACCCCTTCCACGGCGAACTAGCCCTGGACCAAATTTTCACCATGCGCCCCCTCCTGGGCTGGGCTCGCTACGCCACCCCCGTAAAACACCTCTACCTCTGCGGTAACGGCACCCACCCCGGCAACGGCGTCACCGGTGCCTCCGGCCACAACGCCGCTCGCGAAATCGCGAAACACCTCCGCTAGACGCCCGCCTTCTCTGTGTTCTCCGCTTTTCTCTCTGTGTCCTCTGTGCGAAATCCTTCGCCGTTCGCTGCGTCTTTGCGCTAATGTTTCGCCCTTCCCCTGTAGCGGCATCTTTCGCGTGCGACTGAACATCCAAGAAGTATCTCAAGGAGCAAACGAATGCCCGATCGCACCCGCGCCCGCGAACTAGCCGCCGAATTCAACGCCAAAGGCGATCCCCTCGGCTGGTTCGACGCTCTCTACCGCGAAGCCGAATCCGGCGCGAGCGAAATCCCCTGGGCCGACCTGGTCCCCAACCCCAACCTGCTCGATTTCTGGAAATCGCATCCCCAGGAAACGCGCAACAAATCCGCCCTGATTATCGGCAGTGGTCTCGGCGACGACGCCGAGCAACTCGCCGCCTGGGGCTTCCACACCACTGCCTTCGACATTTCCGCGACGGCAATCAGCGCCACAAAGAAACGCTTTCCATCCAGCACGGTAGAATACGTCGTCGCGGATTTGCTCGCCCCGCCCCAATACTGGCGCGCCAATTTCGATTTCGTCTTCGAGTCCTACACGCTGCAATCGCTTCCCCCCGGCCTGCGCGTGCAAGCGTTCCCGAAAATCGCCGAATTTCTGAAGCCCGCAGGACTGCTGCTGGTCCTCGCCCGAGGCCGCGATCCAGAGGAAGACCCTGGCCACCTGCCTTGGCGCCTAACCCGCGCCGAGCTGGCCGAATTTTCCCGCGCCGGCCTGCAAGAAGTTTCCTTTGAGGATTACATCGACCCCTACGACCCAGGCGTCAGAAAATTTCGCACAACCTATCGCCGCACGTAGTTCCCATTCGTGCCTGCCGTTCGTGAATACGTCTCACTTTTCAGTCCCGCGCCCAGAGCCGCGCGTTATACTTTAATAATGACGCCGCTAAACGCCGGTAATCGACGCGTCACAAGCGTCCGGCACATTGAAACCGGTTCAGAGGTAACAAGGGCACGCATTTGAACCTCGAGCGCAGAAAATTTCTACAATCTCTAGCCGCCGCCGGTGCCGCCGCTGCATTCCCGGGAGTTCCCCTCCTGAATCATGCCAACGCGAACGCCGCCACTCCCGCGGAGTCCTTCGACTTCGTATTCTTCACCGACACGCACATCCAGCCGGAACTCGACGCCGCGCACGGCTGCCAAATGGCCTTCGCAAAAATTGCCGCGGCCAAACCTGAATTCGCCATCTGCGGCGGCGATATGGTCTATGACGCACTCGATGTCAGCCGTACCCGTGCCGACATGCTCTTCGATCTCTACCAGCGCACCGAAGCGACTCTCCAAGCCCCGCTCCACCACACGATCGGCAATCACGACCTCTACGGCATTTTCACGAAGAGTGGCGCCGCGCCCAGCGATCCCGGGTACGGCAAAAAAATGTTCGAAGATCGCATCGGCGCCCGCACCTACTATTCCTTCGATCATCGCGGCTACCATTTCATCGTCCTCGATTCCATTTTCCCCACGCCTGATCGCCTCTGGGAAGGCCGCATTGACGACTCGCAACTGCAATGGCTAGCGCACGATCTCGCCAGCATCCCGCCGGCCGCGCCCATCATCGTAGTCACGCACGTGCCACTCATCACCGGCTATCTCGCTTATGGCCCCAAACCAGACGGCGCGCC
>Ga0187871_10004232_pt1 | contig 10848 bp, 8 predicted proteins | sample June2016WEW_16_1_FD_132988 | JGI IMG/M metagenome (GOLD analysis project Ga0187871, IMG submission 132988) | Peatland microbial communities from SPRUCE experiment site at the Marcell Experimental Forest, Minnesota, USA - June2016WEW_16_10 | ecosystem: Environmental > Terrestrial > Soil >...
ATGATCGCCATCACCTCCGCCTCCATCGGAGGCATCTGGGACATCTCCTGGCACAAGAGCATCGGCCGCGATACCTTCTGGACTGCGCCCCACATGTTGATCTACCTGTGCGGCATCCTGGCCGGGATTTCGTGCGGCTACCTGATCCTGTCCAGTTCGTTCAGCCACTCGGGCGAAGCGCGGGCAGCCTCGGTGCGCATGTGGGGTTTCCGCGGACCGTTCGGCGCTTTCGTCTGCGCCTGGGGCGGCGCAGCCATGATCGCGTCGGCGCCATTCGATAATTGGTGGCACGACGCTTACGGCCTGGACGTGAAGGTCCTCAGCCCGCCGCACGTGCTGCTGATCTTCGGCATGCTGGTCATCCGCATCGGGACCCTGCTGCTCATCATGGGCCATCTCAGCCACGCGCAAGGCGCCCTGCGCACCAAGCTGCACGCGCTCATGCTCTACACCTACACCTTCCTGACGGTCACGTCATTCGGCATCTTTCAGGAATACCTGCTGCGCAATTACATGCACAGCGCGCTGTTCTATCTGCTGATGACGCTGGGATCCTGCTTCTTCCTGGCGGCGCTTTACCGCATGACCGATTTCCGCTGGGCCGGGACGGTTGTAGCAGGCATATACACGTCGCTGAACCTGCTCTACGTGTGGATTCTGCCGCTGTTCCCCGCCGAGCCCAAACTGGGTCCCGTCTACCAGCACATGACGCATTTCGTGCCGCCCGATTTTCCGATCTTGTTCATCGTGCCCGCGTTCCTCCTGGACCTGACGCGCCCCTACTGGCAGCGTTGGAGCTATTGGGCGCGAGCCGCGGCCATCGCCCCGATTTTCGTAATTGCGCTGGCCGCCGTCCAGTGGCCGTTTGCCGATTTTCTGATGTCGCCGGCAGCGCGCAACTGGGTCTTCGGATCGGGATACTTTCCCTTCTTCGTTTCCAGCGATACGGACTGGGTACGCAACGTCTTCACCCAGGTGGAGCCCGCCGCCCGCCAGTTTTGGACCCGCATGGCCATGGCAGTCGTGCTCGGCGCATTGATGGCCCGCGCCGGTCTTGCCTGGGGCGGCTGGATGCGCAAAGTGCGGCGCTAGCAGATTAGCTGTGGGGCAGGCCATCGTTTTTCGTGGCCTGTCGAGTTCGAGCACGGTGCACAGACGACAAACAACGATCGTCTGCGCCACGCCACTACACTAGCGGGCAGCCGCGCCGCTTTATAATAAGAGTATTGAGAGTCCTCCTCCTCGCAGCCCTTTCGCTCGCCACGCGTCTCTATGCCGGAAACAGCCTGGTAGACGAAGGCTACGACCACTTCTACAACCTGGAATTCGATCAGGCGCTGGCCGATTTCGACCAGGCCATCGCCAAGGACCCCAGCAATCCCGACCTGCACAACCACGCCGCCGAGACGGTCGTCTTCAGCGAGATGTATCGCGATGGCGCGCTCGAAAGCGAACTCGTAACGGGCAACAACTCCCTGCTGCGCCGCGCCAAGCTGAATCCATCGCGCGAGACCCAGCGGCGGTTTCTCGGCGAAATCCAAAAGGCGCTGGACCTGGAACAGGCCCGCCTGCGCCGCAATCCCAACGACGCCGGCGCGCTCTATGCCATGGGCATCACCTATGGCCTGCGGGCCAACTATTTCTTCCTGGTCCAGAAGGCCTGGGTGGACGCGCTGCACGACTCCACCACCGCGCGCAAGCTGCACAACCGCGTGAGCGAGCTGGATCCGTCGAACGTGGATGCGTGCCTCGTACAGGGCCTGCACGACTATGTGATCGGGAGCCTGCCGCCTTTGTACAAAATGTTCGGGTTCCTGATCGGCTTCCGTGGCGACAAGGAGCACGGCGTCCGTACTGTGGAGCAGGTGGCGGCGCGCGGTTCGCTGAATCGCGTCGAAGCGCAGATCTTCCTGGCCGCCATCTACCGCCGCGAACGCCAGCCGGCCAAGGCTCTGCCGTTGGTGGAGAGTCTGATCGCCCGCTTTCCGCGCAACTACCTGCTGCGTTTCGAGCAGGCGGGAATGTACGCGGCGCTGGGCGATGGCCGCAAAGCGCTGAGTTACGTCCAGCAAGTCGCGCAGTTGAAGACCGAGGGCGCGCCCGGCTACGCACGCGTACCGTGGGAGTCGGTTTACTACCACTTGGGGACCATTCAGTTCTGGTACGGCGACCTGGACGCGGCGCTGGCCAATATGAAGAAGGTAACCGCGCATGCCGACGAGGTGGATTTGAACACCGGGGTGCTGGCCTGGATGCGCGTGGGCCAGATTTACGATCTCACCCAACGCCACGGCCTGGCGGTCGAGGCATACAAAAAGGCTATGGCGTACGCGCCCGACGCCGAGGCTGCTAGGGAATCGCGCCGCTACATCTCCTCTCCGTACCACCGGGAGAAAAGCTAGTGGGACAGGCCTCCTGGCCTGTCCTCCCGCGCTACTGCTCGACGGTCAGCTTGACGGGCTGCTCGATAAGCTTGGGCTCCTTGCCCGTGGTCAGCAGCATCAGGGCAAATCGGCCGGCGGGGGCCTTGGCGGGGATTTTAAACGTGATGCTGGTGGCGGTTTGCGCGGTCACATCCACTAGATAATCGTTCTTCTGGTCCGTCAAGTACACCTTGGCCACCTGCGCCTTTTCCAGGTTCTCTCCAGCCACCGCGATCTCATCGCCGGCCCTCCCCGTGCCCGGATCGACACTGTTCATCCGTGGCGCCGGTTGCTGCGCGAACGCCGCCAGGCCGGCAGCCAGAAAAAGTGGCAGTGCAAAAGACAGTCTCATCTGAAATCTCCGCCTCCAGTCTCAATGTATGCCCATTACATTCGGAATTCAAGGGCCTTGGTGGGACAGGCTTTAGCCTGTCGCGGGCGTTAGCCCCCCTAAGCCCCGCCCCCCCTTAAATCATCTCGTTGAGCAACTCCGGCCGCGGCCGCGGAATCACCACCTTATTTACCAGCAGCCCCTTTCGCCCTATAACCTCGGCGCCCGCGGCCACCGCGCTCTCCACCGCCGCCACATCGCCCGTCAGGGTGACGAACGCCTTGCCGCCCAGGGCCATGGCCAGCCGCACTTCGATCAACTGCACGTCGGCCGCCTTTGCCGCCGCGTCGGCGCCCTCGATCAGCGAGGCCACCGAAAATGATTCCAATATCCCCAGCGCGTCCAGACGCTCAATCTTCACCGTGCCGCCGATGGCCGGGAAGATGGACTCGTCGAGATTGGCGATGGTGAAGCAGTCGATCACCGAAAAGCTGCCCGCCGTGTTGCCGGAGGCCACCGCCGCCTGCACCGCGCCCACCTCGCCGCGTACCATCACCATGTACTTGCCGGAGCAGATGGAGCGGGCCAGCACCAGTTCCACCTCCGCCGCCTTGAGCATGGCGTCGCACACCTGATAGCCCGCCGCGATGCTGCCCAGTTCGACCATCCCTATGGAATTCTTTGCCATAATCCTATGCCACGACTTCAATAAACTCGCCAGTGATACGGCGCGCCACGCCGTCTATGCTGGAGTGGGTCGCGGCCCCCAGTTCGTTGGCTTCTACTCGCCCGATCGTCTGGCCTTTGCTTACCCTGGCGCCCTCCGCGACCACCGGCCTGGCCGCCGCCCCCGCATGCTGCCGCAGCTTGATGCGCACCGCGGCCGGGCGGTAGTCGCGCTGTTCAAAAGGCGTCTCCGCTTCATACTCTTCCACCTTCAGGCGCTTCCGCAACATGCTGAGCGGCACCCGCCGGAATTCCTTCATGGGGTGTACCTGAACGGGTTTCTGCTGCACGAACTTCAGCCCCGCCGCGCGGCGGTCGTGCTTGCCCTGGTCGCAGGCTTCCTTGGGGTAAAGATCCTCGGGACAAGCGTACAACGTGCACAGCCCGCAGGCGCAGCAAAGCTCCGCCCACTGGTTCCAGTTTTCCGAGCCCGTCAGCGTGAAACCCAGACTGCGCATGACCTTGTGCGGCATCACTTCGTATCCCAGCAGGTAGCGCGGGCAGAATTCCGTGCAGTAGCTGCACTGGTCGCAGGCGGACTTGCCGATGTGGTTCATCTGCGCCTGGGAGCGGTCGCGGCGCGAGATCAGGTAGTGGTCGCGCGGCAGCACAATCAGGCCGCCAGTGGTCTTGGTGACCACGTCGTCCAGATCGAAGGTCAGGGATCCCATCATCAGGCCGCTGACGAATACGCCGAAATCCGCGACTTTGGCGCCGCCCGCCAGAGCCAGCAACTCCCGGAAAGGAGTCCCGACAGGCGCCCAGAAAGACTTGGGCTGGTTCACCGCGCCGGCGATGGAAACGAATTTGTCGGTGACCGGAATGCCGCGCGCAGCCTGGTGGACGTTATACAGCGTTTCCACGTTGTTGACCACGCAGCCCACATGGAGCGGCAGACCCGCGGGCGGAATGAGGCGGCCCGTAGCGGAGTAGACCAGTTCGAATTCATCGCCGGAAGGATAAAAGTCGCCGAGCATAACGAACTCAATCTTCTCCGCCCGCGCCTCTGCTTCGAGGGCAGCGAGCGCCTCCGCGTTCTTAGACTTAATCCCAAACTTACCCGAAGCCGCGCCGGTGGCCTCCATCATAGCCGCCATGCCGGACAGGATCTCAGCCGGGAAGTGCTTCATCAACTCCGCGTCCTTGTGGATCAAAGGCTCGCACTCGGCGCCGTTGGCGATCACAAATTCGACACTCGACGCCGCTTTGACGTAAGTAGGAAACCCAGCCCCCCCCGCCCCAACCACGCCACACTCTCGCAACGTATCGCTAAGCATTCTGCCTTCTGTCTTCTGTCTTCTGCCTTCTGTCTTCTGCCTTCTGTCTTCTGTCTTCTGTCTTCTGTCTTCTGCCTTCTGTCTTCTGTCTTCTGTCTTCTTCTTCCTTACCTGAATCTCACCTTCACATCCGGCTTATTCTCCAAATGCACGGTATCGATGAAGCGTACCCTCGCCGGCGTGTGGGTCATCACGATGGATTGCGTGCGCGTCCCATCGCCGAAGAACCGCACGCCCTTCAGCAGGTTGCCGTCGGTCACGCCGCTGGCGGCAAAGACGATGCTGCGTCCGGGGGCCAGTTCGCCCGTGGTGTAGATCTTGGCGGTGTCGCGGATGCCCATGGCCTGCATGCGCTCCTTCTGGGCGTCGTCCTTCACCACCAGGCGGCCTTGAATCTCGCCGTTCAGGCAGCGCAGCGCCGCGGCGGTCAGCACCCCTTCGGGCGCGCCGCCGGACCCCATCACGGCATGTACTCCGGTACCGGAGACCGCGGCGGCGATGCCGGCGGAAAGGTCGCCATCGCCAATCAGCCGGATGCGCGCGCCAGCTTCGCGGATATCGGCCATCAGTTGCTCGTGGCGGGGACGGTCGAGCACCACCACCACCAAATCGTCCACACCGCGCTGCAGGCGCCGGGCGATGGCTTTCAGATTCTGCTTCACGGGAGCGTCCAGATCCACCGCGCCCTTGGCCGCCGGACCCACCACGATCTTCTCCATGTAACAATCCGGCGCGTGCAGCAGTCCGCCGCGTTCCGAAGCGGCCAGCACCGTGATGGCGCCGCCCGCGCCCGTCGCGCAGAGGTTGGTGCCCTCCAACGGATCGACCGCGATATCCACGGAGAGCGCACCCGCTTGGTCCTTGCTTGCCCCGACCTTCTCGCCGATGAACAGCATAGGCGCTGCATCGCGCTCGCCCTCGCCAATCACGATGGTGCCGTCGATGGCGATGGTGTCCAGGCATTGGCGCATGGACTCCACCGCGGCGTGGTCGGCAGTCTTGGCGTCTCCCATGCCCATGGTGCGGGCCGAAGCGATGGCGGCGTCTTCCACCACCCGCAGCACTTCCAGAGAGAGGTCGAACATGGTAGCTTCTCCTCATGGACGATAGCACAGTTCTGGTGTTGACAGATCCCACCGACCCGCTGCTGGCGATGCTCGAGGCGCTGCCGGACGGTGTCCGCATCGCGGCGGGAAACCGCGTGGAGGCATTCGCCGGTGCCGCGCCGGAAGCGGACGTGATCCTGAATTGGACGGGCAGTCGGGAACTGCTGCGGCAGGTGTGGGGCATGGCGCCGCGGGTGCGCTGGATACACTCGCGCTCGGCGGGCCTTGACGAGCTTCTGTTTCCGGAACTGGCCGAGAGCGCGGTTCCGCTAACCAATGCGCGCGGGGTCTTCAGCGAGATTCTGGGCGAGTTCGCGATTGCGGCGGTGCTGTTTTTCGCCAAGGGATTGCGCCGCATGGTTCGCAGCCAGGAGGCCGGCGTCTGGGACCAGTTCGACACCGTCGAAGTGGCCGGCCAGACCATGGGTGTGATCGGGATGGGCGACATCGGGAAGGCGGTGGCGCGGCGGGCCGAGGCGATGGGAATGCGCGTGATGGGCTTGGGCCGGGCAGACGGACCGCAGCGCAAGCGCGATCTGCTGGCGCAGTCGGATTACGTGGTGCTCTCGGCGCCGCTGACGCCGGAGACGCGCGGGATCGTCGGCGAGGCCGAACTGCGCACGATGAAGCCGGAAGCGGTGCTGATCAACGTGGGCCGCGGACCGCTGGTGGATGAGGCGGCCTTGATCGCGGCGCTGCGCGAGAGGCGCATCGGCGGCGCGGCGCTGGATGTCTTCAACCAGGAGCCGCTGCCGGCGGGCCATCCATACTTTGCGCTCGATAACCTGCTGCTCTCGGCGCACTCGGCCGATCACACGCCGGACTGGCAGCAGCGCGCCATGCAATTGTTCCTGGACAATTTCGAGCGCTACCGCAAGGGCGAGCCGCTGCGCAACATAGTGGATAAGCGGCGAGGGTATTAGTCATCCTTGTAAGGCAGGCCCGTGGCCTGGATAGCGTCGGTATAAACCGGCGTGAAGTAGTGAATGCAAGAGTCATACAGGAAAGGTGCTGCTGATTCAGTAGGACGGGGGACGTCACTCAGAGCTGCGGGTGAGTAAGCGCGGCACGCGGCAACATGGACAGTCCACGGAGGCGGATGCGATCGAGGTGATTCGGCAGATGTGCGGCAGATTCGGAGACGGAGAGATTGCCGCCACGCAGAATCGGCTCAGCCTCCGCACCGCTGCCGGTAAGAGTTGGAATGCGCAACGCGTCTACGGTTTGCGTCGCCGGCATGAGTTGCCAAACGTTGCCGACCAGGCGAACAATCGGATGACGTTGCAGCAGCCGCACATCGATTGGGCGTCGGCGAGTGGAACGTCAAGCGGATGATCGACCGGAAAGTGCTTCCGGCCACGCAGGCCGTGCCCTGCGCACCTTGGGAAATATCGCTGGACGCCTTAAACCCCCCGGCGGTTCAACAGATGATCGACAGCACTCGCAAACTGCAAGCGCCCGCCAAAGGGTCAGGGCGAAAGGAGCGACCGCCTGTTTTCAGAGAGTTGATGAGGTAACTTACTATGTCACCGGACCCTGCGGCGGCCTCTCAGGCCGCCTCCTTTCGCTTGATGCCCGCTGGCCGTGTCGGGTCGTCACTCCGGATACGGCTCACCCGCATGCACCACCCGTATCTTATGATCCGTAAATACTGCTGGAGTTCCCGGCAAATGCACCTTCGGCATGTGGCAACGGGCGCAGTCCTTATCCGCCACCGGACAAGTCTTCCGCGTCACGCTATGACACGACAAACAAGCCCGGTCGTAACTAGCGTCGTCGCGAACCAAATCCACGTGCGGATCGTGGCAAGCCGTGCAGCGTATCCGCTTGTCTTCTCCCAGGAAGCACTGGCTGTTGGCCAGACGGTACGGCTGAAACCGGACATTCTTCTCGCCAAACACACGCAACCCGACCACGGATTCCCACGTGCGATGACACTCGCCGCAAAAGATTGACATTTCTTCGGCCGCCATCTCTCCCAGTTTCCGGGGGACTGGCGCCGTCTTACCCGCGGCCATCGCTTGCATGTGCGCATCGGCGCCTCGGTGACAATGCTCGCAATTCACGCCCGGCTTCAGCGATCCCAGCGCCAACTTGCCCTGACTCACGCCATCCGAGCCGTGACAGGTGAAACACGCGCCGATTTCCTGGTCCGACAAAAGCCGCCCCATGGCTTCCGTCAGGTTGTGGGGCCGAACCCCCTCGTCTCCCATGGTGATCCCGAGCCCCTCGATCCTCTGGTAGTAGCTCACCAGGCTCTCGTAGAAGCGGCCCTGGTGTTCCAACACGAATGTCAGGTTGTAGACTCCGAAGGCATACCGTACCGGCAGAGTTAGGGCGACGGAGCCGTCACTGACCGTATAGGCGCTTATGCCGTTCTTGCGCTGGATGTCGTAACGGTATCCGTTGGCTTCCAGCGTCAGCTTGGGGTGCGCCTGCAGCGGTTCCTGGTGGGGGGGCAGTTCGATGCCGATCCCCATGGCTGTTTTCGGCTGCGATTGCGCCTCCCCGCGGTGGCAGGTCGCGCACGTCACTTGCGCGGGGCGCGGAGGCGCGCCTTCGATGGCGCCTGCCAGCGCTACACACATCGCCGCGGCAAACCATCGTGGCGCCGCTCCTCGATGTCCATCCGCCATCAGTTTTCCGGAGGGCGGGCATCGCTGGCCTTAGCCCGCGCGCGGACTTCGACTCCGCCATCGGCACTCTGTCCCGTTATTCCGCGGCTTTGGACTCCCTGTGCCATATCTATGGACACCTGCCGCTCCCGGCGCGCATCTTCCGTGCGGCCCGCCCAGGAATACGCGCTCGCCAGGGCCATGTGGTGTTCGATCGCCACCGGGTCCAAGCGTTCCGCGGCCTCCAGCCTCGCGATAGCCGGCCGCAGATCTCCCGTGCGCAACAGCACCTCGCCATACGCATACTCCGCCAGCGCATCCGAGGGCCGCTCCGCAGCCGCCTTCTTGGCGTAGGGCAGTGCGCCCGGCAGGTCGTTGGCATACACCAGCAGCACCGCTAACATGGCGGCAGCATCCGCGTCGGCCGGGTTCAACTCCAACTCGCGCCGGAATTCCGCCATCGCCCGATCCGGAAGCGTGTAACTCAAGTAAGTGCCATTTAAGTAGTGAACACCGGCTAGAGTTGGGTACTCCTCGACTAACTCCTCGAAGCCGGCCTGTGCCTTATCGGTTTCCCCGAGAATCCAGAAGCGGGCCGCTGTGCCCGCCTTTACCACCGCATCCAGCCGCTCCGCAGGCACTTCCTTGGGCAGCGACGTCTGGTGGAGAGCGTTCAATCCAAGGCCCGCGATCAGCATCGGTTCGTGCGCGCCTCCCCGTGCATACCGCTCCAGTTCCCGCTTCCCCTGAGCGAAGAACCCCTCTCGCGATAACAGCAGCCCATAGTGAAACCGGACCCCGGCCTCCACTTCCGGCGCTAGATCCTTGCCTGCCGACAGCCCTAGCCGAAGGTGGTCCAGTGCCCGATCGTACTTGCCGGTCTCGAACTCGCACAGGCCCAACAACGACCATGCCAGCGCGCGTCTGTCATCCAGCTTGACGAACTCGTCGAGGGCGGCCTCGCAGCCGGCGTACTGGTAGGTTGCATAGGAAAGCGTTCCGAGAAACCACCAGCCCTCCACCCACGAGGCACTCAGTTCGACTGCTTGCCGGTAGAGTTCGATGGCTTCCGGGATGCGATTCGCCCGGCGCGCCGCCGCCGCTTGCGCCGCCAGTTCGTCGAAAGTGGCAGCCTTCCCGCCCACTGCCACGATCGTAAATAACACCGCGGTTCGGGCGATGGCGATTATCGCTCGTTGCAGGAACCCCTCCAATACAACATCTCCGCTCTTGGTAATATCTTACCTGTTTTTTCCGTTCGGCAAAACGGGTTAGTGGGGCGGACCTCCAGGTCTGCGCGGGTCCTCCAGGACCCGCTGTTCGCGCAACGGAATCGGCCCTATTCCGAAACGAACAGGCCGACGTGGACGTCGGCCGCGGGACTGGAGTCCTGCCCCACGGAGCACGCTAGTGGGCGCCCTGCGCCAACTTTTCGTAGTGATCGAGGTCGGCCTTCAGGGCGGCTTCCAGTTCCTGGTTTCGCTGCCCGGCGACCAGCGCGAGTGCATTCCGCGCGGTAGCCACCGCTTCGGGATACTGTCCGATCTCGGAATACATCGCGGCCAACATCTGAAGGATTACCGGCTCTCTCATCTGGGAGAGCTTGGCCGCCTCCTCGAGTTGATTCGCGGCATCTCCGAATCTGCCTTTAGCCGCCAGGACCCGCCCGAAATTATAACGATACTCGACGTTTTGGGGCGCCAGGGCCACCGCCTTCTCCAGATGCAGCGCGGCCTCATCCAGAGCTCCGGACCTGGCCAGGGCCGCCCCCAGGTTGTTGTGCCCGTCCGCAAAATCGGGCTCGATCTCGATCACCCTCCGCAAATGCTCGATAGCTTCCGCCAGCCGTCCGCTCTCCGCCAGCGCGCCACCCAGGTTGTTGTGCGCCCGCGGATTCTCCGGGTCCAGTTCCAGCGCCCGCTCAAAGCAAGTTGTCGCCTCGCTCATTCTGCCCGCTTCCGCCAGCGCACTCCCCAGATTATTGTTGGTCTGGGAACTGTGGTCGTCCAGTTCCAGCGACCTTCGATACTCCGCGATGGCCTCATCGGGCTTGCCGGTCGCCGCCAGCGCGACGCCCAGATTGTTGTGCGCCCTGGCGTCGTCCGGCGAAAGCTCCAAAGCCTTCCGCCAGGCGGGAACGGCTGCGTCGAACTGCTTTTTCTCCGCCACCTGGACGGCCACATCGAAGAGCCGGTAGAACTCGGAGGCGGGTGCGTCGATGTGCTCCAGGCCGTCCTGAGGGATGTTGATGAACTCCGGAATATTCACCGCCCGATTTGCCGCGGTCGAGTTTTCGATCGCAATCGCCGGCGTGCTGTTGCCCTCGGCATCGATGTGCGTCAGATACAGGCGGGTGTACACGGAAGGCGA
>Ga0187871_10004233_pt1 | contig 10839 bp, 9 predicted proteins | sample June2016WEW_16_1_FD_132988 | JGI IMG/M metagenome (GOLD analysis project Ga0187871, IMG submission 132988) | Peatland microbial communities from SPRUCE experiment site at the Marcell Experimental Forest, Minnesota, USA - June2016WEW_16_10 | ecosystem: Environmental > Terrestrial > Soil >...
ACTGCCGGAACGTGGACAAATCGCCATCTTTGATCGCTCCTGGTACGGCCGCGTTCTGGTGGAGCGAGTAGAAGGATTCGCCAGCGAAGCGGAATGGAAGCGCGCGTACAGGGAGATCAACTCTTTTGAGCGGCAACTGCGCGAATTTGGAGTCATCCTGGTGAAGTTCTGGATACACATCTCGCGCGAGGAACAGCTTCGCCGGTTCGAGGAACGCAAAGCCGTCGGGTACAAGGCGTGGAAGCTGACCGATGAAGACTGGCGCAATCGCGAGAAGTGGGAAGCTTACCAAGAAGCAGTAGAGCAGATGTTGGTCAAGACCAGTACTGGCACCGCGCCATGGGCACTCGTCGAAGGCAACGACAAGTACTGGGCGCGAACCAGGGTACTAGCGAAGCTGGTGAAAATTCTGTCGGCTGAACTGGGTTACGAGCCGACTGATCCACTGCGTAGACCGAAGAAGTGAAGAGCCATTGGAAGCATACGAATCGCGGTCGGATTTTGAGTTCCACAGTGGGCTCTGAACCGTTAGGAAAATTCGTTACTCTATCTGATTCTTCAACCGCTTACCAGTACGCCGACTCCCGCCGTCCGTTTTGCCGCGTCTTGAACATGGAACTACTACAGTTTTACTACAGTTGTTCGAGCGACAGGCGGCTCAACGTCGCTACGATTGCCTTCGCATCTAATGCCTCCGTTTCGAGCGCGGTGCACATCTCATCCATCTCAGCGGCGTGCTCCCCCGCTATCTCATGGGCGGCAAGTACGGGATATAGCGGGCAAACAGCCAGCACAGGAAGAACACGACCGGGACGTGCACGATCAACTGCAGGACTCCGTATCCCACAATGTCTCTGGCCTTCAATTTCAAGATGCCGAGCAGGGGCAGCATCCAGAAGGGATTCACCAGATTAGGTAATGCTTCCGAAGCGTTGTAGATTTGCACCACCCAGCCTAGATGGACCTGGTGCAGATTTGCGGCCTGCAGGACGTACGGCGCTTCAATGACCCACTTGCTGCCGCCGGAAGGAATGAATACGCCGAGCACCGCCGAATACATCGCTACCAGTAAAGGATAAGTGTTGTGGGTACTGATGGAAGCGAAGAGCTTCGCCAGCGCATCCGCGATTCCTGTTCCTGCAATCATCCCGAAAATCACAGCGTAAAACGGAAACTGGATCAGTACGCCGCCGGTAGCTGGAATGCATTCCGCTACCGCGCGCATAAAGCGCTTCGGGCGCCAATGCAACAAGAGTCCAACCGTGATGAACATGAGGTTGTAAGTGTTGAGGTCGAGCGCTGCTAGTGCGCCTTGCGGAGATGTACGGAAGACGTCAATCAGATACCAGCACAACAGCAGGGCAACCAGAACCGTCAGCAGCGGACTGTATTCCAGCCATTCCCCGGGTTTGGTCCGGTCATCCAAACTGGAGCGAATCGGTTCGTATTGGATGCCGTAGGATTCGGCGGTTCGCGCGTTCTCTGGCGACGGGGTTGACAAGTAGGCAATCAGCACCGACAGCACGATCAGGATCACCGTGGTCGCAATGCTTTGCCAGAGGAAGAGAGTTTGTCTAAGCGGGATGAGCCCACTAATATTGAACAATGACGGCGGCATAGCGGACTTGGTCGTCATCAGCATGGCGGCGGAGGAAGACAGTCCCATCGCCCACACGGCGCCCAGCCCGAGATACGCGGCCGCACCTGCGGCGCGGTAGTCCATTCCTTTGACGCGTTGGGCCAGTTCCCGAACAAAAAGTCCACTGAAAATCAAGCTCAATCCCCAGGAGATCAGAGAGGTCAGCATGGATAACAGCGCCACTAGAGCGATCGCTCCCCGCGGCGTCTTTGGGATTCCGGCTAACGCGCGAATTGCGCGATACACAATCGGCGTTGACGCCACTACATACCCACCTATGATGATCATCACCATCTGCATGGTGAAAGGGACGAGAGTCCAGAAGTTTTTTCCACCCTGGATGGCCAGTTTGCTTGGACTCTGGTGAAGCACCAGACCCAGCAGGAAGATCACGACAATTCCGAGCAGCGCAAAGATCAGCGGATCCGGAAACCAACGCTCACTCCAATTGGCCAGGCTCAAGCCAAAGCGGACAAGGCGTTGTTCCTGAGTTACCGCGTACTTCTCTTGTGGCATGGGCATACGCGATCCTTTTGGTTCGGCAGCAGTTCCGAGGTAGTCTGGCCCGTGAACAGGCTAAGAAAAAAGGATCTTTACTTTAATCCTTCCACGAGATAGAGGTCTGACAGAATACGGTGATAGCCATATAAGCATGACTTGCCGTCCGGCGTGATAAGGATGGGACCAATGCGGCTTACGCCTGCTGAATCGGAAGGCATGAGCTCCTTCCACAGAGTCTTGTGGCCCGTCGACAAATCCAGCCGATAGACTTTGGCGGGCAAATCTCCCGGCTTGTAGAAATAGATCGCTTTTGCGTCGTCACTCCATTGAATCGGTTGCTCTCCCATCTCAATGCCTGGAACGGCCTTAGGTTCCCCGCCTGCAACCGGGTAAAAATACGCCTTTTCATCCGGCCCAACGCCAACCACCTGCTGACCGTCGGGAGAAAGGACCAGAACGAGAGGATCGATTCCCTCAGGCGAGATCGGCGCCGGCTTCCCCTCGGAGGAATTCTGGAGGTAAATACGGGCAGCGTGACCTGGTTCCTTGCCGGAGAAAATGAAGCGCCGGCCATCTGGAAGCCATCTTGCCCGGCTGTGATTGATGGAATCGTGAGTGAGAGGCTTGGCCTCGCCGGGCCCGGTCGGAAGAAGAACGAGTTGGGCAGGCGGGGTGGGCGGACTGGCAATCACCCATTTGCCATCCGGCGACACGGCGATGGCAAGGCCGTCCCCCAAGCGGACGGCCGAGGTGTCACCGATCTTTCGCTGATAAACAGAGTAGTTCGGACCTCCGCCTTCACCCGCCTCGGTGAAGAGCAACTCCTTGCCATCGGATGAGATGTCTGATGGGTACGAGTAGTCGAACCACGACAGATCACGTTCCTTGCTCTCACCAGAGGCGAGACCAATTAGTTCCCGTCGCCAGGTGTCTCGGGAAAGGAGTACGCGCCCATCCGGCCAAATATCCTGCAGCGACAGAGTGTCAGGAACGCGTGCAATCAGCCGATCGTGCCCGCCTAACGTGGCACCGTAGATGGCGCGTTTAAGCCCGAGCCGGTCAGCGGTGAACCATACTTCGCGACCGTCAGCAGACCACGCCAGCCCCTGTATGGTTTGGAGGTCCGTAGCCAAGGTCTTAACCTTTCCGCTCAGGTCCACGACGCGGAGAGAACCTCCATCATCGCCCGGTAGAGGATGGTCCAGGAATGCCACCAGGTCGCCTTTTCTAGACACCCGTGGATGGCTGATCCAGCCTGAAGTTTCGTACAGCACTTTCCCGATGGGGAACTCAAGACGGTTTCGACCGTTAACATCCCTGACAATCGCCAAGTTATTGCCATCCGGCGACCAATCTGCCCACTGCACGTTTTCCAGTACAGGGCGTGGGGATCCACCGTTGAGTGGCACTCGGGCCAGCGTGCCCACCTGGGCATAAACTCCGGATGGGCGGCTGTCCATCGATACCGCAATTTCGCCGGAAGAGGAGATCGCCAAGAGCGCAGCTCCGGCGAGATTGAGCGACCGCGACTGCGGACTTTCGGGGCTGGTAATGAATAGATCAATCGGAGATCCCTCCCAGGATGCCCCGTAAACGACCGACTGTCCGTTGGGCGTAAAATGCGCGGACCGAATCGTACCTCGGCGAAAAGTGAGCTGATGGTAGAGGGGCTGCGACATCGGCATCCAACTGGCGCGGAGAAACCAGCCCGCACCTGCGCCCAGAACGAGGGCCGCGCAGGCGATCAATCCCATGGACCGGAGGGAATGTGCCTTTCTAACCGAGGCGGTTGCAGGCGCCACCGCCACTGCGGCTTCCTTCGCTGAGACCGAACTCTGTGCCGACGCATTCCGGTTTGAATCCAAGTCGCGTTTCAAGCGCCTCAATTCGGCGCGTATTTCAGAAGCCGTCTGATAGCGCAACTCGCGATCCTTTTCCAGCGCCCGGCCAATGATCCGGTTGAGATCGGATGGTAAGTTGGGATTGAGCTGGGGTGGGGGCGTCGGGACGCGATTGAGGATGGCTTCGAAGATGACGGCGGACGTGCTGCCGCCGAAGGCCGCTGTGCCGGTGCACATTTCGTACATAACCGCGCCGAACGAGAACAGATCGGTGCGGGTATCGAGTTCTTCTCCGCGAGCTTGTTCAGGGGACATATAGGCAACTGTGCCCACGGTACTGCCTGGACTGGTGAGCTGTTCGTCCCTAACATCGGCTATCGTTGAACCGGTCATTGAAGCTGTAAGATTGTGGCTCGCATTAAGCTTGGCAAGTCCGAAGTCGAGAATCTTCGCCTGTCCGCGACTGGTGATGAAGATATTGGCGGGTTTGATGTCCCGATGCACAATACCGCGGCTGTGGGCAGCGTCGAGTGCGTCGGCAATCTGAATACTCAGCTCCAACAACTCTTCAATCTTGAGGGGCCGGTTTTCGACCCTGTGCTTGAGCGTCTGACCATCCAGAAACTCCATCGCGATAAATGCTTGCGCATCTTGCTCGCCGACGTCGTAGATGGTGCAGATGTTGGGATGATTGAGGGCGGAGGCGGCCTGTGCCTCTCGACGGAAGCGACTAAGAGATTGCGGATCGCGCGCCACTTCGTCAGGCAGGAACTTCAGAGCGACGAAACGGTGCAGGCGAGTGTCCTCGGCCTTGTAAACTACGCCCATGCCGCCACCACCGAGCTTCTCGATGATGCGGTAGTGCGAGATTGTCTGGTCGATCACAAGGAGCTGCGTCGGCTTGCAGGTCGCTTCATCTTACGGACGCTGCATCTGCTAGTCAACGGATCCCGCGATTCTCGATGGATCGTCGGCCACACGGAAGTGGTCTGATGCCGGTTTAGCGCGATTAGGCGGCATCCCGAATACAGCTTCCGATTGCGATCTGCTTCACTTGTGCGGTTCATTTTGCTGGTTTGCTTCAGTTCTATGAGCTTTGCTGAGGTCATGCCCGCACAGACGTGCGCGCCTCCACCCTCTTTTGTCGACATTCGTGCCCCGGCCATAGCACCCGCAGAACAACTCGCCTCGCACACCGAAGAGATCACGGTTGACCGGCCGCTCGCTGTAGTCATGAGCGTCGCTTCAGAGACCAGTCTCAAGGACACGATCCGCAAAGCCAGTTCCTTGCCCGGGGTCATTGGGGACTATCCTCTGAACAACATTTCATTTGTACGCCGGGCGGCGAAAAGTTCATAATCCGATCCTCGTATAGTCTGACCATCGTAATATACGACGCTCGGCATATAATGTCAACGCGTTGCGGGAACCGTGCAATCGACCCGCTCGCCAGCTGCGCCTGAGGATTTCGATGCCCGCCACGCTCTGGGATGCTTTGTCCGCGGGGCCGGGCGAACGATCGACTACTATACGGGTAATGAAGATAGCCTCTACACGCAGCAACTCAGTCAGTGACCGTCAAGCGCTCGCCCTGGACGAGGGTGTGGCGACGCTGCTCCAGAGGTTCAAGCTGGAGCCCAGCATCATGGCGGGAAGCCCCTATGCTGACCTTCATGCGAACGACGTCGGCTTGCTTGTGGTGATACGCGGGCCGGAAAAATGGAACGTGCGCAGGATCGCCCAATCACTGGGAGCGCCGATCTCTACAATCTCCTCAGCGCTCGACCGACTTGAAAAGCGTGGGCTGGTTGTTCGACTGCGCCGACCGGGAGACCGTCGAGTCGTGTACGTCGAACTTACTCCAGCCGGGCATCGGCTCGTGGCGAAAATACGCGCGAGCCAAGTTGAAGTTTGCCGAGACATGCTGGCGCGCCTCAGCCCGACTGACCGTGAGGATATTATTCGTCTCGTGACCCAACTTGCTCATGGATGATCGCCTGCGCTCGTTCCGCAGTCGTGGCACCCCCCAGCCGGGAAGCTTGGGCCCAGGAAATCATCTGGTGGGCACGCTTTCCTGTTCCGGTAACGGCTGCAGCTTCGTTTTTTATCGGCCTTCGAGCAGGCGCTCATTGTCGGCTTCTCTTCGACTCGTAACAGATCTTCCGGTGGTGCCGTTCTTCTCGACCGCGTTTATCCTAATCCCTGAAAAGCCTTATCGCCTGCCTTTAAGAGTGTTGGCCGACCATTTCGATTGCCGCGGGCGACCCCTTTCTCCCAAGCGGGGCTCGTGCGGGCCGGGCGTCACTGCAACGGAATGCGATAGAGATTGCGGTATGTACTGAGAACCGTGTAGACGAAAGGAGATGGGCTGAAGGCAGAGTCCACGATGTGTGGAATCTCTACGACTGATTTCGATCTCTTCAAGTCGTCAATCCCCGCGATTAATGTAGAGGGCAGGTCCGGGAGTCCCGAGTCGCGCCGGATGGGCAGAGCCTAACTGATTGGATCGCCCTGCGCCTCCCGGAAGGCGAGGAAATGCTGTGGCCTCATTAGAAAACAACACTTTTTCAGACTGGAGTGGATGGCAGAGGACCCCGTCGGATTTTGCGTTCCACAGTGCGTTCTGAACCGTCAGGAAAATTCCTTACTCTATTTGATTCTTCAACCGCTTACCAGCACGCCGACTCCCGCCCTCATGATCCGTTTTGCCGCGTTTTGAACATGGAACTAGCTTCCGGTTTGCTCACCACCCGTAAACCGAACGGGGCAAGTGGTTTTCTCGTTGAGGCGGCGATTCGCCGCGTGGCTGCCTGAGACATCGCGTCGCTACGTCTTGTCCCGGTTCTTGATCATCCACAACGTGAGGTCCCAAGCACCGTAGATACCGGCGAACAGGGAGAGCACCATAGCGCCCGCGATGGAATAGGGTGCGAAGGATTTCTCGGCAATCAATCCGACCGCGCCGACGATCAGGCTCGCACTACCGAGCGCTGGGACACCCGTGTACGGAAGCCAATCCTGCCAATGGGGCAAAACCAAACCGACTTTGTGACGCGTGACGACTACATTAAATTGATAGCCTAGGCCCATGAGCCCGCCTAGTCCGAGAATGATCCCGATTGGCCATGCGGTCGGCCACGGTGCTAGCACGGCCAAGGTCTGGAATAGCACGCTACCGAGATGAACGAGAGTAGGCGTCAAGAAGCCGCGGGTGCCGTGCACTATGCTCGACGTGGACAAGCCAGTGCCTACCGTGACGGCAACGAATAGCAACCCGACCAGGGTCGCGGCCGCAGTCCCGGCCATAATAAAGAAGTTGTCCCAGCCGTGGAGCATTGGCAAGCAGGTTAGCCCCTTCACTACTTTTGTGTACTGCGAATTGCGCTAAATTCGCGGAGCGAAGCTCGACAGGTGGCTGGTGGTTTAATCCGTACTCGGTCTCGTCCGGGTGCCGGGCTACCCGAGTTAACTGACGAAACCAAGCGTTAACACCGTTGACGCGCAAGGGAGTCTTTAGTGCAAAAAGCCTGCCCGGCAGATCAAATACGAGAATGTTTTGGGGTGTTCTAGGCTACTTCTTCGATGCTTGTCGAACAGGTCGCGTGACCGCATTCGCAAGCGATCTCCACCTCACCCGATCCGGCATCGCTGCAAGATTCACTACAGTACTTTTTGCCACTTTCCACCACACAGGTGCAGGGAAGGTGGGCACAGGTGTTTTGCTCAGGTGTTGTCATAACTTTTTTCTCCAATCACCGGGAATGAAAAGAACGCTCGCCATTATAGCGCCCGAGAACGTTAGAGAGTAGCGCTTCCGGAACCTTGGAAAATGATTAACTGTTGTTAGCGTTTACACTCATCGGCCTCACATGAGCGGGGATTTTTCAACATCTACCCTCCGACCCTCAAACGGGACGACCTAACAGGCAGCAGCCTAGAAGCACTCTCCGGGACCGACGTTATCGTCTCGGTATGCTCCCCGTACCGTGTACGGACTTGTGCTTGGCTCAATGCCTAGACCAGCCACGTCAAGTGTTTCAATCCAGAAAGGGTGCAAACGGTACCTGACTCGATAGGTAATCGCCGCGCGTCGAGAAGGGCTTGCTTCCAAGAGTTCCTTCAACTTGCGGGAGTAAAAAACGTCAAAGCACTCGATCTGGCCCGACCTTCTCACCATCACCACCTTCGGCTGCCCCTGTCCATCAACATTGGGGAGATTGCTGGCAGGTTGATAGGTATTGTCCGGGAAATAGGTCAGCCAGAAAGTTTGGGTTCTTGTGTAGTGCCCAAAGAAAATGGCGCAGACAACGATCGCTGTTCCGATCACAGCCGCAAAGTAGCCACCGCGCTTCCACTTCGCCATTCTTGCCACCAATTCGCGGCCAGTTTACATCACCGACTTGTCATCATAGAAGGCGTTTACACTTGTAACCGTTCGGTTACAAGTGAAATCGCGATTATCGACACCTTCCGCAAATAGCGGCATACTCATAATCACGAGCAAGGTTGAGTCTTCGTCACCGACGCCCTTCAAATGGCTAGGGGCCGCCTTACTCAGGGTGCGACTAGAGCTAACGTTGGCGTTCCGCCGACTTGGAGCGTGCGAATCTGGCGCATCTTCACCGTGTCTATCACCAAAATACTGTGCTTCTGCGGAGACATTGCATAGAGGATTTTGCCGTCGTTCCCCGCCACGGCGCTCCAGAAAGGCATTTTGGTCTTGATGCTGCCGAGTTTCTGCCAGGTGTGAGTGTCAAACACACGAAATTCTGACGCCGTCGCGTCGTTTGGGCGGAGATTCGGGGGACGGCCGTAATCCAGATAAAAGCGGTTGTCGTAGTGGCGGTCGTAATCCGGCTTGTATCCCAGATAGATCCTGCTGCCATCAGGCGAGGCCGGCCAAGCTGCGGGAGGGATGCGGTTGGGAAGAACAGGATGGGCCGAGGTCTCGGAAAGTTCCTGCGTATCAATATTCATTTGAACAACGGCGCCATCTCCGCGCACGATTGCGATATCCCGGCCGCCGGAAGGCTCAATGGCTTCGGCAATACCAATGCGCCTTTCCCATGGAAGTTTGAGGTCTGCGTTTTGGAGCTCGTGGGAGTCGGAGTCGACGCGAATCAACCTGATCCGATTCGTGCGCGGACAGAGAAAATCGAACTGCTCCGCGGTTGGGTAGGAGATGAAGCGGCCGGGACCGCAGTTGTACAGGCGCACGTTGCGGGGCAGAAACTCGCCGGTCCGGGTGTTGAAGGTAGCGAGCAGGAACATATCCGCGTCTTCCGATTTTGGCGTGTCGAGCAGGATTCGCAGCGCCAACCCGTCGCCAGAAACTGCCATGAGCGAAAATGCCGGGAGCACATTGGCCACTTCGCGGTACTCAAGCGTGCCCCTTTGGAGGATCGTGCCCTGGGCGGTGTCTACCACTGCGAGTTCGCTGGAATCGCCTTCTGTGATCGACGCGACATAGAGGCGGCTTCCATCCGGCGAGAGGGCAAAATCCGGATTGTCGCCGGTGCGAATGCTGCCCATTACTTTGGCGGTTTCAGGATCGAGGAGCCAGACACGCCCTCCTGCCCCTGTGTCAGCTTTGGGATCGAGAACATACAGCCAACCGGGCTCGGGCCTGTTCCACTTTTCCACTTCAATGTTCGAGGGTACTGACGCGTTGGTCTGCGTTGGTGGGCTAATCTGGCCGGCTGCGCCCGCCAGAGCGGGAGGAGCCGCGAAAACCAGCGCAAAGGACACGGAAAGGAAACAAAGCAAGGATGGAAGGAAATTCGCTTTCATGCATTGCCCCCGGCACTCCCGGCTTAGACCTCAAGTTCCTTACCAATGCTGTCGCAAACCTAATTGAGCCCGAAATCAGGAAGAAAGAACTTAGGAGGAAGCAACTGCCATGCCAAAAACGAGTGCAGAGAAGTCCCGCAACTCATTTGTTTTCAGAGAGGAAGATAATCGAGATTTAAGGACTGAACCAGAATCGGTGGCCACCCTGAGCCAAGGTGGTGGATTCCAGCCAGTCACTGTCTACACGATTCCCGCCCCAGTATGTAAGCAAACGGCGCTATCGCGCGAAACTGTTCTTGGTGGCGGCCGGGGTTGACTGATGCAGTCAGTTACGCTCATTAACCCCCTCGACGTGGACGGTGAGTGCAATCGAGATGTTGCAACCACTACTCCTGGGTGGGCGATGGAATGAGAGCGGTCAAACTGCCAGCAAAGTACCCAGAATAAAATCATCAAGACCCAACTAGCTAAGTGTAACCATCGAAGGGAGCTCTCGCGGAAGAACTGCCGATGCAGCCGCCAAATTTTGATCTCGTTAATCGGCGACTGAAACGACCTCGGCGAAAATGCCCACACCGAAGTGGGATATTGTTCGCTGTCTGGGAGGTGTTGGTTAATCTCTTTGATAATTCGTTTCAAAACCATCCAGCGGGCTAGACCAGCCAAATAGAATATTCCGAAATAAAAGAGAATGCCCATAATGCACGGAGCCGCAACTGCGATTGCCGCCATTGAAGCCTAGTGCGCCGTTCCAAACCCGTCTACGTTACTTTGGACTGCAAATACTGGCTCGCTCATGAGCTGCATTTCTCAACTGTCGCTAACAGGCGTGTCTTCCAAGGAACTCCACTCACGCGGAAGGGTTGGTTACGCAGCCTTGGGTTGGATGGGGACAAGTTCGTAGCCGAGTTGTTTGGCGTGCCGTTTGAGTTTTGCCTCCAACCTTTTCTCCCTTTGGGCATCTCTGGTATCCCAAATGGTCTCGTCATATTCGACTTGGTTTTTGACCATGGTGTAAAAGATCACGGCGATCTTGTGAGCGGTTGCCATGGTGGCAGCTTGGGGGCC
>Ga0187871_10004235_pt1 | contig 10835 bp, 6 predicted proteins | sample June2016WEW_16_1_FD_132988 | JGI IMG/M metagenome (GOLD analysis project Ga0187871, IMG submission 132988) | Peatland microbial communities from SPRUCE experiment site at the Marcell Experimental Forest, Minnesota, USA - June2016WEW_16_10 | ecosystem: Environmental > Terrestrial > Soil >...
CCCGCGATCCATACGTAAAGTGTGGGAAGCAGGAAGACGCTCATCACCAGCGCGGCCATCAGGCCGCCGACAATGACAATAGCGAACGGGCGTTGCGAGTCCGATCCAATCGCATGAGAGGTGGCCGCGGGCAGCAGTCCGAGAGTCGCCACCAGCATGGTCATCATGATGGGACGCAGCCGCAAGACGGCGCCCTCGACCGCAGCGTCTTCGATGGTGTAACGCCGAACGCGCAACTGGTTAATGTACTCGAGCATGATCACGCCGGTCTGTACCGATACACCGAACAGGGCCAACATGCCTACACCCGAGGAAACGCTTAGGTAAGTTCCAGTCACCACCAGAGCCAGGAAGCCTCCCACGCGGGCCAGACCTACGTTTAACAGAATGAGCATCGCCCACTTAAACGATCGAAACATGGTGTAGAGAATGATAAAGATGACTAGAATGGTCAGCGGGACGATGATGGCCAGCCGCGCTTCAGCGCGCTTTTCGCTTTCGTATTCTCCGGACCAACCGAGGCTGTAGCCCGGCGGCAACTTAACTTTTTCACGGATCTGTTTGACGGCATCTTCGACCGTGGTCCCCAAATCCCTGCCCCTGACGCTAAAAGTGACCGCCACATAGCGGCTGTTGCCTTCCCGGTAGATGTCGTACGCGCCATCCTTGACCTCGACGGTACACAACTGCGCCAGAGATACCCGCTCTCCGGTAGGAGAAAGCAAGCGAACGTTTTCAATGGCCTTCGCCGTATTGCGATAGGGCGTCTGGTAGCGCACCACCACGTCGTAGCGCTGCTCGCCGATCAGAACCTGGCTCACGGCATTGCCGCCTACGGCAGTTTGGACGGCATCTTGTATGTCCGTCACATTGATTCCAAAACGGGCTGCTATGCGCCGGTCGATAGTCAAGTCGAGATTGGGCTGGCCGAAGTCGCGCAAGAGCTTGACGTCGTGCATACCCGGTATGCCCGACATCACTTCCGTAACCTCCTCCCCCTTCCGCTCGAGGAGTTTCAGGTCATCCCCGAAGATCTTCAGGGCCAGCGAACCCTTGGTGCCCGTCATCGTTTCTCCCACGTTGTCTTCGATAGGCTGCGAGAAGTTCCAGATCGCGCCCGGATACCTTTGCACCGCACGGTTCATGGCGGCGATCAATTCCTCCTTGTTCTTGTGGAATACCGGCCGCCACTGGTCGTGCGGCTTCAGATCGACGAAATACTCGGTGTTGCCGAATCCCCCAGTGTCGGTTCCGTCATCGGGCCGGCCGACCTGCGACACGACCTTGCTCACTTCCGGAAAGGAGGCGAAAACATAGCGCTCGTTGGTGGTGAATTTTTCGGCCTCCGAAAGACTGGTGCTATTCGCCAGCGTGCCGCGCGCCCAGATCGCGCCTTCATCAAGGTGCGGCAGGAACTCCGCCCCGATAACGCCGCCAAAGCCCATATAGATCGTTCCAGCCAGGGCGGCAATGGCAATACAGGCCACTACCCACCGATGCTGGACGGCCCAGCGCAGCCGCCGGCGGTACTGCTCCGTAAGAAAATCCATGACCCAGTTACGCCGTTCGCGGACGCCCTTGCTGAAGAATGTGGCGGCCAGTACGGGCGCTATCAGAATCGAAAATGTCATGGCGCCAAGAAGAGCGAAAACTACCGTCCAGGCCATCGGCCGGAATAAGCGTCCCTCCACGCGTTGCAGCGTGAAGATCGGCATATAAGCGGTAATAATGATCGCGATGGCGTAAAAGACCGGCCGCTGGACCTCATGGCAGGCTTCCCGGATCATCTCCGCCGTGGTCTTCGGAGTTCCCACAGAGGTTTGGCGGGTGCCGCGGCTCAAGTGCCGGATGATGTTCTCCACCATGACCACCGCGCCGTCGACTACCATTCCGAAATCCAGCGCACCGAGTGAGAGCAAATTCGCCGGAATGTGGCTCAAATCCAGCCAGATTGAGGCAAACAGCAGAGAGAACGGGATGGTCAGCGCGACGATGATGGCGGCACGCGCATTGAGCAGGAAAAGGAACAGAATCACGCTGACCAGAATCATGCCTTCGGTCAGGTTATGCAGCACAGTGTGCAAAGTGAAATGCAGCAGGTCGCTGCGATCCAGCATGGGAATGACTTTAACGCCGGGAGGCAGAATGCCATTGTTCAGTTCGTCCACCTTCTTGTGAATCGCTTCGAGCGTGGGCTCCTCTTCCGCGCCTTTGCGCAACAATACTCCGCCCTGGATTACATCGGGCTCGTCGACGATGCGCCCGTCCTCCATGTGGTTGGCCCGCGCCATGTGTCCCAATCGGATTTTGGGCCCTTGGGTCACTTCCGCGATGTCCTTCACTCGCAGAGCGGTTCCGGATTGGGTCTTTAGGACAGTCTGTTCGATGTCGCTTACCCCGCCGAAGAGCCCCAACGCGCGAACGTTCATCTGCTGCATGCCTTCTTCCACGAAGCTGCCGCCGGCATTGATGTTGTTGTTGGCGAGCTGCTGTTCCACCTGGCCAATGCTCAGGCCGTATGAAACCAGTTTGCTGGGATCGATGCGCACTTGATACTCGCGCACGGTGCCGCCGAAGTCGGAAACATCCACCACATTGGTAACGGATTTGAACTGCTTGAGCAGCACCCAATCTTCGATGGATCGTAACTCCATCAGGTCATATCTGGGATTTGTGCTGCGCAGGGTATACCAGTAGATCTGGCCCGTGGTGCTCCAGTCCGTGCCGATTTGCGGTTGCAGGTTCTGTCCGGGAGGAAGATTGACCTGGGTAAGTCTCTCCAAAACTTTCTGGCGGTTCCAATCGTTGACGGAGCTGTCGTCGAAGATCATGATCACGAACGACAGGCCGAAAATCGACTCGGAGCGCAGAAAGGTCATGTGCGGCATGCCGGCCATCTGAATTTCGATGGGAATCGTGACCTGCTGCTCCACCTCTTCCGCGGACCGTCCGGCCCATTGCGTGATCACCGTCACGTAGTTGTCGGCGATGTCGGGATACGCCTCCACCGGCAAGTTGTGAAATGAGATAGCGCCCCACCCGAGCAACAACACGGCAGTTGCCAACACCACGAACCTATTGTTAAGCGCAAAATCGACAAGAGCGCGAATCATCGTATTTTCCCTGAATCCGGAGGCTTGGCCTACTGCGCGAGCACGTGGTCCAGTACCAGAGCGTTCGTGACCACTTGTTGGCCTGGCTGTAGCCCGGACTTGATTTCTTGCAGACTTGTGTTGTCCGCCAGGAGGTCCCCGCTGACCACCTCCACGCGGCGAAACTTATTGCCGGGCGCGGGAGAAAACACAAAATCGCGATCGTGCATGTGCAAGACGGCGGATGCCGGGACAATGGTGTGCATCTCCGTGGTTTGGCCGCGGAAGGTGGCTTTCACAAACATGCCCAGCCGCATGATTCCTGGGTTCGGGACTTCGATGCGGACCTTGGCTGTACGGATATTTGGATCCAGGACCGCGCCGATATTGCTGACCCTTCCCTTGAACACGCGATCCGGATACGCATTCAGGCTGATGTCGGCCATGTCGCCCAGTCGCACAGTAGCTAAGTCGTTCTCATACACATCGCAAACAATCCAGGTGGATGAAAGGTCGGAGATCGTAAACGGGTACGGTGTATTGTAGGCCTGCACCAGTGACCCTGTGGTCACTTGTTGATCGGTAAGTACTCCGGAAGTAGGCGCGAAAATATCCACCATGAAGACCGGCTTGTCGGGGTCGTTGCCTAGCAAACGGAGATGCTCGGCCGCCGTGTCCACTGCTATCTTGGCCTTGTCTTCTGTATCCTGCGCCACTTGCAGGTCGTTCAGGGCTATGGCGCCGTGCTCGTAAAGATCCTTGGAGCGTTCGTATTGTGTCTTGGCGAGAATCTCATCCGCGACGGCCATCCGGTAATTCGAATATCCGCCCGACACGTCGTCGCTGCGAATCGTCATCAGCAACTGGCCTTTCTGGACTGTGTCGCCAAGCCGGGCGTGAATAGCCGTCACACGGCCGGAGGCAAGCGAGACTACCGGGACGTTGCGGGTGATGTCTGGGGTGACCGAGCCGGTAACCACCAATTCGGAGGTGGCCGGACGCTTGGTGGCGGCCGCCAGCGGAAACTGCTCCGGACGATCCACGCTGAAAAGACTGACATCGGCGCCAGGTGTGACTTTAGCCGGAGGCGGATCTTCGGCAGCCTGGTCGGCCTTTGCGCCGTGACAAGCGGCCAGCGTCAACGCCGACGAGATAGTCACAAGGAGGCAAGCGATTTCGAGAACCTTACTTTTCATAGCTGGACTCAACAAAGTGCAACAAGTGCATTTGGACAGAATAAGGCAAGGCGCATAAGGACCGCATAAGGGCAGAATTAAAAATGCGATTCACTCCATAGAATCCGTCTATCAGACGGCTCCAGCCGGCGGCCACGGTTCAAGATGGGCCCCGGAACCGATAGCCAAAGTGAAGCTCAGTCAGCAGGTACTCAGGAGCGGACGGATCGGTCTCGAGCTTCTTGCGCAACTGATGCACGAACGTGCGCAGATATTCCAGTTCCTGACCGTACTCCTCGCCCCAGACGGCGCGCAGGAGCTTCGAGTGGGCGACTGGCAGGCCCGGGTGGCTCATCAGGTAGTGCAGTAAGTCGAACTCTTTGGGTGTCAAACGCAGAACTGCGCCTAATTTACGGACCATGCGGCGCGCCGGATCAAGTTCGATCTCTCCGATTACGATCGGCATTCGCGAGTCGAGCACCGTCGTGGCGGAACGCCGGACCGCGGATCTCAACCGCGCGGCAAGTTCCGGGATCGAGAAAGGTTTGGTGATATAGTCGTCGGCGCCCGCATCCAGCGCTTCAATCTTGTCGGATTCCCTGTCGCGAACGGTGAGCATCAGAATCTGGCAGCGGGGAGCGTGTTTCCGTATTTCCCTGCATGCATCGATGCCGCCCATGCCGGGCATGTTAACGTCCATGAGAACCGCATCGAAAGGGCGCACGGCGGCCGCCCGGACGGCCTGTTCCCCATTCGCGGACTCGGAAACCTCGAATCCTAGAGCGTCTAAGGTCCTGCGCAGCACCCGCCGCAGATCGGCGTCGTCGTCGGTAACTAAAACGCTGCCATTTGTAGAAGTCATGATTACTGAATGTGCGCCTCCTGCGCCGGGAGGGACATGGAGAAGGATGTTCCGTAACCCGCTTCGGCCTCGGCCCAGACGCTTCCGTGATGAGATGCCACGATCTTTTTGACAATTGACAGCCCCAACCCCGTGCCGGAAGGCAGGTGTTGGGTTTCGGGTGCGCGATAGAAGCGTTCAAAAACACGTTCGCGGTCCTGTTGGGCGATAACCAGGCCTTTATTGCGAACAGTAAGTACCACGCCACCCTCCTTCGCTGCGCAGGCGATGTCTATCGGCGAAGCGGGTTCGGAGTACTTGATCGCGTTGTCGATAAGCTGGGCAATGGAAGTCAGGATCAACTCGCGATCGGCAAGAATAGGCAGCTCCGAATTCGGCATGGACACGCGGAAGCGCTCCCGGTCTGTCTCCTGCTCGAGTCTCCCGATCGCCGCACTGATCAGGCTGGAGACGATCAACGGTTCGCGTTTGGGCTTGAAATCCGTGCTATCCAGCATGGCGGCACTGAGCAGCCGCGACGCCAAATGATCCAACGTACGGGCCTGCTCGTCGATTACGGTGACCAGCTCCGTTTGCAACTCGGACAAACCGCCGACCGCCAGCAACCCGCTGCTGGCAGTGCGGGCTACGGTCAGGGGTGTCTTGAATTGATGGGCCAGAGCGTCGAGTACGGCGGTCCGTAATTGCTCCGTCTGGCGCGCCGCCTCCGCACGGGACTCCCGGCGCAGTGCGCGCACGCGTTCCAACGCCACGGCGCTCAGCGAGGCCAGTGCCGTGGCCGCCAGCATGGTCATCCGCGTGCCATGCAGCGCCATACCGCCTACCGCACGCGTGCCCAGACGCAAGACACAGTACCAGGTGCCGGTCTCCGGATCGAACTTATCCGCCGTCAGGAAATACGCATCGAGGGTGCGCTGCACGGCGCCTGCCGGCATTTCGCCGCTTTGATATGTGGTCCCCGAAAGAGCGTCGAACAACCGAACCGCCTTCAAGTCGAACGTCTCCCTGATAAGGGAGGTAATCACGGTCCCGGACTCCCCGCGGCTGTCCAGTAACAATATCCTCCGCGACGTTTCGTAGAGACGTTCCATCTCGCTCCGGCGGGCGATGGCTTCCACAGCCTGCAGGCGGGCATCGAGGGATAGCCTGCTGATGACCAGAGCTGTAAACTCAAACGCTCCAAGTGCCACCCAGTTAGCCGGACTGTTGACAAAGCTAAATATGGGCGGTACGAAGAAATAGTTCAGGCAGGTAGCCGCTACCACCGAGACAAACGTCGCCTGCCAAAACCCACCGTACACAGCCGCCAAAACCACAATCACCAGATGCAGAAACCCGGTGAACGCGAAACCCTGTCCCAGGCGAAAGGACGCCCACGTGGACACTGCCACGCCCGCAAGCGCAAGGCCGCCTGGCAACGCAGCTGTAAGCTTCCTCCTCAAAACAGACTCTTCCTCGGGTGAGTCACTCAGATTTCCATCCGGCACCGCCGTCAAAGTTCCAACTTGCCCATAAACTCCATTTCGCTCAGATCGAACATTTGGGCAACCACGATCCGGCCGATCTGCGCTTGGAATTGAAGTTGCCCGTCTCTCTTGGTGATTTCCGCGGACAAGGGAAACAGATAGACTATGACTAGGCCGTCTTCCCGCTGGAAGACTTCTACGCTGACCGGCCTGACATCTTTTTTGCCGTCGCGCTTCAACGCGGCTAGCCCCCTCAGAGGTTTCCCCAGTTCCTTGGGATCGCCCTTGAAATCGCCGCCGGGAATGCCGTAGACGGCGATGCGATAGCCGTCGCCTTCCGAAGCTGGAGGCTCGATCTCGTGCGATTTTAGCTCCGCGACCTGAATCGGCAGAGCGCTCTCCCAACGCAAATTCAATGTAATGGGCTGGGGAAGAGAGCGCGGGCTGCGGTCGCCGCTCCCCGGGCCCGAGAAGACATTCGGCGACACCTTTGGTCCGCTGCCATTCGCATCCACCCCCTGGTAGCCGATGCCTCGAGGTTGTCCCATTTGTCCGGCCTCCCGAAGTTGGTCCTCGGTCAGCCGGCGCGTGATGGTGGCTTTATTTTCCTTGGCCCAAGGTGACCGGGCGAGGATCTGCTTAGCATCCTCCTCGGTCCACTGTCCAGCCGGCTTGCTCTTCCAAACCGGATCCGCCGCCATGGCAAGAAACGCGGCTACGATCAGGCAAACCGGCTGTCTCGCAAGCTTAAGCATCGGTCACTCCCTGAAGCGATCTCCGGGCACAGGCTAAAACTTCACCATCACGCCGACAGAGGTCTTGGCTTCACTACGGCGAAGGTCGGGGAACCAAACACTGTTGAGTCCGCCTCCGCACGCGGCTTCCGCTCCCGAAAGGCTATTGGTACCGGACGTCGCGCCGGAAGCACAGGTATAGTATTGCGGAGCTCCGTTGTTACCGCCGGGAGGTGTGACCCCGCCTCGCCCCGCGAAATAGGGGATATCCGAGTGCCTGTATCCAACCTCCGCCCACCAGGTTATGTACTGTCTCGGCATGTATTGGAAAGTAACCGTACTATCCCACATGTGCGCCCGCTGGCCGGGATTTTCCGTGAAGTAAGGCGTACCCGATACAGCATCGGCGCCGTCGATCGGCGGCAGCAGTGTCAGATAGCGGCCCCAGTTGCTCATCTCTCCGCCGCCCAGCGTAAGGCCAAACTTATCTTTGTGGAACCACATGCGGTCATAGAGCATCCACCCTATGAACGTAGACTTGCCCTTGCTGGGTGCGCCGGTACACTGAAGTCCGCCGCCGTATTGGCATCCCGCGTCGGCCGTAAGGGAGAACGCCATTTTGGAAAGACCCAGGCTTTCCGGCTTGCTGTAGTACCTGACCAAGATGCTGTCGTCGGTGTGAATGCGCTCCGTATTCGGAAGGCCCAGATTATCCTGTCCGAAGCCATACTGGTTCGCCACCAGCTTAAACCACTCTTTCGGCTCCCACAGAAGCTGCCCGCCCAAGCCCGGGTGGCCGTTATACTTGGCGTAGGATTGCCAGCCGTTGATAAACCACGGCTCGATTTTCAATTTGTTCGTGGGGAACCACTGCACACGAACACCATTGAAGAACCAAGGCGTATTAGAAGAGACATAGGAAGGCTGATAAGTCCAGTTGTCGAAATTATAATAGCTGAACAGGCCGATGTAGGAGACGAATATACCGGCGTCCACGTTAAGCCCATGATTCACGTTGAAGTGGTATCCGCCGTAGGCTTCTGAAACGTATTTGTAGGCGTCGCGAAGATCCCACTGGCCCACGCCGGCGCTGGCGTCGTTGCGCGGCGTGGTGGTGGCAAACAGGCCGTCCATGTACAAGACTCTGCCGCGAACATTTTGCCAGTGGAAATCGCCGCCTACGCTGATCTGTTCAACCTGGACTTCGCCGGAGCGGAACGATTCGGTCGCGCCGACGATGGTGTGATCGATCGGCTGGTTGAAATCTTCCATGTAATTGGTGTCGAACCGGATTTCCGGAGTGAAGAACTTCGTATCCAGCACGGTGTCTTTGGATCGCGTGGTAGCGTTCATCCAGGTGAAGTCGGCGAATGCGAAGGGCGTAAAATTGTCGACTGCGGGACCGGGTGGGGGCGCCGATAGGGCGTCCGGGAGAGAGGATGCGGCGGGAGCGGCGGCTGGAGCTGGTGCAGCGGGAGGGGCAGCCGGAGCTGGCGCCTGCGCCGGAGTGTCCTGTGGCACGGGAAGCGGAGTTCCCACGTCGGCAGTCGGAGTATTAGCTACCGGCATTCCAAACGCGGCAATCGGTGGGTACTTCAGTGAAGCAACCGTGTCCGGCGGCGCTGTCTGCGATTTTGACACGAGCGCCGGCTGCGGTTTCACCAAGCGCGCCAACAGGCTCTGCTTCGCCTTATCGCGCGGCGCGGCCGGTGGTGTTGTGCTCGAATTCGCCGTGATGACTGCTGGCTGAGGAGTGACGTTGGCGGCCATAATGACATCCGTTCTGGTCGCCCGGCCCGCCGTGATTTGTAACTTGGAAACTGTGGTGTCCGGATAACCGTCGGCTTGCGATGTCACCAAGTATTCGCCTGGAGCGACATTGGGGATCGAGAATATCCCTTCGCTGCCCGAGATCGTCGTCCAGATGCCTTTGCCGTCGGCCTTGGCCACGGTTACCATCGCGCCGACGATGGGAAGCTTCGATGAAGTTCTGACCACGCCGGCGATAGCTCCGAACACCGGCTGCACCTGCGTCGGTGCCGTTGAAACGTCTGAAGCCTGAGCCACATTCCGTGGCACCTGTTGCCCATATGCTGGAACGCCAAGGGCCTCCGCGCCAATCACCAAAGCGAAACACGAAAGAGCAGTCATTATCGATTTGCGAGTCATAGTGTTTTCTCGTTCTTCGATTGTGGGGGACGACCCGTGAAAAAGGTATGAAAGCGCCGATCAGGAATTTCTATAACTCGCATAACCGGTAAGGCGCGGCTATCGGTCTCGGCCGGGCGGGGGAATTCGCAGTTGGTAGCCAATGGCCCGATCGGTAACGATATATTGCGGGCGCGCCGGATCCGGTTCGAGTTTCTTGCGCAGGTTCTTGATGAATGCGCGGAGAGAATGAACGCCTTTGGTTGGATCGGAAGGCCAGAGCTTGCGGACCAGCTTCACCGATGGCACGGTTTGATTCATGTGGGCCAACAGGTGGGCGAGAATGCCGTATTCGAGCCACGTGAGGCGAACGTCCCCAAAACTTCCTCGAACCAAGCGGGCGTTGAGAACTACTGTCTTGTCGCCCAGCTTGATCGCTTTGAGCGACGTGCGCCCCTTGCGTCGCATCTGCCGAGGTTTGCGCCCCACGAACCTTTGCGATGCGGAGTTCGCGGAGCTTAGAAGAGACAGGGGCGAACCGTTGCCCAAGTGCGATGCGAGCAAGCCCAGAGCGCTCGGCGCGGTCGCCAGCGTGTCCAGCAGGATCAGGCAACACTCGTCGGCGTCGAAAGGCAGTTTGCCCATGTCGAGCGATGCTTCGATCACGTCATAGCGCTCGCGCGTCAATACTGACTTCAGGGCAGAGCAGTCGAAGTTCTGTCGATGAATAATCAGGACCTTTTCCGGACCCATCGTGCGATCTCCAGAGTACGCGGTCGGCGGATCGGTTACTCTGCCAGCCACCAGTGTAGGAGAGGAGTTGTAAAAAAGTCATAAAGGAACTTACCCGTTTCGCCACGCCGCGCCTTTTATGCCTTATTCACAACTTTTGCCGCATGATCAAGTGAGAAGAGAAGCAAGGAGGGTATGTGACCAATATCGGTGAGACAATCTGCCGGCTGGCGTTACGAATCGCAATTGCGGTTTGCGCCGCGAGCTATCTGTTTGCCCAGCCGCTGTCGCTTGCGATGCGTGCCCCCAAAGGCCCGGGAGACGCGGTGGCCGAGGCTTCGACGCACGTGATTCGGGCGGATGTGAACCTAGTCCTGGTTCCCGCCGTGGTGACGGACCGCAAGGGAGCCACGGTGAATGGCCTCGGCCGCAATAACTTCACTGTGCTCGAGAACAAAGTTCCGCAAGCGATTGTCGCTTTGAGCAGTCAAGACGCGCCGTGCTCCGTCGGCATCGTTCTCGATTTGAGCGGCAGCATGCGGACGAAGTTGCGCGCCGCCACCGATGCCGTGCGCGCATTTCTCCAAACCGCAAATCCGGAGGACGAGGTGTTTCTGCTCACTGTC
>Ga0187871_10004237_pt1 | contig 10834 bp, 7 predicted proteins | sample June2016WEW_16_1_FD_132988 | JGI IMG/M metagenome (GOLD analysis project Ga0187871, IMG submission 132988) | Peatland microbial communities from SPRUCE experiment site at the Marcell Experimental Forest, Minnesota, USA - June2016WEW_16_10 | ecosystem: Environmental > Terrestrial > Soil >...
GGTGGTAACGCTCCCAAGATGAAAGCCCCGAAGGGTTACGGCGGAGGCGGACATTCGGGCGGCGGACATTCCGGTGGCGGCGGACATTCCGGTGGCCACTCCAGCGGCGGCGGCAAGCACCACCACTGAAGCAGCCTTTCCGTTTCACTCCGAGATCAGCCGAATCAGTGCTTCTCCGGCTCTGATTTCGGTTCGTTGTGGGCCGCAGGTGCAGCCGGTCTGGCCGCCTGTTGTTGCTCCTGGGCGTGCCGCTGTTCCATTTGCGCCGTCTGCTGCTGATGCTGCCGCTCCATCTGCTGCATCTGGGCCGTACTGGCCTTTTGCTGCGCCATCCGCTGATGGTCCTGTTCCTGCTGCTGCTGAAGCTTCTCGTGCTCCTGCTGTTGCTGAGCGGCGAGCTGTTGCTGCCGTTGCTGGCTTTGCCGCTCCGCTTCGGAGGCTCCGGGATTCGCGGGGGCGGAATGCTCAGGGATATCCTGCGCGTGAATGGGAGTAGACGGTCGAGGAACGTTGGTCTGGGGACGAGCGGCGGATTCATTTGCCGGACGCGCGGGCTCATTTGCCGCGGGCCGGTTGGCGTTCGCCTCAGGCGCGGCGCCTTTCGCCGGCGGATGATACGGCGCTCCAGCCGCCTTGGCCTGTACCACTCCCTGACCGCTGAACGCTCCTGGCTTGGGCGTCGCCGCGATCGGCGGTCTACCCTGATTTACCGAAGCCCGCAGCTGCTGATTTGCAGCGGCAGCTCGCACTTGTTGCGTTTGTGCTTCCACGGGAGGAATGTGCTGCTGGCGCTCAGCCGCCTGTTCCGCCGCTGTGGGACGTGCCTCGATTCCGCCGGGACCACTGTTATAGCTGACGTGATTTACGTTGTTGTTGACCACCGTGACGTTGTAGACGTTCCTGATGTTGGTGACGTTGATGTTGTTCACCGACCGGTTATAGTAAAACTGCCCATTGTTCCAGCGTCCCCCTTCGTAGCCATGCCCGAAATAGCCGAACCCGTAAGAGATTCCGCCGTAGAAGCCAACCGTCGGCCCCCAGTAGCCCGCATTGAAGACATATGCACCACCGCTCCAACCCCACCACGGCGGAGTCCAGAGATATCCGACCTGGGGTGCCAGAACCCAAGTTCCGGGAACCCAGTAATAATCTCCAAAGTCAGGATCCCAAGCCCAGTAGCCAGGAACCCAGAGGTATCCCGGGGCGGGGCAAAGCGGCTGGGTATAGACCGGCAGAGCAGGTGGACCGAAGCTAACCGAAATGCCGATTTGCGCGAACGACGCGGTCGAGAGCGCCAGGATCACGAGAGAGAACAACAGCAAACGGCTGCATAGCGATTTAGACACGAAGTTTTCTCCTGCAACTCACCACACGAGAGATGTTGGTTTGATGGTACCGGGTTGCTGGATTTCGACAAATCTTACTCAGCCCATAAGTATAACGTTCCTCTGGATCCCGTTCAGCAATTCTGCAGGAAAGACCTCAGCGAGAGTTCGCCTGGGAGGCACTGCTCGCCAAGAACGCCTGCAATCGCGCCCGAACGCTCAAGACCGGCCGCGGCAGCTCGAGTTGCGCGCCCTCTTCGAGGATGGGGATGAGCTTGTCGAACTCCGGTCCCGAATGCGATCCGGTCAGCGCGACGCGTATGGGATGGAACAGTTCCTTGCCCTTTGCGCCGGTCTTGGCTTTCACTTCGTTCACCATTGCTTTAAAGCGTTCGGGGGTAAGGGGCGATGGCTCGGCCTGCATCTGCTGCGCGAATGCAGAGAGCACCTCGGAAGTTTTCGGCGCGGCGAGCACCTCCGCATTATCGGGTGCACTCACCGCTTGCGCTGCGTCATAGCAAAAAATCAGCGCCGCGCGCTCGGGCAGTTGATCCAGCTTGTCCACGGACGGCGCGAGCGACGCGACGACCTTGCCGAACCAGGCACGCGCGCCCTCATCGGGATTTTGCGGCAGCAGTCCAGCCGAGATGAAGAACGGCTCGGCCAGCTTCTCGATGCGCTCGGGCGGGCTCTGCTTGATGTAATGGCGATTCAGCCAGTACAGCTTTTCCATGTCGAAGATGGCCGGCGATGGCGTCACACGTTCGAGCAAGAATTCTTTCTTCAGCTCTTCCGGGGTGAAGATCTCGCGCGTTCCTCCGCTGGGCGCCCAGCCAAGCAGCGCCAGGTAGTTCATCAGCGCTTCGGGAAGAACGCCCATATCGCGGAAGTTCGCGATCGAAGCTGCGCCGTGACGCTTCGAGAGGCGCTCGCGGTCCGCGCCAAGGATGGTCGACAGATGCGCGAACTGCGGCACCGGCCAGCCCAGCGCCTCATAGAGCGCCACTTGTTTGGGAGTGTTGGAGAGATGGTCGTCGCCGCGGATGACATGCGTGATGTCCATTAACGCGTCGTCGACCACCACGACGTAGTTGTACACGGGAATGCCGGTCGATCGCAGAATGATGGGATCGCTGACCACCTCGTTGGAGAATTCGACCGCGCCGTGAACAATATCGTGAAATCGGATGGGATGCTCAGGGATGCGCAGGCGGATGGCCGCAGCCTCGCCATTTTCACGCCGACGTTGGGCCTCGGCCGGATCGAGGGCGCGGCACTTGCCCGAGTAAATGGGCGGCTGTTGATTCGCCAGCTTCTGCGCGCGGTCGCGCTCCAGCTCCTCGGGCGTGCAGAAGCAGAGATAGGCTTTGCCTTCGCTTACCAGCCGCTCGGCGTGCTCGCGGTAAATCGGCAGGCGGTCGCTCTGGCGGTATGGCGCGAACTCGCCCCCGATATCCGGACCTTCATCCCAGTCGAGCCCGAGCCATCTCAGATCGTCGAGCAGTTGCGTCTCGAAGCGCGTTTCGCTGCGCTCGACGTCGGTGTCCTCAATGCGCAGCACCATCGCGCCGCCCGTCTGGCGCGCGAACAGCCAGTTGAACAGCGCAGTGCGCGCGTTGCCGACATGCAGGTGGCCGGTGGGAGAAGGAGCGAAGCGGACGCGGACCCGGGAAGTGCTCACAATCTGATATTAGCGGAACGCTACGTCGGCGGTGTCTCCTGCGTGTCGCCGTCGGCGATGGGCTCGTCGCTGTGGCGATTCATTTCGCTGTAGATGTCGCCCATCACTTCCTCGCTCTTATCGCCGTCGTGCATGCGCGATTTCATCTCCTGCAGCGCGACATTCAACAGGTGATAGTGGTGCAACTCGCGGTACTTGGGATCGCTGGTGACTTCTTTCCACAACCCGTGCAGCAGGTCCACGTCTTCCTGGCGCATGCGCGGCGTGTGCGGCCCCAGCATGTATTCATGCCTCGTCCCGTCGGGTTCGAAGACGACGAGGCGCAAGCGCGGGCGCGGCTCCGGCAACCGCTCCCAGGCATCGCCGGTGAGCTTGCCTTGCTCGTCGGTGGTGAGCTTGTTCGACTTGCCACAGACAACCACGGATGAGTGCAGCCGCTGCGCCGTCGCCACAATGCTGTCGAAAATATCGTTGGTTGGCACCACCAGCAGCGCAACGTGCTTGCCCAGCTTTTCCGCTACGGACACTACCGCGCTGAAGAGTTCCTGCTCGTATTTCTTGAACACCTCGGAGGTGTCCATTTCTTCAACGCCGCTGAAGGAGTGCTCGCGGTGATAGATGCGCGAGGTCATGACCACCACATCGGTCTTGGTGGTGTCGGTCTTGAACAGGACCCGCTGCAGGTAATACAGATTGCTCGGATCGCGGACCGCGACCACAATGTTGCCGGGACGGACATCCATTGCCTGAGCGCTGAGTTCCGCACTCTGCGCGATGTTGAACTGGTCCAGTCCGGATTCCTCGTGAGCATGCTGCTTACTGGTGATGTGCTCGGAGACCGAGAAGATCGCGAAAAATGCGACGCTGAAGGCAATGCCTGCGATGGTGGCCAGTTCCTTGGTGAACAGGTTCACGACCGCAGTAGAGAACAGCAGCAGCGCGATGAGGAAAAGTCCGACGGGAACTTCAACGCGCCCGATATGGAAGTTTAGCGGCACCTTCCATTGCCGGTTTTCCGGCTCGGTGTAGCGCAGCACCACCACCGCCAGCGACTTGAAGGCGAAACTCCAGATTACGCCGAAAGCATACAGCGAAGCCAACAGATAAACATTGCCTCGGCTGGCGACGATCGTCAGAATCTGCAGCCCGACAATCAGGTTGATGATGCGGTAGCTGGTGCCAAACTTAGGGTGCGGCTTGCGGAACCAGGGCGTGAGAACGCCGTCTTCGCTCATGCGGTTCAGCACACCGTTGGCGCCGACGATGGCGGTGTTCACCGCACCGGAAAGGATGAGCGCTCCGACGACGACGACGAATGCCTGGAAGAGCAGACGCGCGGTGTACGGGCCGGCCACGTTCATCGCCAGGCCGCCGATGAGGTTGGCGAAGTAATCGGGCCGCACCTTGTCGGGAATGATCATCACCGCAAAGAAGGAAACCAGCGAGGTGAACAACAGGCTGTAGAGGAAGATCACCAGTCCGGTCTTCTCGAGGTTCTTCAGCTTGGGATGCTCGATCTCACGGTTGATCTGGGCCAGCGATTCCTCGCCGCTCATCGCCAGCACCGAATGGCCGAAACCGACCAGCAGCATGATCAGCGGAATGCGCGCCGCCCAGGTGTGGAACAGCCAGCCCAGCGACTCTCGATCGTGATGCATGTTTGCAGCCGAGGGAAACGGCGGCAGCGGGGCGGGGTGTTTGAACAGCGTGTACAGGCACCAGACGATGAGCACCACCACCATCACGGTGGTAATCTTCATGATCTGCATGGCCCGTTCGCTGGACTCGTGAATGCCTTGGGTGTTCTGCCACCAGAAGTAAATGCTGATTAGAATGGCGAAGCCCGCGGCGAAGGCGTTGTCCGGAACCGTGATGTTGTAGCCGAAGTGGTGGAAGGTGTCGGTGAGCAATCCCGAAAGATATAAACCGGCGGAAACGGCGCTTATGGGTCCGGTGAGAACGTAATCGAAGAGCAGCGCCGACACCGAAAGTTTCGCCAGCTTGCCGCCCATCGCTTCCTTGACCACGCGATAGACGCCGCCGCGCACGAACATCGAACTCGACTCGATGTAGATCGCGCGCACCGCGTAGCTGAACAGCATGACCGCCAGCACGAACCAGGGAGCACTCTTGCCGATGACCTTCTCGGCGTCACCGCCCACGTAATAGGCCGAGGACGCGAGGTCGGAGAGCACGATGGCCGAGGCGCGCCAGAAGGAGATGAACGTCAGCATCACTGACGTGGCGACGAAGACTTTGACCGCGGGTCGTTGCAGATTCTCGATCTGTGTGGACATAGATAATTGCTGGGAGGCCGGCAGCTCTGCTCGAAACCGGTTTGGCGGAGCGAGTAATAGTGTACTGCTTCGGCCCGATGCCCAGCAGGGCCTTGGGCACACGCCCGCTCGAATCTATCAAACCTAGCAGACATAGAATTCCAAGCGATGATTTGCCATGGAGTGTTGAAACACTCGGCGCCGCGTCTCTCTGCGCCTGTGCTCCGAAGATAAATGGTAGTTAATGTTTTCGGCAGCCCGCTTGCGTGTTACCAGCATGCGATCACGCCTCGTCCGAGGCGCTAGGGATCTGCATCGGCGCGTTGGTCAAGCGCGAATCGATCAGGAGGGATGATGTCGATAACCGGTATTACCAGCTCTACGCAACTTTCTTCAGTACAGACCAGCTATCAACAGCTTCGCAAGGAGTTCACGCAATTGGGCCAGGACCTGTCGGCAGGCAACTTGACCCAGGCGCAGACCGATTTTGTCACGCTTTCGCAAGCCGCCGCCAGCCAGTTCGGCAGCAACAGTCCCATCACCAAGGCGCTTAACAATATCGGCCAGGCGCTGCAATCCGGCAATTTGTCGGCTGCACAGCAGGCGTTCTCGTCGCTGTCGAATGGCACCGCGCCCAACGCAGTGTCCGGCCACGCTCATCACCATCACGGCGGCGGCGGCTTTCAGCAGTCGCTCAATCAGCTCGGTCAGGCGCTGCAATCCGGCAACTTATCGGCGGCCCAGCAAGCGTTCGCGGCGCTTCAGCAGAACTGGCAGACGATGTCCTCGTCGGGTGCTGTAGCCGCGCAGAGTACGACTGGCACAGCAGCTAGCGGCTTGAGCCTAGACGTTTAAGCTGCACTGCCACAATTGGTTAGCGCGATAGCTTATTCGGGCGCACAGCTCGTTTGGAGCTGAGATGGGGTCTGACCCCACCCATGAGCTGCACATCACGCAGAACGCGATGACGCATTGGGGTTGCAGGGGCGCAGTTGAAGCTGCGCCTCCTTGACTCCAAGAATGAAGTCTCTGTCACTCCGCCCCCGCCAAGTACCATCAGGAAACGCGCCTGCACCGCTGAATGACTCCCCAGAATGAAAAAAGTGGTTTCCTACGCGAGTTCCCGGTTGCGGTTCTACCACGTTAGTTTTAGGATAGAGTTGTTGGGGGAGGTTCCTCGTCCCGCTCCCGATTAAAGCCTGTTTCTGCAGTTCCACGTTCGACAGTCAGCATTTCCTCATGCACAGTCTGTATCAAAGTGTGTGCGAGTACTCCCAGGAGAGACTAAGATGGCGTGGTACGCTTACTGTATTACGGAGCAGCAGGGCCTTCAGATCGGCACCCGGTCCCGCCGCCCTTTTGCGATAGAGAACCTTCGAGGCGTGAACGGTGCCTCGGTACTGGCCTACCCCAGCGGAGAGTTCGCGATTATCGTCAGCGAGCACTCCGCCTCCCAGACCCTAACTCAAGAGGCAATCGTTGACCACGCCCGCGTGGTTAGCGAATGCTTCCGTACCCTCACTGTGCTGCCGTTCCGCTTCGGCACCATATTCGATTCCGATGAGGCCTTGCGCCGCGCCGTCAGGGCCAATCGCAAGACCTTTATGGAGACTGTCGATCGCTTGCGCGGCAAAGCCGAGATGCATTTCAAGCTCCTGGTGAAAGATGGCGCTCTGGAAGAAGCCATCTCCGAGTTGCCCAAGGGAGTCGGAGGCGAGTACCTGCGCAAGCTTCGGGAACTGGCCTCGCGCGATCGAGAGCGGCAGACGAAAGCTCGTGCTTTGTCGATGCAGGTGCACAAGCTGTTCTCACCCCTCGAAGAGGACATCATCTGCAAGCGCACGGATTCGGGCGGAATGCTGATCGACTTCGCCCACTTGATTGAGTCGCATTCGGTCGAAAAATATCAGAACCGCTACGACACGGCCACGCGGCATTTCAAAGATTGTCGTGTGACCATCACCGGCCCCTGGCCGCCGTATCATTTCATGCCCGGCAAGTTGCGCACCGTATCGGGCGGAAACTAGCAACTCTGTCATCAGTCGATTTGTATCGGGGCACAATTTCGCTGTGCCCCTGATACGTTTTCACCTGCGATACTGTCGAGTTGCTGATTGCGACACGAGCCACCCGCGGCGGTCCAGGCGACTCATCTCAAAAGAAAATCTCACCGAACCACTCCTAAGCGACAAAAATCGAGTTAGAATCAGCCCACGTTCTCGTGAAATTTGGAGATTCTGGGCTTCGGCGGGCCGACGGCTCGTGCCGTTTCATCGGCATGTGCAACCCCGGAAGTGGCACTCGGATTCTCACAATGAGCACTTCTTTCCTGTGAGTGTGGGGCGGATTCGATTTACCACCTTGGAACTTTAATGATTGCAAATGCGAAGCTGCGGGTATTGGTAGTGGACGACGATCTTGCGCTGGGCCGAACCCTTACTGCCCAGATGCTGCGCCGCGGTTTCGACGTGAGTAGCGCAAGCAGCGGCCCGGAGGCCCTCCGCATCCTCGGCAATTTCGACGCGGCACTAGTTCTGCTTGATCTCTCCCTGCCCGGACTGGGCGCGCTGGACATCCTCGGCCGCATCAAACAAGCCAAACCTGATGCCTCTGTGTTGGTAATCTCCGCCGGCAACGATCCCGACACTATTTTCAACGCCTCCAAGTTAGGCGCCGACGATTACCTGGTCAAGCCTTTCGAAGCCAAAGACCTCGAGCTGCGAATCAGCAGAATTTTGGAGAAGCAGCGCACGTCCGCCGAGGTGCCCCAGCTTCGCGATCAAGTGCGACGCAACCGCGACTTCACCACGCTCTTCGGCACCAGCCCGCGCATGGAAGAGGTGAAGAACACGATCGAGCAGGTGGCGGACACGACGGCCACAGTGCTCATCCGCGGGGAAAGCGGAACCGGCAAGGAAGTAGTCGCGCGCATGATTTACGGCCAGTCCGGACGTGTGGACAAGCCGTTCGTGAAAGTAAACTGTGCCGCCATTCCGCACGAACTGCTGGAGAGCGAGCTCTTCGGTTATGAGCCGGGTGCGTTTACCGGCGCCAATCGCCAGAAGCTGGGAAAGTTTGATCTGGCAAACCTGGGAACGCTATTCCTCGATGAAGTGAGCGAGATGCATCCCGCGCTGCAGGCCAAGCTATTACACGTTTTGCAGGACGGCGAATTCTCCCGCCTGGGCGGCAAGCGCGACATCTCCGTCGACGTCCGGGTGCTGGCCGCAACCAACAAGCCTCTGGAACGCGCAGTACAGGAAGGGACCTTCCGCGAAGATCTCTTCTATCGCTTGAACGTGATCACCATCCACATCCCTCCCTTGCGCGAGCGCCGTGAAGAGATCCCGGTTTTCCTCCACTTCTTCCAACGCAAATACAGCGAGTTCTACAGCAAACAGCCAGCTCCCTTCGGTGACTACGCGCTGGCGCGCATGATGGAGTACACATGGCCAGGCAACATTCGCGAGTTGGAAAACCTGGTGAAGCGCTATGTAATCGTGGGGAACGAGCAGCAGATCATACGAGAGCTCTCCACCCATAAGCCGATAGTGAGTTCTTTGTCTGCAATTTCGGAGGCGCCGGCGCATGGAGGTAAGGCCGGCAGCGATCATGGACAGGGCGCAGCCATTCCGATCACAGCCGGAAAGGGCGACGGAGTCACTCCGTCGCTGTTGGAGATTGGCAGGAAGGCGGCGATGGATGCCGAACGAGAGGCCATCGAGCGGGTATTGACTCAGACTCGCTGGAACCGCCGGCAGGCAGCGAAGATTCTCAAGATCAGCTACAAGGCCCTGCTCAATAAGCTGAAGCTTATGGAAGAGCAGGACGCGAGTCAAAATAAGCATCTCAGCGCCTAGGGTTTGTATCTCGATACCACTTTTTCAAACCCGTTGCCGTGCCCACGAGGGGCTTCCCGGCACATTTCCATAAACAATATCACTACTGTTAACAACTACTTTTCTGGCTTGCGCGCCGTTTGCCACTGTTCTGAGTGGGATTTGGAACTTAAGATGCAATACGGGCATTAACCAAAGAGGCACATAACCTTGAAGTCGACCCTCTTCCGTCTGTCTCGACATCTCATTGCTCGTCCCGCACAGCGGGGCGGCACCTTGCATCGCCTTTCCTGACTGAGATCCCTCCCTTGTCAGCCTCTTTCGAAGAGCGGCCGAAACGGCCGCTTTTTTGTTGCCCAGCGCTTAATGTTATCGTTGGACACCTGTCCGGCATCCAATTCCCTGCATTCTGTTGAGCACGCGCCGGCACTGGCGGGAGTTGACGCGCTTTGGTAAGGCGCATATGATTCCCGTTCACAGCCAATGAAATGCATTGTGGCGAGGTGGCGTTGCAGAATCGCTCAGGTACAGTAGCTATGGAAAAGAAGAAGCTGGAAACATTCAGGAAACGATTGGAGGAGCGCCAGCGGGAGCTGCGTAACGCCATGACCCGGACCGCGCAGGACGGGCGCGACGCCGATGTGGAATCGGCGCAGGACATCGCCGATCGGGCAGCCAATTCCTATAACAAGGAATTCCTCTTTCATCAAAGCAATACCGACCGCCAGTTGCTGCAGATGGTGGATGGCGCGCTTGAACGCATCCGCGAAGGCAATTTCGGCGAGTGCATCTCCTGCGGCGAGGAGATCAATCCCAAGCGTCTGGAAGCCGTGCCCTGGACGCACCACTGCATCGCCTGCCAGGAGAAACTGGAAAAAGGCATGCTGGAGCACAGCAGCACGTAGCCGCGATTTCGGCGCCCAAAGATCGAGAGCAGTTTCGTCCTAGAGAGCAAAGCCGCCCGGAAAGGGCGGCTTTGCTCATTTGTGCGGCGCGGACGCTTAGTGCCGCAGCATGGCGTCGGTGTTATGGTCGGCGCTCCCGGTATACAGCTCAGGATGCAGATACGTTCCTCGTTCCTGCGCGGGCTTCTCTTCTTCGGTTGGAATCCGGTGTGCATTGGCCCAGGCATCCTGCCGAATGCCCGTGAGCTGCCATGACACCTTCGCATTCGGCTTGCCGCCCGCGATCTTGAAGCGATTGGCTTTCACCTCGCGCGCAATGTACAGCCGCGGTTGCGGCGCGCCGACGGAAGTGAGTTGATAGCGGAAGTCGCGGTTCAGCGCCTCAAAGTAGTCGGGCAGCACGACCCACGCCTCGCCGCGCGCGTCTAGCCGGATCAGGCCGTTGTAGATGTTCATCATGTCGGGCGATTCAACGAAGGAGTGCGAGAGGTACTTGTTCTCCGGATCGAGCGGGTGGTCGATCTTGAAAGAGCCTCCGCCCTTGGTCAGCGTGCCATGCACGTCGAGATTGCCAGCGTAGTAGCCGTTGCCGCCCGTATCAACGTAGAACACCTGCTGGTAATCACTACCGGATTGCCCTTGCAGAATGAGTCCGGACCCGGCGATGTTGGCAAACTGGCCGGCTATTCCCCCCGCAGCTTGGGCCTTCCCAAGTACTCCGACGCCCCCAGTGCTGTGGTTATCACCAAAGACGCCGATCGTCGACCCCGAAGTCGCACTGGCATCCCCATAAACGGCATAGCCGTTA
>Ga0187871_10004239_pt1 | contig 10832 bp, 9 predicted proteins | sample June2016WEW_16_1_FD_132988 | JGI IMG/M metagenome (GOLD analysis project Ga0187871, IMG submission 132988) | Peatland microbial communities from SPRUCE experiment site at the Marcell Experimental Forest, Minnesota, USA - June2016WEW_16_10 | ecosystem: Environmental > Terrestrial > Soil >...
AACGAGAACGTAGTCTCGGCCACAACCTGCGACGCTGGCCTTGCAGGCTGCGATGACAATCCGTTCTTGCTGCCCCGATTCGTCGACACCACGGGCCGCAGCCAGACGGAGTTTGAAAGCTGGCTCAGCGGTGTAGGATCGCTGGTTGCAGTGCGCAAGGCGGCGTCGCAAACGTACATCGTGCCTGAGGATTGAGAGCCGCCGATCGAGCATCTTCGTCGTCTAACGATGTGCGTCTAACGGCGGGCGTCTAACCGCGGCTGATGTTAGGTGCCGGCAAATAAGCCTGCAGAGCTGAAAGCAACTCCTCCCGAAGAAACGGTCCGCACGCCATCAGCCCGGTCAGAAGTGGATTGCGGTTGTTACATCGGAGAGGAGTGTTGTCGAGCGTGGCGACGAATCCTCCCGCGCTTGCAACGAGCGCGGCGCCGGCGGCGACGTCCCATTCGTTCTTAGGCGTCAACGTGAACGTGACGTCGGCGCGGCCAGCCGCGACCAGACCAAGCTTGTATGCGACCGAGCCCATCGGGCGAATCTGATAATCGCCGCTCTGGAATTGCTGCCACTCGCCGCGTTTGACTTCGCTGCGGCTGGCCAGAATCAACGAGCCGGGGAGTGTGGTCCGCTGGCTGGGATGCGCGGGCTTGCCGTTGTAGAGCACTCCGGAATCGATGGAGCCGATAATAGTTTCGTTTGTGGCGGGATTGCAAATGCCGCCCGCGACCGGCCGGCCATTTTCGACGAATCCGATCGAAACGCAGAATTCCGGAATGCCGGCTACGAACTCGCGGGTGCCGTCGAGCGGATCGACCACCCATACGCGGCTTTTGCCGAGGCGCACAACGTCATCGACACTTTCTTCTGAGAGCCAGCCTTCGCCATCGCGCAGCAGGTTCTGCCGCAGCACAGCGTCGACGGCGCGGTCGGCCTCGGTGACAGGATCGTGTCCAATCTTGTATTCGGTCGCAATCGCGCCCGGTGTAAAACGGGAGAAGACGGTGCGGGCAGCCTCTAACGCGGCTGCGATGCGCTGCACGATATCGGCGTAAGAAGAAGTCATGTTTTATGAGGTTCGAAAGAACTCACGCCCACAACATGCGGGCCCCGGTAATCAACAGCAAAACGCAGAGAATCCGGCGTAGCCAGAGCATTGGTACGCGTGTGGCCAAATGCGATCCGAGTAGGCCTCCGGGAATGGAGCCGATCAATAGCGCAACGACCAGTCTGGAATCTACGTTGCCCGCCTTGAATTGAAGCCACCCCGTCACGCCGAAGAGTACGACCGCATGCACCACGTCAGTTCCGACATTGATCTTGGGCGGGAAACTGTAGAACAAGAGGAGCAGCATCATAATGATGCTGCCCGAACCGACCGAGGTGAGGCCCACAACGAAACCCACGGTGAGGCCGATGATCGCCATCCCCGCGAAACCCTTCATGGACGGCGCACGATTCGCGACTCGCTCTTCGATTCGTTTCTGCAGGAGCAGCATCGTGGGAATCACGAGGAGCAGCACACCTACTGCCGTCTTGATAAAGGTATTCACCCCGTTTCCGTAGAGGAGACGGATGTAGATCAGAAGCTTGACTCCAGCGAAGGAGCCGGGAATGCTTCCCAGCGCCAACGCTAGGACAACTTTCCGGCGGACCGTTTCATTTTTCAGGTGGAGCAGTCCGGCCGGGATTTTAGTGAAGAATTGAAATAGCGCGTCGGAACCGACTGCCACGATGGGCGAGTAACCCAAACCGAAGATTAGAACAGGGAGCATGAGAACACCGCCCCCCACCCCGGTCATGCCGATGAGGACGCCCACAACAAATCCAGCCAGAATTTTGGCCGCTAGCAGTGGCATAGTCGATTCTTCTTCGCTCTAAGCTTTTCCGTTGACGCCGATGAAGCCTTCTCGCTCCAGGTGCAGAATGATTTCCTGCGCGGCTTCCTCGGCCGACAGTTCGCCGGTATTGATGGTTACGTCGGCATCAGTCGGGGCTTCGTAAGGATCAGAGATCCCGGTGAATTCCTTGAGAATGCCGGCCCGCGCCTTGGCATACAGGCCCTTGCGGTCGCGCTGCTCGCAGACTTCGACCGTGGTCGCGATATGCACCAGGATGAAGCCGCCGAAGGGCTCGATCAGTTGCCGCACATGTTTGCGGGTCGCGTCATAGGGGGCGATGGGCGCGCAAATCGCGATGCCGCCGTTCTTGGTGATTTCCGAAGCGACATATCCGATGCGGCGAATGTTGATGTCGCGATGCTCTTTCGAGAATCCCAGTTCCGACGAAAGATGCTTGCGCACCAGGTCACCGTCGAGCAACGTCACCGGACGGCCGCCGACTTCCAGAAACTTTGTCATCAGCACGTTTGCGATGGTGGACTTGCCTGAACCCGAGAGTCCGGTAAAGAAGATGGTCACGCCCTGCTTGGCGCGGGGCGGAAAGCTGCGCCGCAGTTCCTGAACAACTTCCGGATAGGTGAACCACGCGGGAATGTCGCGGCCTTCGTTTAGACGGCTGCGCAATTCCGTGCCGGAAATATTCAGAACCTTGTCGCCTTTCTTGACTTCATCGTCGGGAACGTAGCGGTCTTCATCTTCCAGGTACACCATCATGCTGAAAGGCACCATGGTGACGCCGATGTCGGCCTCGTGCTTTTTGAAAGTTTCCTGCGCTTCATACGGACCGTAGAACGGCTTCTTGGTTTCAGGATCGGAGCCCGGTCCAGCGTGATCGCGGCCCACGATGAGGTGGGTGCAGCCGTGATTCTTGCGAATCAGGGCGTGCCAGATGGCTTCGCGAGGTCCGCCCATGCGCATAGCCAAGGGCAGCAGCGACAGCTTCTGAGTGCCTTGGGGATACTTCGAACTCAGCAACTGATAGCAGCGCACTCGAGTGTAATAGTCCACGTCTCCAGGCTTCGTCATTCCGACGACAGGATGGATCAAAAGGTTGGCTTCAACTTGCTTGGCCGCACGGAAAGTGAGCTCCACGTGAGCGCGGTGCATTGGGTTGCGGGTCTGGAACGCAACCACCCGCCGCCATCCGAGGCGCACGAACTCAGCGCGCAATTCCGCCGGCGTGAAACGTAGGGTACGGAAATCATAATGCGACGGCGCTTGCAGACCCTCCACGCGCCCGCCCAGATACCAGGGGTTCGCCTTGTTCATGGTGTAGTCGGCGCCGGGATGAGCCTTGCTGGTGCTGTTGAATACTGCCTTGGCTTCGGCCGCCCGGTCGGGCTGCCAGACTTCTTCGACGTGCAAGACGCCGAGCATGACGCCTTCGGCATCGCGCAGCGCGACTTTGCTGCTGCCGGGTGTGAGCTTCTTGGCAAATTCTTCAGTCACGTCGAGCGTGATCGGCATGGGCCAGAGAATTCCGCTGGCCAGCCGCATGTTGTGGCAAACACCTTCGTAATCGGCTTTAGTCATAAAGCCGCGCAGAGGAGAGAAGCCTCCGCTCATGAGCAGTTCGAGATCGCAAACCTGACGCGCCGTCAGGTCCCAGGATGGCCACTCGCGCGAGTGAGCTTTCAGTTCTGCAGCTTTTTCCGATGAGGTAACAAGATTGATGAGTTCGCCGCCGTGCGGAGCGATCAAATGACTGGTCGAAGCAGACAAGTGCGTGAACCTCCAAGGTTCGTTGATTTTGGATTTACTGCCTGCAAAATTTAAGTCTCACAGAAGGAATCGATGAAGACTTCCGGACTGCTAATCGGGGGGACACAGGAACAGATTACAAATTTTCAGCGGGCCAATGACCCTGATTAGCCATAGTGTACACCACTAAGATTGCACTCTGAAGTGCGCGCAAGTGCAGTGCCGAAGGGCTTTAGTTATTGTACTGTAAATTGATAAAGATAAAGGGAAAAGCTTGAGATTTCCGCTCTGCGCTCGGCATCACCTCTGTGCTCGTGTGCAAATCGTTGCGCAGAATGAGGATAACTTCCGCTCCTGCGTGGGTTGTGCGCAAGATCTTGCGAGAACCGAGTCGGACTGAATCTGTGACCAACTTTCGTGGAGCCCCGGACGCCCTCGTCCGGGGGGCGGCGCCCAGCGGACAGGGCGTCCGCCGCTCCATGATTGTCCAGCCGAGACTCCCGTCTCGGTTAAACTGCAAATAGGTCCGGCAACAGGCATCTTCGCCGCATGCATGAGAGATTTGGCCAAAAAAGCGATTCTTGCCAGCGGCGCGTTGCGGCTTGCCGGAGATTTGCATGCTCCCTCTGCGGCAATTCTGATGTACCACTCAGTCCTACCCGATCCTGCCGCGCAGGCCGACTCTCTCGGCGGTATCATCCATTCGGAAGTTGAATTTCGCGCGCAGATGGAACTGCTCGCGCGTGAGTTTCATCCCCTCAGTCTCGACGAGATGGTCAAACGTTTCCATGCCGGCGAGGATTTGCCCAAGCGCTCTGTGGTCGTCACTTTCGATGATGGCTACGCCGACAACTACGAAGTTGCGATGCCCATCCTCGATCGGTTCTCCATTCCGGCGGTGTTCTACGCGACGGTGGACTGCGTCGAAAACAAAAAGCTGCCGTGGCCCAGCCGTTTGCGGTTTGCTTTTCGCAAGACGAGGCTGACCGCGTGGAGCGATCCGCTTTCCAAATCGTGGAACCTCAGTGATCCACCGCACCGCGAGCAGGCATATCTGGCGGCTTGCGACGCCTGCTGTCAACTCAGCGGTCCGGCGCAGGAGGAGTTCGTCAAGCGCATCGAGCAGGAGTTGATGACTTGCCTGCCCGTCGAATTGGGCGCGCTCATGATGACCTATGAGCAGTTGCGCGGGCTGACGCTTCACGGACACGTCGTCGGTTCCCACACCATGACGCATCCGAATATGGCCCAGGTGAAGCCGGAGGACGCGTACCGCGAGCTTGCCGAATCGAAGCAGCGGCTCGAACAGCAGCTGGGCATGCCGATTAACCATTTCTCCTACCCGTGTCCGGCGCTCTCTCCGCATTGGAGTGAACGCACGGTCGAGCAGAGCCGCGCCCTGGGCTACGAGACTGCAGTCACCACCGACAGCGGGCTGGCGCGCCGGGGCGACAATCTGCTCTGTTTGAAACGGCTGCGTCCCACCAAGACGCAACCTGGCCTGCGCTGGAACCTCGAAAGCGCTTTTGCGGGGCGAGCGGTTTAATTAGACTGAGACGGGTTCAGCGCTGATACCAAGGACGAAAGATTGGCAAGAATATTGGTTTTGGACGGGCACAGCGCAGCCGCATTAGCGATCACGCGGTCCGCTGGAAGGGCCGGGCATTGGGTCGCAGTCGGCGCCAACCGGGGTGTTTTCGCCGGGGCGCAACTCTCGCGATATTGCAATATCGCATTTGACTACCCCGTATCCACTAGCGCCGCCGCTGCCTTTGTGGACTCGGTTCTCGGGTTCGTGCGTGCCCATGCCGTCGATCTCATTATCCCCGTGACCGATTGGACTCTGGGGCCGCTCTCTGCACAGCGTGAAAAGGCTTCCGGAGTCTGCCGGATTGCGATGCCGTCGCGGGAGGCGCTTGAGTTTGCGTCCGATAAATACCGCACGATCCAGTTAGCCGAAAAGATTGGCATCAGCGTTCCAAGAACCGTCCTCGCTCGGTCAATCGGAGATCTGCCGCAGTGCCAAGACAAAGACGGCCCGTTCCCCGTGGTCGTGAAGGATCGCTTCTCCGTGCGCTGGGCCAATGACAAAGCCGTGTTCGGATCGGTGAGCTACGCTTATACGGCCGCCGAACTGGAGAAGAAAGTGGCGGATCGCGTACGGATCGCGGGCGATGTTCTGGTCCAGGAATTCAGGTCGGGAGCAGGATTCGGTTTTTCGTGTTTCATGGTTGGAGGAAAAGCGTTCCTGCCGTTTCAGTGGCAGAGAGTCCGCGAAGTGGACCCGCGCGGATCGGCCAGCAGCGCCAGAAAATCCGTCGCCTTGGATCCGGCTCTGTCCTCCCGCAGCGTGCAACTCATCCGGGAAATGGGCTTTGAGGGAATCGCGATGGTTGAATACAAGCAGGCTCGCGACGGCAATCTTACATTGATGGAGATCAATGGACGGCCCTGGGGTTCGATTGGCCTGCCCATCGCCTGCGGAATCGACTACCCGCGGCATCTCATTCAATGGTGCCTCGAGGGTACGCTGCCACCAGAAAATATTTCCTATCGCGAGAATGTTATGTGCCGCCGCGTCGTCGGCGAATTGACACACCTCAGCAATCTTCGCGCTGGAACTCCACAAAATTGGCCGGGGACTTACCCGAATCTTTGGACCAGCCTCGTCACCATGGCCGTGCCCTGGCTTCCGGGCATGTGCTACGACGACGTGTGGCTGTCAGACCTGCGGCCGGGAATTGCCGGAATTCGCCACTGGTTTCAGACTCGTTTGAAAGCGAAAAAAACCTAGGGACTGGGTGAGCCAGAGAAGGCAGATCAGAGTTTACCCACGGTTTGCTCTTTCGCGGGCGCGGAAGACAAGACGGTTGCGGCCGTCAGGTTGTGCACGCAGGTTCGCAACTGCATCGCGCAGAACCGCGTCGTGTCCACATCTCCGAGATAGGGGTCGGGAATTTCGCGGTATTGCCATGGACCCTCGGCGTACGCGCTCAACATGAAAATTTTTTCCTTGAACTCCGGATACAGCGTCAGCAGCTCAGCTTTGTTTTGAAAATCCATGGCCAGGACGCAGTCTGCTTGTTCCACCATCTCGCGCGTTAGCGGCTTGGCCCTGTGTTCAGCTAATGAAATGCCCAAATCTTCGGAAGCCTGCTGAGCCCAGGGATGCGCTTCGCGGCCGGCAAGGGCGTGCAGACCGGCGGAGACGATGTGGACTGATTGCGCGATCCCGGCCTCGGTTAACTCGCGCCTCATCAGAAATTCCGCCATGGCGCTGCGCATGATATTGCCGAAGCAGACAAAAACAAACGACCGGGCGGAGGCTGAAACCCTGCGCTGCTGGGCGGCTCGCACTCCCAGCACATCGAACAGACGCAGGCTGGCGTAAATCCGCCCGGCCCCAGGTCCAAGGCGGAGAACGATGCTGCGTTGTTTGAGCAAGAAATCCGGAATGAATTTCCGCAGCAAATCTTTCGTCGTTGTCGTGGTGGCGGCCGGAGTCTCGTTCGTCATGGCCGGCCTTGCTGGGAAACCGTCTCGGAGACCGCGGTCCGCGTCGAAACCAAATCGTATCCCAGTTCTTGCATCAGGCCGCCCCATGCCGATTCGATGGTCTCAACAGACTCGGGGTCAAGCTGTGTTTTCCAACCTCCCGACGTAGCCGAGCGGACGAAAGGTTTGTCGCTGCGCGTGCCTCTTGTGAGTACCCAGCTGCTGGCATCCTGTTTCTCGAGCGCCCGCATGTTTTCGGCAGAGCTCAGCTCGATGGTCCGCCGCAACGCTTCCGGATTGGAATCGATCTTGCGAAATGAACAGCGATCCAGGAAAGCGACGACGCTGGAGAGCGCGCCCGCCGTGTCGCGCTTCATATCCTCGTAGCGCATCAGCAGAAACCCGGGATCGCTCTTGCGCACCGCCGTCCAGCTTAGTACATTGTCGCGCCAGGAGCCAAACTTGGGATCAAACTCGCCCGCGATAAAGCGGGGCACAAACTGGATCATGGGATAGTCGTCGGGAATGTTTCGCGCCTTCACATTGTGGTGGTAAAAAGAAACCGCCACGTCCCGCGGGTCGCGCACAAGGTAGATGACCCGCGGATAATGTGGCTGAAACGATTCATGACTCTTGAGCATGCGCGGCCGGGGGAGTTGCCGCAGCACGCGGTCGAGATTGAAATAGATTTCTGGAATCCTGGATTCGATGTTGGAAAAGTTAACCGGATTATTCTGGTCGATCAAGTTCCCCAGCAGAAATCGGGTCCAGGTGTTGCCGGACCGGGGATAAGAAACCAGAAAGATGTCGTCCGGGAACACGGTGACCCCCCGGCCCGCGATCTGCCGGCCTGTGAGCACACGCCCAGCCTGCACGAGCGCGCCAACCAGCCTTTGCACGCTTCCCTCGGCCGCCGGCATTATTCCTCTGTCTCTCTACGGTTTGAGTTCAGCATTTCGGCGTCCACGCGTTGACAGAAAGATTTTCTCACAGTCCTCACGCGATCCCGAGGGCACCTGTGATTACGGCTCGTCCTGATAAGTTCCGATCAACGCCACCCCCACTTCGTCCAGTGGTTGCTCGACCAGGGGCGTCTCGATTCGCCAGACGCGTCCGGTCCAGAAGGCCCAAGCCAGTCCGATTCCGTAGGGAACGAGGCTGATCAGAATTTGAAGACCGACCTGCAAATAATTGCGCGCAAAAAACCATTGCCGCATAGCCAGCAGCGTCGCAATCGTCGGCAGGGACAGCAAAACCGGCAGAGTATAAGCTTCGGTCAAGAAAGTGGCCACGCGGATGTTGAGCACTCGGCACAAGTGCCGCGGCAGAAAAAACAGCGCCGTGCATGACAGCGGGATCGCGGTTCCGAGTGCGTCCCCGATGATGCCGAAGGGCCGGATCAGCACAATACTCAGCACAATGTTTGCAATCCCTTCCATACTCGTAACCCAAGCCAGACTTTTGTGACGCGCCATGCCGTATAGGATTCGCGAAGACGCCGCCTGGCAAAGGATGCAAGTGAAGGGAAGCAGCAGGATCACCATCACGGGATAAGAAGCCGTTATGTAGCGGGGACCTACCCATGCGGTGATTACCGATTTGCCGAGGACGACCAGCGTCGCGGCAATGGGCAGGACAATCAACGCGCAGGCACGATTGCCGGCCACAAAAATCTTTCTCAGCTGGTTCATGTCACCCTTGGCGTCCGAGTGTCCTGACATGGGGATGAAGAGCTGGGCCAGGCCGCTCACTACTTCGCCGGTATAGTCCACGAGCCGGTCACCATTGGAGAAAAATGTGACGGCCGCTACCGACAGAAAACTGGAAATAACGATTTCGTCGGTCTTGAAGCGGAGCTTGTAGGAAATCATCAGGATAAAGCTGACGCTGCTGTAGCGCGCGATCTCGGTCAGCGATTTCCGGTCGACATAGCGCCAACCGAATCGCACCGGCAGCAGACGCAAGGCGACGACGGCGCGAACCGCCGAACTGAGGAATGGCAGCACCACGGTGATAATCGCGACGGTCAGCAGGCCGTATCCTCGGTTCAGGGCAAGCACGATCAGCGCGGCCCGCAGCAGCCAGGCGACGACATTCGTGGCATTGACCACGTAGAACCGCCCGAGGCCTTCGAGCACTCCTCCGAAAATGCCAGCGGTAAAACCGAGAGACACCGATGTTCCCACAATCAGGAACAGCACCCGCGCCGTAGGAATGAAGTACGCCGGCATTCGGAATAACGCGCCCACGTGGGCGCTCACCGCCACCGTGACCACCATGGCGAGCGCACCAATCGCGGTGTAAACCACGATGCTGGTGTTGATCAGGCGCGACAGGCCTTCCACGTCCTTGGTCGCCGTATACGTTGAAACGTAGCGAATGACAGAAGATCGAATGCCCAGGTCGAATAGCCCGTAATATCCGGTCACGGAGAAGACCAGAACCCAGGCTCCGTACGAAAGGTTGCCGAGACGATGAAGAATGAAGGGCGAGAGAAAAATGCCGATAAGAATGTTGACTCCCAGGCTGAACCAGCTGGAACTGACATTCTTAATGATTTCGCGTCTTCGCATCGGCTATGCCTTGAGATTACCGACGGCCTGGCAGGTACCGGATTCTCCAGTCATGGACCCCTTCCATGAGCGAAGCGAGTTTGCGCGTCGCTCTAGGCGCAACCGCCAGCCCGACCAACACCAGGGTCACTTTGGAGCGTCGAAGATATGTGTTGGCTTCGTTAAAGGAAGTCCTGGCTTGTTCGAATTCTTCTTGCTGCAGCTGTTGCTTTCCTTCATCAAGAAGATATTGCGCCCGGATCTCGTTCGCGCGATTCTGAACCACCTCGCGATCGGAAGGGGAAAGCGGCAGAGTCTGCAACGCCTTCTCCAGAATTCTCCAATAAGCCTCGCTCATCCGGGCGCGGGAAGTTCCCAGCGAACCCGGACGGCCCCCATTCAGCCTGGCCTGTACCTTACGGGTGTAAGCGATCTTGGCGCCGTGGAAAGCGGCTCGCAGCCACATGTCGTAATCGTCACAGCGCCCCAAATTCTCGTCGAAAAGGCCGGCGCGCAACAGCGCACCCTTGCGGGCAACCACGGTGGAAATCGAAATCTGACAGCGTTCCACGACCAGAGCTTGAAAATCTGCGGGACCACGAGAAGGACACAAGGTCATGAATTCGATTTGCCGGGTTGGATCGCCTACCCGGAGTCCGTTGGCGTAAACCAGATCTAGAGTCGGATCCTGCTCGAAGAGCTGCATTTGAGCCGACAGATGTTCGGGCAGCCAGACGTCATCGGAGTCGAGAAACGCGAGAAATTCGCCGCGGGCCCGTCCGATGGCTGTGTTTCTTGCTCCCGCGCAGCGCTTGTTTTCCTGACGGATGTAAACCATCTGGTCCGCGTGCTTTTCCAGATAAGGCGCCAGAACCCGCTCCAGTTCAGGCGTATCGGGCGATCCATCGTTGACCAGAACGACTTCAAAGTCCTGAAAGGTTTGTCGAAAGACCGAGTCCAGCGACGCCACGATTAAAGTCGCAGTATTGTACGAGGGCATAATGATGCTGACGCGAGGACCCCGGCTCGGTGATTGTGGCTGCATAGTCGGTTCGGTTTACGAACTGTAGAGTACGGTCTCTTTCTCTCCCGCCACGATGTGATTTACGGCCTCGACTCCCATCATGACGGAGTGGTCCATGTTGCCGATTTCGTAGCGCCAGGCTCCAAAGCGGCCGCGCGAGTAAAT
>Ga0187871_10004240_pt1 | contig 10831 bp, 9 predicted proteins | sample June2016WEW_16_1_FD_132988 | JGI IMG/M metagenome (GOLD analysis project Ga0187871, IMG submission 132988) | Peatland microbial communities from SPRUCE experiment site at the Marcell Experimental Forest, Minnesota, USA - June2016WEW_16_10 | ecosystem: Environmental > Terrestrial > Soil >...
AAATCCGGGAAGGGATCACCCTCTACGGGGAAGGGGCCGTGCCCGCCATTCCTCCGGTCGTCGAGGAGCCGAAATTTACGAAAAACCCCGCCGGCAAAAAAGAACGCGCGCGGGCCAGACGCTCGATCAGGGAGATCGAGAAGGAGATGGCACGGGCCGCGGCCGACCTCGAGTTTGAAAAAGCGGCGCGGTTACGCGATATGCTTCTGGAAATGCGCGACCATAAAACTAAGAAACAATGATGCGCGCGACACCCTCCGCGTGTCGCCGTTTGGGGGATTTGCCGACTCGATTCGGCTATGTAGCGGCTATTATTTTATTTCAATTCGTCGGGGCGGGCATTATTGCCCTGCGCAAATAATTTGCAGTGTAACTTTTTCCGGAGGAGGAAACCGTGATCAAAATCGCAATCATCGTAGGAAGCACCCGTCCGGGCCGGAAAGCGGCTTCGGTAGCGCAGTGGGTAAACTCAATCGCGAGGAAGCGGACGGATGCTGAGTTTGAAATCGTCGATATCAATGATTTCAACCTTCCGCTGCTCGATGAGCCGATGCCGCCGTCACTCGGTCAATACGTGAACCCGCACACCCTGAAATGGGCGAAGAAGATCGACTCCTTCGACGCATTTGTCTTTGTAACGCCCGAGTACAATCACAGCACCAGCGGCGCGCTGAAGAATGCCATCGATTACCTGTACCGCGAGTGGAACAACAAGGCCGCCGGCTTCGTAAGCTACGGCGGCATGGGCGGGGCGCGGGCGGTGGAACAGCTACGGCTGATAATGGCGGAGGTACAGATCGCCGATGTCCGTGCTCAGGTTATGCTCTCGCTTTTCACCGACTTCGAAAATTTCACGACGTTCAAGCCCGCGCCGGCGCATGAACAATCCGTCGTGACCATGCTCGATCAGGTTATCGCATGGGGAGGCGCCCTGAAGATGCTGCGCGCGAAGTAGCGGTGGACTTATCACGAGTGATTGTATTCCAATAATCCGCCATAACCTCCGCTTGCTTGAGCAGTGTCTACCACCTTCTCCCGCTAATCAGGGTAAATTCCGGAAAGGCCGGGTAGGAAAATCCTCTCACTTGAATTCGTCAAGCGAGAGGATTTTGCGGGTTTCATTCGGGTTCAAATTAGCGATTTATCCGCATTAATCCTCAACCTCCAATGTAAGCAAAGTTTTCCACCTCAATCTTGTTTAAAAATCTCCAAGAACAGCTCCGAAACTTTTCTTTGTTGAATCAAAATGTATTTTCTGACCTTTATTGAACATTGATGCATTATTTATCCTGCGCTTAAACGAAAGGACTCTCATGTCAGGCAAAAACATCGTACTGTTCGGCCCTCCGGGAGCGGGAAAGGGAACCCAGGCCGTGAAGCTTCGCGACCTGCTCGCGGTGCCGCACATCTCAACCGGCGATATGTTCCGGTATCACATTAAAAACAACACCGCTCTCGGCATAACCGCAAAATCTTATTCCGATAAAGGACAGTTGGTGCCTGATGATGTCACGATTGCCATGGTACAGGAGCGCCTTGCCCGGGCCGATGTGAAAGACGGTTTTCTGCTCGACGGCTTTCCCCGCAGCCTTCCTCAGGCCGAAGCGCTCGACCGGATTCTTTCAGGCTTGGGAATCCGGCTCGATCATGTGATCAACATCGCGGTCGCCGATGACGAGACTACGAGACGCCTCCTCAAGCGGGCCGCCATCGAAGGGCGCGCCGACGATGCCGATCCGAATGTTATTCGGAACAGGATCAATACGTACAAATCGCAGAGCGCGCCATGTCTGTCGTTCTACCGCCCCAAAGGCATTGTTCGTGATATTGATGGAACCGGGGCTATCGACAAGGTGTTTGAAATGATTCGAAAGGTTTTTGAAAAATAATGCTAATGCCCCATCCGCAAATAAGAAAAGGATCCTGAACACGCAGGATCCTGTGGCATTCCGGATAGTTCCTGAGGATCAGGTCTTGGACATCGCCTTGAGGCACTTCATGCACACCTTGACGCGCTGGGAAGTGCCGTCGATCACGGTACGGATAGTCCGCAGATTGGGATAATAAATTCGAAGATTCACGTTATGGGCGTGAGAGATGGTCTTGCCGGATCGCGGGTGCTTGCCGCACACTTCGCAGGTTTTTGCCATGAATTCCCTCCAAAATCAGTATATTTTTGATACTCAAACTTCTTAAAATATCTTTTTGCCCCGTTCCCGGTCAATGCCGGAGTTTCAGCGAGTGCTTCAAATAAAAAAACGGAGAGTGTACCACACCTCTCCGCTTCATAATCGACCTCATTGCTTACCGGTCTGGTCTACTACTGGGCCTCGCGCTCAATCGTTAGTTTATCGACATTATCACGCAAGGCATCCTTGAAGGAACGATCAAGAGTGATCTTTTCGGCGTTCGGGTCATCGGCGTCAAGAATGTATACGGGCGTCGGATTATCAATATAGCCGAGCACGTCGGTATTTTCAAAGCTGAAAGTATTCTTCACTCCCATCGCTACCAGAAATTTTTTATCGACCCAACCGGTCACGCCGTCTACATTCGCCACTCTATCGTAGTCCCCCTCGGTTTTTACAAGGACCAAACGATCTTCGGTGCCTACGGTGTACAGCGGTTGATCGGTCGCGCCATGGGTCTTATCTTTATATATTCCCACATTGTTTTGAACCGGTTTGACGAACTTTTTTGCCGCTTCGGCGGCCCACAGTGCCGTGCTCGCCATCAGCACCAGAGCAAGAATTCGATATAGTTTCATGGTTAAACCCCCTTGGATTATATCTTTCTATCTAATACAAGTATAATAAATCGCGGATAGGAAATCAACCTCTGGAGCAGACATCCATCTCTTTTGCGGCTCTGGTTTCATCGAGCCGCCCCACGGGCGTGGTCCAGGGCATGGCGTGGAATTTTTCCGGGTCTTCCTGTGCGAGAAGGGCGATCCGCTTCATCGCGGCGATAAATGCGTCGAGCGTTCCTTTACTCTCGGTTTCAGTCGGTTCGATCATCAACGCCTCCTTGACGATGAGCGGGAAATAGACGGTCGGCGGATGGAACCCCTCGTCGATCAGGGCCTTGGCGATATCGATGGCATGGACGCCGTACGCCGCCTGTTTCTTCGCGCTCAGGACGCACTCGTGCATGCAGGTCTTCGGATACGGGACCTCGTAAACGCCTTTGAGGGCGTGCATAACGTAATTGGCGTTCAACACCGCATTTTCACTTACGTCAATTAGACCGCGCGCTCCCTGCATGAGGATATAGGCCCAGGCTCGCAGGCAGATGCCGAAATTCCCGTAAAAGGGCGCGATATAACCGATGGATTTCGGATAATCGTAATCGAGCGCATAGGTGTTGTCCGATCGCTTGGCGATGCGCGAAATCGGCAGATACGGCGTGAGGTGTTTTCTGACCCCCACCGGGCCGGCGCCCGGACCGCCGCCGCCGTGCGGCGTCCCGAACGTCTTGTGAAGATTGACATGAACGACATCAAAATTCGCGTCTCCGGGACGGAACTTGCCGAGGATCGCATTGCAGTTCGCGCCGTCATAGTAAAGCTGGGCGTCGAACCGGTGCGCCAGGGCGGCGATTTGCTCGATATGCGGGTTGAAGAGTCCGAGCGTGTTCGGATTGGTAAGCATGATCGCCGCGGTCTTTTCGCCGAGAATCCCTTCGAGCGCCTCGGGAATGAGCACGCCGGTTGCGGGATCGGTCGGCACCGGCCGTATCGTGAATCCGGCTATGGCGGCGCTTGACGGATTGGTGCCATGCGCCTCGTCCGGGATCAGGATCTCGGTCCTGCGATGACCCTTGTCCCGATGGTAGGCAGCGATGATCATCATGCCCGTAAGTTCGCCATGCGCTCCCGCCAACGGGTGGGCCGTGAACGCGTCCATGCCCATGATCTCGCAGAGCGCCTGCTCCAGCTCGTATACCACGGCCAGTGCGCCTTGCGTCAACATGCCCCCGCGCGAAAGTTGCGGCAGGAGCGGGTGGAGCGTAGAAAATCCCGGAAGCGCCGCGATTTTCTCGGTTATCTTCGGATTGTACTTCATGGTGCAGGAGCCCAGGGGGTAAAAATTTGTATCGACCCCGTAATTCTTCCGCGACAGGGCGGTAAAGTGGCGCACCACATCGAGCTCCGAAAGTTCGGGAAGCGGCGCATCGTCAGCCCGGCGATATCTTTCAGGGATCGTATGGCGCACTGGCACATCCGATGCCGGAAGGGAAACGCCCCTGCGGCCGGTTACCGATTTTTCGAAGATCACGGGCATATGACCTCCTCCAGCGCTTCGGCAAACCGGCCGATTTCATACTTGGTGCGTTTCTCGGTGACCGCCACGAGGAGGTAATTCTCCATGCCCGGATAGTAGCGGCCCAAGGGGAACCCGGCTGCAAACCCGAGCTCGATCATACGGCCGGCGCACTCTCCTGCGTCAATAGGCAGTTTTATCGTGAATTCATTGAAAATCGGCGCCGACTCCATGACCGCTACGCCGCGAACCGCTTTCAGCCGCTCCCTGGCATAATGCGCCTTGTCGCAGCAGAGTCGGGCCGTGGCCTTCAATCCCTCCTTGCCGAGGAGGCTGAGATAGAGGTGCGCCCGAAGCGCGCAGAGCGCCTCGTTCGTACAGATGTTCGAGGTCGCTTTCTCCCGCCGGATATGCTGTTCACGCGCTTGCAGGGAGAGAACAAACCCCTCACGTCCCGAGGCGTCCGTTGCGCGGGCGACGATACGGCCGGGCATCTTGCGGATAAGGAATTGTGCAGCGGCCATGAATCCGAGGTATGGCCCGCCGAAGGAAAGCGGCATGCCGAGCGACTGGCCCTCGCCGGTCGCGATGTCGAACCCCTGCTCATGGGGCGTCTTGAGAAGCGCAAGCGCAATGGGATGCACCGACTGGATTGCGAGGATTCCCAGAGAGTGCGCTTTCTGCACGATGTCGGAGTGGTCATCGATCGCGCCGAAGAAGTTCGGGTTCTGCAGGATCACTGCCGCGGTATGGTCGTCGAGCGCCTCCAGTACCCGACCGCGGTCACTCTGGCCATGCGATACCGGGGTCTCGATAAATTCGATCGCGAGATTGGCGGTGTAGGAATAGATCATCTTTCGGTAGATCGGGTTGACGCCTCCGTCCAGCACCACCTTGCGGCGACCGGTGGCGTGGATCGCCATCTGACAGGCTTCGAACAATGCGGTACCGCCGTCGTAGAGCGAGGCGTTCGAGACATCCAGCCCGGTCAGGCGACAGATCTGGCTCTGATATTCATAGATCGCCTGCAAGGTACCCTGGGAGGTCTCCGGCTGGTAGGGCGTGTAGGCGGTATAAAATTCGCTCCGCGACGCGAGGGCATCTACTGCTGCAGGTATAAAATGGTCGTAGAACCCGCCGCCGAGAAAACTCGTCAAGTGGGAGTAATTCCGTCCCGCCAGTTTTTCAAAATGTTCATGGATCTCGAGTTCCGATTTTCCTTCCGGCAAAGAGAAGGAGCGGGGGCGGAGGTGTTTCGGAATGTCCTCGAAAAGCTGCTCCACGGAAACTGCACCGCATACCTCGAGCATGGCGGTGCGCTCGTTCTCGGTGGTCGGGATAAAACTCATTGTTCGCTCTCTACGAAGGCATCGTATGCCGCGGCGTCCATGAGTGAAGCCATCTCGGCGGCGGTCGTGTTGGCGAGCTTCAGAATCCAACCCTCTTCCCAGGGGTCGGCATTGAGGGTTTCCGGCGCTGATTCGAGGGCACGGTTGACTTCGACCACCTGCCCCGCCACCGGGGCGTTGAGATCGCTTGCCGCCTTCACGGATTCGATGACGCCGCACGCACCGTCCTTCTTTACCTTGATGCCGATCTTCGGCAATTCGACAAAGGTGATGTCTCCAAGGGCTTCTTGCGCGTGCGCGGTAATGCCTACAAGAGCGGTGGTTCCTTCCAGTTTGATCCATTCATGCGTCTTCGAATAGCGACGATCGGTAGGCGTTGCCATTACCATCCTCCTTTTTGGTGAGGATTAGAAAATAAATCATAGGAGCCGGGCAAGGAATATCGGGGCTTGATTTTGGCGTTTTGACCTTGCGGAAAAAAAGTAGAAGAGGCATCAAAGCATTCGAGCGCCCCATCCTGAAGGTGTCGCGGGTCGGTATATGCAGATCGAAGCGGGAGGTTTGAAAAAGAGGCTGATAATGACGGTTACGAGGTAAATCGGAGAACCCATATGGTAAAAGGTAAAGGGAAGGACACACCCGCCCTTCCGGTGTCCCCCCCGATACCAAGATTTTTCAATACGCTATTTCATGACAATGGTTTTCCCGTACTCCTTGCCATCAATGATCGACCGGCAGATGAGAACGCCACTCATCTTCGTTCCGAGGTCCAATGTCACCTGGGCGCCCGTTATTCGCCAGGCGCGGACTTGTTTCCCATCGACGCCATATATAGCGAAACTCCAGGGACGGCCGGAATTTGACATGGTGGCCATGAGCTTCAGGGTGCGCCCGCCGATCTGCCGGATGATGACCCCCGGGGACGGCTCCTGTGCCTTGCCGACGGGAAGCGTCGCGGTGCCGGTGATCGGTATGCGCAGCCAAGTCATGGAATAGGGCGACAAGGAAACGTTGAATGAAGTCCCGGTGACGATTGACTCCCCGGCCATGTTCTTTATAGTGCTTGCCACAGGACTGACTGTTCCGTTAATACTGATCGCGGTTCGCTCCGGCTGCCATGACCCGGCACTCCCGGATGTCAGCAAGGTCCATTTTTCTCCGGTGGCGCCGATCCCGGTCACGCCCTGGATGGCGATCTGCGCGGTATAGGTGGTGCTGTCAACCGCATTGTCCACCAGGAACATGGTCAAGTTCCCGCTGGTATCGCGGGCGGCCCATGCCCGCATACGGGTATTGGGCGTACCGAGCGTGACATTCACGACCTGCCTGCCATAGTGATAAATAAACATCGGATGCACGTACCAGGTCGGATTCCCGGCGACTTCATAATATGCTTCCTCCCAGGGGTTGGATCCGGTAACGCCGAGGCGGGCGAATTCCATGAGCGCCTGCGCGATAAACCAGGCGCTGATCGTCTGGGTCTGGTTCTGGGTTTTATAGGACCCGGTGCTGTACTCGGTGTAGAAATATTGGATTTTGCCCACGTTCGACGCGCCGAAATAGGTGTTTACCCATTTGTTAAGAGTATCGACCGAGGAGGCGATGGTATCCACCCATACGCCGGTCGTCATGGTATCCTTCAGGTGGCTGGGACCGGCGGGCAGCATATCATACCCGAACATCGTAGAGTATTGGTCCATCTGGATGTACGGATAGATATGCACGATGAGAAAATCCGGAACGTGATGCAGCTTCGCGATGGTATCGAGGGCGTGGATGGTGAAGTCGCCGAACAAGGTGTCGAAAGGGAACGGCGGCGTGACGATCGCGCCGATTTTTATCGTCGAATCAACCCTCTTCATCGAATCGTAAAAGGCGCAGTATCTGAAGCCGTAATCCGCACCCGTCGTTTGCCCCGTTTCCCACGGGCCATAATCTTCGTTGCCGACCTCCCAATATTGCGCTTTCAGGCCGCGTGTGACGTTGTAGTCCCTTACCCATGCGGCGGCCTCCTGCTCGGCCTGCTGTTCGGAATGCTGCGTGCCGCTCCAATTGCCGGAGAAATTGAGGATGGGCTGCAAGGTGCCGCCGACGGCATTCAGCATTGCTAGACCCTGGGTGTAGCTCACGGGTGAGGTGCTGCTCCACAACTGTCCGTCCCCGGTGGAGCCGCCGGGCCAGCGGAAATACTTGACGCCCGCGTCGATCACAAGGTTATTGAACGTCGTATTCGTACCGTTCATGACTGTTTCACTCACATCCCCATTCACGCCGTATAAACGGTCGCTTATAACGTGTGTTACGGTCGAGGCGTCAACCGTTACGGAAACATTCTGCGCAACAAGCGGCCTTTCGCCAATGCATAACCCTATGAAAAGAACTCCTTCGGCAATCCGGATCAGTCGCTTTAATGACGGCATACTTCTCCTTTCAGTTGGTTTAACTTTACAATATAATCATCGGGATCGGCGATCGCAGAACTGTCCCGACGATGTATCCGTGCTAATTGACAAGGCCGACGCGGAGAACGGACGAGCCGTGCCGGGCGAAGTAAACTCCTGGTTGCAGGCCCTTAATCGTAAGCTCCAATTGTCCGCTCTGCAGCTTTCCATAGCGGATGGCATGCCCCAACACGTCAAAAAGGACCAGCTGTCCGGGACCTTCGGCGGTAATAATGCTTCCATTACGCTTCAGACCCGGGCTCTGCTGATAATGCTGCGATAATGCCGGCAAAACCGCCGTGGAAAGAGGCACTCCATAGGGGACGCCCCGGCCCTGTGTGGTCACATACACCCGGCCGTAATAGTCCTCATCGCCGGCGACATAGTTCATTTGTCCATACTGATGCAGAGAGTCGTTGACTTGCGCCCATGTCTTCCCCTCATCGATGGAACGGAAAACGCCGGAGACATTATTCACCTTGCCTATAGCGTAGACGGCAGGGTAGGTGGCGCCTGGAGCGGCCATACCGTAGCCCACCGAAGAAACATTTGAAATAGTGGTAACTGCCGTTGCGCCTGCGCCCGAACTTGAGGAGTGATATAAATTATTGGCGACTACCCAGACCTCTCCTTCCATGCCGAAAACGGCGCTGGCCCGGCCGCTGCCCGACAAGCCCGTAGTCGCGGCGGTGAAAGTGGCCGCGCCATCGGTACTTGCGTACAGGGTCCCGCCGGAATATGCATAGAATTTTTTCGGGTTGACACGATCGGAACAGATTTGCGCCCCGCCGGGCAGACCGGAGCAGGCCGTCCACTTTTTTCCTGTATCTATGGAGTAACTGTCCCCGGCTATGAAGGTTGAACCGTCGGCCGAAACCGCCATGTTGACGTTACCCAGGCCGGCTAATGGTTTCCACGTTATTCCATTATCGAATGAATAGCCGGCGCCGCCTTCGCTCCCGTTATCGACGACGATATCGGGATTGAGCCCGGCAAAATCGACACTTCCGCCATTATCTTCCAAAGGATTGGTAACCATGCCGTGCGTCGAAGGGGTGTCCAAGCTGTCGGTTGGAAATCGCTGGATTCCGACATCGCCGCAACTCATAAAGAGCGATTTTTTCACCGAACTCGTCAAATACATGCCGACGGTTTCTTCGAAATTTTTCTGGACAAAGTTCCATACCACCTCGTCTGCGGCGGCGGTGTCGTTTACGCAGTTCCAGACGCCCTGACCAACCGTGTGGAAAACTCGCGCTTCATTGAACGGATCAATCTGGATATCACCGTCCCAGCCGTTGCCGCCGTTACTCGGGTCGGTGCACCCTGCCGGGCCGAAACAGAGATACTCGCACCCATTCATGTTGAACTTGGCGCTTTTGTCGATACCGGTCCAGCTCGTGCCCCCATCGGTGGTGCGGTAGATTTCATCGGGATTCCACCAGTCGATGGTGGTGGTAATTGCAAAGTTCGAGTCCGTTGCCGAGACGGTGATGCCGCCGATGCCTCCGCCGTGCCCGGAAGGATTGACGTTTGTCCATGCGCCGGTTGCCGGAGCGTACTTCCAGACGGCGCCGCTCGTGCAACTGCTGGGTGGAGGGCCACTGTTATAGGCCAGCCACATGACATGGTTCGGGCCGAACGTCGCATGGATCGGCATGAGGCCGGTCGGTCCCCCGGTCCCGGTTACGAGCGACCAGGTCACGCCGGAATCGGTGGAACAGTAGAGATTACTCCCCGCGGCGGTGTCCATGACTCCGACATAGATCGTCGACGAGCCATTGCCGGGCGTGCCGCTTGTCTTATCGAAAACTACGAAGCTCAGACCAAGCTGGTTTTCTCCCATCACCGGGAACTTGGGCACGGTATTCCAGGTGGCTCCCGCATTGACGCTTTTCCACAGACCGCTCGTCCGCGATCCGAAATAGAGGATATTCGTGTTGTTCGGATCGACCATGAGCCGTTCACCGGCCGAACGGCCGTCGCTGTTGCCTCCCATTTGAGCGTTGATGGTATACCATGTCCAGGTGGTTCCGCGATCGGTCGATTTTATAATTGCACCGTTGCTGCCAAGGTAGGTCCCGACCGCCATATAGACGACATTCGAGTCCACCGGGTCGGCGGCGATGGCCTCCACGCCGATGTACTGCATTTGTGAAGGGCTGAGCCAGTCCATCATCGGAATCCAGGTTCCATTCGCGTCATTCCAGCGATAGGCCGTGGCCATGTCCGTGCGGGCGTACAGCATGCCCTTCGCAACGGGGCTGAAAACAAGTCCGGGAACAAACCCGCCGCCTCCGAGTTGCACACTTTGCCACTGGTACGTTCCGGGCTGAGCGAAGATGCCGAAGAAAAAAGCGGACACCATCAAACACAGGATAAAATTAACGGCTGCTTTCAGTGGTTGCATTGCGCACCACCTTTCTTTTTAAGTGTTAAGGGATGAAAAGTCTTCTGCTCTCATTAAAAGTCGGACTCTTGATTCTGATAACGCAAACGCCCGATGTAATGACGGCGTATGGAATCATATAATCTCCCGGTTGCGCCCCGGAGTATCGGGCTATGCGCTTGCCGTCAAGCCGCAAAAGATCTATCGAATAATGCCCGCTAAAAGGAATATGGATCGACAGCGCATGGGCCATCGTACTTATCGAGACGGTTTCTCCGATTGATTCATTTGTTTTGAGCGACAAGCTGCTGGTGCCGGCGAACGCGTCTTCCCTGCAATTGGCGCTCTATACAACAATGGGAAATTTCGTCGGCGCCCTCGATTCCGTTC
>Ga0187871_10004244_pt1 | contig 10825 bp, 8 predicted proteins | sample June2016WEW_16_1_FD_132988 | JGI IMG/M metagenome (GOLD analysis project Ga0187871, IMG submission 132988) | Peatland microbial communities from SPRUCE experiment site at the Marcell Experimental Forest, Minnesota, USA - June2016WEW_16_10 | ecosystem: Environmental > Terrestrial > Soil >...
ACAGCGGCTCCGAGTACGGATTGCCGCCCATGTCGTTGAAGTTCACCGGAGCGTGCAGCGCGTCCTCGTCGAGTCCGCGAATGAATTGCTGCCGCTCGTCCTCAAGCAAATCGCAAAATCCCCGCAGCTCCTGAACGGTAGACAACTCCAGCGGAGGCGGGACTCCCGCCGCTCGCAATTTCTTCCAGCTTTCGAATGAGGCGCCTTTGACCGGCTCGATTGCGATGGGAGACGCACGCGTCCACCGCTTCAGCCAAATCCACTCTGCCGCCAGGATATGAAACACCGACTCGCGAGTCGATGGAAAGCTGCTCTGGATGCTGGCGTTGAATTGCTCGTTGCTCAGCTTCTCCAGCACGGAAAACATGCGCAGGTTCGCCCAGCGATTGTAGGCATAGAGCGCGTGAATATCGTTCAGGTTCATAACTGTGTCCGCATCAGGAGAATCGTGATATCAATCCAGGTCCGGGATTAATCCATGTTAATACGCGGCTCGCTATGCGCGCTCCACGCCTGTTCTATATGGCAACGCGCTAGCGGCGCCACCTGTCGAATAGCTCCCACCACAGCAACTTCTCCGACTCTGTGAGATAGGTTTTCGCCCACTCGCGGTGCTGCCACCACGGCTGACCGAAGCTGGCGGGGTTCTCGGAGGCAGCCGCACTCCAGCGATACTGCGGCAGACGATTGCGAAAGATGGAAAGCGCGCGGCGGGTGTGATACCCGTCAGTGACGAGGAGGACCGACTGCGGAGGCAGTTGCAGAGCTTGCAAACAGACGTTCACCTGCGGCGCCTCATCCTTCGTGGAATCGCCTTCAATCGGACAGACGCTAGCTTGCTGCGCATTAGGTCCAGCCGTACGGGCGACAAAGTCACGGGCCAGGTCGGCCAAGGGGTGCCCATAGATGACGCCGTTGTCTGCATCGACGACAAGATATGGCGCATAGCCGGCGCGCAGCAACTCCAGCCCACGCCAGTAGCGCGCGTCGGCCTCACTGCCTGCGAGCACCACGATCGCGTCGGACTTCTCTGGACGGTTGATGATGAGCTGACTGCCCGGTTCAAGAAACCAGATGACCACAAACAGCACAACCACGGCGAAAATAATGGCGAGTAGGCGCTTCATTCCGAGTGGACATAATACATGTGAGGCGCGATTACTGGCGCGGCGCCTGCGGCGGAGGCCATTCGATCACAACGATCTTGCCGTCAGCATCGCGCTCCAGCACCGGCGCGTAGAGCCCGATGAGTTCGCGTCGCCACCACAGGCCCGTTGCGCGTTTTTCTGCCAGGGTGGTGAACCAATACTGCCAAAGCACTGCTCGGATCTCTTTCGGCGGCGCATTTGGAAACGGATTTCCTGCGAACAGTGCGAGCACATCGCGCGATCCCGCGAGCAGTCGCTCCTCCGTGCTGACCACGAGCAGGTTCTCGCGCCACGAGCCGAGCGACGCGAACCAAAGGTTCCAATCGAAGCGCGGCTGATAGGGCGCGTAGATGCGCGGCTTCTGCGCAAGGTCCTGCGGCTTGTACTTGAACGGATAGGTCTTCCAGTTCTTGCCGTCGTCGGAGCCTTGGAACTCAATCTCGTAACGGCCGCGCGTCATGACCGCGAACAACCCGTAGCGATTGGCGATGCGAAACGGTTGCAACGCCGCGAGGGGCGAAACCGGTAATGGAAGACGCGGGAAGAACATCCAGATTAGCTGCGCTGTTGCCGCGTAGAAGATCCACAGGAGCGCGACGCTGGCGAGCGCCAGCTTGAATGCGGCAAAAGGATGCGGTCGCGCGCGGGCCGGCGAGCGTTGCGCAACCCCGCCTTGCGACGGCGCGGTTTGATCGGAGGTCGCAAGCTGCTCCGGCGCGGTCTGAGCAAGCTCCGCCGATGGCGCCTCGTGAGCTTCACTGGTCGGTGGCGCTAAACGCTGCTTCCATCGCTCGGGCATGAACCGCAGGCAGAAGCGATCGTCGAGCAGCAAAAATCCGAGCACGAGAACCAGGTAGTTCAGGAATGTATAGTTCGCCGTGAGGATGACTGGAATCTGCCACGCGGTCACAATGAAGAAGCAGACAAAGCGCCAACGCCGCGGCAGAAACAGCAGGAACACCAGGCCCAGTTCCAACACCAGCGTCGCACCCGTACTGAACGCGTGGAACCAGTGCGGCAGATGCTGCACGTACCAGCCGATCCAGGTCGGCAACGGGCCGTTCTGGTAGTACTCGTCCATCGCGGTGAAGTGCCGCCATTCCGTATCGCCGCTCAGCAGCTTCACCGCGCCGGATTCGAAGTAGATGCGAAACCACTCCCATTGCAACAAGAAGAGACTGGCGCGCGACGGCGGGCTCGCGCGTCCCAATCCCGGCCAAAATCCCGCCGGCGCGAAGAACAGCGAGATGAAGCCGGCTTCCAGCAGCATGCCGTCGGATTGATATCCGGCGAAGTCTTCGGCGGCGGCGACGAACGACAGGAAGCAGACGAAGCAGATCAGCAGCATCGCACGCGGCCAAAGGTTCACGACCAGCAGCACGGCAGCGATCATTCCCGCCCAGCAGATCGCGGTGAGCATGTGATCGCCGCTGCGAATCCACAGCAGCGTCGGCGCGAACCAAAAGCGCGATCCATCGAATTGCCGGCTTACCGCGTCGAGATATTCGCCGGCGGGAAGAATTCCGTTCGGGCCGATAAGGCCGCGAATCTGAAACACGAGGGCGTAGAAAGCTGAGAAGTAGATGAGCCCTAGCGCGCGCAGGAAAAGCCAGCGCGGAATGAGCCGGTCAGAAAGCCTGTCCTGCGAACCGAACCAGTGGCGAATGATCTCAGCAGGCGTCCGACTCATGGATGCAAGATTACGCCATGCGGAACGTGAAGTGCAGGCTTCATCGAAGCCGTCCGAGTTCGGTGGTTAATCGCGAGCGGGCAGCGTACACAAAGCCGCAGACAAAAGGAATCCCGAGGCCGTCTTGGTACGGTTTACTCCGACTGATGGGTCACAGCAAAATCCTCGTACGAGCTTGCCAGCCGAATACTTGCGTATCGTCTCGCTGCTCAGGGATTGCCGGACTCGCAACCAGCCGAAATCACCGTTCGACGTCTCGGGATTCCGTCTTGCCTCTGACGCGTTTCCGGTCTCCGTCCAGCCAGCAACCCACTCGTCCGGGTGCCCTGCCGTGCGCCGTGGGCGCGGGCAGTTGCCTCGCATGAGGTCCCGGACTCGCTGCTTGCCGCATTGCGAGCGCATTGAGGAAGCTTGCTGCCAGCCTTGAAGAACCGAAAAACTTGTCAAAGAACGAGTGTGTTTTTACTCCTCACACCGGCAAAGTCAACAAAATTATCGCGACTCGATCTCCTGTGTTTTCAATCGAGTGCAGCTCGTCCACAGGCGCCTGCCCAAGTTTGGTGCAGCCGTGAATGTCCTACCATGTGGGAGCACTTCCCGCCGCTGTTCTCGCACCCTTCTTTAATCCGTCATTCATCCGAGGCTCGTCCGCATCTGTGCGAATCTGGCCGAAACATTGTCTGACGCGGTTTTTCGTCGATCGCGATTTTCCGCGTTTGCTACCATCCCAGACATGCCCCTGGTGCAGGCGACCCACCTCGTTAAGACATTTCACAGCGGCCAGTCGGCGTTCGGGATGCATGCCTCCTCTCAGGTGCGCGCGGTCAGCGGCGTCTCGCTCGCGATCGAGGCGGGCGAAACTCTGGGCCTGGTTGGCGAGTCCGGCTCGGGCAAGAGCACCCTGGGCCGAATGCTGCTTCGGCTGGTCGAGCCCGACTCCGGCGACGTCCTCTTCGATGGCCACGACGTGCTGCGCGCCGGCAGCTCTGAGCTGCGCCGCCTCCGCCGCGACATGCAGATCATCTTTCAGGATCCGTTCGGCTCGCTCGATCCGCGCATGACGGTCGAGCAAATCGTCTGCGAGCCGATGCTCGTGCATGGCAGTCAAGGCAACGGCGCACCACGAGAGAATCGGGGTCCCCGATTCGCGCCGGCTTTGCGCGGATCGCGGCGAGAGCGCGCCGCCGAGATGATGCGCGCCGTCGGCCTCGACGCCTCGGCGCTGGCCCGCTATCCGCACGAGTTCAGCGGCGGACAACGGCAGCGCATCGGCATCGCGCGCGCCATGATTCTGCGGCCGCGCTTCATCGTCGCCGACGAGCCGGTTTCGGCGCTCGACGTCAGCGTGGGCGCGCAGATCGTCAACCTGCTGCGGCAGCTCCAGCGCGAGTTTCAACTGACGTACCTGTTCATCTCGCACTCGATGCCGATCGTGCGCTACCTCGCCGACCGCATCGCGGTGATGCAACGCGGCGAGCTGGTCGAGGTGGGCGAGACCGAGCAGATCGTTACAGCCCCGCAGCATCCCTACACGCGTACCCTGCTCGCGGCCACGCCGGAGCTGCAGGTGAACGTCTGAGCTGTTAGCAATTGGCACTTAGCAGTTAGCTAAACCCAAACAGCGTCACCCCACCCGGCGAATTGTCATCACGAGCGCAGCAAGGGATCTGTGTTCTCGAGTTTTCAGCGGCCTGTTCAGCCGTGCCGCCAGCGCAGCAAAATCAGTGCGGGCTTTAGCTCCCGCGAGCGATCAGCAGCGTGTTCAGAGTTTCCCTAACAATTAGCTCAGTGCCGGCACGTTCCCACTAGGCGTCCGTACGCGATACGTTACAATGAATGAGCGCCGCATCCCCGGCGCTTCTACCTACCGCTTTCCCGCGGAGAGATGGCCGAGTGGCTGAAGGCGCACGCTTGGAAAGCGTGTATACTCGAAAGGGTATCCAGGGTTCGAATCCCTGTCTCTCCGCCATATTTTCAACAACTTACGGTGATCTGCACTCCATTACGCTCCTTTTGCGCTCCGTTACTGAATTACCAGTCTCACTGCTTCACTGTCCCCTCCCGCATCGGTTCAGCCATCGGGGGTACTTACCAGACGTGCGGCATCAGGCGGTATCGCACTTTCTCGCAATAGGCGCGGTAGCCTTCCAGATCGCGTGCCAACAGCTGCTCCTCGCCAAAAATGCGCAGAATGAGCAACCCGACAAGGGCCAGACATGCGAGAAGGCCATAAACGGAGCCGAGCAGCAACGCCGCACCAACGAACGCTAGACTTGCCCCAAGATACATCGGGTGGCGCACAACGCCGTAGACGCCCGTGTCAATGACATGCTGGCCGCGCTCGGTCTGAATACGCACCAGCTGCGACGCATACGTGTTATCGGTGAATGCACGGAAGAACGGGAAACTACCGCCGAGGAGCAGGACGCCGCCGCATACTTCGCACCCCAGCGGTAGATGGGATGTCCAACCGAAGCGCATATCCGGCGCCGGCACAACGATCAAAGCCAGGAAGCTCACTTTTGTCCCGATGAGGATAGCCACATCGGCGCGCGATTCACCGCCGCTGCCGGGCCTAAGCATGCGCTCGACCAGCAGCGCAGGGTCCTTGTAGTGAAGCCACAAGAGAATGGCGGCATCGAAGGATGCCAACCAGGCAGCGAAGATCCAGCCCTCCACCCAGCGCCAATCGCCCGAGAGCCATAGCATGAGGGTCGCTAACCCTAGAACGCAAACGAGGACAGCCACCAGGATAAGTCCGGTGATGATCGGTGTGGGGCGCATCCTCCCGCTCCGGGCTTGTGGCGGCGGGAAAGCGAGGGACTCGTTAGGTGGTGGCTTGGCCATCTGAGTTCGGTCGATACAAGATTCGGGAGAAGGTAGATCCAAGGTCCTACTTCACACCACGCAGGAGCGATAGGGTGGCCGGAAAAAAGGCCGGGAAACCTCTCTCCCTGCCAATTCCACAATTGTCATGAATATCTGTCAGTGATCTGAGTTCCAGAGCGAAGTGACAAAACCGAAGCGGCCGCTGGCGCGAGATTTCGTAGTTGGCCCGGTCGCGCGCAGACAGGATCAAGGGGCTACTGACTATAATTTGCAATGGGGACCGAGGACATTGGGGAACAGAAAACGTGATCGTGTGTCAGGAGAACAGCCATGTGTTTGAGCAAGCGGTGCTTTCTTATAACGCTGGTCGTGGTTGTTGCCTTCGCGGCAGTGTCAAGGCTTGACGTTCAGACGAAGGAACCTGCTGTACTGACACCCAACTCGCGGACCTACCATCCAGCGGTTGTTCCTGATGAGTCGCTCTGGCACAGGGGCGTGGCCGCGAACGGCCTGGTCCAATCAAATTGGGTATTCGACGCGAAAAGCGAAACCCCCTCCAACATTTTTCTTCCGGTGCAATCGAAGAACCCCAAAGGTCTGGGCGCCGGAAAGTTGCTGGTGGCGAGCCGTGCCCTCGCCGATCCGAATTTCGCTGAAACCGTCATCCTGCTGGTTCACTGCGATGCCGAGGGCGTGGTCGGACTGGTTCTTAACCGGCGAACGGATGTCCCGCTTTCACGAGTGTTGGACCAGTTCGAGGCGGCGAAAGATCGCTCCGACCCGGTCTATCTCGGTGGTCCCGTCGAAATTCCAGCGGTGTTTGCCTTGTTGCGGTCGACGGCCAAGCTCGACGGGGCAGAGCAGATTCTTGGCGGGGTCTCCTTGATTTCCACGAAGACCCCCCTCGAAAAAGCTATCGCGGGCCGTCCTGGCCCTGGCATGTTTCACGTTTATCTAGGCTATGCCGGATGGAGTAACGATCAACTACGCAAGGAAATAGAACTAGGCTCGTGGTTCATTTTTCAAGGCGATGCCCAGACGGTTTTCGATTCGGATCCGGATACCTTGTGGCCGCAGATGATTAAGAAAACGGAGTTCAAGTTGGCGCGTCGCGAGCCCGCGGATGCTCCATCTCAAGCATCAGTGCTAACGTTTTTCAACTAGCTCATCTTGCTCCTCGAGCGTTTTCCTGCGGCCATGCGGGTGAGGTCTCTCGGGGATGGTCGTCCTATGGTACGCCTGAAGCGCCCCTGAGCTTGTACAAGCCTCTCACTTTGTGTTTGCCTTGATACAGAGTTTTCATCGCGTAGTGCCAGCCTGGCTTCGGAGCAAACATAACCATGATTGGATTTTCGACACGGCTGTCTTTCGCTATTCGTTGTTTTGTCTCGCTGTTGTTTCATGGCACGATCCCGCAGGACATACTGCGCGCGTTGCGGCCAGAGGTAACGCAGGTTGCGTCCGCAGCAAAAGCCGCTCCTGCCACAGCAAAGGCAAGTGCCGAGAAGCCGAGCTCGGAATCGCTCGACCGGGCGGTGCAGATTCTGGCTTTGTTCCAGCGCGACGGCCGTCTTGTGGATTTTCTCGAGGAGGACGTTTCTGCGTACCCTGACGGGCAGCTCGGTGCTGCCGTGCGCACAATCCACAACTCCTGCCGCCAAGTTCTGGAGCGTTATCTTAAAATTGAAGCGATCATCGCTTCCGAAGAAGACCAGCCTGTCACCGTACCGTCGGGCTTCGATCCGGCAACTATCAAACTGGTCGGAAACGTAAGCGGCGAGCCACCCATTCGTGGGTTGTTGCGCCATCGCGGTTGGCGCGTCACCGAGGTGAACTTGCCATCCTTGCCGCAAGGCTCCGGCAGAACGATTCTGGCGCCGGCAGAGGTTGAGATCCCGTAGCAAACCGCATTCCTGCTCAGATCAAGGAATATTCGCGTGGGACATCCCTCGCAACAGGAGATTTCGTTGCAATCAGAATTTGTCGTTGGCATCGATCTTGGTACCACCAACTCCGCGCTGGCGTACGGCGAAAGTGGTGACGCGTCAGAGCACCCGCGCATCGAAGTTGAGACTCTTCCGCAGTTGGTCAATCCGAATGAAGTCGCGGACCGGACATTACTCCCATCCTTTCTCTATATTCCGGGCGAGTTGGATTTTCCCAAGGGCAGCCTCAACTTGCCTTGGGATGCGGAACCGAAATTCGTGATTGGCGAGTTGGCGCGCAAGCGCGGTGCGGAGAATCCCGGAAGGCTGGTTTCATCAGCGAAGTCATGGCTGTCGTACGCTGCTGCGAACCGCACGGCGCCGATTCTGCCGTGGCAGGCGTCGGAAGAGGTCAGCAAACTCTCTCCGGTGGAAGTCTCGTCGCTTTATTTGCAGTATCTGCGAACGGTATGGGACGTGCATCATTCGGGGGAAGGGAAGGGCCACGTCTTGGCAGACCAGGACGTTTTGCTCACCGTTCCCGCTTCGTTTGACGAGGAAGCGCGCGAACTGACCAGGCGGGCGGCTGAGCAGGCTGGGCTGCAGAACGTCACGCTACTCGAAGAGCCGCAGGCCGCACTTTACGCGTGGCTCGAGAGCCAGGGCGATGGCTGGCGCAAGCGCATCAAGGTGGGGGACCTAGTGCTGGTATGTGACGTTGGCGGAGGGACCACCGACTTCAGCCTGATCGCCGTTTCCGAAGAAAATGGCGACCTGGCGCTGCGGCGTATCGCCGTCGGCGACCACATTCTCCTCGGCGGCGATAACATGGATCTCGCCCTTGCCCGACTACTCCAACAGAGACTCGAAGCCGAAGGGCAGCGCATCGACACTTATCAGCTACAGGCGCTATGGCACCAGTGCCGCTCGGCGAAGGAGCACCTGTTCGAACATCCCAAAGCCCAAAAGCAAGATGTCACGTTGCTAGGCAAAGGACGCAAGCTGGTCGGCGGCACCATCAAGGCTGAGCTGCTGCGTGAAGACTTGGACCGCGTGCTGGTCGAAGGCTTCTTCCCCAAAGTCGAAAGCAACGAGATGCCGGCGCGGCAGCGGCGAATCGGATTTCAGGAGTTGGGCCTGCCGTTTGCCGCCGATGCGGCCGTCACGAAGCACCTGGCGCGCTTTCTGTCGCAGCAGGCACAGAACAGTCCGGACGCCGCAAACATTCGGCGCGGTCGAAGCGGGTTGGCCTGCCCCACCCATGTTTTGTTTAATGGCGGCGTCATGAAGGCGGAGGTGCTGCGCGGCCGCGTGGTCGAAGTGCTCAATCGTTGGCTGACCGCAGAGGGATTTGAAGCGCTGGGCGCGGCGAATATTCTGGACGCGCCTGACCTGGAGCACGCGGTCGCGCGCGGAGCGGCTTACTACGGCAGAGCACGGTGCGGACACGGCGTGCGTATCCGAAGTGGCGCCTCGCGCACTTATTACATCGGCATCGAAAGCGCGATGCCCGCAGTCCCCGGAATGGAAGCCCCACTGAAGGCGCTCTGCGTGGTGCCGTTCGGCATGGAGGAAGGCACCGAGGCAACGGTGCCCAACCGCGAATTCGGGCTGGTGGTCGGCGAGCCTGCCGAGTTCCGCTTCCTCAGTTCCACGATCCGCAAACAGGACCACGTCGGCGATCTTCTGGAGAACTGGAGCAGCGAGGTCGAGGAGCTCAGCCCGCTCGAAGTGACGCTTAACCTCGACGGCCGGCAGGGAGCTGTGTTGCCGGTGCGCCTGGAGTCACGCGTAACGGAAGTCGGAACCTTGGAACTGTGGTGTGTTTCGACTGACGGCGCCAACCGTTGGAAGCTGGAGCTGAACATCCGCGAGAAGAGCGAGCAATGACCAATCGCCAGCGCGGGTTGAGATTGTAATGGAGAGCCCGTCCCGCTATCTGATTGGCCTGGACCTCGGCACCACCAATTCGGCCGTGGCCTATATCGACATTCGTGAGGGCGTGAACGACGCCGATTCGTCGGGAATAAAAGTCTTTGACGTTGCGCAGCTCGCGGGGGCGGGTGAAGTGCGCGCGCTGCCGCTATTGCCTTCGTTCCTCTATTTTCCAACCGAAGACGAAATCTCATCGGGCGCAGTGGCGCTCCCGTGGGACGAACGCCCGTCCTCAATCGCCGGTGCGATGGCACGCGATCAAGGCGCGCTCGTGCCCAGCCGGCAGGTAGCGTCGGCGAAGTCGTGGCTGTGCCAAAGTGCCATCGATCGAACCGCCGACATTCTGCCGCGCGAGGCCGAGCCGCCTGAGCCGAAGGTATCTCCAGTCGAAGCATCCGCCCGTTACCTGGTGCATCTGCGCAATTCCTGGAACGGTGCGATGGCAGGCGACGGCGATCCGCAACAGCTCTTCGAGAACCAGGAAATCGTACTGACCGTGCCGGCTTCCTTCGACGAGGAAGCGCGCGAGCTGACGGTCGAAGCGGCGCGGCAGGCTGGACTGAAAAACCTGACTCTGCTGGAAGAGCCGCTGGCGGCCTTTTACGCCTGGATGGCGAAACATCGCAACGGCCTCAGCGGGCAACTGCGCGACGGCGAGTGCGTGCTGATTTGCGATGTCGGCGGCGGAACATCGGACTTCAGCCTGGTGGTTGCCCACGTCGCCGGCGAGGATGTCGAATTTGAGCGCACCGCCATTGGCGAGCATCTCCTGCTGGGAGGCGAGAATCTCGACCTCGCCCTGGCGCGTCGCGTTGAACAGAAGCTCAACACCAAACTCAGTCTGCGTCAGCGTCACGCATTGCGCGTCGTCTGTACGGCGGCGAAAGAGCGCCTGCTTGGCGATGACAATATCGATTCTCTTCCGATCAACATTCTGGGCGGCGGACGATCGGTCGTAGGCCAGATGTTGAGCAGCGAGTTGAGCCGCGGCGAAGTTGTCGAGCTACTCACCAGCGGCTTCCTGCCGCTGACTACGCCTGAGGAAACGCCCGCGCGCACCCGCGTCGCGGGCCTTCGCGAAATCGGGCTACCGTACGTTGCCGATCCAGCTATCACGAAGCACCTTGCGGCGTTCCTCAAGCAAGCGGCATTGGCGGACGCCCAACCCAAGGCCCAGCCAAATATCAATGGTGGCGTGGCGATGGCCAGGCCGGACGCGGTTCTCTTCAACGGCGGTTTTTGCATTCCGGCAATCGCGCGCGAGCGGATCACCGAGGCCATTTCGCATTGGTTCGACG
>Ga0187871_10004245_pt1 | contig 10824 bp, 9 predicted proteins | sample June2016WEW_16_1_FD_132988 | JGI IMG/M metagenome (GOLD analysis project Ga0187871, IMG submission 132988) | Peatland microbial communities from SPRUCE experiment site at the Marcell Experimental Forest, Minnesota, USA - June2016WEW_16_10 | ecosystem: Environmental > Terrestrial > Soil >...
CCCATGCACGCCAAAAAAATGGCCGCCGAGATGCAAGCCGAAGCCAAGAATGGATCGAGCAGGACGCGGCCGATTTTATTGCGAATCGAAAGCAAAGCCGGGCACGGTGCGGGAAAGCCCGTCACCAAGCAGATCGAAGAATTCACCGATATCTATTCGTTCTTGTTCTGGCAGCTGGGAGTTAAGGAGTAAAGGTTTTTTGTGGAAGGGCACGGCTTCAGCCGCGCCGTCACGGCCCGAAATAGCTTTGGGCTTTAGCCCTGAGGTTCCCACCCTTTCGCAAAGAACGCGAAAGGATGGGCGTCCGGCCTTTAGGCCCTGAATGTTCCTCGTCCCGACGCAGATCTCCGAAATCCGTTCGGGGCCCGCCAATGACACGCAAAATCGCCATCGTCGAGCGACTGCCCGGTCACACCGAGGTGATGGGCGGCTTTGCCGCTCTGGCGCTCGAACTTGGTTACGAACCTCACTTGCTCTTCAATCACACCGACCAATTCCATGTGGCCGAGTATCTCCGCACACGCATTCCGGTCGCGGCCGATCATATCCACGATTGGTCTTACATCAACGATCACAGCGCGGACTATGACGTGATTCTTCTAAATACTTCCTGCGTCTGGCTCGACTACGGACGGTACTTGCAGCACTGGAATGCCCACAATCGCCTGATCGTCGTCCATCACGATCTCGACGATATCGTCCTGAACCCGCACGGGGCTTCGCTTTATCTGACTCCCGCGGCCGGCGAAGAGAAGTGGATTTTCCCTCTGTACTCCGACCCCGCTGCAGTCAAGTTAGACCGCGAGACCTCGCTCTCCACGCGCGACGCCACTGAACTGCCCACACTCATCAGCATCGGTTCCTTCGACCGCAAAGACAAAGCCAGCGCCGTTGCATACATGAGAGCCGGCGGCAGACTGGTGCACTATGATCGCCATCCATGTGGCCACTTCGCAGGCCACGAAACCTATATCCAGCATCAAGGTCTCGATGGCCCGCAACTCATGGCGTCCCTTGCCCAACAGGCCCAGCCGATTTTTCTTTGGTTTCCGATCGTCCCCGAATCGGAGTACTTCATCTTCCGGTTCACCGGCGCGCTAATCATCGGCGCCGAGATGAACTGTATTATGGTGATGCCAGAGCGTCTACGCAGCCTGTATGGGTTCCCGCACGATGCGGTCATTACGTACGATACTTTGGTCACGGAACCGCATTGCGTGCAGAAGCTGCGCGCCTCTCCAGCACAACAGCAGCAACGCCGCGAGCAGCTGAGGTTATGGGCGATCGAGCGCTGGAAGATGAACCTGGCCATCTTTCGCCCGCTGCTAGAGCGAACCCGCTAACGCTGCAATCGTTGACCGGGCCAGCAGATCGTGTCGGTCAGCCGGGGAAGAAGTTTATACAAGCAGACCCACAGGAGGAATAATGGCAACGAAATACAGAGTGATCAAAGTAAAAGGCACGAAGCCGGAGACGTTCATTGTCGTCGGCATCGACTTCGGCCAATCCGCGATCACCAGCACATCGGAAGCGATGCTCGAAACTGAAATGCGCGGCTATCTCCAGAAAGCTGGCGCCTTGGAAAAAGACATCGTCGCCTGGATCGACCAGGCCCGCAAGTATCCTGGATAACGATCTAGTAGATTTCTGGTAGTGATCTGGCGCCCACCGCTCAATAGAATGACTCGACGCGTATGAAGCACCCATCAAGTGCGCAGATTGCTTTCCTTCTTCTGCTGCTGGCGACGTCGTCGCCGGCGTGGGGCGTCGAGCATCCGGGCGTTCTTCCGGTGGACGCCGACTGCTCGTCCTGTCATGTGAAGAAAATCACTGGGAGGTCGGTACACTCGGCCGTGTTGACTTCGTGCACGGTGTGCCATCTGGTCCGAACTCAGGGTGATATGACTACTTTGAACCTGATCATGCCGAAGGAACAGATATGCTTCGCCTGTCACGAGAAATCCGCAGAATTGCGGCAGCACATGCCAGTCGTGAAGGCATCCTGCGTGGAGTGTCATGACGCACACAGCAGCGACCAACGAATGTTGTTGCGCGTGCTCGCAACGCCCCTGGCTTCGGCGCTGAAGGAAAAGTAAAGCCTATAGGTGCCGGCAGGCGACTACCCGATCTGGCGGCCGATCTCCCAGTGATGTCCAAAAGGATCCACCACCCGGCCTACGCGCCAGCCGTGTTCTTCGACTACGGCGTAGACCTGCGATGCACCGGCTGACAGGGCCCGGGCGAAAACGGCGTCGGGATCGGCTACAGTCAAAATAATGCGGACCGAACTGCCACCCAGAGTCTGTGGACTGAAGTTGAAATGTTCTGGAGACTCGTCGCTCAGCCAAAATTCCGCGCCCTCCACGGAAAGCCGCGCCACGACGCCCTCACCGCCCTCCAGACGAAACAACTCGGCCGCCCCGAAAGCAGACTTGTAGAAATCGACTGCTCGAGCACTTTCGCGAACGCTGAGCCAGGGTGCAATCGTCGTCTGGATAATCGAGAGCTGGTTAGTCGAGGTCTGGATTGCCGCGGGATCGGTAGTCATCGTACACTCCTCAACGCAATTTCCGGCAGACAACGACAATACCAAACGGAAGGCCGTCTGTCGTGGTAGAATCCTCGAACTTCCGGCCGGACGCCGCTTTGCACGGGCTGTTCCGGCCTCGAACCTCTCCCGGAGGTATTACCCCATGGTCCCTCGTTCCTTCTCCCTCTCACGTCTGGCATCGTTCCTGCTGATCGCTCTGATGGCGACGGTTTCCGTGCCCAGCGGGCGCGCCCAGCAGACTCTGCCGAATCATCTCACCAAGCGCGTGGTGGCCGATTACGGATACTGGAGCAAGTATCAGACGCCGGCCTACGGCGCTCCGCAGATTCCCTACCACATGCTGACTCACATCAACCACGCCGGAGTCGGGTTCGATGCGACCGGCACGCTCTCGGTGCCCTCGGGGCCGCAGAACGAATTCCTTGAGCCGGAGCTCAACAACATCGCTCACGCCAAAGGAGTGAAGGTTCTGTTGCTGATCGGCGGGGACTTCCCAGGGCTCGAAGCCAGCGGCGAAGTGCAGACCCTGGTCGACAACATCGCAGCCTTCGAAACTCAACATCACTACGACGGCGTCGATCTCGACTGGGAATACCCTGCAACCACGGGCGATCGCAAGTTCCTGGTGGATCTGGCGAAGAGGCTGCGCCAGTCGAACCCCGATTACGTGCTGTCGATCGACGCGGCGCCCTGGGGCGGATATGGATACGACCTCAAGAACCTGCCCATCTACCTCGACTACGTCAACATTATGATGTACGACTGCGCAGGTCCATGGACGGCTCACGGACAACTCAACTCAGCCATCTTCTGGGACCACCACGATCCCGCGCCGTATGAGTGCCAGCCCGGAGGAAGCGTAGATGGCGCAGCCACGATTTTCCTTAACAAGATGTCCGGCGCCCAGCTCAACATGGGCACGCCTTTCTACGGTTATCACTACCACAACATCAACCAGCTGTTTGGATTGTGTCCGAACTCGGCATTCACGGCTGACGAAGAGTGCGATAACACGGTGAGCAGCGGAAACTACGGTCCGGACTTCAAGCCCCTGATCAACGCGCGCGGCTGGGAGACATTCTACGATCCCATCGCGTTCGTCCCTTACATGCTGAGGGTCAATGGCGGCGATGGCTTTATCACATACGACGATGCGTTTTCGACCTATTATCGCGTGTGGTATTCCGATTGGCAGCGCGGACTCGGCGGCACCTTCATGTGGTCTCTCGACGCCGACTACGACGGTCATTCGCAGGACTTGATGGTTGCCATGTACAACGCGTCGTTGAAATCAGCGAACTGAACTCAGGACGGAGCAGAAAGCAAAATGAATCTCCCCCGATACACGCGAAGAGATTTTCCGGTTCGCCTGGCGGCCATTCTGCCGCTGTTCGGAATCGCGGAAAGCGCGTTCAGTCTGGATCCTCAGGCGGACCGGAATGGGATCTCGAACGCGTGTGAATGCATCCACCAGGAAGTCGTGTTCAAGGCACCGCGGAAGCGCGTCTACGAGGCGCTCACCCAGGAAAAGCAATTCAGCCAGGTGACCGACTTCATTATGAAAGGCGCTTCCACTCAAATCAGTGCGGATGTGGGTGGAACGTTCTCCATGTTTGGAGGCGTGGTCGTGGGCCGCCACGTCGAACTGGTTCCGTACGAGCGCATCGTTCAGGCGTGGCGCGAAAAAGATTGGTCGCCCGGCCTGTACTCGATCGTGAGATTTCAACTGAACGAGCAAGGAGTGGAAACCAAACTCGTGTTCGATCACACCGGCTTTCCCAACGGAGCATCGGCGAGCCTGGCGCCGGGTTGGTGGTCCCATTACTGGGAACCGCTGCAGAAATATCTGGGATGAAGCCGCTGCAGGCACAATTCGTCTCAAAAACCGTCCGGAACACCGGTTCCTTACCGATCTGAGAAAGTAGGTTCCGATGCTTCTTTAATAGGTTTGACCCTTCTGATCCAACGTGTTATAAACGCCTGTTTTGCGCTGGTATGGCGGGACCGGACTCTCATTCTGTCTGGTTCGAGTTTTTGCGGCCTAGCTTCTTAATTTCAATCCAGCGCGAACTCCGACGCGGCCAAGCTCCAACACTCAGGTCTTGCGGTGGAAGCGTGTTCGGAATTCCGGAACAGATGTCCAAGGCTCGACTAGGCGTGCTCACGGATGTGAACCGATTGCGAACCGTGTCTCGCGGGTCTGGACGCTGCTTCCGGAAGGCTGTGCCTAAACACGTTTTTATATTCCTTATAACGACATCTTCGGAGGACTTTTTATGCGTAAATGGCTCGCCACTGCTGCCTCGCGCGGCGTGGTCTCACGAATCGTCGCAGTGGCCGCGCTGCTCATCCTCAGCGCCGCTACCGCTCTGGCTGAACCCGCTGGCGAAGCTGCTGGCGGTGAAGCTTCCCTGAAGCTGCCCGACCTTTCCAAGGTCAGCTTCCTTAACGGCGCCATCGACGGCCACAAACTACTGCTGATCGGAATCCTGTTCTGCCTGTTCGGGCTCGGCTTTGGCATGGCGATCTTCATGCGCTTGAAGAACCTGCCCGTGCATCGATCCATGCGCGAAATCTCCGAACTGATTTATGAGACCTGCAAGACGTACCTGGTGACGCAAGGTAAGTTCATCCTGTTTCTGTGGGCCTTTATCGCGGTCATTATTGCGGCGTACTTTGGCTGGCTCTCGCCGGTGCCGGGAAAATCGGTTGGCCTGACGCTGCCGATCATCTTGGCATTCAGTCTGGTGGGCATCGCAGGAAGCTATGGCGTAGCGTGGTTCGGGATTCGCGTGAACACGTTCGCCAATTCGCGAACGGCGTTCGCTTCTCTGCCCGGCAAGCCGTATCCGGTCTATCAGATTCCGCTGGAAGCGGGCATGAGCATCGGAATGATGCTGATCAGTGTGGAACTGCTGATCATGCTTTTCATTCTGTTGTTCATTCCGGGAGACTATGCAGGTCCGTGCTTCATCGGCTTCGCCATCGGCGAGTCGCTGGGCGCGGCCGCATTGCGCATTGCGGGCGGCATCTTCACCAAGATCGCCGACATCGGCTCCGACTTGATGAAGATCGTGTTCAAGATTAAGGAAGATGACGCGCGCAATCCCGGCGTGATTGCCGACTGCACCGGCGACAATGCCGGCGATTCGGTTGGCCCCTCGGCCGATGGATTCGAAACTTATGGCGTGACCGGCGTTGCGCTGATCACCTTCATTCTTCTGGGCGTGAAAGACCCCAGCGTGCAGGTGCAATTGCTGGTGTGGATCTTTGTGATGCGCGTGATGATGCTGGTGTCGAGCGCCTTGTCTTACTTCATCAATGGCGCGATTGCCAAGGCGAAGTACGGTTCGGCCGCTGAGATGAACTTCGAAGCGCCGCTGACTTCGCTGGTATGGCTGACTTCGATCATCTCGATCGCCGCCACCTATGTGATTTCTTACTTCATTATTCCGACCCTGGGCAGCGATGGCTCGCAGTGGTGGAAACTGGCCACAATCATTTCCTGCGGCACGCTGGCGGGCGCGTTGATTCCGGAACTGGTCAAGGTGTTTACGTCGACCGAGTCCCGCCATGTGAGAGAAGTCGTGATCTCGGCGCAGGAAGGCGGAGCGTCGCTCGGCATTCTGTCGGGATTCGTGGCGGGGAATTTCTCCGGCTACTATCTCGGCCTGGCCATGATGTTCCTAATGTCGATTGCCTATTACATGAGCACCATGGGCCTAGCGCTGGCGGCGGGAATGCTGGCTCCGGCGGTGTTTGCGTTTGGGCTGGTAGCGTTCGGATTCCTGGGCATGGGACCAGTGACCATTGCCGTGGATTCCTACGGTCCGGTTACCGACAACGCGCAATCGGTGTATGAACTTTCAATGATCGAAGCCGTGCCCAACGTAAAGGCTGAGATCAAGAAGGACTTCAACATGGATGTGGATTTCGAGCGGGCTAAATACTTGCTCGAAGCCAACGACGGCGCAGGAAACACGTTCAAAGCTACGGCGAAGCCGGTATTGATTGGTACCGCTGTGGTGGGCGCGACGACCATGATCTTCTCCATCATCATGGCGCTGACGCACGGGCTCACCGATGCCGATGGCGTGGCCAAACTCTCCCTGCTCAATGCTCCGTTTTTCCTGGGACTGATCACCGGAGGAGCGATGATCTACTGGTTCACCGGCGCTTCCACACAGGCCGTGACCACCGGCGCTTATCGAGCCGTCGAGTTCATTAAAGCCAACATTAAACTCGAGAGCGCCGAGAAAGCCTCCATCGCCGACAGCAAGAAAGTGGTGGAGATTTGCACGAAGTATGCGCAGAAGGGCATGTTGAACATTTTCATTGCGGTGTTCTTCGGAACTCTGGCTTTCGCATTCGTCGATCCGTTCTACTTCGTTGGCTATTTGATTTCCATCGCGATCTTCGGTCTCTACCAGGCGATTTTCATGGCCAACGCCGGCGCCGCGTGGGACAACGCCAAGAAGATTGTGGAAGTCGAGATGAAGCAGAAAGGAACTCCGCTGCACGACGCGACGGTGATCGGCGATACGGTCGGCGATCCCTTCAAAGACACGTCGTCGGTGGCGCTGAATCCGGTGATTAAGTTCACCACGCTGTTCGGCCTGCTGGCAGTGGAATTGGCGGTGAAGCTGGCGAGTGATCAGGGGACGACGCTGACGCGGGTGCTGGCGCTGGTGTTCTTCCTGGTGTCATTCACGTTCGTCTACCGTTCGTTCTACGGCATGCGGATCAAGCAGGGCGCGGAGTAGAAACGCTGCGTTAAGAACTAACGCCATCCGGAGCGATCCGGATGGCGTTTTTGTTGGATCGAAACTGACTCCGTAGAGACGTTGCTTGCAACGTCTCTCCCGCCATCGTCCGAAATGCTGCAGCAGAGACGTAGCAAGCTACGTCTCTACGACAGGCGGCTTAGCGCCAGCCCAACTCACGCCGATCCCGATTTACGTCGCGATACTCGCGGCGCAGGTCCCGGCGCTCGTGGCGCGCGGCGGCATAATTTCCGCGGTAGAGGTCGCGCCGCAATTCGCGGCGATCGTGTGCGATTCTCACCTCGTCGTGGCGAATGTCGCGGCGTACGCCTCGGTCACCGTCCCAGGCAAGCGCCGGGGCCACACTCATCGCTACCAGCAAGAGAACTCCAGCAATCGCGCGTTTCATATCGTTGTTCCTCCGACCGCAATCCGCGGCTAGGAATGCAAACCCGCAGAGCGAGCAGGAGTTTCGGTGCGGAAGTACCGCGATGGGTATCTGACGCAGGCAACCCTTCGGGAGGAGCCGCCATCGGTGGGAGCTATCTTCTGCCGACTAAATCGGAGATCGACGCCGGGTGATCAACGGGTGCTATCGCTCCTTGCCCAGTTAAGAAGGTGACATTGAACTCACAGTACGTACATCCGAAGCATCCACCAGACAAGGAGGAGCGCGACGACGGCCCCCGCGATGTGAACTATCCAGTCGCCAAGTGTCTTCGGTTTCCCAAAATTGAACATGCGGTAATGGTAGCAGGCGCCGCGCAGGTGTCGTAACGCCATTTCCTGTCGACCGGGTGGCAACACGCCTCTAGTTCGGCCCCTTCATTTTTTCTTTCACGCTGCGGGCGAGTTTCTCGATCTCCTCGGCCTTTTTGATCACGTCAAGCGAGAGAACATTTTCGTCGGATTTGTCTACGGACTGCTTCAGTTCGACCGACAGCTTCAGCAACTTGTCGGTGTCGCTCTTGAGCGCGGCGGCGCGGTCCTTCGCGGCTTTCTTGGCCATCTCGGTGGTGAGGCGTTCTTGGGCATCATCCGCGTTTGTGATGGGAGGCTGGCTGATGTCGCTCCGAACTGGCGGAGGGGGTGACGTCGATTGCCGTTGCGCGCTTGCGTTGGGCGCGAAGCTGAGAAAGACGCACAGGGACAAAACGAACATGCAGGAAGCGAATCGGGATCGCACAGGCACCTCGCTGAGAGTCGGCGAGCACTGCTCATGGAAATTATACTTCGCGGGAAAAAGAATTAACCACAGAGGAGCACGGGGGGTTTACGTAGGGGCGGACGCAGCTTGCCCTGAGCGAAGTCGAAGGGTCCACCCCGCGAAGCGCAGCAAGCGCCCCCGGACGAATGCGTCCGGGGCTACGTGTTTACAGCGAGCTCATATTCGCCAGGAACTCGGCGTTGGCCTTGGTCTTGTTGAGACGCTCGACCAGCAGTTCCATGGCTTCAACGGGCGACAGCGGGTTCAGCACTTTGCGCAGAACCCAGATGCGCTGCAGGTCCTCTTTGGGGATAAGCAGTTCTTCCTTACGCGTACCCGAGCGTTGAATGTCAATGGCCGGGAACACGCGCTTGTCGACTAGCTTGCGTTCGAGGATGATTTCCGAATTGCCGGTGCCTTTGAATTCTTCGAAGATCACATCGTCCATGCGGGACCCGGTGTCGATCAGTGCCGTGGCAATGATGGTCAACGAGCCGCCCTCTTCAATGTTGCGAGCCGAACCGAAGAAACGCTTGGGACGCTGCAGAGCGTTGGAATCCACACCGCCGGAGAGCACTTTGCCCGAAGGGGGAACAATCGTGTTGTAAGCGCGGGCGAGACGCGTGATGGAGTCGAGCAGGATCACAACATCGCGTTTGTGCTCGACGAGGCGCTTCGCCTTTTCAATCACCATTTCGGCGACCTGAACGTGGCGGGCGGCGGGCTCGTCGAAGGTCGACGAAATCACTTCGCCTTTAACCGAGCGTTGCATATCGGTAACTTCTTCGGGGCGCTCGTCGATGAGCAGCACCATCAGCACGACTTCCGGATGATTCGCCGTAATCGAGTTGGCGACATTCTGCAAGAGCATGGTCTTGCCGGCGCGTGGCGGAGAAACAATCAGTCCGCGCTGGCCTTTGCCGAGAGGCGTGAGCAAGTCCATCACGCGGGCACTGGCGTTTTCGCGCGTGGTCTCGAGTTTCAAACGCTCCTGCGGATACAGCGGCGTCAGGTTATCGAACAGGATCTTGTTGCGGGCCTCATCGGGCGATTCGAAGTTGACGGCTTCAATCTTCACCAGCGCGAAGTATTTTTCGCCCTCGTGCGGAGGCCGTACCTGTCCGCTGATGGTGTCGCCGGTCTTCAGATCGAATTTTCGGATTTGGGACGGCGAGACGTAGATGTCGTCGGGGCCGGGCAGGTAGTTGTAATCGGGAGAGCGCAGAAAACCGTAGCCGTCGGGCAGAATTTCGAGTACGCCCTCGGCAAAAATGTGGCCTTCTTTTTCACTTTGCGCCTGCAGGATTTTGAAGATCAAGTCCTGCTTGCGCATACCGCTGGCACCGGGCAGATCCAAGGTCCTTGCGATCTTGGTCAACTCGGTGATGTTCTTTTCTTTCAGTTCAGCAATGGTCATGGTTCACCTGAACCCGTGCACTAAGGCTTGTTCGTTAGTGTCTACGGGAGATTTTCAAAAGGAGGGGACGCAGGGAAGACGCAACTAGCACCAGGCAGGAAGGCGGGGCTGGTTAAGCAGCCCGCCGTTGTGCCTCAGCAAAATTCTCTGGTTCCGACAACACTTCTTGCCGATCCGCGCCAGCGATCCGATCCAACACACCGTTCATCGTTTCCTGGATTCTGGTGCTGGGCCGGTGGAACTTCCGCGTGGCCTTGGAGGCAAGCTGACAAAGCATATACCGGTTCCGCAGAGTCTGTAAAGCATCAAACACACGATCAGAGCGCATGTGCTTTCTTTCTCCTTACTTTTATGATGGTGGTCTTGCGCTTTCATCCTTCCGCCAGGGAGGGTGACTCGAATCCCACAGTTCGATCTAAGCCACTGATTCCTAACAGGTTGTAAAAGGAGATCGCGTAAAACTCACTTTGAATAGATGCGTGACAGGCACCCGAAGATGCTCAATTTTCTGGGCTTGGCCCCTTAGGCGCAGGCGACGCAAAAACGGCCTAGAAGCTTCCGGATGTACCTGGAACTGTCTAATCTAGCTGCAACGGTAGAGGAGGTCAAGTAATTATTTGTCAATCTCGCAGGTAGTTATCGTCCCCCGGACCAGAGTGGCACCATCTGGCCGTTCTTTGCCAGCATTGCGTTTTGGAATCAATGGCTTACCTGAAGACAAAAGAGAACGGCCGACCTTCTTGCCGAGCGGTCTGACGTCGACCGGGCGTTAACGATCAAGCTTACCCAACGCTCTTGTCCGGTTTCGACCAGCTCAGTCCGCGAACGGACGGATTCGCATGTTTCTGAGGACGGCATGCCCTTTGTCGTCAACGTGCTAGCGTTA
>Ga0187871_10004247_pt1 | contig 10822 bp, 6 predicted proteins | sample June2016WEW_16_1_FD_132988 | JGI IMG/M metagenome (GOLD analysis project Ga0187871, IMG submission 132988) | Peatland microbial communities from SPRUCE experiment site at the Marcell Experimental Forest, Minnesota, USA - June2016WEW_16_10 | ecosystem: Environmental > Terrestrial > Soil >...
ATGGACCCGTACTTCAATATCAACAATACGGGCGCCAGCAACCTGACCATCGGCCAGAACGAAGTGCAGGAAGCCACGGTCATCGCTAATCCGTACAGCGGCCAGTATGGCCAACTCGCCGGCGCACAGGTTACCTACGTGACCAAATCCGGATCCAACCAGTTCCATGGCAACGCCCTATATTGGTGGAACGGGCGGGACATGAACTCCAACGACTTTTTCTTCAACGAGGCTGGCGTTCCGCGCCCCTTTTCCAACGCCAATCAGTACGCCGCATCGGTTGGGGGTCCCATCCGCAAGAACAAGACCTTTTTCTTCTTTGACGTGGAAGGTCTGCGCTTCGTGCTCCCCAATGGCTTCCTGACCACGATTCCGACTCAGGCGTTTGTCACTGCGGCGATGGCTAACATTCAAGCCCTGCAGCCGAACGAAGCAGCCACCTACCAGAAGATGTTCAACCTCTGGGAGAATGCGCCGGGCGCCAGCAGCGCCCAGACCATACCGAACAACAGCGAGTGCAACGCCCTGAACTTGCCGGGATTCGATCCCACCACGCAGTCGTGCGCCGCCCAGTTCCGGAGTTCGGCCAACGCGCTCGGTACGGAGTTTATCGTGGCCGGCAGGGTGGACCAGAAGATCGGCAACAACGACAATGTGTATTTCCGCTATAAGCTCGACCATGGCCTGCAGCCGACCTCTATCAACGCCATCAGCCCCGCCTTCAATGCGCTCTCGAACCAGCCGGCGTGGGACGCGCAGTTGAATGAGGTACACATCTTGGGCGCCCGCTCGACCAACTCCTTTACGGCGACGTTCAGCCACTATGTGGCCCAGTTCTCGCAGAACAATGCGGCGGCGACCGCCGCTTTCCCGTACCAGGTCGCCACGTCGGGAGCCGTGCCGTTCACCGGCTTTAACCCCTTGTCCGCGTTCCCGCAAGGGCGCAACGTTTCGCAGTACCAGTTCATCGACGACTTTACCCACATTGCGGGGAACCACAACCTGAAGTTCGGGGTCAACTTCCGCCGCTATGACGTGAGCGACCACAATTTCTACTACAACTCCCCGGTCGTTTACTTCGGCTATGTGACTTCCGGACTGCAGGAAATGGTGGACGGTCTGGCTTACCAGTATCGCGAGTCGCTGAATAGCTCCAGCGACGTACCGGTTGCCATGTGGGGCATTGGCACGTACGCGCAGGATGAATGGAAGGTTACTCCCCATCTGACTCTGACCTTGGGCCTCCGCCTCGAGCGGAATTCCAATCCGGTGTGCCAGTTTAACTGCTTTGCCGACTTCAAGGGACCCTGGGCTGGCTTGGCCAGCGTGACCAGCTCCGATCCGGGCAGCGTTCCCTATAGCAGCGATATCGCCTCCGGCTTGCATCAGGCATACCCTGGTGTGAACGCCGCCCTTCTCTCCCCGCGCGTTGGGTTTAGCTGGTCTCCCTTTAAAGACAACAAGACCGTGGTCAGCGGCGGTTTCGGCATATTCTATGACAACCCCGCCGCCGGCGTAGTGGACAATCTGCTGGCTGACCCTCCGGCTTCCGTGGCGATTCGCGTACGACCGGTGAAGGGCACGCTGCCATTCGACCCGGCCGGAGGCGCCGCGACTTGGGCCGCGTCGGCAGCCGCGTTTAACATTAACGACTCCTACAACCAGATCTCGTCGAACTTGCAAGCTCTGGGATCGGTTTTCGCGTCCCCGGCATTCAATGCTATCCAGGGCACTTTCGAGGCGCCGGAGTGGAAGGAGTTTAACATCCAAATCCAACGACAGCTCACCAACTCGGTCGTCGTGCTCGCCAACTATGTCGGCAACAGGGGCACGCGCATTCCGTACACTAATTCCTGGGCCAACGCCTACGACCCTTACGGCATCTATCCCGGCGTGCCCGGTATCCTTGAGGCCGGGTCTGCGGCGGTGCCCAACTACGGACAGGTGAACGTGCTCCAAAGCGGCGCCATCTCGAACTACAACGCCCTGAACGTGACGGTGAGAAAGCAGTTCTCGCATTCGTTCTCCGCCCTGTTTAACTACTCCTGGGGACACAACCTGGATGAAGTCTCCAATGGCGGCATCTTCACCTATGGCGACTCCCAGACGCAATCTCAGATTAATCCGCTTAGCCTCCGCGCCGACAACTACGGCAACTCCGATTACGATATTCGCCAGAGCTTCAACGCGGAGTGGGTCGTCAACCCGGTTTTCCACTTCACCAACCACTTCCTGCAAGGGGTGTTCAGCGGCTGGCAATATTCCGGCAAGTGGTTCTGGCGCACGGGACTGCCTTACTCCGTCGTGGACAACTACTGGAATGGCGCCATTACGAATGGCGGCGGGCTCATTTTGGCCACACCCATTGGGTCTGGTGCGCAGGCCAGCAGTTGCGGCGGGGGCAATATTCAGGACGTCAACGGTAACGGCACTCCCTGCCTGAATGCCAATGCGTTCCTCAATAGCGGCGCGGCAACTTTCAACGGTTTCACGTCATGGTCGTCGCAAACGCGCAACCAATACCGCGGACCGCATTACTTCGATATGGACATGGCGCTGTTCAAGACCTTCAGGTTTGGCGAGGGCCGGAACATCGGCGTGGGCGTGCAGGCGTTCAACGTCCTGAATCACCCGAACTTTGGTAATCCCGACAGCGGGTTGGGTGACTCGACGTTTGGCCTGATTTCCGGCACGGTCAATTCGCCGACCAGCCCCTACGGCAGCTTCCTGGGCTTCGACTCCTCAGTGCGCGTAGTCCAACTCTCGGCAAAGTTGCAGTTCTAAACCAAACACTACCGAGCCGCGACCGTAAGGGAGCGGTTCTAGAGATCCGGCCGGCGCTTGAGAACAGCGTCGGCCGGATTTTTTTATGGGCCCCGCGTCCGCCAGACCGTCTTCAGCCCCGGGGCCAGGCGCCATTGCTCACCCTTCACCAACAACCTGCCAACGCCGGGAATGGCGGACGGCACGCGGGATCTGTGCGCCGGCGCGCTCCGCCAGTGGAGCCTCCATCGAGGGTGGCGAGCCCCAGAACCGGCTGTTGTCCAGCAGATCGGCGCGAAAATCTGCCCGGTTGTTTTCCCAGCGCACCCCGGTCAATTCGATTCCCACGAGAAAGCCCCCCGCCCGCGCTTCACGCTCCATACTGCGGATGCGCCCAGTGACGATTGCACCCTTGGGTAGAATCGGCTTCCCGCCCCGGCGAACATTCTCCACTACGCGCGCCCGCACTGGGTCTCCGATCGCGGCTGTCGCCGAATCGAAGCCGCTTTCGAGTTCCATTTTGACCGTGAGACCGGCTGGCAAATCCACGCGCGCGGGCTCGAGTTGCGATGCTTCGGGGGTAGGCTCCGCCGAACCAAAACTGATAGAGGATTCCGCGCGGTACTCCCGGCACTCCGCAAACTGGGTCTTGTTTCGCCGAACCTCGCCCGAAGAATGCCTCAACTCGACGTCTGCGGACTGTGGCACCAGGACGCCCGGGACCGCGTGGGGCAGCCACCCGTAGTAGACCCGTGTAAGCGCTCCGGTAAGCCCCAGTTCCGCGGGGATCTCGTCCGCAAACTCGTCGAGCCGGATGAGCTGGAGCGAGCCGGCATCGAACCAGAACGAGCCTTTCGTCGAGACTGTGGCCGCGCCGCTTCCGGTATGCAGCTTGTAAAGGCCCACCAGCTTCGAAACTCGAAAATCGTAGCGCACGGCGCCACGGCCGTCCAACTCCTCGGGACCGCCGTATTGGAATGTGGCGCCATCGTTCAGGAATAGGTTTCGCGCGTACGATCCGAACACGCCGCTGGCTACCAGTCCGCCCTTCACGAACGCAGTCACCGCCCAATCCTCAAAACGCGCTCCGCCGGGCCATGTGAGGAGTTCTTTCTCGCCCGCGGTGGTGACCTCCAGGCGTACTCGATCCAGAAACTGAAACGAGTTCGATCCCGGTTCGCGCACTGAGCGCTCGATAGTCTCGAGGCACGTACAATCCGCGAGGCGCCCCACATCCTGCCGTACTTGTTGTTTGAAGCGCGCCAGCAGCAGCGACTCGGGCGGCAGGTCGTCACTCCGCCCAATGCCCACTTCGGCCGCCAACAACAAAAGGAGAATGCCGGGACCAAGAAACGAAGCACACGATAAACGGAGCCGCATAGCGCGCCTGGAGCCACCCTTAGTATATACCCGCCGATTTGAGCGCTTCGAATCCGCTTGACAGCCGCCGCGTGTTCCCGCTACACTGAGATTATGCTGCAATGCAGCATAGCAAGGAGCACCATGGTGACCCGCACTACCAAATCGATCCCCGCCTCCAACGCCGCGCTTTCCTGGCTGGGGGAGTGGGCGCGGCAGGGAGCCGAAAGCTTCGCCGCCACGCAAAAGATCCTCGTGGATCTGGCCGGACAACAGAATTCCCTGGTCCTAGGTTTCGTCCGGGAGCGCACCGGCGCCCTGCCCTCGGGTCCTGTCAACGGACTGGTGGAGCTCGCCGGGCAGGGTGCCGCCAACTTTATTGCAGCGCAAAAAATTCTGTTGGATCTGGCCGTCCGGCAGAACGCCATCGTCCTTCAGGGAGCCAAAGATGGATTGGGCCTGACAGGCCCGGCGGCGTCCCTGGCGGATGTGGTCCACGGCGGCGTGGACGCTTTTGTTGCAATGCAAAACAAGCTCCTGGATCTAGCCGTCCAGCAGGGCCAGATGGTAGTCGGGTCGGCTATGGGCGGCTCGCCCATAGCAGCCGTGGCGGGCTTGGCCCAAACCGCTCAGGAAGGCCTCCAGACCTTCGTCGACGCCGAGAGGCGCTTCCTCGACTTAGTCGGCGAGCAGATTGCTGCGCCGCCCGCTAAGAAGGGCAAGAAAGCCGCCAAGCCGGTGCAGCCCAAAAAACTGGCTGAGCTTGCCAAGCACGGAATCGACGCCTTCGTGGCGGTCGAAAAACAGCTCCTGGATTTGGCTTCCGCGCAGATCTCCGCCACCGTAGAGGCCGCCCGGCCCAAGTCCTCTTCGCCTTCCACATCTTTGGGCGAAGTTGCCCGGCGCGGCGTGGAAAACCTCGTAAACGCCCAAAAGGCGCTGCTCGAGGTGGCCGTCAAACCGTTCCTGCCGCCGCCCGCGCCGCGCCCGGCCGCCCGCAAGCGTTGACTCGCCCCGCATGCCTCCACGCGCCCTTCCCCCTCAGTTCGGGCCGCTCGACGCCGCGTTCCTGAATTTCGAGCGCCGGGAGATGCCGCTGCACATCGGCAGCGTCTCCATTTGCGACGGCCCCGTTCCGTTCGCCGGGTTTGTGGCCGGCATCGAGCGAAAACTGGATCTGCTCCCGCGCTACCGGCAGAAGGCCGTGCGGCCCTTCCTGAACGTCGGGCTGCCCACCTGGCAGTACGACCCGAAATTCGATATCCACCGCCACATTTTCCACGTCACGCTGGATGCGCCCGCCACCGACGCGCAATTGCGTGCATTGACGGGCCGCATCTTCACCAGCCTGTTGGACCGCGACAAGCCCTTGTGGGAAGTCTATGTCGTCGATGGTCTGGCCGGCGGCCGCTCCGCAATCGTCACCAAGGTGCATCACGCGATGGTCGACGGCGTCTCCGGGGTGGGGCTGCTGAATGTCATGTTCGATCCGTCCCCCGACGCTCCCCCGGTCCCCAAAGGCCCGCCGCGGCGAAAGCGCAACCGCCCGCCGCCGCCGGATGAGACGCAAATCTTCACCAGTGTACTGAGGGGCGCGTTCCAGTCCACCCTGGATCAACTGGCCGGCGCGCGCAAAAGCCTGGCCGCCTACGGCGCATCGCTGTTTCACGATTCGCAGGCAGTCGCCGGCCTCGAGCGCCTGGTGGACGCGCTGCCCCAGGTGCTGGGGTCGCTGGAGCGATTGCCGTTCAATCGTCCCTGTTCCGGCGAGCGCAAGGTGGCCTGGAGCGAGCACTCCTTTACCGACGCGCGCGCCATACGCACGGCCTGCGGCGGCACGGTGAACGACGTGGTGCTGACCGTGCTGGCCGGCGCGGTCATGCGCTATCTGAAGCTGCACAAGGAGTCGCTGCGGAACCGCTACTTCCGCGTAATGGTGCCGGTGAACCTGCGGCCGGCCGGCGAGCGCGGCACCTTCGGCAATTACGTTTCGATCCTGCCAGTCACCCTGCCGCTGTTCATCAAGGATCCGGTCGAACGCCTGCGACGCATCGCGGCCCAGACGGGAGCCATGAAGCACGCGCGGGTGGCGGAGTTGATTTGGGCGGGAATCCAGTGGCTGGGCGCGCTTCCGCCGCCGTTGCAAGCGCTCGCCGGCAACCTGTCGCTGTTCTCGACGCCGGTGCCCATCATGCACATGGTGGCCACCAACGTTCCAGGTCCGCAGGTCCCGCTCTATTCCAATGGAAGGCGCCTGCTGACCATGTATCCTTACGTGCCCGCCGGCTGGGACCTCGGCGTCACCCTGGCCATCCAGAGCTACGATGGGAAGCTCTTCTTCAGCTTCACCATCGACGCGCAAGCCGCGCCCGATGGCGAGCGCATGAAAGAGTTTCTGGACGCTTCGTTTGTGGAACTGCGCAAGGCGGCCAAGGTGCCCGTGACGGCGTGAGGCGCGCACCTTACGCCGATCCCGGCTTCAAAACATAAATCACACAGGTGGCCAAAGGCTTTAGCACGTCGGCCACCCGCAGATCCGCGCTCGCGTAAACATCGCGATAGCTCTCGTCGGGGCAAAGAATGTCAACCGCCGGCGACGTGTCCGCGAGTTCTGTGGTAAACGATGCCCATTCGTGAAGATAAATGTCGGGCGAAGACACGATGTTAACGATCGTTCCGTCGGCCCGCAACGGCGCGCCCAAGTCGCCAAACAGGCGTATCTTGGTGTCCGTGCCCCGGGATGTTGTCAAAAGTGAATGCCGAGAGAACGAGCGAGAAGCTGCCGCGTGGCAACCCTGTCATATCGTCGTCGGGAATCACCCGGTAATCGCCTTTCGGGTCGATATCGCGCGCCTTTGAAAGCATCTGGGGCGAAACGTCCACATCTTCCTGAAACATGTTTCTGAAACACAGCGTTAGCTGTGGGGCAGGCCATCGTTTTTCGAGGCCTGCCGAGTTCGAGCACGGTGCGCAGACGACAGACAACGATCGTCTGCGCCACGCCTAGCTTGGCCCGGCCAGCCCTAAGCCCACTACGGCCGGTTCCGGTTGGTCTTCGAAGCTGAGTGCGGGAATATGGGCGCGCGCCCAGCGGCCCCGCAAGGCTGCGACGAGCCACGCCAGCAGCGTGAGCCCCATCAGGCAGGCGTAACCCACAGTATGGTCAAGCGCGCGCTGCTCGACGTCGGTGACGATCTCCGACACGATGATGAGCAGCCCCCAATACACGCCGAACATGATCTTGAGGTTCGCTTTGCCCGGCAGATACGAGCAGGTGAAGGGCACCTTGGCGAAGCCGGTCAAGGCCAGTTCGACAACGAGCAGTCCGAAAGCCGCAAGGAACGCCACATGCCCCAGTGCTCTCGGCCACGGCCACACGGCCATGTAAATCGGCGCCGCGATCGCCACCACCGGTGCGAGCGCCAACCACAAAAGGGTCGTGCGCGTGGCACGCAGGTAAGCGCCGCGGGCGTATGGATCGGTCAAACGGAAAAGCCAGTTGGCCCGCACCTCCATCGGGATCGAGAAGGAAACGCGCAGGCCGATAATCACGAAGAAGAGCAAGATGAGCGGGATGCCCAGCGCCGTCTGCGCACGACCCGCGAGCGCGCCGAAATCGGTCGCCCTGGAACGATACATCACGTAGGCCGCCTGGCTGAACACGTACGCCGTCCCCAGGCCGGCATAGATCGCCAGCAGCAGGCGGTGCTGCCGGCTGCGCGCCAGCGTGCGTCCGATGAATTTCAGGATGGCCCGCTCCGGCCCGCGGCGGGCGAGCACCCCGGCAAGGGCGCCCCAGATTGTGAAGGCGCGGCCGGGAGGGGCGATGCCGGACTGCTCCACCGTGCGGCGCATCTGGCGTCTGAAGGCCAGCAGGTAAGTCGCGGCCGCCACCAGCGCCGCCAAGCCAACGCCGGACAAGGCTCGCCGCGCCAGCGCGACTAACGCCGGATTCGTGGACCCGGTGAGCACCTGAAACAAGCCGAAGAACCAATAGGAAGGAACCAGCGCATACCACAGCCGGTTTTCGGGCGCGGCTAGCGCGCGCGGATCGGCCAGCGGGGGAGTGAGGAAATACAACGTGAGCACCGCAAAGAATGCGGCGGTCTGGATCAGGCTGGACCACCGCAGGTATCGCGCGTGCGGCAACACGTGCAGCGCGACTCCCTGCACGCCGAGCAGCAGCAGGAAGACAAACCCCGAGGCGAGCGGAATCACGATCCAGAAGACGGCAAAGTCACGCACCGCGTCGAGCACGCCCGATGCGCCGGGGACGATCAGAAACGGGCAGACCAGTCCCGTGAAGGAATTCACGGCCACTACGGCCAGCCCCACCGCCGCCCCCAGTGCGGCGAGCTTAGCGCCAAACACCGCCGGAGTTCGCACCGGCATGGCGCACAGGATCATACAATCGCGCCGGTCCGGAAACAGCGCATCCCAAAGGAGCAGCGTGAACACCCCGATGATCGCCATGGAGGTCGAGATGAGGAACTCCTGATCGGCCCATGCGGCGGCGTGAAGCTGCTTCGCCGTCAAGTGCTGGTACAGGCCCGCGTACTTCGGCCCCGTCAAGAGCACCAGCACCAGGCTGAGGGCCGCCAGCAGCGCCGCGAACTGCGAGAGCAGCGCCGACAGATCGCCGCGCACGGAAATAATGTCCGTATCGAAAAAGCGGCCGGCGAACAGGCGCACCAGCGCGCGAAACTGGCGCCGTTCGCGCCCCGGCGGAGCGGTCATTGGCGGACTACCTCGGCGATCTGGCGCGCGGTGGCGTCCGGATCGCTCTGGGTGACGAGTTGCGCAAAGATGTCTTCCAGCGTGGGCAAGGCCATCAGGTCGCGCAGCCTTTCGATGGAGTCGTTGGCCACCACGCGCCCTTTGTGCAGGATCACCACGCGGTGGCAGACTTTCTCCACGACTTCTAGCACGTGCGAGCTGAACAGCACGGTCTTGCCCGAGGCCGCCAGCGACCGGATCAGACTGCGCAACACCAGGCCCGCATGCACATCCAGCCCGGAGAACGGCTCGTCGAGGACGATCACCTCGGGATCGTGCAGAATCGCGGCGCAGATCAGGATCTTCTGGCGCATGCCTTTGGAGTAGGACGAGATGGGTGCGTGGCGGTCGCCGGCGAGGGAGAACAACTCCAGCAGCGCGCCGATCTTGCCGGGCAGCGTGGCCGCGGGCAGGTCGCGCAGCTCGCCGGCCAGTTCCAGGTATTCGGCGCCGGTCAAGTGGGGGTAGAGGTACGGCTCCTCGGGCACATATCCGAGAACGCGCTTGAACTCTACGATGTGGTCGCGGATGGGCCGCCCGCGATACAGGATTTCGCCCGCGGTAGGATCGAGCAGCCCGGTGATCATCTTCACGGTTGTGGATTTGCCGGAGCCGTTGGGTCCCAGGTAGCCGGTCACCTCGCCGCGCAGGGCGGAGAAGGAGACGTCGTCGACGGCCAGGGTGCCGGAATACCGCTTGGTCAGCGCACGCAGTTCAAGCATTGGATGTTTAGACAGGTGGCGCGGGGCGAAAGTTCCTGGTGCCGCCCGCGACATTCCCCCGACAAGTCACGCTAAATGCCTTTGTGATATACCATGGGAAGCGGATAAACATATGCGGAAATCGATGTTCGTCGTCTGGACTCTCGCGTTGGCCGCAGCCCCGATTGCGTTTCCTCAAGCTGCGCCACCGGCCGCCACACAACCGGCGCCTTCCGGACCGGGTGCGCCGCGGGCCTCGGCGCCGGCGCCCTATTCCTGTGACCCGGTCAATCCCAACGCTTCGCCAGAAGCGCGCGCGCTGCTGAAGAGCCTCTGCGCGCTCTCGGGCAAGGGGATTCTTTCGGGCCAGCACAACTTCCCCAATCATCGGGCGCAGGATACCGACCGCGTCCAGGCCATCACCGGCAAGTACCCCGCCGTCTGGGGCTCGGATTTCGGCTTCCTCGACGGCGAGGACAAAGACTCCATCATCCACCGCGATCTGATGATCGAAGAGGCCAAAAAGCAGGCCGCCGCCGGGTCCATCGTAACCCTGTGCTGGCACATGCTGCGTCCCACCGAGGACGAGCCGGGCAAGCCGGGCGAGAACGGCCGGCCCAGCGAGAGCTGGCGCGGCAGCGTGCAGGCGCGCCTCAGCGACGAGCAGTGGCAGGAACTGATCACCTCCGACTCGCCGTTGCACCAGCGCTGGGAGCGCTACCTCGACACCGTGGCCGTCTACCTGAAACAACTCCAGGAGGCCCGCATTCCAGTGCTCTGGCGGCCGATGCACGAGAACAACGGCAACTTCTTCTGGTGGGGCGGCCGGCCGGGGCAGTCCGGCACGGCGCAACTCTATCGCGAGGCTTACTACCGTCTGGTCAACGTGCACCATCTCGATAATCTACTCTGGGTGTGGAACCAGAACGGCCCGGCCCCTTTCGGCGAGTTCCACCAGTTCTTCCCAGGCCAGAATTTCGTCGATGTGGTGAGCTACGATAACTACCGCTCGCTGGATGACAGGTATTACTGGGAGATCCTCGACCTGGCCAATGGCAAGCCCATCGCACTGGGCGAGGTTGGCAGTCCGCCGCCCGCCGAAGTGTTGAAGTCACAGCCGAAGTGGGTCTGGTTTATGGATTGGGCCGGCGGAGTTCAATGGCAGGCGGACCAATTGAAGACGGCCTACGCCGACCCTTGGGTGATCGGGCGGGGCGACCCGC
>Ga0187871_10004248_pt1 | contig 10818 bp, 9 predicted proteins | sample June2016WEW_16_1_FD_132988 | JGI IMG/M metagenome (GOLD analysis project Ga0187871, IMG submission 132988) | Peatland microbial communities from SPRUCE experiment site at the Marcell Experimental Forest, Minnesota, USA - June2016WEW_16_10 | ecosystem: Environmental > Terrestrial > Soil >...
ATGCCAACCGATATCTTTCCCGAGATCGACATCCCCGTCGTGACCGTCATTTGGCAATATACCGGGCTCAGTACGCCGGAGATGGAACAGCGTGTTACGACCTACAGCGAGTATTCGCTATCGTCGAGCGTGGACGGGATCCGGGATATCGAGGCGCAGACCCTGAACGGTATTTCGGTTCAGAAGGTCTTCTTTCAACCCGATGTGAATCTCGATCTTGCGATCGCTCAGATCGTATCCGGGACAAATTCGATCCGCGCTCTGATGCCGGCGGGCATCCAAGCTCCGGTCGTTGTCCAATACAACGCCTCTAGCGTTCCGGTGCTGCAGATCGGATTGAGTTCCGACACACTAAACGAGCAGCAGCTCTACGACTACGGCATTTATCGGTTGCGGCAGCAGCTCGCGCCCATTCACGGAATTACGCTTCCGACACCGGCCGGCGGCAAGTATCGCCAGATCATGGTCGATATCGACCCGCTGAAGCTGCAGGCCAAGGGATTGACCCCGCTGGACGTCGTCAACGCGGTCAACGCCCAGAACGTTACGGTGCCGGCCGGCACGGCCAAGATCGGTGACACGCAATTTTCGGTGCGCACCAACGCGCTTCCCGCCACGATTGAGGACCTCAACAACATCCCGATAAAATTCGTCAACGGCGCCACTGTGTTCGTGAAGGATGTAGGGCAGGTGCACGACGGTTCTGCCGTACAGCAGAACATCGTGCGGACCGATGGCCATCGCTCGGTCCTACTGAGCATCATCAAGAACGGCAACGCCTCAACGCTAGCTGTGGTCAACGCGGTCAAGCAGGCGCTGGTTGTCGCCCGAGCGGCGGCACCCGCCGGCATGCAGATCAAGGATTTGTTCGATCAATCGGTATTCGTCAAAGCGTCGATTGAGGGTTTGCTTAAGGAAGGCGCCATTGCCGCTTGTTTGACCGCGCTGATGATTGTGCTTTTTCTCGGATCGTGGCGGTCGACGCTGGTCGTGATGATCTCGATCCCGCTCTCGATCCTCTCTTCGCTAATCGTCCTTTACTTCCTCGGCGACACCATCAATACGATGACGCTCGGCGGCCTCGCGCTTGCGATCGGTATCCTGGTCGACGATTCGACGGTCACGATCGAGAACACCCACCGCCTGCTCACCGAAGAACGCATGCCGCTTCCTGCGGCAACGCTCCACGGCGCCGCCGGTATCGCGGTTCCGACGCTGGTATCGACGCTGGCCATCAGCTGCGTGTTCGTTTCTGTTGTGTTCCTCCACGGCCCGGCGAAGTACCTCTTCACCCCACTCGGCCTGGCCGTGGTGTTCGCGATGCTGGCGTCCTACAGCTTCTCGCGAACCTTGACGCCGATCACCATCGGCCTGCTGCTCAAGGGTGAACAGCGTGGCGAAAAGGCGTCGGCCGGCTGGTTTGCACGCCTGCTTGGGAGGTTCGAGCGCGCCTTTGAAACCATGCGCGGCGGCTACACGGAAGTCCTCGGCACGCTGCTGAGACGACGGAGCATCGTGCCTCTGGTAGCGGCCATCGTGCTGACGTTGGGGGGCACGCTCTTCATGTTCGTCGGCCGCGACTTCTTTCCGATTATCGATGGCGGCCAGATTCAGATGCACGTGCGCGCGCCAGCCGGGACCCGCATCGAGAAGACTGAGCAGATCTTTCAAGCGATCGAGAATAAGATCCGCGAGGTCATTCCAGAGAGCGAGCGAGATCTGATCGTCGACAACATTGGCTTACCGGCTCGCTCCTACAATTATGCATTTGGTGATGGTACGGCGATCGGTGTCAATGACGGTGTGATCTTGATCGCGCTAAAAGAAGGCCACGCTCCGACTGCGACCTACGTTAGCAAACTGCGTCAAGTGCTACCGGTCGCGTTCCCCGAAAGCGTGTTCTACTTCCAGCCTGCCGACATGGTGACACAAATCCTCAACTTCGGCATCCCGGCGCAGATCAACGTGCGCACTGTCGGATACGACCGGCTAAAAAATCTGCGCATCGCCAAGGAGCTCGGGCAACGGATTGCAGCGATACCAGGGGTCGCCGACGCGCATCTGCAGCAGGAGGTCAGCGCCCCGGAATTTTTCGCTCAGATCGACCGGGCGCGCGCCACGCAGTTTGGTCTCACGGCGAACAGCATAGCGCTTAACCTAAACACGAGCCTGAGCTCGTCAGAACAGGTGTCACCAAACTTCTGGACTGATCCGAGCAACGGAACACCATACTTTCTGGCAGTGCAGACACCCGAGTACCGCGTGAACTCGCTCAACGAGCTCAAGAACACGCCGGTGACCACGTTTACCGCAGCGGGCCGAAATCCCGTGCCGGGGCTGCTCAGTAATGTCGCCAGCCTCAAGCGGGATTCGGTTCCGACCAATGCCAATCAGGCCAACGTCCAGCCTGTGTATGAAGTCTATGCCAATGCCGATGGGCGAGATCTTGGGTCTATCTCTGGCGACATCAACAAGATCGTGGTCGAGTACCAAAAGCAGTTGTCGCCTGGCAACCGGATCGAAGTCATCGGCCAGATCGACAGCATGAATGCCGCGTTTCGGGACCTGGCCGTCGGCATTCTGTTTGCTGCCGTGTTCGTCTATCTGCTCATGGTAGTGAATTATCAGAACTGGGGCGACCCGTTCGTGGTCATTCTGGCTCTGCCGGCGACGTTCTGCGGCATTGTCACGATGCTCTATATCACCGGCACTACGTTGAGCGTGCCGTCGCTGATGGGCGCGATCATGGCGATCGGCGTGGCCTCGGCGAATTCGATCCTGCTCGTCACCTTTGCGCGCGAGCAGCAGCTCGCCGGCCTGAGGGCCTTCGATGCGGCGATCGTTGCGGGCCGCACCCGCATCCGGCCGGTGCTGATGACCGCGGCCGCGATGATCGTCGGGATGATTCCGATGGCGATTGGGGGCGCGGGTGAGGAACAGAATGCGGCGCTGGCGCGTGCTGTGATCGGCGGTCTCTTGTTCGCAACACCAACCACACTGCTTGTGGTGCCGTATCTGTTTGCCCTGCTGCGCAAGGGCAACGACGGTAAGCTCGCGCACGGCGTTTTCGCGGAGGACCCGCAATGAATGACACCCAGCAGCCTCCGGCACTGGATGCTGGCGTCCGGTCGCGCGAAGAGCCAGGCGACCGCGAGTCCGACCGCCCCGCGACCGAGCCCGATCGTGCTGCAGCCAAGGCGAGGCGGCTCAGCGGAGGGCAGCGCCTGGCGGTCGGCGCGTCCCTGCTGCTGTGCGCGGCATTGGTGATCGGCTTTTGGCAGCACTACAGACTGCACGCGCAAGTGATGGCGACGGCAGAGCAGCGCCGCGACTTCATCCCAAGCGTACGGACCGCGCTGGTCCGTGCGAGCGACAGCACGATGGCGGTGACTTGGCCCGGCACCACCGAAGCATTCGAGCAGGCGAATATCTACGCCCGGGCGAGTGGCTATATCTCCCGGCGTGACGTAGACATCGGCAGCCACGTCAAGGCCGGACAGTTGCTCGTGGAGATCACGGCCCCAGAGCTCGAGCATCAGATCGCGCAGGCAGAGGCAACCCTCACGCAAATGGAGGCCACGCTGCAACAGGCGAGGGCCAATCGCGATCTCGCCCAGGTCACTTGGGACCGCGACAAGCCTCTCGTCCAAAAAGGCTGGGTCACCCCACAACAAGGCGACACCGATCGCCTGACGTTGCAGGCACGAGAAGCCGCGGTCGCGGTCGCCGAAGCAAACATCACGGCACAACAAGCCCAACTGCGAGTATTGAATCAGCAGAAAGCCTACCAGAGCGTGATCGCACCGTTCGATGGGGTCATCACGCAGCGCAACGTGGATATCGGCAGCCTGGTGCAGGCGGACGCGACCAGCGGCACGTTCCTGTTTATCCTGATGCACAGCGACGTGATCCGCATCCAGCTCTATGTGCCGCAGGACGAAGCCTTCGGCCTTGGCCCGGGAGTCGACGCGGTGGTGCGTGTGCCCGAGATGCCGGGTCGCGATTTTCCCGGTAAGGTGACGCGCATCGCCGACGCGCTACAGCCGGGCACTCGAACGCTACTGACCGAGATCGACGTGCCCAATCCGGACCACGCCCTATCGCCGGGAACCTATTGCACTGTCGAACTGAAGATCCCGCGCAAGACGCCGTCGCTGATCGTCCCGTCCGAGGCGATCATCTTCAACCGGGACGGCCTCAGTGTCGCGGTGGTCGCGGACGGTATCGCGCGCATCCGCACGATAACTGTAGTGCGCGACTTCGGTACGACCGTCGAGGTGAGCGCTGGCGTCAAGGACGGCGACCAAGTGATCCTTAATCCCCCGGTCGATCTTTCCGACGGTCACAAGGTTAAGGTACGGCCGGGCCCGCACGCGCAACTGTCGTGAGGTACGGCGGTGAGCTCAGTTGGGAAACGCGAGTCTGCAGGCACTCGCTTCGACGGGCTTCGCAGCTTGATCGGCTTTGACGATTGCGCGCGCAGTGAAGACGTCGAAAGGATCGCCGCGCGGTGGGTGCACCTCGCCGACCAGAATTGGACTCATAAGCTGGTGATCGCGATCGCGGAAAAACACGCGATTGGGTAAGAGCGCCACATCAGGGGGCAACGTGTGTCCCTGCAGCGCGCGCGCAAGGACGACCGAATCCATGGATTTCTCCTGATTGGCGATCCGCGCCACCGTTTGGACAGCGGTGTAGCCGAACCAGTTCCGCGCGCTCGCCGCTCTGCCGGTCCGGCGCCGGATCGCCTCGTCAAAGGCCTTGACCTGCGGGATATCCGGCTGGTTCCACCACCATTCCATCGTCCACCAGCCAATCCGTGCCGCGTCAGACACGGCCAAAATACTCTCCAACTCGAACAGCGCGCCGCCGACTGCCATGTCCTGAACGAGGCCGAACCGCACAATCTCCTCCAGGCTGTTCGCTTGATCCTCGCCGCCCATGATGTCGATGAGGACTTGCGGCCGATAGGTTCCTACGTTCATCAGGGACCGCGAATAATCGACCGTTCCGAGCGGGAGGACATCGCTGGCCCACGTGCCGCCGTGCTCACGAAGCTTGCGCTCGAATGCGGCTTGCAGCGCATGGCCATAGACATAATCCGGAGTCAGAAAGTACCATTTCTTGCCGAATTTCTCGACCAGCGTATCGGCAATTGCGTTGGCTTCCATCGTGGTCGTCTTGCAGATGCGAAACACGTTCCAGCTGCAATGACTGCCAGTGATTTCGTCGGTGTGTCCACCCGTCACGATGTGGAGCTTGCGCTTCTCGGCCGTCACCTGCATTGTCGCAAGCGCGACCGCTGAGTTTACGTTGCCCAGGATGAAGTCGACCTGATCACCGTCGATCAGCTGCCGGGTTTTCGCGACACCGACGGCGATTTCATTTCCCGAATCTTCGATCAGCAGCTGCGCTTGGCGACCGAGAATGCCGCCGCTCTGATTGACCTCCTCGAGCGCGAGCCGGGCGCCACCCGCTTCGGCCTCGGCGAGCTTCTCATAGACTCCGGTGAGTGGCTCGATCATCCCTATTTTCACCGGTTCTTCGCCAAGGGCACGGATTGAGAACGGCGAGGCGATCTCAAGAGCACCCAAAGCCAAGCCGGTTCTAAGTACGGTTCGGCGCCCAACCGGCTGGGCACAAAACGGCGTCATTCTCCGCATCATTGGCTCCGGGTAGGGCAACACCGGTCCAAGCATATATTACGTTCAGCCAAAGTCGAAAGTTGATGACGCGTAATTCCGCACTCGTGAGCGCCTGATAGGCTGATAACATACGCGGACGAATGAAGTCTTCCAAAACTCAGCAAATATTTGCAAGGTGCGCAGACCGCAAGCGCGTTAATATCTGATGGGGCTGAAGGGCTTCTAACGAAGGAGCTCCAGAGACCTGCGACTTTAGCCCGGTGATCTCAACCGGTCGACGCAACACTGAGCCAGTTGACAATAAATAACGATGACGGCTTGCCAAACGCTCAGCCAAACGGTTTCAGCGAGTCCGTGCGCAACCAGCTATCCCACAACGTGATTTTCTCTGCCGCCCTCGTACCACCACGAAATCACTGACTTATCGGCCTATAATCGATCCTTTCCCCCTAGGATAAAGTGTTACGTCGACCGGTTGAGACCGCCCCTCTCCAAAGCGTACGTTCGCGGCCTGCTAAGGTCGGGTCATAAGCTTGTGACGCGTTTGCGGCCAAGCCCCGTCGTGGACGTTCAGGACTGGGCAGCGTTCACCCCAGCAACCCCCGGAGATGCTTGTGCGATATTGTTGCCGCTTTGGCAGGATGTTCCAGCGATGTTGGGCCCTTGGTCATGACACATCCTCTTGGAAAGATGTCACACCCCGAAAATCATGTTATAGCGTGTTTATGATTTCTTCCCTCTGAGCGTCAACCGCCGCCGGCATCATCGGCGAGGTGAAAGAAGGTGATCCGCGCTTCGCGATAGAGGCATAGGCTACCGATGAGACTCGACCCGCTGATCCTCTCCCGTCTGCAGTTCGCCTGGGTGATCGGCTGGCACATCCTGCTCCCGGCGTTCACGATCGGGCTTGCTTCCTTCATAGCTGCGATGGAAGGAGCTCACATCATCACCGGGCGGGAGGTGCTGTTCCGGATCTCCTCCTTCTGGATCAAGATCTTCTCAGTCGCCTTTGGCATGGGCGTTGTATCCGGCATTGTGATGCCGTTCCAGTTCGGCACCAACTGGAGCCGGTACTCCGCAGACACGGCCAACATCCTTGCGCCGCTGTTCGCCTATGAGGGCATCGTGGCATTCTTCCTGGAGGCCGCGTTCCTTGGCGTGCTGCTGTTCGGCCGCAAGCTGGTGCCGCGCTGGGCGCATTTCGTTGCCGCGTTGATGGTCGCTCTCGGCACGCTGTTCTCGGCATTCTGGATCCTCTCGGCGAACAGCTGGATGCAAACGCCGCAGGGTTACACGATTGTCGATGGCCGATTCTTTGCGGTGGACTGGCTCGCCGTCGTTTTCAACCCGTCTTTTCCCTGGCCGACGGTCCAAAGCGATTCACCGGCAGCAAAGGAGCGCGCGTTGCCGAACCGACCCACCCGCTCGATTTCCAGCGGATCGAGTGTGGGATAAATCTGCTCGTACCGCTGTTCGCGAATGGATTGCAATTGCGCCATAATGCTTTGCCGCACGAATAGATTGACCTGTGGAAGCTGGCTTGCTCTTAGTTATAGTATCAGAACGATCTAACAAGGCCCGATTTTAGCCGATAGCGCTAGCCGCCCATGAAATTGTTTTTAAATAGGTGATCGCACTTCAAACGTGGCAGGTCCCGCGTTCTGCGAGTTCCGAAGCGGACCAATTCTAGAAGCCGCTGTCGTGTCCTTTGACAAGATCAGTATCAGCGCAGGGCCCCGAGACCGGTGACCCCAGGCTCTACCCTTCGGCTTGACATTCGATGATGGCCAATGTGCTCATGGACATGGATGACGCAAGCCATCATAGCCGAGGTAAGTGCCACTTCCCGGATCGTAAGACTTGAACCGCCGCGCGCAATAAGCCACCTCGCCCGGCGTTGGCTCGACGACGCGCTGCCACACGCTCCCACGATCGAACTGAATCGTCATGCCGTCCGGAGTATAAACTGCGCCCTCGTTCCAATACTGCACCCAAATATGGCCTGGATAATCGATCCACGCGCGCGACGGCTGACCAACTTCGTTGACGAGATTGAGCTCAAAACCGTTCTGGGTGACGTGAGCCACTCCCGGCCCTACGCAATTTTGAACGCACTGGTATTCACCGGAAAGAAGCACCTGGGCCGAAGCAGATGTAATTCCCAGAGCACCCAATGCTACCAATATTGCTGTCACTTTCATGTCACATTCTCCCACAACGAAGCCAAAGCACGTCTCCGCAACGGCTACAAGTGCCGGATAACGAGGCGCGGCTTCACTCACAAATAAGAACAAGGACGTTAACGATATGCATTGATCAAAATCAACACCTTTGCGTCTTACGGCGTTTAAATTTGCGTCTTGAATAGCCCGGCGCCGTAGCCAACTTCAGCAGGCAAGCGCTAATGGGGGGATATCCGCATGGTGACCACAAACCAATATTCGAATGGTGATCGCCTTCCGGAGCCGGTCGCGAGACCGATACATGATCACTGGATCTTTTTTCTTGTTGAAGGAGTAGCCATTATTTTGTTGGGGTTGCTCGCGATCGTTGTTCCCTCGATCACCAGCTCCGAGGTGACGATTGTGCTGGGCTGGGTCTTTCTCGTCAGCGGAGCCATTGGGCTAGCGACGACCTATTGGGCACGACAGGCACCAGGGTTTTGGTGGTCCCTGGTATCGGCATTGCTGGCGATTTTATCGGTGCAGTTCTGATCGCAAACAAGCCCCATAACCTGTATGGCGGCTTGATGGGATGGCCATTTGAGAAGGTTGGCCAATTACGATTGATATTAGTTCTGTTCTTCCTGGTCGAAGGTGGCGCATCGATTATGTTTGCTATCGAACACCGGCGTCAGTTCTCCGGGCGCTGGGCCTGGATGGCCATAAGCGGCGTTGTCGACATTTTCCTGGCAAGCATCCTAATTTTTGATCTGCCCGGGAGTTCAGCCTGGACATTAGGGCTCCTCGTGGGGATCAACATGATGTTCGGTGGCGTCGCCCTACTAGCTATGGGCTTACATGCTCGTTCCAGTGCGGCCAGTTCGTAGACAATTCCGCTACGCAAGGTCTAATCGTTTTCGGCCATGTCTTCCCCCCGAACGCTGGCTTCTCTCTCTAGACCCTCAACAACGAATGCCGCGAGGACGGCGATCCGCGGTCTAATGACCCTGATCGTTGTGGCCGCGTTAAACACGTACGCATGGTCGCAAAGCGTGGACACCGGCAGGAATCAGTTTCTATCGAACTGCGCTGCGTGTCACGGCACTGATGGCAAGGGGAATGGGCCACTAGCCATCAAGCTCAAAACCAAACCAACCGACCTGACAAGGCTCGCTAAACGTAACAATGGCGTGTTTTCGCCGGAGGTCGTTTATAAGATGATCGACGGAACAGCGGCGATCAGAATTCACCTCAGCATCGAGATGCCAATTTGGGGATGCCGACACACAAATCCGTCTGCATCGCGAAGAAAAGTTCACAACCGGCGACACGCGGCAAAGGTACATACGCCGAGTATTGAGGCATTTGTCGATCTAGCCTGTGACCCAGAGCCGATTATCAAAGATCGCATATTGTCTATTGTCGAATATCTAAGTCACATTCAGGAAAATAATTTCTGACTGTTCCTTGCTAGGAACGGTAGATTGCAGATGCACAGATTCAAGTCGACGTCGGTACTGGTCCGGCCAGCGACGTGTGGTTACCAACAACTGGCAGTACTGGCTGGGGGCTCGGCCGTTGGCGCGTTGTTGCGCTTTGGCTTCTTCGTGCTGCTGTGCTGCGTTTTCGCTGGTTTACGGCTCATAACGCAACGCCGTCTCACCGAGCCCTTCGCCTGGGCCGACGACTTTACTCTACCACATCGTGAGGTCCGTTGTGCACCACAGCAAAATTCGCTCTCGATTGGCAGCTGTGGGTCATTCGACCGGATAACGGACATTAGCTACCGAACGAATGACTGAATGCACACCCTTAGTCTATGCCTCGCCCGCTATTTCCGGCAAAGCAAGATCGGCTGGTGCTGCGCGCCGCCAGGCATGTGCACGATTTCCCACGAAGCAAAGCCTATCCGCTGGCACAGGTCGAACAGGAAATTGGTGTGATAGGCCACCGCCGCTTCCGGTTGTGCTTCAGACTCGATCAGTGCATTGCCCAACCGGTGCCGGAATGTGTGCCGCGTGCCGTAGGTCGCTGGCGGATGCTCGATATTGAAGTGCGAATGCATCATCGCACCGCCGACCTGTAAGAGCCGGTAGGATTCGCACAGATAATTTTTCAGCTCGGCTTCGAGCAGATGCGTGAGCAGCGAATTGGAAAACACCAGATCGAAAGAGCCGTCGGCGAGCGGAATGTGATAGGCTGATCGCGCGGCGGCCGTGTGATTGTAAGAAACGCTGGCGTCGCTTGACACGTAGAAGTGGAAGCGGTCGTCATAGTTTTTCCGGCACCAAGCGATTGATTCCTCATCGATATCGATGCCGACATAGGTGCCGGTAAAGCGCCGGCCGCGGAAATTGTAATCGCGCAGCCAATGCGCCCAGCGCCCGCAGCCGACGCCGATGTCGAGGATGTCCGACCGCATGGTGGTGATGCCTTCTGAGAACACGAACATCCAGAAGTCGCGTGCATGAACCAGGAATTGGGCTTGATTGTTGAAAATGCGATTGCCGACGCCGATTCGAATGCGCAGATGATTGGACGGCAGCGCGCGGTATTCCGGGTAGAGCAGCCGCGGAACGAAATCGGTCGCGTTGACCGCGGCGCGGAACACGGGATTGAAGGTCAATTTTGAGGTCGAGGGGAAGAGCTTGCGCAAGGCGCGATCGAGACTGACGCCGCGTGCATCGACGGCCTGCCCGGGATTTGCCGATGTGTATGCCATGATCGTTCCCTCTCCCTGACACGCTTAAATCGCGCCCGGCGATGGATCGGGGCCTTGTTAGCCGCCGGAGGCTTAAGATCGCGTTATTGGCAGGGCGCGGATTTTACCGGATCAGCCGCGAGGGTTCACCCAAGGTTCAGGATGGGGCAAGCGCCCCTGTGGGAAGAGCTAGAGCGGATTCCGGTCATGTGGAAGCGTAGCCTGCATGTCGGAAGTAATTGGCGCATTCTTGCGTACTGAATTTGGCGGTGAGGGCGCCGATCCTACGCGAGAGACGCGGAATGGTTCG
>Ga0187871_10004250_pt1 | contig 10815 bp, 9 predicted proteins | sample June2016WEW_16_1_FD_132988 | JGI IMG/M metagenome (GOLD analysis project Ga0187871, IMG submission 132988) | Peatland microbial communities from SPRUCE experiment site at the Marcell Experimental Forest, Minnesota, USA - June2016WEW_16_10 | ecosystem: Environmental > Terrestrial > Soil >...
GAACTCCAACTTGTCGATGCCGCGGCGGCGCATGTGGAGATCGCGCAGGCGATTCTGCAGCGCGATCGCGCGGCGGCGCTGCAGGTGGCGCGGCAGAAGTTCCGGCTGTTTGCGGAGCAGCATCTGAGCTGGTACCGGAGTGAGGGATAGATGCAACGGATCAAGGTGATCGATTCTCACACCGGCGGAGAACCCTCGCGCGTGGTGGTGGCGGGCGGGCCCGATCTGGGCAACGGCACGATGGCGGAGCGGGCAATGGTGTTTCGCGAGCGTTTCGACAGCTTTCGCACGGCTACAGTCAATGAGCCGCGTGGGAACGACGCCATCGTGGGCGCGCTGCTATGCAATCCGTCTGATCCCGCATGCGACGCAGGCGTGATCTTCTACGACAATGTCGGAAACATCGGGATGTGCGGGCACGGAACCATCGGGCTGGTGGTGACGCTGGCGTATTTGGGGCGCGTGCAGCCGGGAAACATCTTGCGTCTGGAGACTCCCGTGGGCAACGTGGAAGCCAAGCTGAACGCTAACGGCAGCGTCACCGTTCGCAATGTGCCCAGCTATCGCAGCGCTACCAACGTGCGTGTGGATGCGCCAGGGATCGGCACGGTGCATGGCGACATCGCGTGGGGCGGCAACTGGTTTTTCCTGTGCAGCGATCATGGGCAGGCGCTTTCGCTCGATCGCGTGGAGGGACTCACCGATTTCGCGTGGCGCGTACGGCAGGGCATCGAGGCGCAGGGCATCACGGGGGCTGAAGGCGGGCTGATCGACCACATCGAGCTTTTCGGACCGCCCACGGCCGCGGGCGCGGACAGCAAGAGCTTCGTGTTGTGCCCCGGTAAGGCGTACGACCGGTCGCCGTGCGGCACGGGAACGAGCGCCAAGCTGGCGTGCCTTTACGCCGATGGCAAGCTGCGGCCGGGCGAAATCTGGCGGCAGGAAAGCATTACCGGAAGCGTGTTCGAGGGCGCCATTTCGTTGGTGGATGGCAAACTCTACCCCGAGATCACCGGCTACGCGTACGTCAACGCGGAGGCTGACTTGCTGCTCGACGAAAACGATCCGTTCTGCTACGGAATTCCCCGCACATGGGCAACAGCTTCGACGTAGCCATCGCCGGCGGCGGCATTGTGGGCGCGGCTTGCGCCGAGGAATGCGCCGCATCGGGGCTTTCGGTGGTGGTGGTCGAGCCCGGCCCGATTGGCGGCGGCGCGACCGCGGCCGGCATGGGCCACATCGTGGTGATGGACGATTCGCCCGCGCAGATCGCGCTCACCAATTATTCGCGGAGTTTGTGGATGTCGCGGGCTGGCGAATTTCCGGCGGATGTGGAGTACGTAGCGGCGGGGACGCTCTGGATCGCGGCGGACGAAGAAGAGATGGTGGAAGTTCGGCGCAAGCTCGGCGTGTACCATTCGATTGGCGTGCGAGCTTCGGTGCTGGACGCGCGTGAGTTGGCGAAGGAAGAGCCGAACTTGCGGCCGGGGCTTGCAGGAGCACTGTTGGTGCCCGACGACGCGGTGGTCTATCCGCCATGCGCCGCGCGCTATCAGTTGGAGCGGGCGCGGCAGAACGGGGCGATTCTGCGAATCGGCGAAGCGGCGGCGATTTTGGGCGGGCAGGGAATTGGACTTCGCGACGGCACGCTGATTTCGGCGGGGATTACCGTGAACGCCACGGGCGCGTGGGCGCCGGAGTTGACACCGGGAATCGACGTGCGGAAACGCAAAGGCCACCTGGTGATTACCGACCGGTATCCGGGATGGGTGCGGCATCAGCTCGTGGAATTGGGATATCTCAAGAGCGCGCATTCGACGACGGAGGATTCGGTGGCCTTCAATGTGCAGCCGCGGAAGACCGGGCAGCTACTGATCGGGTCGTCGCGGCAATTCGGCGCCGAGCATGGCGGCATCGATCATCACATGCTGTCGCGCATGTTGCGGCGCGCGCAGGAATACATGCCGGGGCTCGCGGATCTGTCGGCGATTCGCTCGTGGACGGGGTTCCGCGCGGCGACACCGGACAAGCTGCCGCTGATCGGGCCGTGCCCGGGCGATGAGCGGCTATATCTCGCGACAGGCCACGAAGGACTGGGGATTACGACTTCGATGGCGACCGGGAAGCTGGTCGCAGACCTGATATTGCGGCGGCCGCCGGCGATTCCGGCGGAGCCTTATTTGCCGGGACGCAAGCAGGAGGCGCATGCCTGATCCGGTGACGGTAACTGTGAACGGCGTCATGGTCGAGGTGCCGGCAGGCGCGATGGTCTCGACGGCGGTGGCAATGGCGGGCGTGAGCGCCTATCGACGGTCGGTGAGCGGAGAGCCGCGCGGGCCGCTGTGCGGCATGGGAATCTGTTTCGAATGCCGCGTGACGATCGACGGGCGGGCGCATTGCCGCAGTTGCCAGGTGGTTTGCCGGCCGGGCATGGAGGTGCGCACCGATGGCTGACCGCGGGTTCGATGTCGTGGTCGTGGGCGCGGGGCCGGCGGGACTGGCGGCAGCGTGCCGGGCTGCGGAATGCGGACGGAGTGTCGCGATGGTGGACGACAATCCGCTGCCCGGCGGGCAGATCTGGCGCGGGGCGTCTAAGGAGGCGGCAGGCTGGATGCGGCGGGCGGAGCGGCTCGGCGTGGAGTGGATGTCGGGCGCGCGGGTGTTCGATGCGCCGGAGTCGCAAGAGCTCGCGGTGGAAATGTTCGAGGGCGAGTGCCGCTTGGGATATCAGAGTCTCATTCTGGCGACCGGGGCGCGCGAGCGATTCCTGCCATTTCCGGGCTGGACGCTGCCGAACGTGATGGGTGCGGGCGGATTGCAGGCGCTGGCGAAATCGGGCATGCCGATCGCGGGGAAGCGCGTGATTGTCGCGGGGAGCGGGCCACTGCTGCTGGCGGTCGCTCGCTACATGAAGGCGCACGACGCGGATGTGCGGCTGATCGCGGAGCAGGCGTCGAAGGCGGCGCTAGCAGGGTTTGGGCTGCGGCTGATTCGGCATCCGGGAAAACTGCTGCAGGCCGTGAGCCTGCGCGCCGCGCGGTATCTGACGAGCTGTTGGCCGGTGTCGGCGCAAGGGCACGAGAAGTTGGAGAGCGTTACGCTGCGGCGCGCCGGCGGACGGACATGGACTGAGGCTTGCGATTATCTGGCGTGCGGGTTCGGGCTGATTCCCAATGTCGAACTGGCGGCCCTTCTGGGCTGCCGCCTGTCGCAAGCGAGAGTTTACGTTGATGAGTTTCAGGAAACGTCTGAAGCAGGCATTTTCGCGGCGGGGGAAGCGACGGGGATCGGCGGGTTGGAATTATCCCTGGTGGAAGGCGAGATCGCGGGGTACGCGGCGGGCGGGAATGCCGATCGCGCGGGGTCGCTTTTCGGTGCTCGCACGAAGCACCGGCGATTCGCCGCCGTGCTCGATCAGGCCTTCGCCTTGCGCCCGGAACTCCGCGATCTGCCGCGCCCCGATACGTTCGTTTGCCGCTGCGAAGATGTGACACTGGCGCGCGTGCAAAGCTGCTCGAACTGGCGCGAGGCGAAGTTGCATACACGGTGCGGAATGGGTCCATGCCAGGGGCGAATCTGTGGAGGTGCGGTGGAGTTTCTGCTGGGCTGGCAATCGGAGTCGGTGCGTCCGCCGGTATTCCCGGCGCGGGTGCGGAGCCTGTTATGATGCTTTCGGCGGCGGAGGTGCTCCAAGCCGGTTCGCAAGAGCCTCTCTGGGGTTACCCCAGGGGATCGTGAAGAGCTGGCATATCGTCGCGTGAGCTATGTGGAGTCGATCAATCCCCCGAAGGGGAAGAGACTGCGGTCGATTTTGCAGCGGATCGAATGGGTGTAATCACATCTCTCGCAGCACGGTGATCGGCTCCTGCCGGAGGGCGTTCCAGGCCGGACGGAGACAGGCGCAGATGGCGCTGGCAAACAGAATCACCATCACGACGGCGGCGTTGGCGGGATCGGACGGCGCGACTTCGTAGAGCTGGCTCTCGATAGCGCGGCCGACGGCGATGAATCCCAGGGCGCCCGCGACGGAGCCGGCGAACGTGAGCGCCAGACCTCGTTTCAGAATGAGGGCCGTGATCGACGCGCGGGTTGCGCCAACGGCAACGCGAATCGCCATCTCTTTGCGGCGCTGCGCAACCTCCAGCGCGATGGTTCCATACAGGCCGAGCGCAGTGAGCGAGAGCCCGATGGCAGCGAACAGCGTGGCGAGGATGGCCGGCAGACGCCGATCGCCGAGGCTGTCGCGGACCCAGTTATCGAGGCGGCGGAGGTTGATGCGCTCGAGATTCGGGTCGACGGAGCGGACAGCGGCGGCGACGGCGGCGGAAAATTCGGAGTCTGTGCGCGTGGTGCGGATGACGTAGTCTCCGCCGTCGAGGCCGGTCTGGCTGATGGGCAGGTAAATCTGCGGGCGGATCGACTGATCGAGGCCGGCCTGGTACGTGTCGCCGACCACGCCGACGATTTGCCAGAGCTGATTCTTGGGTGCGAGGCCGGTCCAGAAGCGAAGCTGAACGCGCTTTCCGAGGACATCGCCATGCCGTTCGTAGGCTTTCTCGAAAGCGCGGTTCACGATCAGGGCTGGCGGATGATCGAGGCGGTCGGTGTCCCACGCAAGGTTTCGGCCGGCGAGCAAGGGGATGCGCAGCGCGGAAAAGTAGGCGGGGTCCACCCCATTGAAGGCGACGGCCGACCATTCGGTGGTTGGCAGACCGGCGCCTTCGAACTGGAAAGATGTCGTACTATTGCGGCCATTGAGCGGCAGGCGGCCGACTGTGCCGGCGGACTCCACGCCGGGGATCTCGGCGAGACGAGCGCGGAGCTTCGCATGGAAGTCGACCATCTGGCGATCGGTGTAGCGGCCTTCGGGGAGGCCGAATCCGAAATACATCACGTGCGAACTGTCGAATCCGGGATTGCGATTGACGAGTTTGAGGAAGACGCGGAGGAACGCGCCCGCGCTGAGGAGCAGTACGAGGCTGAGCGCGATCTGGCCGACTACCAGGCTCTGACGCAGGCGGAACGGATGGCTATGGCGGCGGGAGGAGAGCGCCGGCGCCAGTCCGCAGAGAAGCGTGATGAGCAGACAGACGGCCGAGGCGAAAACCAGCGCGCGTGTGTCGATGGCGAGTCCTTCCACTGGCTGTCGGAGGACTATTGGAAGCCCGCGCAGAATCGCGCCGGCGAGCAGCAGGCCGATCGCGCCGCCGGCGGCACAGAGCAGGAGAGCTTCGGCGAGCAGTTGGCGGAGGATATCGGCGAGGCCCGCGCCCAGCGCGCTGCGGATTTCCATTTCGCGGGCGCGGGCAAGCGAGCGGGCGAGAATCAAGTTCACCACATTGGTGCAGACGATGGCGAGGAGCAGCAGCGCGGCGACGGTGAGCAGCAGAAGGGGTCGGCGCAGAGTGCCTTTCCACGCCTCGTCGAGGGATTCGATGTCGGCGCCGCCGCGGGCGTTATCTTCGGGCCAGGCGGTGGCGAGGCGGGCGCCGATGGCGCGGAGTTCGGCTTGCGCGCTGGCGAAGGTCGCGCCGGGCTTAAGTCGCGCGACGGCCTGCAGCGGCTTCGCGGCGCGCGAGCCGTAATCGCGGTGGCTGATAGGGATGTAGGCATCGACGTGTGTGCCGGGGGCGGGGAAGACGAAATCCGGCGGCAGGATCCCGATCGCTTCGTATGGCTGTTCGTTGAGTTGGACGGCGCGGCCGACGATATCGGGCGCGCGATGAAACTGGCGCGCCCACAGTTCGTCGGTGAGAACGATCAAGGGCGCGCCGTCGAACTCCTCGCGTTCCGTAAAGGTGCGGCCGAGGTGTGCGCCGTTGCCGAGAACGTGGAAAAGGTCGGACGTCACCATGCCGGCCATCACTACGGAAACGGGCGAGCCCGCATAGCGGAGGCCGAAACTGCGGGTCATGAATCCGGCCACGCCATCGAACGAAGTACTCTGCGCGCGCCAGTCGATCAGGTTCGCCAGGGAGACGGGCCGGAAGCCCTTGCCGGTCTGGGTCTCGTGGAGCGCGACGAGGCGATTGGGCTCGGGGTACGGCAGGCTGCGCAGGAGGAGGCGATCCATCGCGCTGAAAACAGCAGTACTGGCGCCGATGCCGAGGGCGAGCGTCAGGGTGACGGTCGCGGTGAAGGCCGGCGAGCGGCGGAGGGTGCGGAGGGAGTAGATCAGCGTCACTTCTGTACGGAGAAGCGGTAGAGCGTCGTCGTCTGGTACGTTTGGCCGGGCTTCAGTTCTGTCGACGGGAAGCTCGGGTGATTGGGCGAATCGGGATAGTGCTGAGTCTCGAGGCACAACGCCGCGCGGAACGGATACACGTGGCCGCCTTTGGCTTTCAAGGTGCCGTCGAGGAAATTGCCGGTATAGAACTGCACGGCCGGCTCGGTAGTCTCCACTTCCATCACGCGTCCCGTGCTCGGCTCTTCCACGCGCGCACAGAGGGTGAGCCCGCTACCGGTGCGGTCGATGACGAAGTTATGATCGTAACCGTGGCCGAGTTTGAGCTGCGCGTCGTTCTGCTCGATGCGGGCGCCGATGGCCGTGGGCTTGGTGAAATCGAACGGCGTGCCGGCGACGGCCTCGAGTTTGCCGGTGGGGATCAGCCCGGAATCGACCGGGGTGAACTTAGAGGCGTGCAGCGTCAGAATGTGGTCGAGGATCAGACCGTTGCCGGCGCCCTTTAAGTTCCAATAGGAGTGATTCGTCAGATTGACGACGGTGTCCTTGTCGGTGGTCGCGGTGTAGTCGATCTTCAGCTCGTTGGCGGGGGTCAGATGATAGACCACCACGGCTTTCAACGTTCCGGGGAAGCCCTCGTCGCCGTCTTTGCTGATGTAGGTGAGTTCCAGTCCGCCATCGGGCGACTGGCGCGGCGTCCAGACGACCTTGTCGAAGCCCCTGTCGCCGCCGTGCAGTGTGTTGGCGCCGTCGTTAGCGGGCAGGTGGTAGACTTTGCCATCGAGCGTGAATTGGGCATGCCCGATGCGGTTGCCGTAGCGGCCGATCAACGCGCCGAAATACGGTTCTTTGGGGTTCAGGTAACCCTCGAGAGAATCGAAGCCTTGCACGATGTCGGCCATCTGGCCGCTCTTGTCGGGCGTCTTCAGCGAGACGACCGCGCCGCCGTAGGTGCAGATTCGCGCCTCTAGCCCATGTTCGTTGGTGAGGGTGAAAATCTGGAGGAGAGTGCCGTCGGGCGTCTTGCCGAAATCGGCTTTCGATACTTTGGTGGCGGCATGAACTGTGGCTGCGCCAATGAGCAACAGGGCCGCGGCCACCGATGAGAGCTCTATCATTACGGGTATTACCTCCAGGCGAGATTTATTGTAACGAATACCGCCGTACAATGGATGCGATATGAAATCGGTTGGACGGCCGGATAGCGGGCGAGCCGCAAATCATATTCACCGCCGAGACGCCGAGACGCTGAGGAAAAACAAAGTCAAAGTCAAAACCGGAGAGCGCTGGGGTGGCAGAGGACGCGGAGAGGTAAGGCTTTCGGGTCTCAGCCGATCAATTCGCTGTTCGACAGGCGGTACTCGGTTTATTGGACGGTCGGGTAGTTGCCGGTCTGAGGCAAGAATAGATTGGCCACGGATGCACACGGATGCACACGGATAAGAAAGGGCCCGGTCTTTATCCGTGTGAATCCGTGTGAATCCGTGTCCATCCGTGGCTAATTTGTCTTTGCAGCGCCAGTCTCAGTCAGCCGCTCATTTGACCCACGTACCGGCGGACATGCGGAGGGCGACTTTGCGGAGATTGCGGATATCTTCGCCGGGGTTGGCGGATAGCAGCAGGAGGTCGGCGCGTTTGCCGGCCTGAATCGTGCCGGTCTGGTTCAATTGCTGGAGGGCGTCGGCGCTGCTGCGCGTGGCGGCGACGATGACGTCGAGAGACGGGATGCCGGCGTCGGCCAGGAACTCGGGTTCGCGAGCGGGATCGCCGCCGTTGGAGGCCAGAGCGATCGGCACTCCGGCGGAGAAGAGTCGCTTGGTATTGCGCTTGGCGACCTCCAGGTTGGCGCCCTGGCTTACCAGCGCCGGCGCCACGAAGATTCGCAGATTGCGCAGGCGCGATAGCAGGTCGGGATCGAGATCTTCGGTGTCGGTGATCATGCCGATGAAGCCGACGGCGCCGCCATCCACCAGGGCGCGGAATTCGGTTTGCGTGGAGACGTGGCCGATGACCCGCGTGGCGGAATCGCGGGCGGATTCCAGCGCGGTCGGGTCGACTTTGAAGAGATGCACTCCGGGAAACTTTCCGGCCGCCTCGGCGGAAGGATAAACATCCAGGGGAGCGGGGACGACGAATTTGCCGGAGCCATCAATCTTGTCGGCTTCCTCGGGGATGAGAACGGTCGAACGCGCGCCGGCTTCGCGAATGCGTTCGCTGGCGATGACGACGACGGAATCGCTCACTGGAGGTCCGCCGAGCCCATCAATGAGGACCGCGCCGATGACGGCCTTCATGTGGCTCTCCTCGGCGGGCTTGCAGGAGCACAAGACAATCGAAAGGACGAGCGGAAGGGCGTACCGGCGCATGGAGTCTCCATGATAGCCGAGCGCGCGACGTTCCAATGCTGTACAATTTGCCTTAATATGACTCCGGAAAACGCAGCGGCAGTGGAACCCGAACCCTCGAGGATGGGCGAATTCTCGCGGATTGTCGGCGTCTTTTTCGAGCCGACGAAGACCTTTCGAGATATTGCGGAACGGCCGACCTGGCTTGTGCCGATGATTCTGGTGATTCTGGCGGTGATTGGCGTCACCGCGACGATGTCGCAGCGGATCGGCTGGGATCGGATCCTTCGGCATCAGCTGGAGACCAGCAGCCGTGGCCAGCAGATGTCTGCCGAGCAGCGGGAACAGAATCTGGCGATTCAGGAGAAGGTCGCGCCCATGTTCGGATATGTGGGCGCTCTAATTGGCGTGCCGATTTACGATGTGGTCGCGGCGGCGGTTCTTTTGGGGATTGCCGGCGGACTCATGGGCGGCGGCATGCGCTTCAAACAGGTATTCGCCGTGGTCTGTTACAGCGGGTTGGTGGGAATCGTTTCAGCGATCCTTACGGTGGTAGTGATCTTCCTGAAGAACCCCGACGATTTCAATATGCAGAACCCGCTGGCGTTCAATGTGGGCGCATTCATGGACCCCAACACTGCCTCCAAATTCGTCTACTCCCTGGCGGGTTCGCTCGATCTGTTTGTCTTCTGGACGATTCTCCTGATGGCGACGGGACTCAAAGCCGCGGCGGGAAAGAAGCTGACCTTCACGGGCGCTTTGGTGGCGGTGTTGTTGCCTTGGGCGGTCGTGGTTCTGGGCAAAGCGGCGTTCGCTGGAGCGTTCTAAGAAGACGGCTCAGAACAAGCACCGCTCCGGGCTGCCAGACCAAAGGCCGGGCTGTCGCCCGGCTGGGCAAGCTAAAGCATGCCCCACGTGGGATAAGCTTCAGCTTGTCCAAGCCAGCGGAGCTCGATCTGGCCTTTCTGGCGGCTCATTAACGGGAGTTAGCGGCTCGGTAACGAGTGTTTCCGCTAGAATGAAATACGGCTTACCGAAGGTGAACGTGTCGAGTTCGGGGAAAAATCGTGGCCGAGCCACAGGATCTTACACAGCTGTTGATGAACTGGCGCAACGGAGATAAGTCCGCGCTGGACGAGATGACGCCGGTTCTGTATGACGAATTGCGTCGGATGGCGCGGCGCTTGCTTGCCGCCGAGCGCCCCGATCATACCTTGCAGCCCACCGCGCTGGTGCATGAAGCGTACCTGCGATTGATCAATCAGCGGGCGGTGGACTGGAAGAATCGCGCGCATTTCCTGGGCGTGGCGGCCACCATGATGCGGCGCATTCTGATCAACCACGCCAAAGCCAATCAGGCGGCCAAGCGGGAAGGGTACGCCGCGGCCATTTCGCTGGAAGACGCCCTCGGTGTATTCACCAATCCGCAAGTGGATTTGATCGACCTGGATCATACGCTCGATAAGTTGACCGAACTCGATCCGCAGCAGGGCAAGGTGGTGGAATTGCGCTACTTCGGCGGGCTCTCGATCGAAGAGACGGCGGAGGTGCTGGGGATTTCGCCGGCCACGGTCAAGCGCGAGTGGGGCACGGCGCGGCTCTGGCTGCTGCATCAGATGGAAGGCCCGGCGGCCTGATGACAGCCGAGCGCTGGGGAGAGATCAAAGCGGTCCTGGCCGGCGTCTTGGAGACCGATCCGCAGGAGCGGCCCGCAACTCTCGACAGGCTCTGCCACGACGATGCCGAATTGCGGCGCGAAGTGGAGGCGCTGCTGGCTTACGAGGAAAAGGCGGAAGTCCTTCTGAACACCGTAGTGGCGCCGGGAGCGGCGCTGCGCGCGGAAGCGCCGCTGCCGCAGTCGATCGGGCAATATCGTATTCTGCGCGAGTTGGGCCACGGCGGTATGGGTGTGGTCTACCTGGGCGAGCGGGCGGACGGCCAGTATCGCAAACAGGTGGCCATCAAGCTGATTACCGGCGGGCGCAGCGATGCCCGCGTGGAGCGGCGATTCCGGCGGGAGCGCCAGATACTCGCGCAATTGGAGCATAGCGGCATCGCGCGCCTGCTGGATGGCGGCACTACGGCCGAGGGCCAGGCGTACTTCGTCATGGAGTACGTGGAGGGGTTGCCGCTGGTGGACTACTGCGACGGCGAACGGCTCGGGATAGCGGCGCGGGTGCGCCTTTTTCTGGAAGTCTGCGACGCGGTGGTTTACGCGCACCAGCAGCTCATCGTGCATCGCGATCTCAAGCCCGGCAATATTCTGGTGACGAAGGATGGCACGCC
>Ga0187871_10004251_pt1 | contig 10814 bp, 7 predicted proteins | sample June2016WEW_16_1_FD_132988 | JGI IMG/M metagenome (GOLD analysis project Ga0187871, IMG submission 132988) | Peatland microbial communities from SPRUCE experiment site at the Marcell Experimental Forest, Minnesota, USA - June2016WEW_16_10 | ecosystem: Environmental > Terrestrial > Soil >...
ATCGCGGAATATCCTGTGGGCTATCGACCGCGTAAACATAAGGAAGGAGGGGGATTACCAGCCAATCGTAACCCGCGACCTTGTAGTAGCGACTAATGATGACACCGGCCTGCCCCGGTTCGCAGCGGCGCAACCGCGTGGGCGAAGCAGCACAGACCCGCGTTAGATAAACCGCAGCATGACCGGTAGGGTTAAAACTGCCAAACCTCCCGAATGGTTCTTCCAAAAGAAACGCGGCATCAGCATGCGCCTGTGCAAATACCACTAAGACAAATACGAGAACCCACAATTTATTTCGCATCGCTGAGGTTCCGTGGTTTTCACTGCCGGTTCGGTGACGATCCATTGTGACTGGAGTGGTGATCACAGAGTATGAGGGTATCGACATTGTGGGACTCCCAGTCAGCAACTCTATAGAGATTTGATTCCATCGGCTGTCCGATATTGCTCACTCTGGACAATTAACGGCGGCGCGATGTGCATCGGGATGCGTGCATGCGTATCACGCTCGGGCGATCGAACGCCGGGATGGTGGGGTCTACGGTCACAAATCCGGCCAAGTTTCGCTCCGACGCCGCTTTGTGGTCCTTTCGAGTCCAAATCAAACATTGCGGACGACGGTCAATGTTGATCATCTATTTATGGGCAACGCGCCAATACTGGAGACGGATAACTTCTGACCGAAAGCGGAAATCCGGGAGGATAACACAATGTGGCAAGCCAGGAACGTGGCTCACTGGGCTCACAAATTTGCAATGCGGAGTTTACTTCTGGCAGGGACAACAACCTTGCTCGCTGCCTTGGCCTTGGTGCCAAAGGCCAACGCGGAAATTACCATCAGCATAAATCAGCCCATCTGTTCGTATGGCTACTACAACTATTCACCGTACGCCTGCGCGCCCAGTGGTTATTATGGACCGGGCTATTTCTACAACGGCATCTTCCTGGGCATGGGCCCATGGGCGAACTGGGGCTATAGCCACGGCTGGGGTGGTCATCGCTTCATCGGCGGTGGAGGAGGAAGGTACGTCGGTGCCCGTGGAAATGCCGGTGCGCGCCGCCCATCGGCAGTACGCGCCAGCCGCAGTAACGGGCCCCATGGAAATGCCTCCGCTGGTGGCTCGCATGCCACAGCAGCGCGTGGTAGCGAGTCCCATAGTGCCTCCCATGCGACAGTAGCACGTGGTGGCGAATCGCACGGTGGCGGCGAACACCGCTAACAGGTAGCTGCTGAATTTAGGGGCCGTCCGCAAATGCCGCATGGCACGGCCCTAGATCGCAACGGCTTGTCGCCAGCAGGTCCGCAAACGCCCTCATTATTTTGACCAAGTCACTCTGCTTCCGGCGGTAAAAAACGCATCTGGTAGGGTGAGAGACTGGGGCAAGCCGAAGATGATTGCTGCAATCCGGCATAAAAGCCGCCGGTTGTGCAGATCATTGCGCCGAATACCGCACGCGTTCAGTTTCAAATTAACTGTATGGAGGATCGAAGTGAGCGACAATCCAGCACAACAGGTGATCGAGGGGCTATTCCCCTATCTCGAAGGCTTGGAGACACAAGCCACTGCCATTTTGCAATTCTTGAAAGACAAAGGGATTGTCACGGAAGAGCAACTCGCCCCTTACCTTGAGCAGGCACGAACTTCAACCGGCGTTAAATGGCGTGCAGCTCGGGTGAGGATGGAATATTTATTCTCTTCCGAATCAAAAGGCACTGAGGCTGCTGTAACGGGGGCGAATCAGAAAGGAGGAGCCGAGGACGGGAATACGAAGGAGGCCAATACAAAAACTGAAAACGATGTCGCAACAACTCCCAAGAAGGACAGTGAACATCCCGCTAAACCAGACGAGCATACGGGAGCAGATGCCACGTAGCTAAGCAGCAGTCCCCTTATGTAAAAGAAGCTTTATGCGCCACCTCGACGTGACCGACCCGTGGCCCGAACTCGCTTTCCGCAAGTGTTCCGCGCAATAAGGAACAGTTTACCGCAACAGTCAAATGTAGCTGGCAAGGCCGTTGCCCGCTTGATTCCCTGGTTCACAGCGCGCGCGAAACCGGCATTACAGGAGTTTCGGATCACTCCAACGGCGTCGACGCTGCGCTTGAGATTCTCGATTGAGTCGTCCTGGCTTCCGCTGTCGACGATGATGATTTGCGGCGCCGGAACGCCTTCGTGCAAAGCCGATCGGACGCATCCCCGCAACATCGCCCCACCGTTATAGTTCACGATCACAACGGAGAACCAGGCGCCCGTGTTGCTGGCACTCACATTCGTGCTCACGGCCGTTAACGGTCATGAGCGATGCACTGCAACAGGGGACCGCGATGCTTCACGAGACCGGCTCTTCGGTGTCAAAGACATCCGGGCTGAAATAACAGGGACATGCCTAAAACTCTGAAATTATGGTTCTCTGCCTTAACTGGCGATCACAAATCTTGACTCGCTTGGATCTTGTGATCGTGGCCTGCCGGTTCGGTAGGAAGCCGAGGTGGGGCGGCTCTAAATCTATGATCCGGAATGGATTACGAGTGATTTTTGATAAACTTTCGAATCACCTCATTCCTGGCTTGGGGAAAAACCAGTACGTTGCGCCTACTTCCAAATTGCAATTATCAAACGCTCAGTCCACAATTGTGGCTTCTCTCACGGAAATGCGGGTTAGTTCCAAGCACCGATCGGATTGACGTTGCCGTCGCGCACGATACAGCCAGAACGACAACTGCGGGATAGCCGAACAGGTGGTGGGATATGTTGACGGCTCGCAAATCGATTCAGGAGCCATTGAAGCAAATAAGTGCGACGGCAAATAATGCGCAAGATTGAAAAAAAGGGGGGTGAAAGTCATGGAGAGTCAGGTACAGAGTGGGGTACTCAAAACGGCTGGTGCTACTGGATTGAGACCGACCAAACAGCGGGTTGTCCTCGTTCTAATTCTATTAGTTACCTTACTGGTCGCTTATCTGGATCGGGTGAATGTTTCTGTTCTCTTGGCGGACAATGCGTTTCTTACCGATATGGGCATTAAAGGCCAACCGATTCGAATGGGTCTGCTAATGACATTGTTCTTGATCGCCTATGGGGTTTCTAACATCGTTCTTAGTCCTCTGGGCGATATTTTGGGACCTCGGAAAGCAATGTCTTTATCGATCCTTCTATGGGCCGGCTCACTCTTCGTTGGTGGTATTGCCGCAACCTTTACTACCATGCTGGTAGCAAGGTTGATCCTTGGGCTAGGCGAAGGAATGCATTGGCCGATGCAAAGCAAATATGTTAAGAACTGGTTTCCGCCACATGAACGAGGCAAAGCGAACGCGGTTTGGGTAGTGGGGTTGATGGCTGGACCGGCTATTGCAATGCCCATTTTGATTTGGGCGCTCCATTCTTACGGCTGGCGCACCAGCTTTTTCATTTTGGTCACTCTTGGATTGCTGCCGCTGCTGTTGCTGTGGTTCTGGACGACAGACTATCCGCGTCAGCACAAGGGGGCAAATGAGGCGGAATGCGACCTTATCGAAGCCGGACAAAAGGCAGAAAAAGAATTGGAAGCTCAGGCCGGTCATGTGACGGTCTGGCAGAATATAAAGGTATTTGTTTTCAATTATCGGTTCTGGTTAGTTACTCTTCACTATTTCTGTCTCGCGTCGATATGGTGGGGAACCATGGCGTGGTTGCCGTCTTATCTGAAGGCAGCTCGCGGATTTTCCTGGGCCGCCATGGGTGCCTGGTCTTCGCTTCCCTATGTTCTCGGTATAGTCAGCGTGCTGGCATCGGGATATATATCAGATAAGACAGGTCGGCGTGCTCCGATATGCGTAGTCTCTATGCTGGGTGCTTCTGCTGGAATCTATTTTGGCGCTTTTGCTCCAAATAATACAACCGCGGCTATTTTGATTTCCCTGGGGATTGGTTCCATCGGGTTCGGCATAGCGCCAGCCTGGGCGATGGTTCAACGTATCGTTCCCGGCAAGGCGATTGGCGCCGGAGCAGGCATGATGAACGGCGTTGCAAATGGGGGCTCGGCATTCTCACCGGTACTCATGGGATTTTTTATCAGTGTTTCCGGTAGTTATGTAGGCGGTCTGATGTTCCTAGTGGGATTAGGCCTGTTTGCGGTTTGTTGTACGGCAATTTTGTCTTATCAAAAATATTAATCCTTGATTAGTGGGCTGAATCAATGAGGGACAACGCAGTAATTTCTGAGTTGAAGAAGGTCGCCGGTAAGTGCCCCGGGGTCGCCCAAAAGCGGCCCGGGGCAGGGTCTCTTCAAAAGGCCCAAGACAGAAGCTTGGACTGGGTACAGGTGGCCTCGGTTCGAACTCAACGGCGGCCCGCGCCAACTGCGCCTGAGCGGCACGGCCGGAGCACCGGGTGGTTCTGTCTGCGATGCCCGTCATTCCAGATAAGCAAAGCATTCCTTAAAGATGCTGATGGACACGGCCTAGCAGGCACACGCTAAACATCAAGCCGTGAGTTTCTTGAAATCCTGATAGTATTCGTCGAGTACCTGACGCGTGAATCTCCCGATAGCAGCGTATTCGCTATCCGTGAGGTTGGCGAGCGACACACGTGCCGAGGTGTCGACGACCTCGAATCCGTTACCAGGCAACAATACGACACCGGTCTCTTTGGCCAGGCGAAACAGAAAACCGATTCCTAAATCGCTTTTGATAAACCATGCCATGAATTCCGGTCCGTATAGCTTGCCGCCTATCTCCTGCAGATCTATCAACGTGTAATAATTGGCATCGTTGGGCTCATGAACGGCCTTAATGCCCATATTGCTGTAGAGCGTTTGATACCTTTGACGGATCAGCTGTTTGGCGGCATCTTTGTAGCGATGTTCGCGGTCCATCAGTCCATTGAGTGCGAATAACGCCATCTCCAACTGTTGCGGCCCAGACAAGCCAGCAGTGTGGTTTAACGCAACGGCACGACTATCGGCAACCATGCGATCGATAAAGCTTAAGGCGCGCGGCTGCGTGGTCAGCGTGGCATAGCGCGTGTCAAGGAGAAGCTTCTGTTTCTCCGGCAGGGCAGCCAGTGCGGCATCGAATGCGTTATCTTCATGCAAAGCGATGGCGCCTAGACGCCAACCGGTTGCGCCAAAGAACTTCGAGAACGAGTAAACACACAGTGTGTTACGCGGGCATTTTGCAAACAGTGAAACGAAATCGTCCGCAAAGGTGCCGTAGACGTCGTCGGTGACGATAAAGAGGTCTGGACGATGGGTCGCAACCAGCGCGGCCAACTGGTCCAGAACGGCGTCGGACAACTTGGTCGACGGCGGATTGCTCGGGTTGACGATGCAAAATACCTTGATCGCAGGGTCTAGCAGCTTGGCGATTTCCGTCACTGGCAGCTGCCAGTCGTCATGTTCATCCATCCGGATGTCCACGACTTCTAACTGGTAATCATTGAGAACCGGGATTTCCAAATAGGGCGAGAAAATGGGCGTACTGATGGCGATTTTGTCTCCCGGTTGAATCAGCCTGTTTTCCCGCAGGCTTTGGAAGATGTAGGTCATTGCCGCTGTGCCACCCTCCGTGGCAAATACTGAAAAGTTCCCGTTACGCGTCAGCGCTCCGAACATTTCCTGTGCAAGGTATGCTTTGACAATTTCCTCAGTGTGCAGGAGCATCCTCGGCGGCGTGGGGTAGTTGCAGCCTAGAAATGCACTGACCATTTCGAAAAGAAATGCATCCTGGTTCAGGCCGAGTTGATCTTTGACATAGGATATGGCGGCACGCAAGAAATGGATTCCATCTGCTTCACTATGATGGTTAGCATAGGCCTCGAACCTTTGTACAATACCGGCATGCTCTGGAAGGCCGCCGAAGCCACTGTTCAAATACGAGTAGGATCGGTTTGCTTCCCGCATTGCGAAATCACCCAAGCTCAAAAATGCCCAACGCGGTAAAGTCGCTAAGAAGTTAGGGTTGCCGCGCCCCGCATTCAACATCATTCGCTGAGCGTCTGAAGAGGCGATTTTTATAAGCTGGTCTTTAAGTTCGAAGGGGCTCAGCTCTGCAACTTGACTGAATTCGTGCTCTGACATGATGGTGCCTCGATATTGAATTAGTGGGCTGCGTTTTTGGCAATTATGCCGATGATGACAGGTCCCCAAAGGGTGAGGAACACATTGGCGACGGCGTAGGTGACCGTGAACGAAACTACCGGCGTGGCATTGCCCGCTTTTGACAGTAAAGCTGCGAAGGCAGGGTTGGCACTGCGGCCGCCGGCAACGCAGGCCAAAGCCTCAATTGGGTTCTGGATGCGTAGGATGTAGTAAGAGAAGAAGAATGTGATGATCTGCGGAATCAGCGTCACGCCAACACCGAGAAAGAATAGCGTCATGCCGTATTGCCGAATGGCGACCAGTGCCTGGGGGCCGGCGGTGATGCCGACAATTCCGACAAAGACGGCCAGTCCGAAGTCGCGCAGAAAGTTGGAAGCGCCCAGCGGTAACGCCGAAAACTTTGGATGCACACTGCGCAACCAGCCGAAGAACAAGCCGGACAACAGACAACCACCGCCGCTGCCGATCGAGATCGGAATACCCCATAGCTTGAACTGGATCAAACCGATGAGCATGCCGATGAGCATGCCGATGCCGAAGAAGACGAAGTCGGTGACTGCTGCAGCGGTGATTTTGTAACCGATCTTTGATTGCACTCGATTAAGGTCGGTGGGACTCCCGGTAAAGTGCAATTCGTCGCCGCTTTTCAGCTGAAGCTTGCTTAGTAGAGGTAGGCTCAGGCCCATGCGCTTGACCGCAGTCAAGAACACGCCGTGACGGGTGCTTACATTGACATGGTCGTGGATCTCGCCCAGTTCGCGGCCACTGAGGGCGCGGTTGGTCAAGATGATTTCGCGATTTTCTTGCACCAGCAACAGACCGTTCGGGGCGGTTACCTCCCGACCGAAGAAGTTGGAGGCGGTCTCCATGACATCGATCGTGCCGGTAATCGCGACGCTATCACCGGCCCGAGCGATGGTCGCGTCGGTAAAATCGAGCGCCTTGCCGTCACGAAACACGGCCTCAACCGCGGCGTCAGAGAGCTTATTGTCGATCTCTAGTGCCGTCTCGCCTACTGCCTTGCTGGCCGGCGCAACTTCATAGATGCGAGTGTCAATGTCCCGCACCGCATTGAACTGGCCTGGATCGAGTTCTGCGCGACCGCCGGACATGAGTTTCGCGAGCTTCACTGCTTCTTGACGGATATTCCACTTCATCACCATCGGTAAAAACCAACTGACCATGATGATCGGCCCGAGCGAGCCAAAGATGTAACAAACGGCATAACCGACGGCGACATTGGTCTGCATGGCCTTGATTAATGCAGGAGACAGACCTAACTTGGCGATCGCATCTCCGGCCGTGCCGATAATCGCGGATTGGGTGAGCCCGCCAGCGGCAAGCCCAGCCGCCATCCCTCGATCCAACCCGAACATCCAGGCAGCCGACAATACACAAAGTAAACCCGTGAAACACATGACGAAAGAGGAAGCCAACTGGTTTAGTGAGCGTCTGTTGAGCGCATGGAAGAACTGGGGACCACCTTGGAATCCGACGGCATAAATGAAGAGAGCAAAGAATATCGCCTTAATGCCACTATCTATATTGATGCCAAGCTGTCCAATGACAACGCCGACCAACAGGGTCCCGGCAATACCACCCAAGACGAAGCTGCCAATTTTGATCTTTCCAACCAGATACCCGAGCGCGATGGTCGCGAAAAGCGCGAGCAACGGCTCCATAGTAAATAGGTGACGTAAAAGCTCCATGTTGTTTTCCTTGTCTCGCTTTCGTCGGCTGGCAGGACGGCGTCACGAACAATACCCATCCCGTCCTTCTACCGCTTGAGCAGTTAGTGCGATCGGGGATATCAATCTGCGGTCGCTCGGACTCACAACGGACAAAAGCATCGGTGTTGACATTGAGTCGCGTGTCCGCGGCAAGTGCACATTTCTGACCAAGTGTCGCGGACAACGCATCTCACGATGTCTAAGCAACCCGCGTAGCTTCTACGGGCGGTTGATGCACGTTGATTTCTTCGGCTCCGGTGCTTTGCAGAACATTACGAGCTTGCTGGACCTCATCGGCAGTTCCGTGCGCGATCAGCAAGAACTTTCCGGCTTTGATCGACGTCTCGTACTTCACCACGCTATCCTTCGGAATGCCGAGGCTGAATAGTCCCGCCCCCAAGGCGCTTATCCCACCAACCACAACCGCGCCTTCCAAGGCGCCGATGATCCAGGCCACGATGGGACCCGCAGCAATGATCGGACCTATACCAGGGATGACCAGGAACGCCGCTCCAAATAACATGCCCCAGAGCCCACCCCAGAATGCGCCCGTTTTTCCCCAGTACTTCATCCTGTCGCCTATGTTGTAGAAGCCGACCACATCTTCGTTCGAGTGGTAATCGCTTCCAACAATCGACAGCTTCTTGACGTCGAACCGGCTATCCTTCAATTCCTTGACTGCATTCTCTGCACCCGAATGCTGTGCGAAAATTGCAACGACGGAATTCTGTGCGCTTACTTTCAGCGTGCCAACCATCTTGAACTCTCTTTCTACCCTGTAGGGTCATGGCTCGATGTTGTGACGGGTTTGCCTGTGGCTGGGTGCGGTCAATCCGCCTGTAAGCCACTCTCACAGTGCCCGGCATCTCCAAAGCTACTAAGTGCAGAGACACCCGTCTGCTCAATATTGCTCACACAGTCAAAAGCGCAGGCCGACGGCGGTATGTTTCGCGGTCACTGGATACACGCTGAATCCGATATCCTGCCGGCGCATCGCTGTGCTCAGCAACCATGCAGCAGTGCGGCACGCTGAAGGGCAAATACTCAGATTGTTTTGGTTATATCAGTGTTGATGGGGATGTCGAGTTGAAGTCAAGCCACCGTCAACTCTATTCAACTCTCGGCTGTTGCCCGTTCGCCTTCTGCAGAGCGTATGGATCGGGAGCGGTCCGTTCTGCCGCCGACTGTTTGGGACATGGGCCGGTAGAGAAAGTGCGATAGCTTGGTAAACAAGAGCGCTAGGGTTGTTCATCTCGGAGTTGGATAGCCTTTGGCCAGTAGTTCGGCATCAAAGCCATAAATATCAGGGTAAAAATGAATGTCGCCGTGTTCCGTTGCCAGCGCGGTTGTATAAAGAATCATCACTGGTATCGGCTTCGTGAGAGTCACTTTGAGATTGTCTTGGCCCTCCCGCATTGCGTGCTGCACCCGTTCAAGAGTCCAGTCGGCTTTGTCCCGTAGTACCCAAGCCGCCAGTTCATCAGGCTTTTCCAGGTGAACGCAGCCGTGGCTTACGTCGCGAGTCGGTTGCTTGAAAAACTTACCCCAGGCCGGAGTGTCGTGGAGATACACATTGTACCGGTTCGGAAAGATGAACTTCACTAATCCCAAAGAGTTGTCTGGCCCTGGCTTCTGGCGGACACGAAGCTTGCCAGCGCTAACCTCCTGGAGGATTTCTTTCGCGACCCTTCCGCCCGTAACCACTTGTCCGCCCGGTGCTATGATTTCGAAATTCACTTCGGATAGGTAGTCGGGATCTTCCCGGATGTTAGGGACGATTTCGTCCCGCTGAATTGGGAGCGGAACATCCCAATATGGGCGGAAGACCAAGTACGCGATTTCGTCTTCAAGCACCGGGGTGCGGGTGCTTGCGGCGCCCTCTTCTCCAACATCCACCCTCATCGTCAGATCAATTCCGCCGTCTTTATTAAATGCATACAGTCGAAATGCCGGAATATTGACCACGATCGGAGGACGTGGAAAGTCGTAACGCAGCCAGCGATAACGTTCGAGTGCAAGTTGTATTTGTTCGACACGGTAGCTCAGTGGAACATTCAGTTGCTCAAGTGTTTTCAACTCGAGGTATCCGCCAGTCGGCAGGCCATGGCGCTCCTGAAAGCGTTTGACGGCCTCAACCAGTACTCCATCGTAAAGCCGAGAATCCCCGGAAACTATCTCGCTTTCCGGCAGATCCCCCAGCAGGCGAAGCAATCTGGTTAGTCTGGGAATGCCGTCATATTGCGTTCCGAAAAACACGATGCCGTGCGGATCGGGTAATTTCTCCCCATCGTCTGCTTTCGCCAGCCGCAAGTATGTCAGCAACTCCCTTTTCATTTCACGGTAGCTGGCGATCGGTGGCTCGATCGTAGCCAATTCCGATTTCAAGTCTGTTCCGTTCACCAAGTAGTTGCGAACGAACATAGCAAGGTCCAGTTTTTTCGGACCTATGTTAAGCCTGGACTGGAAATAGCGCGGATTTAATCTTCCCACCGAAACGTCTGAGACGTAGCGCATGGTACACACGGTAAGTGCGATCTCAAAATGGGTCTCGTCGCGTAGCGCATGCTCGCCTTGTAAACGCGCCATTCGTTCGGGCCAGCGAGATGAGTCATAATCGTCAGCGCGGAGCCCTTGCAGATTGGCTTGCTGCAATATCTCGATCATGCTCAACGCCTGCGGGGTGGGTTGTCCTTGACGCACCCAGACCAGCGAATAGCCGGAGTTCCGATAGAAGTTCTCCACCTGGACGCGATAGTCTGGAAAGTTCGGCCAACGCAGATCTTCCAGCCGACCAGCGCCAAGAATCGCGCGCAAGGCCGTTGTGAGACTGCCCTGTGAAAGTGCGGCGGCGTTCGCCTTCTCGGGATTAGACCGGCCGCCATGGTCCTGCGCGCTGATTCCAAGCACTAAAAGCAGCACAGCGAACAACACCGGCCCGACCCTGCAAGTCACATTGCGACCATACATGTTTGCGCTCTCGGCTGGTCCTCGTAAAGCTCGGCATGC
>Ga0187871_10004252_pt1 | contig 10812 bp, 9 predicted proteins | sample June2016WEW_16_1_FD_132988 | JGI IMG/M metagenome (GOLD analysis project Ga0187871, IMG submission 132988) | Peatland microbial communities from SPRUCE experiment site at the Marcell Experimental Forest, Minnesota, USA - June2016WEW_16_10 | ecosystem: Environmental > Terrestrial > Soil >...
GTCCGCACAGCAGCTTGCAGTACCGTACCCCAGTGGAGTTCGCAGCGCAGTCAGCAGTGAGCTTCGATACAGCTGGAGTGGGGCAAGGGGTCTCAAACGCCGACCCCTTGCCCCACACCCCCACCCCCGCTACCGAGACAGGCACGCGGGCCGAACAGAAACCGGAGAGAGTCTCATTATCCCTGGACTAAAGATGGGGGGCAGGTCAAATTCGCTTCGCTGCTCTCTACTGAAATAGAGTCCGGATACAGTTCCGCCGCAAGACTCTTAGCATAAGGCTCGATGTAGCGAACGCGCACAATCCCAGAGGCAACAATATGTCTAGCACACAAATGACACGGAAATGTAGTCACAAACATTGTACATTCCGAAACGGAAACTCCTCTGCGAGCGGCCTCCACGATAGCGGCCATCTCCGCGTGAACGGCGCGACCGAATTCAATTAGACTGCGAATCTGCGAACTCTTAGGTAAGACTGCTTTATCTCCGTCCAATGCTTCGGCGGCGAGCATCCTGACGTCTGCGGTCGCTTTCTCCGGCACGAGCCAACCCGCCTCCTGCAAGTGTTTCACGGTGTCGGTGAAGAGGTTTCTTTTGTGGAGATCGTTTGACTCATACCCGATTACGAACTCGCGTTGATCCGGCCTGGCATCACACCAATACAGGCCACCTCCTGCCATCGGCACCTCGTTGGTCCCTACGGCGACTATATCCCCGTCCCCACGTGCTATTGATGCTCCTACTTGTCGACCAAGCTCCGCAGATCGCAAGGCTGCGGCCTGAGCGTGGAACATGGCGTACTCGCCTTTTGTCGGTGTGTGAAAGGTATTTCCGAAGAGCAATTCCACGACACGAGTGATTGACTCGCGTAACGTTGCCGGGTCGGTGGTATCTACAAAAGCATCCGCCCGGTGGAAGGTGTCTCGAAGGTTTTGACCGTGAGGCATTCCAAGCTCTTCTTGGTCTCTATTGATTAGTGCCTCTGCAGTTGAATAATGGCGTTCGACCGGGTACTCGTTCCGAGACTGGGCGATACCTCTTGCCAGATTGATTTTTCTTGCTGTGTGGGGAGCGTACGCAGCGATGAGAAAGAAGCTGGTACCGTAGACTTCGCGTAGAGTTTCTGCCTCATCAGGATGTTTCAGAGAGCGAAGAATGTACGCCCGTCGCTGGATAACACCGCCTCGCGGTACACTTGCTTCCTTTCGCTCCTGAATGATCTCGCCGATTCCGAGGATCGCCATAGCGTCATTTCGCAGCGTACGCTCGCGAAACTCATCTCCGGCTGTCATCAACTTGTCGATGTAGATATCTAGTGGACCGGTAGGGTCAGGCAAGGAACCGTATTCCGGAAGGTCCCGTAAGAGTGTTGCAAGTCGGATAAGTGGTTTCGACTGATAATCAACGGCGGCAAGGGCGTCGGTCAGAAAACCTGTCACGAGATCCAGGTCTGTACCAACCGCACCTACGAGTCCGATAATAAGCTCAGGCCCAGTCAGCAAGGCTCACCTCGTTCCTTATTTCTTGGAGAGTATGACCCTGGCTGGAGCACAACCGGTTCGTCAGACTAGGATGCATAGTCCTCCCTTAAAGCTGGAGTGACTCGCTGCCCCTCGAAGCAAGTCTGCTGGGCGATCATACACCAATATGTCAAGTCGGACAGAATGGCCAGAGTGTGTAGATCAATAAAACGAATGCATTATTCTTTTCACATGGACGGCAGCCGCAAGTGGCATTATGGCCGTGATCTTGCCCACGCCTCAACTGTGGAGATAGTACGGGGATGCCCCAGAAGCGGAAGATCAACCGTGACCTAGTGAATGCCGCTCTCAATACCTCGTATCCGAAGTGCGGCGGCTCAATCCCACCCGCTCAGATTGTCCGCGTAGACTTTGAGCGCGTGGAGTGTCCCAAGTGTCATACGCGCTTTATTCCCGATTGCAGAAGTCCAACGCAGCAAAAGTTAGCCTGTCGTGTAGCGGGAACCCCAAGAAATAATCGCTCACGTTCGAACAGCAACGGAAAGGGTGTGCCAAATGCGATTCTCGAAGCGATTTGTACTCCTCTTCGCATCCTTGATTTTCCAGACTTCCATAGCCCTAACGCAAACAGCGATGCCAACCGCGAATATCCTCAGTCGGGTAACGATGGTTGAGTCGCGATACGGACGCGGATCAACTTTTTCAATAGATGTAGATCAGCGAGAATATTGGATTACAGCTAAGCACATTCTTACAGGTGCGACGCAGCCCCCATACGGATCTCTCACAAGTAAATTGGCGTCGCTGAACATTCTCAACCCCGGCTTTCAGGGGGACCAGTGGCTTACGATGAACTTCTCGGTAATAGATACTGGCAATGACATTGACATCGTGATCCTTGCTCCTCCCGAACCGCTCTTGAAGAATCCGCTGCCAAATGAGCCTGCCGACTCAGGGGGGATCTTTTTGGGTGGTGATTGCGAGTTCCTTGGTTTCCCGTATGGAGGCGGATGGCGGGTAAGCTTTGACAAGGGACAATCGTTCTGGATGCCATTCGTGAAGCATTGCAATGTGTCTGCTATGCCCAGCCTGGCACCAAGGATATGGGTTCTTGACGGGATTAACAATCCGGGATTTTCGGGTGGTCCGGTGATATTCAAGACCGGTGCCGACCAAAGGATTCTCGCCGTGGTGTCCGGATATCACACAGAACCCGCCGAGATAGTTTCCTCAGCCGCAGCTAAGAAAGCTCCTGTGAAAAAGCCAAACGAACCGAAGAAACCGGAGCACCTAAGGGTCAACGTGAACTCGGGGTTCATCATAGCCTATGACATTGCTTATGCGATGGACGCGATTAAAGCAAATCCCATTGGGCCGCTGCGTAAGCCAAGCGGGAGCCGATAGAATATTCCGGAGAACCGAGGCAAAGTTCCTGTGAAGATTCACCTGCGTCTTGTGTCGATACTGTTTTTCGCAGCGTCAAATATTGCAGGCTGTCAGCAGCAAACCGGAACCATCCTTGTATGGAGAATCTTTCCAGATCATGCCGTCATAGCCGCTGATAGCAAGGTTAGCCACACTTGTCCCGGTGTGACTAACCCGATAGTAGGTTACGACGTATGTAAGATCTTGACATTCGATGATCAATACGTCTTCGCCGCCACCGGCTATACCGGCAGATTTGACCCCTGCCAATCGAGCCGGAGGTTGTGGGATGTGCGGCAGCTCACCACCCAGCTCTATCAGGAGGGCAAAATATCAACGACCGACGACTTTGCTCGCAAGTGGGCCACCAAGATGAATGCGGTACTCAGTGAGGATGCCAGGATTTCTCCACCGTCACATCATAACGGCTTGGTCCTCGGGGGTTTGTTCATAGGTATCTCCAAAGGTCAACTTTCGACCGAGATGGTAAGCTTCCAGCTCGATAGAGATGGCCACGCTCGACCACAGCTCTTTGTAATTCATCCGAGCGATCAGCCAGATGATGCCGGGGAGGATAGAGTCCTCATAGAGTTTGAGGACAATAAAACCCCGAGAGCTAAACTCTGGCACCGTCGAATCGATAAGCTTAAGCCGGACGACCAGATTGCGGCTCTTGCCAAGCTCGTTGAAGACTTCGAGGTTTCGGCAGGCGTAGGAGGCCCGATTGATTCGGTCCGAATAACCCCGTTCGGAGTGCAGTGGCTCAGTGCTAAGCCCGAATGCGGACCACACCCGACAAAACCGAGAAAGTAACGCTAGGACTTGATAATGTGTGGCCGCTATAGACTCTCGCGTCGCGAGCAGCTCGTCGATGAATACTTCGACTGCAGCGGTGAAGATGATTGATCCCACATGAAGAAATGGGTTCTCGCAGCTCACTTTATCTGTGACAATCTAGCGAAGGAGCACCCTGATGCTTTTCATGAGGAGATTCGTTTCGCTCATTACCGTCGCAACGACGCTGCTTGCTCTGGTTTCCGCGCAGACTCCACAACCGTCGCCAAGCCAGCCAGCGCAGCAGCAACAGAAGTCCCAACCGAAATGTACGGATAACGGCACGTACACAAATAGCAAAGGAGAGACAGTGAAGCGGCCAGAGAACTGCTCAGCAGCTCCTCAAGGCGCGACGGCACAATGCCGGGATGGAAGCTACAGTTTCAGCCAGAGCCGCAGAGGGACGTGCTCACATCACGGGGGCGTTGCCAAATGGCTATGAACGAGCAATCAAAAGGGTGTGCATCACGCACACCCTCTCCCCCGGAATTAGCCCGCGCTCTGCAAGGCGCAAAGTGGGGAAGGCGCGTCGTCATTGCAGATCTGCAGAGCCCACGAGAGTTCTGGCTACTTTTTACAACAATCCTGCGTCGGTGGAGCACTTGAAGCTTCGCTGTCCGTAATTCGTAACAGAGGATTGGTACTGTACTGCAAAACAAAACGTCCCAGACTCAAGTCGAGTCACGGGACGCCCGTTGATCAGCCCTCCCCCAAGTGCTGCTCAAGAACGAGCATAGATGCAGAGCCATCATCGCGTAAATGGCACTGGCGGGCTATGCTCGATTCGCGAAGCTCTGACTGACGCGGACGTTCACAACAAGGAAGCCGCACTACGTCTCGGTGTACCAAGCTAGAGCGAGTTGCGGCCTTCCGCTCGCAATGATCCGATCCTTCGCTTGGTAGAGTGGCGATTCCTGGCCAAGTTCGAAATCTCGATCCAGCTTGATTGCCAGAGCGAAATATCCAGTCCCTTTCGGCTCTACTCTAACAACCTGGCCGCGACCGCTCAGGAACGTGCCAGGTCGGGAGCGTACAATTCCGACCGCCATCTCTACGGAAGAACCCTCGGGAATCAGAAAAGCGCTGGAGAGCAAAATGCCATTACGACTGATGTTCTCTGACTGACCATACAGTTCCTTGTTGGCAAGCTTGAGTAAGACGGGAAGTTGCAACTGGTGGCGAATACTGCTTCGTTGTGGACGTTGGGGAGAATCCAATGTGGTCATGGCTGTTTGGAAAGAGTACGCCGAGGGCCATGTTCTCAGGGAGGTAACCATGGTTCATCGGGATCTGGAAAAAAGGACGTTGCAGGGACAGTAATCCGGTCGCTAGATTCTTGGTGTCTGCGACGCTGCCGAGCGAGATTATTTCCGATCCTAATTGCGAGGTTGAGTTGATTGATCAGGCCGAAATCGCTTTAGGGCGCTCTCATCTCTTGGCTGTCGTTTTTTCGGTTCCGGCCATACAAATTTACTCTTGCATGCAGTTCGGACAGCACTCTTTGCGTCTCTATCAATGCTGCACTGTCCTTTTCGCTGTCTTTCGCTCGTTCATCACCGATCATCCGATTCGCAGCGCGCAACTGATGTAGCATCATTTCATTAGCCTTGGCATCCATCTCCTCACGCTTTTCAACGGCACTCCACCACAAACCTAAGTTTCGGACGGCAATGACCAGAAGATCGACGTCGCCTGCATCATGACGAAACATTTGCAAACACGTTTGCCAGACAGCTAATCGATCACCCGGCGACTTGATGTGCTGATCGAGGATATTCACATATGCTCGCCATAAACTCTGTCTCCATTGGCGGGCCTCTCTCTCTCTTCCCCTAGCGTCTTGATGTTCAAGAGCTGCATGAGCTTCTTCAGCACCAGTTTGACAATGCCGAGCAGCCCGGTCGAGGTTATTGCTCTTGAGAGCTATGTCTGCCAGTTCTGCGTATGCAGTTGCTCTTGCTGTTATGAATTGTCCCCCCCTAGCCCCTTTTGTGATTTCCAATAGTCCCACCCAGTCCTTGCGTTGCTTCTTAGCTTCCATCCAGAGGGTAATCAGCTCTGGTCGCGAACACCCCAATTTGCTAGCGCTATGGAGTGCTGCTTCGGCCTTCTGCGGATCAGGCACCGGTAATCTGAGATATGCGCGTCCCAGCAGGCACTTTACATCCGCATGGTCGGCATAGCGCTGATCCGCGAGTTGTGCAACCTCTAAGGCTTGTTGATATTGCCCACTCTTCCATAGCGCCATGACACGAGTAGTAAGATGACCCACTCCTGAGCTTGCGGCAGGGGTCTTATGCCGAACTTTTTCGCACTCCCGCTCAATGCTTTTCGGATCGTGAATGCGGCCTTTGACGATGTCCGCCAGTAAACGAATACTCGATGGCAACCGCAAACCAGCGCCGCCCGGAAGGTCACTACCGCTCACAACTAGATGGTAGTTGCGAAGCGCACCAATATCATCGTTGATCAATACCTCATTACTCTGCAAGATTTGCTGCAGCTCTAACGCAGAGGTATCACCAAGAATGCAGGCCGCGTATAAAGTGCGTAACTGAGAGCCGGTAAGATGTTCAAGCTCCCTTTCAAAGGCAAACCGGCGAACGCTCTCCCCGTCTGCCCCCTTCCAACGCGATAAGGATTGATCCAAGGTTGAACCGCGCGAAACGAGCCGTAAGATGGACGCAGCAAACGTTGGCGAACCGTCTGTGACCTCGTGAAATCGCTTAACGATCGGGGCGTTAGGCTTATGCTGCCATGCCATGCCATGTGAATCCGCAGTCATTTGCACATACTCGGCAAAGTCGTCGAGGTTCAAGCCGCGAACTCTCACAAGTTGACTCGGCGCGGCGCCTAGATCAAGTCTGGCGGTCAGAAGTGCGCGGGACGGCATCGTCGTGCCTCCCAATGTTTGATCGACTATTCGGATCATAGAGTGGAAGGCATCGTGCTGATGTTCAGGCGCAAGACTGTCGATATCATCAACCACGATTAGGCAAGGGAACATCTTTAATGCTTGAACAACCTCCTGAATTAAGTCGTCTCGGCTCCACTCAGGGTTCAATGTTTTATCAGGATAGCCAAGTTCTCTCAAAATCGATTGCAGCAGTGTGCACGTATCGGTAAAGTCGAGCCGCGATGTCGACTGATATTTGCCCAGGATTGCCGTAAATAGTTGCTGCTTAGCGCTGAGCCAGATGACCCTCTCTAACCCGGCGGGTGGAGTCGCAACAACATCTTCGACAAACTCTCGCGCAATCGTGGTTTTGCCGACTCCACCTATGCCAGACAACAACTTGACGGGACTGAATGGATCGCACATCCATTTCCAGAGTGACTGCAAGTATTCTTCTCTACCGACAAACTTAATAAAGCCCGGATCGCGAGGTCCGAGATTGTTGTCTAGTGCGATTCGCGATCGGATCGTGCCGGGGTCGATAATATGTCTGCGGTCGGGACTACACAGAAAGCTATAGTCTTCTGACGCCTCCGCCGGGCGCGAACTGTCACCCTGCCGTAAATAAATTTGGCCCTTCCGATAAGCTATCTTTCCATTCGCAGACGCTGGTGCATCTTGTCGAAACTGAGCTGCGTCTACTGCATCCGGCCTACGAGGGATCAGCAAAAGACCAATATCAACTTTCTCTCCATTTGCCAATATGGAATGCATCTTAATAGTGGCAGTCGATTTCACGCTTTGTTGCCCCCAAGATTTTTTTCGACAGATCACTACAATCGAATTGCGCAGGAAAACCAACTACCTTTCGTGTCTTATCGTTGATTCCGACAACGAGATAGCCCCCGTACGAGTTGTAAAACGCGACAACATCTTTGATGATTTCTGCAGCGGCTGCCGCATAAATCTGTTTTTCGGATTCCGATGGTTTATGATCTACTTGAAGAATAGGAAGCTCAAGCTTGTAATCCCAGAGCGATTTTTCATACGCATGGGGAGCTCCAGTGGGTAAAAGGTCATCGAGAACCTCAGGTCCGATACTCCCGGCCTGTATGAAGCCCGATAAACGTCGGTTTCGCTGAAATACGCTCTCGTGAGCTAAGCTACTCATTGAACAGGTTATCCTTTACGCTTGCGTAAATATAACCCGGAACCTGACTGACTACAAACCACCAGAAAGAGTAGCCGTGCGACAACTCTTGTCCTTTGACTGTCACTCTTCCCGAAACCGCTGCATACGGATCTGCCTACGTTCTTCTCGTGTCTGATCTTCGCCCGCCGTATCCGTTGTGCGGCTGTCATTTTCCTGCGGCTTGCTGCTGAGACTGTTCGCTTAGGCGTCTCTGCCTTCTGCTTTGCCCATCGCGCTTTCTGCGCCAGGCTGATTCTCCGGCGAGCAGCGGCGGACATGATGTGCTGGCGTGACGAGCCGTTCGAGCCGATGCTTCTCAGAGCTGCGAGTGCAGTGTCGATACGTTCGACCACTCCTAGTGCGCGCTCGCGTTCCTTGTTAAATCATCACTCGCAATACAGCGCTATGCCTTCACGCATGCGATAACAGAGCGTGACCGAACTTATTTCTTAGTCGGTGCAAAACCACCAGTCAACGAACCCGGCTGTGGAGAGGGATCGCCCACCGCCTGCTCCTCAGCAGCGCCAAAAAGCTCCGGGTGTAAGTAATGGCCCTGCTCCGCGGGTGATTTCATCTCCTCTGTCGGGACACGATGCGCGTTAGCATAGGCATCGTGGCGGATACCGGTCACTTGCCACGAGACCTTCACTCCCGGCTTGCTGGTTTTGATCGTGAAGCGGTTGTTCTCGATTTCCTTTGCGACCGTGGCTTGTGCGAACTGGCCAATCGGCGTCAGTTGATAACGGAAGTCGCGGTTGAGTCCCTCGAAGTAATCCGGCAACACTACTACGGCGGAACCGTGCTTGTCGGTTGTGACGTTACCGTTATTGACATTCATCATGTCAGGGGATTCCACGAAGGAATGAGACAGAATCTTGTTTGCGGGATCAAGTGGATGGTCTATCGTGAATGAGCCACTGCCCTTGGAGATCGATCCGCTAATGCTCAAGTTGCCAATTATATTGAACCCGTAAAGCGAACCATTGGTCATGATAGGTACAAGTCCAGAATTCCAGCTTCCGTGGATCGGGGGAACCTCATAGTATCCTCCCCTAGTTGATAGAAACGGACCCATCCAAATTACGCCGCCCGTTCCAGAGTTGTAAACATAAGCGTCGATGCTTTGACTGCCAGCAATACTGACTAACGTCCCGGCTTCAATATTGACCTGCGAAAAGCCTCCCGCTACTTCGATGACGCCGAGCGCCGTTAGAGAATGCGCGCTATCCGTGATCGTAAACTCAGTGCCCCCGTCAATTGAAATCTCCACTATGGTGGAAGTCGAAGTAGCAATGATCTGCGGGCCAGAGCAAGTTTCAAAGTGGCTACCATTCGCGGTGAGGTGACCACCGTTAAAGAGGACTTGACCTGTCCCGAGGGTGGAGGGGCAACCGCTAGCGTTGTTGGAGCCCCAGTAATCAATACTAACGTGATCAAGATTGATGGTACTGCCGTAAGCATCAGGAACGTTGATAGCAAACCCAGTGTTTCCGCCTCCAGAAACAAACTGGGTGCCTGTAAACGTCAAGTTCTCGGCTCCGGTCGCACCCGTCACGATCGTGAAACCGTTCTCCGTAGCGGCGTAACCGCCCATAATCGTTCCGCCGACCCAAAACTCCTGATAAACATTAGTACCCATCGTGTACTGGCTACCAAAGTCCTGCACCTGTACATTGTCGAACTGCTCCAGAAAATCTGTCGCAGACGAGGAAATGATTTTCCCGGCGGGGTCCCCACCGAGCCAAATTCCGTAGGGGGTGCTCGTTGGGCCGCTTCCCATGAGCGTCAGGTTGCGGATGCCGCGTCGCGAGTAAGTGCCAGGGTAGGTGGGCAACAGCGTTGCCGTCGAGGCGCAGATGATAGGAGGGCCGGATAGCGAGCTTACTGTGATGACAGCGTTGTTACCTTCGATGGTCACCCATTGGGGCTTGATCACAGGAGTGGTGAGTGCGTACGTACCTGTGGCGATGTCGCAGATCCCGGGATTAGTCGGAGAGAAGGTAGCTATACAGGTATTAAGTTGAGCACCGATATCAGTTCCGGCAAGGCTGCTCGCGTGGATGATTGATTGGGTAACGGCATAGCCAGCAGCGGATTTAATCTGGACGTGCCCCAAGGCGGCGGCAAACGTGGCGAGTAGGCACGGAGTGAATAGAGAGAGGACTTGGAATTTGCGGATCACGGGATTCTCCTTGCGGCGAGCCGTCAGGATTAGGATCGCTGGTACAACAGCTCGTCGCGAAGAATGTACGGAACATTCTTGGTCAACTCCACACTTTTTCCATCCTGTTACGAAACCCGAACATTGGCGCGCTGGCTGCGCGGCGTGGATCAGAAAGGCTGGAAACTCAAGATAGCACCGGCTAGGTCCGGACTCCGTAGCAAACCGGCTCGCGCGGGAGAATCCACAGTTTGAATTACTGGAGACACCTTTTGCCGGGCGCGGAGCGCCCTAGCTAGAGTAACGATAGCAAGAGACGGGGCCACATCTGGCAGAAGTGGTGTGTGTAGTTCTCGCTCGCAGCCAGTCCTTTCTGCTACTTCCTTTCGGCTCGTATCTCCAATCAACCGCGTTGGTCCCACGAATCACATCTCTCCAGGCAAGTATTTCGCTTTTCCGTACAACAAACGTTTTGACGTGACGAAGGTCACCCACTCGAACGTGGGATTATGCGAGCCTCGTTACGAAATCCGGACAGAATGAACTCGGCCCTCGATGGCCTGAGTTCTTGCTGTATGGTTCCCGGCAATCAGCGAGCGGGATTCGCCGGGGGCGGTGGGTTCTAAGTTCCGGCAGTAATCCTGACCGCTGCTTCCCGAGAAGTGTTGAGTAGATCGCGCCAGCAAGTTGTTGACGGGTTGCACCAGTTTCGAGGTCGCAATGACGAAACCGGGGGCGAGCCTGGCGGGAGCAGTTTGTTCATCTTGTACGGAGGAAGATCATGGCTCGGCTTGTGGCTAGCTTGTCAGTCGGCGCAATACTA
>Ga0187871_10004253_pt1 | contig 10809 bp, 10 predicted proteins | sample June2016WEW_16_1_FD_132988 | JGI IMG/M metagenome (GOLD analysis project Ga0187871, IMG submission 132988) | Peatland microbial communities from SPRUCE experiment site at the Marcell Experimental Forest, Minnesota, USA - June2016WEW_16_10 | ecosystem: Environmental > Terrestrial > Soil >...
GATGTCGTCGTCTTAACTCGTAGCTCGTAACTCGTGACTCGTTCTTACTTGCGTTCCAAAGTCAGATCCGCATACGGACAGAAAACCTCGCGCAGCAGGCCGAGGCCGTAATCCTGCGCCAGGCCGAGCAGCAGGATGGTCACCTGAATCGCGAATACCGCGCTCAGATGAAAATGCTTGTTCTGATTCAGCAGCATGGTGCCGACTCCCCCTTCAGAACGCGAGATGCCTTCGACCATGGTCAGCATCATCCATCCCATGGCCGCATTCTGGCGAAGGACCTCGAAAGCTTGGTCGGCCTGACCGAGTATCACCACTTCATAGACGACGCGCCATTCGTTCATGCGCAGCGTGCGCGCCAGATCGAACTCTCCCTTGGGCACGCTGGCCACCACTTCGGCCATGCCGGTAAGAAAGAACACCGACACAGAAAAGACCAGCAGATACAATTTCTCCTCATGTCCCGTTGTGGACATTAAAGCGAAGAAAAACGTAAGGCCCACCATGGAAAGAAAACGCAGCTTGCTGAGCAGGGTGACGATGGGACGAAAGAACGGAATGACCGTGAGGTAAGCCATCAGAAGCGACAGGACAGTCGCGACGGCGATCGCCTCCAGATTCAGAACGAAGCTGGTGATCAGTTCGCCGCCCAGGCCCTCCATCCACATTTCGCCCAGAGCTTGCCAAACTTCTTTCGGCTTGGGCAGGAAGACGGTCGGCGAAAAAAACCAGATGAAAAACAGCAACACCAGCTGGAATCCAACCATCCAGCGCACGGTTTGTTTGGAGATCACCCGATTGGGTGAGAAAACCTCAATCGCCTGATTCATCTGGTTTTGCCGTAGTAATTTGTCTGCCGTAGTAATTTCGAAAGGTCTGTTTGTCATTTCGAGCGAAGCGAGAAACCTGCTTTTCCCTTCGTGCCGGCAAACAGCAGGTTCCTCGTCGCATTCGCTCCTCGGAATGACAAAATATGTAATGCGAGTTAGCTGCCGAGCAGAGTAATTTCCACGCGGCGATTAGCCGCCTTGCCCGCGCTCGTCTCGTTGGTGGCCACTGGATTTTGCGATCCGTGCCCGGCAATCTTGAAGCGGTTGTCGGGGAAGTTGCGCGGCGCATGCTTCTGCAGCCAGTCTTTCACCGCAGCAGCGCGCGCATCGGACAGCGCCTGATTCACTCCCTCGCTGCCGGTGTTGTCGGTATAGCCGTCGACCTGAATGAACAAGCCGGTAATAGCCAGCGAGTCTTTCAACTCCGACATCGTACGAACGCCTTCTTCAGTGAAGGTTGCTTTGCCGGTATCGAAGTTGATCGAATACGACCGCTTCGAAACCACCGGCCCGGTTTCATTCGCGGCGTACTGCGGCGCTTCGCCTTCCGCGCCGCCGCTGCTCATGCGCGCCTGCGCTCCCGTAATGTAAGACTTGTCTTCAATGTCCTTCACGTCGGGAATGGGCGTGTCTTTGAACAGCGCGGGATACTGCTGGGTCGCGATCTTGGCGAACACCGTGTAGGTCGAGCGGAAGTTGTCGTTCGAGCCCGGCTCCAGGCCGAACAGAATCAGGTTGTCGGCGAGATTGTTGACGGTCGAGCCGCCGAGATCAACTTTCAAGCCTTGCGCGTCGTTCTCGGTCACACCTTTGTAGTACTTGTACCAGTAGGCTTCATCCTGGTCGGCATAAACCTTGGCGCTGATGGCCGAAGCTTTGTGCAATACCTGATCGAAAGCCTTGATCTGGTCGCCGGCTTCGAACGTGGCCGCCAGCAGGCCTTCGATCTCGGCGCGATTGCGTTCGAAGAAGTTCTTCGGCCCGAGAATCACGGCCGGCATCTGCGAACGATATTGCTTGGAGCTGACCACTTTCACCAGGCCGCCCTTTTGTTTGGCGATAGTCACATCGCCGGGCGTCCAGGTCACGACGGCGTTCACGCAAACGCGTCTTTTTTCCGAGGTCAGACGTCCGTCTTTGACGACAGTACGCTCCTCGCACTTTCCGGCAACATAGTCGGCGGCGGCGACGTTGTAGTCGGAAGCGTTGATCCAGTTGACCGCATCCTCATCAAACGTCTTCTCGTCGGGATTGTTCTTGATGCCGTTGTCGCCTTCCCACTTCTGGGCGATGTTCCAGTCGCCGTCACGCAGCACGCCCTCGACCAGCAGGCCTTTCGCCTTCTGGGGATCGCTCTTTACTTCCGGCGGCGCCATCAGCGAATCTTCGCCGCGGCTGTAGCCGGTCGCGCCAATCACCTTTGCCTGATAGTCAGGGCCCAGCTTCTTCAGCTGCGGGTTAATCGCGGCGAGAAATTGTCCTGAACCATCGCCCATGATGACTACGAAGTTGGCGCCGTTGGAGCATTGCGACGAGCCGTTGGAAATTTCGCGGGCGCAGGCGATCAGGTCTTCCTGCATTTTGCCGGTGTCGTCCTGGCGGATGAGCATCAGGTTGACGCCGTGCTTCTCCATGAGCGAGCCTTTGGTCGTGCTCGCGCCACCGTTGGCGTAGATCATATTCATCTGGGCATTCCACTCCCAGATCTCACCGCGAATCAAAGTTGCGGGCACGCTCGCGGCGGACGACGTGGGAAGCGTCACCGGCTCGACGTTCTGCACCAGAGCATCTTTAACGTCCGGCAAGGCGGCCTTCTCCGGCACGAGCGCTTTCATAACGCCGGGGGTGGGAATCCAGCCAAGTTCCGCGGCCTTGCGCAGTCCGAACACAAAGCCCACCACGATGAGAAATATCAGAAGAATCTTTGGCCCGGTCTTTAGATGTGCCATGTCTTGCGTTTCCTCCCGTGTACAACCCGTGCTGGTCCAATTCTCACTGGTTAACTCAGCTTAGAAACTTCGTTACTTGAACATGTCCCCGTAATCGCCCGCGCTTTTCACCGCCGGAGGGGCGTCCGCCGCCTTGCTGGCCGGAACCGGCACCGGTGCTGCAGTTGCGCCCGGCAGCAGGAACGCCGTATCGGTGGCGCCCGAAGTGAGCAACTTCTGTTCGTAGGCGTCGAGTTTCTCAAGGGCGTCGGTTTCGACCGCGCCGTTTTCGAGATCGATCGTGTCCATGAAATTCTGCGCCAGGCGCTGGAAGTCTTCCATCTCGCCCAGCTTGCGCCCGGCCTCTTCGGCAAGATGTTCCATGGTCTGGTCGTAGAGTTCTTTTTCGTCGCCCGTTCCCTTGATAACGGCAAGCGCGGTGCGATAGGCGCGGAAGGCGGTGTTGATGGTCTTGTATTCGATCTCCGCCTGCTTGACTTCGTTGTCAGTGTCTTCGATGTAGAAATCGATGTGCACCGCCCACTTGCTCAACAGGTCGTAAATGTTCTGCAACTTGTTCAGCAGTTGCTGGTAGCTGAGATTCGATTTCTGCAGCCGCCCTGCCTGGTTGGCCTTGGCCTTCATCTGTAAGGCCATGCGCAGCTGCTCGTTCTGGTCAGCGCTGGTAGTCGCGAGTTTCTTGGCATGGGCCGCCAGGCGCATGTTCTCGCTGGCCAGAGCCGAGTTCTTGTCGATGATATTTTTCAGATACTGAATCTGCCCGCTAACATTCGAGATCTGCTGCGACATGACGTCGCGGCGCTTGCGCATCTGCGACAGGTGATCTTTCAGGATGCCGATGGGATCAATATCGATGATGAGCCCGGTTATGGCCCGCATGAGCAGGCGAAACACAAGGTGGGTGCGGCTACTGAAAACCACAAACAGAATCGCGCCCAGGATCGCCGCCAGTTCGACCATATGCAGCGTATCGGCCAGCATCGAGACGACGAAGGGCACAATCTGCGCCCAGCCGTAAACCGCGGCCGCCGCGGCCAGGACGATGAAAATCATTCCCGTCTTGCCTTCGGGGCGCGACCAGAACGACTTCAGTTGATCGCCAAGATTATTCGGAGTGGACGGTGTAATACTCATTGGTTTCTCATCCCTGGAGAAGGCTGACGTACTTGGCCTTTTCCTGATCGATCTCAAGAGCGCGCCGCTGCGCCGCGATGGTGAACTGCGATTCGGCGCGCTGAATCTTACCCTGCGCCGCCACCAGTTCGCTGGTGACATCAGTGAGCCGCTGCTGCAGTTGCGCAATCTCTTTCTGCTTCTGCGCGATCGCGTCCGTAACTTCTTGTACCTTCTTCTGGCGATCGTCAATTTCTCGTTGCTTGGTGGCGGCCGCCGAAGCGGCGAACGATTCCTGCTCGTTCTGCAGCGCAACTTTCAGACCGTCGAAGGTCGCGAGAATCTTTTCCTGGGAAAGCCCTTCCTGCGCCTTCGCCTGAACTACCGCCGTTTTAAAGCGGGTACGCTCATCGAGCGCAGCAATGGATGAGAGTGGATCGAGATACTTGTGAATGGTGGCGGCGACCTGGGTCGCATTGAAATTGGTTTTCGCCAGAATCCTCTGGTAGCAGTGTTCCGTTTCTTCGCTCATTGGCTGGCCGCTCATTGTCTGATAAGCGGTCTGAGAAGGTGCGCTGTCACCCGCAACTGCAACCGGCGAGACAACGGCGGGCACTGCTTCAGCGTGGGGTTGCGGATGCGTCTGGCTTTGACCTTGTCCCGCGGGCTTGGGATCGTCGTCCTCGATGATCACATGCTTGATGCCATCAAAGAATTTGTTACTCATAGCAAACTCCTGACGTTATGTTACGTACAATGCTACGTACACTCCCGCCACGCAGTTCCCCGAGGACACAGCTCCTATTGTTCGTTTGTCGGTATGTTACTGAAAATGATCGCCTCGGCATAGCGTTGCGTGGGAATGGGTGCCTGCTCTACCAACAGCTCCGTCTACCGCGGGCAGACCATCCGTGCAGCGTGGTACAGAGGATGCTATGTCCTGAGGCGAGTGATGTCAACGCCGGGAACCACGCCGAATATTGCACTTCGCAAAGCCGAGTTTGCAGAAGGCGGCCGGGGGTTCGCTGCGCCGTCTACGCTCGACATGGAATCGTATAATTTCGCGAAAATGGATTCAGTGCAGGAGAGAATCTATGCGGCGCGTTCGATATTCCGTGGTGGCAAGTTTAGACGGCTACATTGCCGGTCCCAAGGGCGAATACGATTGGATCATCCACGACCCGGATTTCGATTTCAACGAAGTGTTCAGCCAGTTCGACACCCTTCTGGTCGGGCGACGCACGTTTGACACCATGGTGGCCGCTCAACGTGTAACCATGCCGGGGATGAAGACGATTGTTTTTTCGCGGACGCTGCGGCCAGAAGATCATCCTCAGGTCGAGATTGTTGCGCGCGATCATCAGAAGATCTTGAGAGCTCTCAAGGCGAGCCCGGGAAAGGATATGTGGTTATTCGGTGGCGGATCGCTGTTCCACAGTCTCGCCGCGGACGCACTCGTTGATACGGTGGAAATCCGTATTATCCCGATCCTTCTTGGTGGCGGTGTTCCCTTGTCGCCGGAACTGGAGAACCGCGTCAAACTGTCGCTCACCTCTCACAGAATTTTCAAGAGCGGCATTGTCTCGCTGGAGTATGCGATTCAGTAACACTGTGTCGGCGAAGCACAGCAGGCTAGAAGTCATCTCACGAATCCGCGCGGGTAGGCAGGCGGACGTCAGGTGCTAAACCCCAGGATTTTTTGGCGCTCCGGACTGAAGCGCCGCTCTTCCACTCAGAAGCATTTTATGAGATGGCTTTTAGTCTAATCGCACGAGAAAAACTGAGCCTTCGGGAGTTTCGGTTTCGGCGGCGAGTTTCTGGGCGCGATCATGGTCGTCATCGAGCACGCGGACCCTGATCCACCAGTCTCCGGCGGGGCTTGCGAAGCACAGCACTTTGGCCGTGTGATAACGGTGCTGCAGGTGATCGGCGAGTTTGTTCGCCGCCGGCCCGTGGGGAAATCCGCCGATTTGTACGGCCCACTTTCCGGGGGAATCGGGAGACGCGGACTGCATCAACTCGACCTTCACTTCGGCGACGCCAGGTTGCCAGACGTCGAGCTTGCGGGCGGCGGCGAGCGAGAGATCGAGCACGCGTCCGGGAATGAATGGGCCGCGGTCGGTGATGCGCACCAGCGCGCTGTGCCCGGTCTTGACGTTGGTGACGCGCACGATGGAGCCGAGCGGATAGGTGCGGTGGGCGGCCGTCATGGCGTGCATGTTGTAGACTTCGCCGTTTGATCCGCGGCGGTTGTGGTAGGGCGGACCGTACCAGCTGGCCAGTCCGGTTTCGGTGGCGACGGGCTTCGCATTGGGGGGCAGCGTGGGCTCGGCGAGGTCCGCGTCGGCGTCGGGCTCTTTGGGTTTGGGGGCAGCGCTTTCTTTTGCTGCCGGGATGTTCGCGGCGGGCTGAGTGCCAGCCGACTCAGTCGTTGCGGTTGTGGTTGTAGCCGGTGGCGGGGGCGGTGGCACGCTCACGTGCACCTGCTTGGGTTGGCCGCAGCCGCTCAGCAAAACAATCGCGATGAGAACTATCAGTAGCATGGCGACGCGGACAAAGCGGGCGCGGCGACGCGGCGTGACTGCGAACGGCGTGCGAACTTCGGCTACTTGGGCGGGTGGTGGTGCTGCTCCATGTAGTCGGCAAATTCCGTAAGCTTCTGCGAGGCTGTCCGCAGGGCCTTGGTGGAGTGCGTTCGAACGGCGGGAACCACTTCGTCGTTGAGATATTTGATGAATTCGGGAATCTCTTTTTCCAGGCGCTCGGCGGCCTCGTTGACGGTTTGACCGACACGGGCCGACGCGTCTTCCACCTTGCGGTTGAAGTCGTTCATGGTTCTCCTCGCGATGATTCGGCGTGAATGGATTCACGCGCTGTTGCGGATGCCAGGCAAGGTTATTATTTCGCGGCCGGGGTGCGCGGTCAATGGCGAGATGGCTGAATTCGGTGGTTCGCTTTGGCTGGTGCATGTGTTGCTGGAGATCTGCGCCGAAGTAATTTCCTGCTTACGGTAAAATGCGGGCTTCCAGCGATGAACTCAGAAGAAGCTAAATCGCAGGCTGCGGCGCGGGAGCAGAGTTTTCGCACGCAGCTGCTGGCCTGGTATGAGGAGCATGCCCGCGATTTGCCCTGGCGAGAAACTCGCGATCCCTACGCCGTGTGGCTGTCGGAAATCATGCTGCAGCAGACCCGCGTGGCGGCGGTGATTGCTCATTATCACGAATTCCTGCGGCGGTTTCCGACCGTGGAGAAGTTGGCCCGCGCGCGCGAGGCCTCGGTGCTGGCGGCGTGGAGCGGCCTGGGATATTACCGGCGGGCGCGCATGCTGCACGCGGCCGCGAAGATTGTCGCGCGGGAGCGGGGAGGTATGTTTCCTGAGACGGAGGAGGGGTTGCGCGAATTGCCGGGCGTTGGACGTTACACGGCGGCGGCCGTCGCCAGCATTGCGTTTGGTGAGCCGGTCGCGGTCGTGGACGGAAATGTGGAGCGGGTGCTGCAGCGGGTTTCGGGGCGGCGACTCGCGGGCGAGGAGTTTTGGCTGGCATCTAACGCGCTGCTGGATCGCGAGCGTCCCGGAGATTTTAATCAGGCGATGATGGAACTGGGAGCGACCGTATGCACTCCGCGGTCGCCGGCGTGCCTGACTTGTCCAGTGCTGGAGTTGTGCGTGACCCGCGGGGAAATGGCGGGAGGAGAGAAGGCGCCGCGGCAGAAGAAGCGGGAGATTCATTACGCTCTGGATCATCGCACTGACGATTCCCGCGGGGGCAAAGTGTTTCTGGTGCAGCGGGCGCGCGACGCGCGGCTGATGCCAGGGATGTGGGAGTTGCCCGAAGTGGACGATCCCTCGGGGGCTAAAGCCCGTTCCAACGGAGTAGGTGAAATCGCAGCGCTGAAAGCGCTGCGCCACCCAAAAGCAACTCGCCCGTCAACAGCAGGTCGCCTGCCAAAAGCAACTCGCCAGCCAAAGGCAACGCGGCAGCCAAAAGCGACGCGCGGCGGGGGAAACGACGTCTGCATCACGCTCAAACATTCGATTACCGTGACGGACTACACCGTGGGGGTGTGGCGCACATATGCGCCACCGAAGGTTGAAGGAAAATGGATCCAGGTGGAAAAACTGTCGCGGATTGCGCTGACGGGTCTGGCGCGAAAGATTCTGCGAAGGGCAGAAATTCTTGCTCCCCATCCGGACCGCTCGCGCCGTCATCTAAAATGAAGGCGGGCCGTTGCACCGGTTCAGTGGGCTGGCAGTGAAGTGTGTCTCGGTGAACGGCAAGGAGGGATTGATGGCGGCATTGGGTACGGGAGCAAAAGCACCGGAATTTGAGCTGAGGACGTCAGACGGGAAGCCGTTTTCGCTGGAAGACGAGCTGTCTCGCAGCGCAGTGGTTCTCGTATTTTTCAAGGTCTCATGTCCAACGTGCCAGTATGCGCTGCCGTTTTATGAGCGGCTTTATAAGGCCTACGAGCGACAGGGCGTTACCCTGGTTGGGGTTTCTCAGAACGACGCCAAAGAGACGGCGGCGTTCAACAAAGAATTCGGTATCGCGTTTCCTGTGCTACTCGACGATCCCCGCTCTTATCCGGTTTCGAATGCTTATGGGCTGACCAATGTCCCCACGATCTTCTGGATCGCGCAGGATGGGGAGATAGAAGTTTCAAGCGTGGGCTGGCTCAAGGCGGACTTTGAGGAGATCAACCGCCGGGTGGCGGAGGCGGGCAAACTGGCTCCGACGGCGATGTTCAAGGCGGGAGAAGACGTGCGTGACTTCCGCGCCGGTTGAGGGTCGAAGAACTAGCCGCCAGTCTGGCGGATAAACCAAGCCGAGCTCCGCTCGGCGGACGGGCGAGAGCGCCCGTCCCCACACAAGCCCTTCTCCGCATAGATCTGCGCAGCCGGACACGTCCGGGAGTGCCCACTGTTCCAGCGGTGGTTGCACTCTCGTGCTGCGGATTCCACACTTCTCATGGAGCCGGGTGCGGGACCTCCATTACAATCCTTGCAGACTTTCACAAAAAAGAAGCTTTCCAACCGAGCGCCCCTTGGTGGAAGAAAAAGCATATATATGCGGGGAATGCTGAAAATTGCGTCGGCGTGTCTGATCGTGTGCGCGAGCTTGCTGGTATGGGCCGAAGGCGGAGCTGTGGCCGGCGGCGCAAGTGGCGCGAAGGGTGGTAGGAGCACGCCTTCGGTGAAGCTGCCGGGAACCGCGATCGTGGCTCTGGAAACGATCACGCCGGAGCACATCCGCTGGCACGTGCGCTACCTGTCGCACGATCTGCTGGAGGGTCGCGGAACGGGGCAGCGCGGGGGCGACATCGCCGCGGAATACATCGCTACACAATTCGCCGAGTACGGACTGAAGCCCGCCGGCGACCACGGGACGTATATGCAGAAAGTGCCGCTGGTGGGGATCACGACCCTGCCAGATACGCAGTTCTCTGTCGTCCCCAAGCAGGGCGAGACCATGAATTTGAAGCCGCTCGACGAGTACGTCGCCTACGACCAGACCCAGCAGCCGCAGTCCGACGTGGATGCGGAAATCGTCTTCGTGGGATATGGGATTGAGGCGCCGGAATACGGCTGGGATGACTACAAGGGCCTCGATGTGCGTGGCAAAGTTCTACTGATGCTGGTCAATGAGCCGCCGTCGGAGGATCCGAAATTTTTCAAAGGCAAGGCGCTCACCTACTACGGCCGCTGGACCTATAAATATGAAGAGGCAGCGCGCAAGGGGGCGGTGGGAGTGATTCTGGTCCACCAGACGGACATGGCGAGTTATCCGTGGGAAGTAGTGCGGAATTCGAACTCCGGCGAGAAGTCGTTTCTGAAGCTGGAGGGTCCGGCGCTGAAAGTGGCGTCCTGGGTCCATCTCGACGTGGCGACCAGGCTGGCCACCGCCTCCGGCATGAATCTCGAGAAGATGGTCAAAGACGCGCAGACGCGCGAGTTTCATCCCGTGAGTCTGGGGGCGCGGCTCAAGGCGCACATGGTAAGCAAGGTTCGAAATTTCGAATCGAACAATGTGCTCGCAATTCTTCCGGGTTCGGACCGCAACCTGGCCGGTGAGGCCGTCATTTACACCGCGCACTACGATCATTTCGGTATTCGCCCGGATATGCCCGGCGACAACATTTTCAATGGCGCCGACGACAATGCCACCGGATGCGGCATTCTACTCGAATTGGCACGCGCCTTCGGGACTGCGGCGCAGAAGCCACGGCGGTCGATTCTGTTTGCCGCAGTCACGGCCGAGGAACAAGGGCTGCTGGGGTCAGAATATCTGGGCAAGCATCCCCCGGTTCCGGCCGGAAAGATTACGCTCGACTTGAATTATGACGATGTGAAGCCGCTGGGAGCGCCGGAGGAAGTGCAAGTCTCCGGGGCGGAGCGGACAACGTTTTATCCAGCGGTCGAAGCCACGGCGAAGGAGTTCCGGCTGGCGATCCGCGCGGACGCGCTGCCGGAGGCGGGACACTTTTACCGCTCCGATCACTTCAGCCTGGCGCGCGTTGGCGTTCCGGCCTTCTCGATCAACGAAGGGATGAAGTACAAGGGGCACACCGAAGCCTGGGGACTCGAGCAGGAACACGAGTACGTGGAAAAGCATTATCACCAGCCCAGCGATGAGTACCACCCGGAGATGGATTTCGTTGGCGACTCGGCCATGGCGCGATTCGGATTTGCCCTGGGATGGGAAGCCGCGAGCCAGCTGAAACGGATCGAATGGCAGAAGGGTGATGAGTTCGAGGCGGCGCGCGCGAAAAGCCAGTAGCTCCTGATGAGCGCTCGAGTCAGGATGTTTGCAGGCCAGTTACGGCAGCGAGCTTGGCCTGTCGCTCATCGAAGGTCCAGAAGGATTTGGCTCCTAGTTCCAGCGCGGCGGCAACGTGCAGGCTGTCTAGAGTTCGCA
>Ga0187871_10004258_pt1 | contig 10800 bp, 9 predicted proteins | sample June2016WEW_16_1_FD_132988 | JGI IMG/M metagenome (GOLD analysis project Ga0187871, IMG submission 132988) | Peatland microbial communities from SPRUCE experiment site at the Marcell Experimental Forest, Minnesota, USA - June2016WEW_16_10 | ecosystem: Environmental > Terrestrial > Soil >...
CCGCGCGTTGCGCGGGCGCCTGGCATACGCTAAGGAGGAGAAGAACTGCAACTGCGCTGTACAAACGTGGCATGGAGCTTATGATAAAGCGCCGCGATATCGGCTGTCAGCTTTGGCAGGTGGGGCGGGTCTCCCATATCGTGGCGCAGTCGAGATGAGCAGGGACCGTCCCGACCGGAAGCGTCCCTGGCGGCTTTCCGAGCCGCGCGCGTGAGCAAGCGGATTCGCTTGCAACGAAAGACGGCGAGGTTTCTGGAAAGTCTCGTCCCGACAACCCTGCCCCTTTGCGCTCTCTGCCACCTCAGCGCCCTCCGGTTTTGACTTTTGCTTTTGTTTTACTCAGCGCCTCGGCGCCTCTGCGGTGAATACCTTCTTGCCGTAAGGGCGCTGTGGTGAACTAAGAATTTTCCGCTTCCTCTTCCGTGATGGCCTGCGGATGGACCAACGGCTCGAGCAGTTCCCGCGCCGGTTCCGCGAGATGCGCCTCCACCAGAAACCGCGACGGCATGGCGCCCATGGGAGACATGCCGCTGAGCCCGCGTTCTTCCGAGTCGTCACCGCCAATTACGTACTCGATGCCGTTGTCCTCCAGCGTGCCCTTGGCCAGATTCACAGCAAAAGGATCGCTGCTTTCGAAGACAGTCACCAACTCGGCAGCAGGCTCACCTGCAGGCTCCTCCTCCGCAGGAGGCGCGCCGGGGGCCAGAGGTACACGGCAATCGGCGCATTCGGTGAAGCCATCGCGGTACTCCGTCAGGCACTGCGGGCAATGCATGGCCATGGTTGTGAACCCTCGATTAGTTCACCCACAGTATACCTCCGGCCCCTAAGTCGTCTGTACTCCTGTTAACGAACCGCTATAAGAGACGGAAGTTCACCTCCACATACGCCTCGACTGCCGCCGGCTTTCCGTTGACCCTGCCGGGCTTGAACTTCCACTTCTTCACTGCCTCGATAGCGCGGTCGTCCAGTCCCAGCCCGAGGCTGCGGCTGACCGTGATGTCCTTCGCCAGCCCCTGAGCGTCCACTACAATATGTAGCACCACCGTCCCCGTCAATCGGGCCTTTCGCGCCTCCTCGCTATACTCCGGCTCAGTCTTGGAGAGGAGCACCGGCTGCGTCGCCGCTCCGCCGCCGAGACCCAGGAAACCGACCTCTCCCCCGCCCTCGCCTCCGCCGGGACCGTGTCCCGGACCCTTCCTCGGTCCGACGCCAGTACCGTGGCCGGTGCCGATGCCGCCGTCGGTGCCCGGTCCGCCGGATGGCTTGCCCACCACACCGTTGGGATCGCCCCAGTCCTTATAGTTGAATGCCACGGGCTTGATTTCCGTATCGCCGATGAGCGCCGGTTCCACCGGCAATAGCGGAGCCGTATTGTCGATTCTCACCACGGGCGGCACTACCTGTTCGCGCGCGAATCGGGGCAGCGCGCCCCGGCTGGCCGGTGTATCGGCGTGCACGCCACCGCCTCCTCCACCGCCGCCCGGCTTCAGGGTCGTCTTGTACGCTGCGATATCCGCCGGAACCAGGAGTATGTCGTGAAGCAGCGGGATGTTTTGGGGTTTGACGCCCGTCACTGCCAGAATCAGCAGGATGGCGCCGCAATGCAACAGCCACGAAATCAGCGCAGAGCGCTTCGGGGATGCAAACATGCTAGGTTCTCCTGCCGTGGCTTGGCATGCACTTACTCCACCAATTAGAGATTTGCTTAGTTTCTCGTACTTAGCGCGTCCTTATAAGTGGAACTACGACCGACACTGTGAATTCCAGTGCACGGTTATAGAATGAGGAGCGTCAACCTCCATATGCGGCCGATTTCGCGTCCAATACGCCGCTTGATAATGGCCGCGCTGATCGGTGTAACTATCGGCTGCGTGGCGACGCCTATCTTAGTTACCTAAGGACCGTTGCACATCGTGGCGAGGCCCCGGACGGACGGGCATGAGGCCGATGCCATCGCGCGCGGATCTGCGTCGACCTGGGAGTCCGCCAGCGTCGCTGCAGCCGACGGCTCGTACTCGACGGCCGGCTCTTCACACCGCGGGAGCCGAACGGATCGGGTGTCATCCTGCTGCACGGCGTCGGCGATACGCGCATTGGCATGGCCATGCATGCCAGCTATCTGCTGCGCGCCGGTTTCACGGTTCTAATGCCGGACCTCCGCGGCCATGGATCGAGCGGCGGCTCGGTAATCAGCTACGGCATCCGCGAATCCGGCGACGTGCACGCCTGGACCGATTGGTTGATGGGAAAACGGCCCATCGCGCATCTCTACGGCCTGGGACAGTCGATGGGCGCTGCGATCCTGCTCCAATCGCTGCCGCGCGAACCGCGTTTTCGCGCCATCGTGGCGGACTGTCCTTTCGACTCCTTCGAGAATGTTGCCTACTACCGGCTGGAGCATGAGTCGCGGCTGGGCCGCTGGGCATCCTGGCCGGTGGTGCAAACGGGTGTTCTCTACGCGCGCTTGGTCTACGGTCTCGATATGCGGCAAGCGTCAGCCGCCGCCGCCATCCCCACCACCACAGTCCCGATTCTGCTGATCCATGGCACGGCGGACGTCAATATACCGCCCAGCGAGTCGGCAACTCTGCACTCCCTGAATCCGCGCTTCACGACTCTATGGCTGGTGCCCGGCGCGGAGCATGTCGCGTCGCTGAGCACCAGCCGGCAGGAGTATGTCCGCCGAGTGATCGACTTTTTTCGCTCCCACCCGTGACAGGACGGAGCGGTCTGCAACCCCAGGGGGCGCGGCCGTAGGAGAATGGGAGGGTCAATCGCCATCGTTTGAACCTCAATGGATAAAACCGAAATTCTGCGCCAGCTCGAAAGAGGAAGCGAAACCTTCCCTCGATCCGCGGTCGAAGCGGCCGTAGCACAGCGCGAAGAGATTACTCCGGACCTTCTGCGCATCCTGGAAGACGCTGTGGAACGGGCGCCGGAGCTCGACGCTGAGGGCGATTACATGGGCCATTTGTACGCCATGTTTTTGCTGGCGCAGTTTCGCGAAACACGCGCCTACCCGCTTGTCGTCCGTTTCTTGTCGCTGCCGGGCGGCCTGCTGGATTCTCTAGGCGGCGACTTCGTTACGGAATTCGCCGGACGGGTCCTGGCATCGGTTTGTGGCGGCGAATTGGCAGGCATTCGGTCCTTAATCGAGAATGAGGCTGGAGACGAATGGGTTCGCGTTGCCGCTCTGACTAGTCTCGTGACACTCGTGGCAGTCGAACAAAAGAGCCGGGAAGAGATCGTGGACTACTTCGCCGGCCTGTTTCGGGGCAAGTTCGTGCGGGAGCGGTCGCACGTCTGGGACGCGCTGGCTGGATGTGCCACCGACCTCTACCCGGCGGAACTCTTCGACGATATCAAGCGCGCCTACGAAGAGGAGTTGGTAGATCCCGGCCACACGGGTTTCGACGAGGTCGAACACGATTTGGCCGAGGGCCAAGATCGCATTCTCTCGAAGCTCGCCGACAATCCCCATCGGCGCCTGGTGGATGACACCGTGGCGGAGATGAGCTGGTGGGCATACTTTCGGGAGGATAATTCGGATTTCTTGGGACACAAAGCTATGGCAGCCGCGAATTCCATCCCTGACTCAGAGGCCAGCGCTGTCACCTTCAGAAGGGCAACCCCGAAGGTCGGTAGGAACGAGCCCTGTCCGTGTGGAAGCGGCAGGAAGTACAAGAAGTGCTGCCTGAAAGGCTGAGAGCGCGCCTCAGAAAGCGCGTAGCGAGCTCCGCTTGCTTGGACAAGCTGAAGCTTATCCCACAAAACAGCCCGGCTAGTTATTGCTTCGGCGTAGCGGGCGGCCGGCGATAGACAGTCTCGAACTTGGGCTTGTCACCCCAACTGTAGCCGGTGGTCGTGGACTGGTTGGGCTGCCCGTCGGGCCCCACGGTCTCCTTCGTGACCGTCTCCTTGGTGGGACGGTTTCCCCCGGCTGGCCGGGCATCGATGCGGTCGACCTGGTCCCTGGGAATCGCGGTCTGGCTCTTCTTGACGATCACCACCAAGTTGTCGTCGGTGAGTTCATCCATTTGCGCCACCACCGGCTGTAGCGAGCCCTTTTTGTACACGTGAAGCTCGGCGCCGGTCTTCAGGGCTTTCACTTTGGCCCATGGGTCGTCCGCGCCGAGGGCCACCAATCCCGCCATCATTAAAAGAAGAAGTCCACGCATCCAAGAAACCTCCTTTTCAGCCGTGAGTCTAGCAAATCCCGGCGTCAAAATTCTTGCTATCCAACTTCCCTACCGTTCGTCCAACCTTGGCAGATATTACGAACTTCGCTATAGTTGATTTCGTATGAGGCCGTTCACTCTGTCGCGCGACACGTTTCACATCCTGGTATCCCTGGCCGGGTGCGACCGCCACGGATATTCCATTCTGCAGGAGATTGCCGAAAGCACGGATGGCGCGGTCCGCCTGAGCCCCAGCACTCTCTACAGTGCCATCAAGCGGCTGCTCGAAGAGGGCTTGATTGAAGAACTCGAAGAGCGGCCCGATCCGCAACACGACGATGAGCGCCGGCGTTACTACCGGCTAACCCCGACCGGCAAAAGAGCGGCGCTTGATGAGGCGCGTCAGCTCGAGAAGCTTTTGGCGGACGCCCGGGCCACTGGCCTGGCGCCAAAACGAATCTGATCGATATGGCCTTGGCACGACATCGCGAGACCGGTGTTTTACGGCTTTACCGCCATTGCCTGGCGCTTTACCCGTCTGAATTCCGCGATGAGTACGCGCACGAGCTATGCCTGACCTTCGCCGACCGCTGGCGAGAGGAGCGATCCCCCAGAGTCTGCCTCGAAGGCCTCTCCGGCATTCTGCAGGAAGCACCCAAGGAGCATTTCCACGTGATATTGAAAGATCTGCGATACGCCCTGCGCATTCTGCGCAAAGACACCACCGTGACGCTGGCGGCATTGGCCATCCTGGCCCTCGGAATCGGCGCCACCACACTGGTTTTCTCGCTCGCCAATGGATTGCTGCTGCGTCCGCTGCCCTATGCCGATCCCGGCCGCATCGTGGCGATCGGCGAGTATAGCCCGAAGGATCCCAACGAGTACGGGCAGATCTCGTTCCTGAATTTTCGGGACTACGCGGCGCGCGAGCGCCTGGTGGAAAACGTGGGTGTATATAACGGATACTCCGTCATCTTACGTGGCGATGGCGAAGCGGAAAACGTGCCCGCGGAAGCCGTCTCGGACGGCGTGCTTCGCTCCCTCGGCGTGGCGCCGATTCTCGGCCGGATCTTCACTCGCGAAGATACCGCGCCAAACGCACCGAAGGTTGTCATCCTGAGCGAGGAATTATGGACGCGGCGCTACTCGCGCGACCCGCAGATTGTCGGACGCAGCATTGAAGTCGATTCCGGCAAGCCAACGGTGATCGGCGTGATGCCCGCCGATCTGCGGTTTCCCAGCAACACCCAGCTTTGGCTGGCGGACCGCAGCGATCCTGCCAAAGCGGCGCGCACGGACTACTATATGAGAGCCATCGCGCGGCTCAAACCGGGCGTCACCGTCGAGCAAGCGGCTTCCGAATGGGAGTCCATCCTGCAACAGATCCACCGCGAAAACCAGGCGGCCAACAATAATTGGAAGGCGCTGGTGACGCCGTTGCGAACCTTCGCCGCGGCGGCCTTTCGCAAGCAGGTGATCGCACTCCTGGTAGCGGTGGCGCTGCTGCTCGCCATCGCCTGCGCCAATGTCAGCAATCTGCTCCTGGTGAAGGCCTCGGCGCGCGGCCGCGAGATGGCCGTACGGATGGCCATGGGGGCGTCGCGCACGCGGCTGGTGCGGCAATTGGCGTCGGAGAGTGTGCTGCTCGGGCTGGCCGGAGGCGCGCTGGGCACGGGGCTGGCTTACGTCGGGCTCCCGGCGCTGCTTTCACTCATACCGGTGGATCTGCCGCGCTGGATGAAGTTCTCGCTGGATGGCCGAGTGTTGTTATTCTCTCTGGCGCTTTCGCTGGCCACCAGCCTGGCGTTCGGACTGGCTCCGGCCTTCGGCTCCTCGGTTGTCGATTTGAGCAGCTCGCTCAAAGAGGGCGGACGCGCCGGGAGCGGCGGGGTTCGTCACAAACTCCTGCGCGGCGGGCTGGTAGTCGGCGAGGTCGCGCTGTCGGTGATCTTGCTGGCCGGGGCCGGCCTCACGGTGCGCAGTTTCCTGGCCCTGCGCGCGCAGAATCTGGGCTACAACCCGGAGCATGTGCTCTCGATGGACGTGGACTATCCCGACCAGCGCTACCCCGATGGACCTAAGGCTCACGAGATGATCCGCCGCCTGACCGCCGACATCTCCTCGCTCCCAGGTGTCACTTCGGCAGCGTTCACGTCGGGTGTTCCGTTGGGGCAGGATCAATGGTCACGCATCTATACCATTGAAGGCCGCCCGCGCGCGCTCAAGGACATGCCGTTTGTGAATCACGTGGTGACAGTGCCGGGGTACTTTGCCACACTGGGAATCCCGTTGCTCGAAGGCCGCGACTTTACCGAGGCCGACTACGACAACCAGCATGTTCTCGTCGTTACCCGGGCGTTCACCCGCATGAACTGGCCCGGCGAAAGCGCCATCGGCAAGCACGTGCGCTTCGGGCCGCCGGTCAACAACGAACCTTGGTTCACCATTGTGGGGGTGGCGGCGGACAATCGCCACGATCTGCTCAAGGGGCGCGGGCGGCCGGTCGTCTATCTGCCGTATAGCGCGAACGTCACGCCATCGTCGCTGCTGGTGCGCGCGTCGGGCGATCCGGCGAAAATGGTTTCCGCGATACGGGCGCGTATGCGGGCCTTCGACCCCGACATCGCCCTCGACCATATCGTCACGCTGCCGCAACTGATCGAGCGGGCTTCGTGGCAGGATCGCTTCCTGGCGATCCTGTTTCTGGCATTCGCCGTCATGGCACTGACCCTCGCTGCGGTCGGATTATACGCGGCCCTCTCGTACACCGTGTCGCTGCATTCGCGCGAGATCGGCATTCGCATGGCGCTGGGCGCTTCGACGGCCAGCGTGCAGGGGATGCTGCTGCGCCAGGGGATGGCGCTGGCTGTCGCCGGCCTCGCCATCGGACTAGCAGGCGCGCTCGCGATGACGCGTCTCCTCGAGTCGCAATTGTATGCGATTTCGACGAGCGATCCGATTACCTACGCCGTTACCCCGCTGGTATTGTTGGCCGTGGCAACGCTCGCTGTGCTGGTGCCGGCGCGCCGCGCCACGCGCGTCGACCCCGCCATTGTCCTGCGCAGTGAATAGCGCGGCGCGATAATGGATATCGATTAATCGATCCGACCCAGAACCACAGTTCCCCGATGGGCTTCGCCGAGGTGAATTACCCGCTTCTAAAGATACTTACCGAGCCGCGCGCGTCAGCAAGCGGTTTCGCCCAGTTGACTTCCCTTACCACACCTGCTTAACTATAGTTAAGTTCGATGGCAGGCCCGACCGAATCGACGCACGATACGCGTTCCCTGGCGAACGTGCATTCCAGCGTCGGTACCTCGCAACTTTCCTTCTGGAAGCGCCTGTTTGCCTTCGCCGGACCGGCCTATCTGGTCAGCGTGGGCTACATGGACCCCGGCAACTGGGCCACCGACCTGGAAGGCGGCGCCCGCTTCGGTTACCGCCTGCTCTGGGTGCTGGTCATGTCGAACGGCATGGCGATTCTGCTGCAAACTCTGGCCGCGCGGCTGGGAATCGTCTCCGGACGCGATCTGGCCCAAGCCTGCCGGGAAACCTATCCGCGGCCGGTCACGCTCGCAATGTGGGCGCTCTGCGAAATTGCCATTGCAGCCTGCGACTTGGCCGAAGTGCTGGGCGCGGCCATCGCGCTCAACATGCTGTTCCACATTCCTCTGCTCCTGGGAGTCATACTCACCGGCGCCGACACGCTTCTATTGCTAGCCTTCCAAAGCTTCGGAATCCGCACCATCGAGGCGTTCATCCTGGCGCTGATATCGGTGATCGCCGCCTGTTTCTGCATCGAAGTCTTCTGGGCGAAGCCGGTCTGGACCGATGTTTTCGTGGGTCTCGCGCCACGGCTCAACAGCAACACCCTGTACCTCGCCATCGGCATCTTGGGCGCCACCGTGATGCCGCACAACCTGTACCTGCATTCCGCACTGGTGCAGACCCGCACTATCGGCCACGACGAGAAATCGAAGCGCGTGGCCTGCAAGTTCAACTTCATCGATTCCATCGTGGCTCTAAACGGAGCCATGTTCGTCAATTGCGCCATCCTGGTGCTGGCCGCCGCGGTGTTCTTCAAGCACGGCATCGTCGTAACCGAAATTCAACAGGCGCAGCAACTCCTGGTACCGCTGCTTTCCACTAGCCTCGCGGGCGTGATTTTCGCCGTCGCGCTGCTCTGTTCCGGGCAGTCCTCTACTCTCACGGGAACCCTTGCAGGTCAGATCACTATGGAGGGTTTCCTCAACCTTCGCATGAGGCCGTGGATGCGCCGGTTGATTACTCGTTCCCTCGCCATTATTCCGGCAGCCCTGACCATCCGCTTCATGGGAGATAGTTCCACGCTCGATCTGCTGCTGCTGAGCCAGGTGATCATCAGCATGCAGTTGCCATTTGCTGTGATCCCGCTGATCCATTTCACCAACGACCCGCGCCGAATGGGTTCGTTCGCTAATCGCGCCTGGGTGAAGGTGCTTTCGTGGACCTGCGCCGCAGTCATTCTCGGACTCAACTTCTGGCTGGTGGGACAGGCCCTGGTCGCATGGATGGGCAATTCGGGGCCGTGGGCAACGGCTATCCGGCTGGTAACGATTCCCACCCTCGCGGCCGTGACGCTCCTGCTGTTCTGGATTCTGCTCCAGCCCATCACCAGCCGCTGGCGATACGGCCGCGCTCCGGTGGTCTTACCGGAAACCCTGGCGGAAGCGGCGCCGCTGGTCTATCGCCGCATCCTGGTGACCATCGACCATACCGATCTCGATCGCATGGCGGTGAGCCACGCGGCGGCCATGGGCCGAATGCACGACGCCAAGATCTACGTGCTGCACGTGGAGGAGGGCGTCACCAGCCAGGTGTACGGGCAAGCGGCCTCCACGGCGGAAACCGAAGCGGGCGAACAGTACCTGGAAACTATCGCACAACATCTGCGTGAACAGGGACTTACAGTTGAAACTTCAATTACCCATTCAACTCGCCCCGATCGCGAAATCGTGCGCTACGCCCGCGAAGTGAATGCCGATCTGGTGATCATGGGGGCGCATGGCCACGGCGGTTTGAAAGACCTGATCCTCGGCAATACCATCAATCCCGTGCGCCACCATCTGTCGGTGCCGATGTTGATCGTGCGGCCTGGAAAAGCGTAGGCGTCACGGCAATCCGCTCCACGATATCGTCGCCGAAGGTGCCCTTCAGCCGCTCCAAAGTGAGCGCAATCGCTTCGGGCGCCAGGTCGATTCCTACCCAGTGCCGCCCCACCCGTTCGGCCGCCACCAGCGACGTACCCGACCCGCAATAGGCATCGAGCACCAGATCGCCGGGCCGGGAACACGCAGCCACGATGCGGTCGAGCAACGCCTCCGGCTTCTGCGTGGGGTACCCGGTGCGTTCCGCGGCGGAAGCCTGCAGCGAATTGATGTCGGCCCACCAGTCTTCCGGCAACTTGCCTTCGTCCAGGTAGTATTTGTAATAGCGAGCCACACCGTGAGAGTTTCGAGTGCCGTATACCAGCCGGTACTTGCGCCCATCCTCGCCGGTGAGCAGCCGGCCGCCGAAGCTGTGCGTGCCGCTGCGCATCTCGGCGCGGACAGCGCGCGGATCGAAATAACAGCGGCCGGACTTGGCATAGAAGAAGATGATGTCGTGCTTGCGGCCGAACCATTTCCGGCTGCGGCCGCCGTGGCTGTAGCACCATACAATCTCGTTGCGAAAGCCGCCGCCCGGCTGGAATACGGCGTCGAGAAGCAGTTTCAAATAATGGCTGGCGGTGGGATCGCAATGCAGAAACAGGCTGCCGGTGGGACGCAGCGCGCGGTCGATCTCGATGAGTCGCTGTGCCACGCTCACCAGATACGCCAGCAGGCTGCCCTGCCCGATCACGGGCTCCAGCCCGGCAAGCAAACGCGCCAGTTTGGAAGGATGGCGAAGGAGCGAATCGTAACCGGATTGCGCCGTATCGTCCCAGGTCCAGGTATCGATGAAGCCATGCGCCTGCGCGCGCGACTTATAGTTGCGGCTCGAGTGGAACGGAGGGTCGATGTAGCAAAGATCGACGGATTCGTCGGCAATCTCGGCTTGCAGCACCTGCAAATTGTCACCGCAAAATAGCCTATTGGTTTCCACCATGGTCTTACAGCGTAACAGCCCTCCGGTTGGGTTGGAATCGTGATTAAATAGTCCCAAACGTAGAGGAGACTCGATGTTCGCAAAAGTGGTTCTTACAGGTATAGCGGTGGCGGCGCTGGCCCTGGCGCAAGGCCCGGGCGGCGGCGGCGGTGGTGGTGGTGGCGGCAGAGGCGGCGGTGGGAGTGATCCCAATATGGGCATCGGAGGTTTCGGCCGTGCGTCCTACCATAAGGAAACCCAGGCCGACCAGATCGCTAATCGCCTAAAGCTGGACAGCGACCAGAAGACGGAGGTCAACTCCATCTTCGAAGCGACGACGAAAGATGCCGCGCCCATCATTCAGCAGGTTCTGAAGTCCCGTCAGGATCTGGCCAACGCGCTGCTCGGCGGCAAGAGCGGAGCCGATATCGCTCCTTTGAATGAGGCGCTCCGCGATGCGGAGTTCCAGATGACCGGCGGAGAAGTGAAGGCGTTTCAGAGAGTTGTGGCACTC
>Ga0187871_10004259_pt1 | contig 10800 bp, 13 predicted proteins | sample June2016WEW_16_1_FD_132988 | JGI IMG/M metagenome (GOLD analysis project Ga0187871, IMG submission 132988) | Peatland microbial communities from SPRUCE experiment site at the Marcell Experimental Forest, Minnesota, USA - June2016WEW_16_10 | ecosystem: Environmental > Terrestrial > Soil >...
TGCCGCGCAGTTTGGCGGTAAACATCGGGTAAAACGTCACCACTTCCCACACGCTGATTACCGGCACACCAAGTTTGGCCGCCGTCCACTCGACCTGTTCCTTGCCGAGTTGGCCGAAATGGGCCTGCAACAGATGCAGCAGCCACAGCACGGCTGCCCGCTTGTGCTCCGGCGGGTAGTGCGTGACGATCCCGTCGATCTGCTGCTCCAATTCTGCAGGTACGGTCAAATTAGCCACAGATTCACACTGATGAACACGGATTGGGTCGCCTGGTCACATGACCAGGCGACGGAATTCGCATTTCTTTTTGCCGAAGTTGACCAACAAGCCGACCTTCATGCCCGTGGCTTTCAGATAATTCAACAACTGAGCCTCGTGCATCTTGTTGTACAGCTCTTCGGTCTTTAGCTCCACCAACACTTTGTCCTCAACGGTCAAGTCCGTAACGTAATCGCCAACAACTACATCCTTGTACTTCACCTTGATGCCACGCTGTGTTTCGGCTTTCAGTCCGCGCTTACACAACTCTGCAAAAAGAGAGTTTTCGTATACCTTCTCCAGAAAGCCATGCCCCAGCACCCGATGCACTTCAAATGCCGCACCGATAATCTGTTCTGTGATCTCACCGTGTTGAAAGTCATTCATCCGTGAAAACCTGTGTGTATCTGTGGCTACCGGTCGCATTCTCCCATTACAAAATCTATGCTGGCGAGGATCGTCACCATGTCGCTCATCATATGGCCCCTGGCCAGAATGGGCAGCGCTTGCAGGTTCACGAACGACGGCGCGCGAATCTTCAGACGGTGCGGCGTGCCGCCGCCTTTGCTGATGATGTAAAAGCCGAGTTCGCCCTTGGGGTTTTCCGCCGAAAAATAGACCTCGCCCGGCGGCGCATTGATGCCTTCCGTCACATTGATGAAATGATGGATTAATTCCTCCATCTTCGTCAGCACCGCATCTTTGCGGGGTAGCAAAACCTTCGCATCCGGCGAATCCACCGGGCCGTCGGGCAGATGGTCGATGGCCTGCTGGAGAATGCGCACGCTCTGGCGCATCTCTTCCATCCGCACCAGATAGCGGTCGTAACTGTCTCCCGCTGATCCCGTGGGCACTTCGAAGGCGAAATCTTCGTAGCGGCTGTACGGATGCGATTTGCGGATGTCCCATTCCACGCCCGATCCGCGAAGGAACGGACCCGTGACGCCCAGATCGATCGCATCTTCCTTTGTAAGTACGCCGATCCCGCGCGTCCGCTCGCAGAAAATGCGGTTGCGGGTCAGCAGTTTGTCGACCTCATCAATGGTCGCGGGGAATTCCGCCAGGAACTTGCGCAGCATCGGCACAAATTCCGGCGGCATGTCGTGCGCCAGCCCGCCGATCCGCGTGTAGCTGGTGGTAAACCGCGCGCCGCTGATGCACTCGGCCATGTCATAGATTTTCTCGCGCTCGCGAAACGTGTACAGAAATACGGTCATCGCTCCGACGTCCATGGCGAAGGTGCCCAGGCTGATCAGGTGCGAGCTGATCCGCGCCAGCTCGGCGCAAATCACGCGGATGTATTGGCAGCGCGGCGGCACGTCCATGCCCAGAAGTTTCTCCACCGCGTAAGCGTACGTCACGTTGTTGGCCAGCGGCGCCAGGTAATCCAGGCGGTCGGTGTACGGGATGAACTGCGTGTAGGTCATGTTCTCGGCGATTTTCTCGTCCCCGCGATGCAGGTAACCTATGTCCGGCCAGGCGTTGATGATCTCTTCGCCATCGAGCTCCAGCACCACGCGCAGCACTCCGTGGGTGCTGGGATGTTGCGGCCCCATGTTGATGATCATCTTCTCGCCGTTCAGCTCGTCGTCCATCGCCTGCTGGGCCCGAGCGGCGGAATCGATCAACTCCATCTCTGGCTGCATCGCCATGGCCTAGACGGGTTCCTTCCTGGTTGGATGGGCCAGTTTTTCCTCTTGCTCCGCCATGGTGTCGTATTGGCGTGGTTCACGTCGGATGGAGTTGCGTGCACCGCTGGTGGCGACGAATGGCCCGCCCAACATCGGCGCCGCCCGGACGGTGTCCGCGTTCACGGCCGTTTCGGGAAGTTCGGCGGGCAGCCCGGCCACGGGGAAATCCTTGCGTAGCGGGTGGTACGGATAACCTTCCCACATCAGAATGCGCTTCAGATTCGGGTGCCCGGTAAACCGGATGCCGAACATGTCGAATGCTTCGCGCTCATGCCAATCCGCTCCGCGCCAGACACCGGTGACGCTGTCGACGACCATGTCGTCTTCCGACACGCGCACCTTCAACCGTAAATGGCACCGTTCCGCCAGCGAGTACAACAGGTAGTCGACCTCGTACCTCGGATCCTCGCCATAATTGTCCACTCCCGAAAGGTCGGTCAGCATATCGAACCCGCACTCCGTTTTGAGGAATGCGCAGATGGCGGCAATTCTCTCCCGCGGCACCGCCAGGGTGGTCTCGCCGCGAAATTCCACCGGATCGGAAACCTCGCCGCTGAATTGCACCTTCAATCTGTCGATGGCCGCTTGCAGGTTCATCGTCGTCACGCCTTCAACTTCGGCGCCGGTTCGCCGCGGACGATGATCGGGCCGTGGATCGGAGCAAACAGGCCGGGACCATCCCCCTTTTTCATGTTCACCAGCGCCTTCTCGTGGGCGATCTTGCGCTGGATCGCCATCAGACCTTCCAACAACGCCTCCGGCCGCGGCGGGCAGCCGGAGATGTATACGTCCACAGGCAGAAAATGGTCCACGCCCTGCACGACCGCGTAGCTGCGATACATGCCGCCGCTGCTGGCACAGGCGCCCATGGCAATGCACCATTTCGGGTTGGGCATCTGGTCCCACACGCGTTTAACCACCCCGGCCATCTTGTACACGCAGGTGCCGGCCACGATCATCAGGTCGGATTGCCGCGGGGAGAACCGCATCACCTCCGAGCCGAACCGCGCGATGTCGAATCGGCTGGCGCCCACCGCCATCAATTCGATCGCGCAACACGCCAGCCCCATCGGCATCGGCCAACAGGAATTCTTGCGGACCCAGTCGATGGCGGCATCCACCCTCGTGACAATCACGTCGCGTCCTTCGACCTTCGGGTCAACCGCTGTGTCCAACTTCTGTATCATCGCGCCACCAACTCCGGTTTCTTCCCGGCCTCCGCCGCCGTGAGTTCAGACTCGGACCGGTTTTCCTTGCGCGGGGCCCAGTCCAATGCTCCCTTTTTCCAGGCGTAAACATGGCCTACTTCGAGAAGGCCCAGGAACAGCAGGGCGCCCAACAGCATTTTGATTCCAACGCCGCCTTCGGCAACGGGCCGAATCATGTCACGGAACACCGCGGCCCACCCCAACATGAAAACGACTTCGATATCGAACACAATGAACAACATCGCGATCACGTAGAATTTGATGCTGAACCGCGCGTGCGCCTCGGTCATCGGCGGCAAACCGCATTCGTATGGGCTGTCCTTGACCGGGTTGTGGACGCGCGGTTTGCCGATGATCAAGGGCGCCAGCATGGTGGCCGTGGCAAACCCAATTGCGACTAGCAGCAACAGCCCGACCGGCACGTATTGTTGTAGTTGCTCCGCCATGAAATTCACTCCTCGGTCCGCCCGTCACGCCTGCGGGCAGAGTTTGTGACACATTTCACAAGGAACCTAGCAGAACCCAAGCGCCTTTCAAGTGTGTTTTCGCCAGTGTTCTTTCGCCTTTATTCTTTCGACTTCATCAACGCGCGCCGCTCGGTTATCGTTGGCGCGTGGACGGCAATCCGGAGCTGCACCGCGATATCCGCCGCGAACTCGACGCGGCCGGCGGCCGGATCACGTTCGACCGGTTCATGGAATTGGCCCTCTATCATCCGCAACACGGCTATTACACCGCCGGGCGGGAACGGATCGGCAGACGAGGCGATTATTTTACCAGCGTCAGCGTCGGCTCGCTGTTCGGTAAACTCCTGTCGAAGCAGTTTCTGAGCTTTCGCAAAGAATTGGGTGATCCGCCGGAGTTCGCAGTCGTCGAATTCGGCGGCCACCGCGGTCAGTTGCGCTCCGACGTTCTCGCGGCGGCACCGGATTTGTCCTATCGCATCATTGAAACCGGTGATCCCCTGCCTGACTCGATGATTGGCTGCGTGTTCTCGAACGAGTTTCTCGATGCGTTGCCGGTTCATGTCGTACAGGTCAAGGACGGAGCCTGGCAGGAAATCTATGTGCGGTCGGCGCCCCCTGTTGGTGGCACAGGCGTCCCTGCCTGTGATCGACGCCCGCCCGAAATTGTCGGGCAAGCCTGCCCCGATTCCAACATCGGGGCGCCCCGCTTGCCGTCAGTGCGCCCGCCCTGCAACGACTTCGTCGAGGTTCTCGGTCCGCTGTCAACGCCCCGACTCGCCGAGTATCTGCAGGACCTGCCCGTCAGCCACATGGAAGGCTACCGCACCGAGGTAAACTTGCGCGCGCTGGATTGGCTTGCGGACGTGGCGCAACGACTGAAACGCGGCTGGATTATCACCATCGATTACGGCTACGAGCGGCACGAGTATTTCGCGCCACACCGTCGCGATGGCACGTTGCTCTGCTACCACCAGCACGCCAGGAGCGCCAATCCTTATGCCCACATCGGCGAGCAGGACATCACCGCTCACGTCGAGTTCACGTCTTTGATCGAGCACGGAAAGAAGCTCGGGCTGGAAACCGTGCTCTTCACCACCCAGTCGCACTACCTGCTGAAAATCGGCGAATCCGAAATCACCGGGATCGTGGAACGCTCTGCCGGTCAACCCAGCCAGGAACGCGCCGCAATCCAGCAACTCATTCACCCGGAAATGATGGGAACCACGTTCAAGGTGCTGGTGCAGAGGAAGGGAAGCTTATAAGTCGGCTTTCGCCTTCCCGCTGTCCGCTTTTGCGGTTATCCTTCCCTTAATGTTCGTCGACCAGGTCAAAATCCACGTGAGGGCGGGCAACGGGGGAAACGGCTGTGTGTCCTTTCGACGCGAGAAGTATGTCGATCACGGCGGTCCGGACGGCGGCAACGGCGGCAAGGGCGGCGATATCGTGCTCGTCGCCGACAAGAACGTCACCGACCTCTCGGATTTGTATTACCAGCCCCGGCTCCTGGCCAAACACGGCGGCCACGGACGCGGCAAGAATTGTTATGGCCGCAGCGCGAAAAATGTCGTGGTGAAAGTGCCCATCGGCACCCAGGTGTTTCGCCTGACCGCGACAGTAAAGCCGCACACGCCTTCGCGGTATCATCCGGCCGCCGCCACGGAAGAATTTGATCCCCGGACAAGCGTCGGGATGCCGTTCACGCCGGGGCGGGCGAAACAGATTGCGCGGGAGATGGAAGAATCGCGCGCCAAATCGGCCAAACCCATTGCCCCCAGCGGCCACGCCGAAGTCCAAGAAGTCCGAGAAGGACTCGCGACCCCGACATCATTCGGGGCGTCGCCCTCCGACACGGAATCGGCACGCGAGGTGATCGCCGATCTCGTCGAGGATGCCCAGCCATTCGTGCTGGCCAAAGGCGGACGCGGCGGACGCGGCAACGCGGTGTTCAAAAGTTCGACGCACCAGGCCCCCCGCGAATTCGAGTACGGCGAGCCGGGCGAACAATTCGATGTCGAATTGGAACTGAAAACACTGGCCGACGTGGGCCTTGTCGGGTTTCCGAACGCGGGTAAGTCGACGCTGATCTCGAAAGTCACCAACGCCCATCCAAAAGTCGCGCCGTATCCGTTCACGACGCTGACGCCGAATGTGGGCATACTGAACTACGGTGATTTCGCCCGCATCCGCATCGCCGACATCCCCGGGCTGATCGAGGGCGCCCACAGGGGCAAAGGTCTGGGACACGATTTCCTGCGCCACATCGAGCGCTGCCAACTGCTCGTGGTTTTGCTGGACATGGCGGGCGTCGATGGCCGCAAACCACAGGATGATTACCAGCAGTTGCTCGATGAACTGAGGCTGTACAATCCCGAAATACTGCGGAAGAAACAGCTGCTCGTCGCCAACAAGATGGATCTGGCCGAGGCGAAGAAGAACCTCACGGCATTCAAGCGGAAGTTGGCGGGAGGAACCGGTACCCGAAGGGCGAAACGGCCGCGGCCGGGCCGGATGCCCACCCCACTTGTAGCCGCGAATCTCATTCGCGGAATGGCGGGCGGGACGCCGGCCCCACTGAAGATCATTCAAATCTCGGCACTGGAGGGCCAGGGCCTCGAGAACTTTAAGCTGGAGTTGCGCAAGGCGCTGGCGTAGCGTTACCACCGTTCCCAAAATCCAGCAGCCTTGAGCCAGGGGAGCCAGGAGACCAATGTTCAAGATCATCGGCGGAGACGGCCGTCAGTACGGCCCGGTCAGCGCGGACCAGATCCGGCAATGGATCGCCGAGGGGCGCGCCAACTCCCAGACAATGGCCCAGGCCGAAGGCACCGTGGAGTGGAAGCCGCTCGGCCAATTCCCGGAATTCGCTTCGCCGCCGGTTCCCGCCGCAGTGGTGTCAACTCCGCCACCGCCACCGGCGGCCCCCGCGACTCGGCCGGTGACGAATGGCCTGGCTGTTACCGGGCTGGTATTCGGGCTGCTCTCGCTGCTCGGCGGCTGGCTGTGCTGCGGTCCGGTCTTAAGCGTGCTGGGGATTGTGTTTTCCAGCACCGGACTGTCGCAAATCAATCGCGATCCGACCCGGCAAACTGGCAAAGGCATCGCCGTGGCTGGGTTGATCCTGTCGATTGCCGCGCTGATTGCGTTTCTCATACTCGGCGTGCGGCTGGGCATGTGGAGACCGTGGAGACGGCATTACATGTATTGGCGTCAATGGCCGACATAAATATCCGGTGGCACAGGCGTCCCTGCCTGTGTCCATTCATTTCGTATGAGACTGGTTTTGAACATTCAACCGCCAACCATCAGTAGATGGCGCACGGGCGTCGCTGTTCTCGCGGCAACCTTGGCCGCCGGGTGCGTGTTGTTCCTTTTCGATCCCTCGACCACCGCGTTTTATCCGCGATGTATGTTCCACCAGATGACCGGGCTATACTGTCCGGGTTGTGGGACGACACGCGCGCTCCATCAGCTTTTGCACGGAAATGTCCTGGCGGCCTTTCGAGCCAATGCGCTATCCATGGCCATGCTTCCGCTGGCGGGCTACCTGATCGTGCGCGGCGACGCCGGCACGTTGAAGCCGACCTGGGTTTGGGCGCTGCTGGCGGTGATCGTCGCGTTCGGCGTGCTGCGGAACATTCCTTTTTATCCGTTCACAATATTGGTGCCCTGATTCCCCATCAACGATTCGACGGAGGCTGATATGTACAAAATCATCGGAGCCGACGGAAAAGAGTACGTCCCCGCGAGTACGGACCAGTTGCGGCAATGGATTTGGGAGGGGCGGGTCAACGCCCAGACCAGGGCGCAAGCTTCGGGCAACGCCGAGTGGAAACCGCTCGCCGATTTTCCTGAATTTCATGAGGTGCTGGGCATATCGGCCTCGGTGCCTCCGCCCATCTCGCCCCCGGTCCAGGCGCATGTGACGAAGCCGCCGGGAGCGGAAAAGAAGATCGTGGCCGGCATAGTGGCTCTGATTCCCCACACGGGATGCCTGGGCATCCACAAATTCATCCTCGGCTATACCGGTGCCGGCATCACGATGTTGCTGGTTACCTTGCTGACATGCGGGATTGGTGGTGTAGTCATGTGGGTGATCAGTCTGATCGAGGGCATTACTTATCTGACGAAATCCGACGACGATTTCGTTCGCACCTACGTTCTCAGCAGAAAGGAATGGTTCTGACATGTATAAAATCATCGGAGCCGACGGCCGCGAATACGGTCCGGTTAGTGCCGAGCAACTCCGACAATGGATTCGTGAGGGGCGCACCAACGCCCAGACCAAAGCTCAGGCTGAAGGCAGCGCTGAATGGAAACCAATTTCCGCGTTTCCCGAATTCGCTGATTTGATGACGGCGCCCCCGGTCCCGGAACCGGTTCCGGCTGGTGGCTTTACTCCTCCCGGTACGGCCGTTCCGGTGGACTTTGGCGGTTGCTTTAGCCGCGCCTGGAAGCTGTTGTGCAGCAACTTCTGGCGGCTGGTCGGCACCACGCTGCTGATCCTGCTGCTTGTGGGCGGCGTGGGCGTCATGCTTCGCTTCGCGGTCAACTTCGCTATTGGCATCCCCCTGCGCGCTCATCGTGGCAACCCTTGGGAAACACTATTCGCTCAGTGGCCGGGCCTCCTGGTCAACATGCTGTGGGGTCTGTTCGTCGGTGGACCTCTTATCGGCGGGCTTTACAATTACTACCTGAAACTCATGCGCGGCCAGCCAGCCGATCTTGCTGACGCGTTTGCCGGGTTTGGCAGCGCCTTTCTGCCGCTGGTACTGGCCCATGTTGTGAGCGCCGTGTTAATCGCCCTTGGATTTGTTTGCTGTATTCTGCCCGGGATTTATCTCGGCGTGGCCTGGAAGTTTACGCTGCCATTGATCATCGACAAGCGAATGGGCTTCTGGGACGCAATGGAACTGAGCCGAAAAGTTGTGACCCGCCAATGGTGGATCCTGTTCGCGCTTTTTATCGTGTCCGGTGTGATCAAGGCCGCCGGCGTGATTGCCTGCTGTGTCGGTGTGCTGGCCACGGTTCCGATCGGGATCGCGGCCATTTTGTACGCCTACGAGGACCTCCTTGGATCCCCAACCACCACCCAGGCTGGCTGAGACACGGCGCCAGCGCTCCGACCCATCCAACGGCCATGGTTGACCAACCGCCAGTCATTTCCCCGCCGCCGAAGCCGGTCAAACCGCTGGCGGCCTGGGTGTGTCTGTTGCTCAACCTGTTCGTGTTGCCGGGGTTGGGTTCGTTGATTGTTCGCCAACCACTCAAAGCCGCCATCCAGATCATCCTCGCCCTCGGTGGCTTCGCATTGACCATCGCTGGCGGAGGCCCGATGCTCGAGACGATCGTCCGAACGAATGAACTCCCGGATCAACTCGGCAGTTCCTTCTGGATGGCGTTGGCCGGAGTGGTCCTCTTTCTCATCGCCTGGATTTGGGCGCTCTCCGGCAGTGTTTCCACCCTGACAAAGTCAGGCGACAAGCGTCCATGACCACCGAGGGCGTGCAGGTCGGTCAACGGCTCGAACTCGATATCACCACCGTCGCATTCGGCGGCGATGGCATCGGGCGCGTGGACAACTTCGTGGTGTTCGTTCCATTCGTCGTCGAAGGGGAACGCGTCGAGGTTGAGATCGTGGAAGTCAAACGCCGCTACGCCACGGCTGACCTCGTGCGGGTGATCACACCCTCGCCGCTCCGCATCGAGCCGCGCTGTCCGTATTATATGAAGTGCGCGGGTTGCCAGTACCAGCACGTCGCCTATGAGCACCAACTGGAACTGAAGCGGCGCCAGATCCGCGATGTGTTCGAGCGCATCGGTAAAATGGCCAATCCGCCCGTTGAACCCGTGGTTGGGTCGCCACGGCAATACCATTACCGCAACAAGATCGTGGTCCATGGACCCGGCAAACCCGGGTTTTGGACCATGCGCGGCCGGTCGATCATCGCCATCGACCAATGCCCCATTGCCCGCGAGGAACTGAATCAAACGCTCTCAGCGCTCAGCTCCCAGCCAGCGGCTGTGGACAAACATCTGACGATTCGCTCCAACACGGAAGGCAAGGTGTGGACGTTCGCTGAGAGCGAGACCGCCCAGGCGGAATTGGACGCGAACATCACCGAGACAATCCTCGGAAAAGAACTGCGCGTGCCGCTCGGCTCGTTTTTTCAAGTCAACCGCGAGGTGATCGAGCTGGCCCTCGAACACGCCCGCAGATCTTTCGCTGACAGTGGCTGCAGGATTCTGGTGGACGCGTATTGCGGTATCGGATTGTTCGCCTTGATGCTGGGCGATCTCGCCGGGCACGTGTATGGAATCGAAGCGGACGCCAAAGCAATTCAGGCCGCCAACGATAACGCCCAGCGACTCGGCCTCGCCCATTATGATTTTTACCCGGGCAAAACCGAACGGCTGCTATTCTATACATTGCGCCAATGCAATCTGGATGAGACCTGCCTGATTTTGGACCCGCCCCGGTCCGGTTGCGCGCCGGTGGTGCTCAAGACATTGCGCGACCAAAAACCGCGCAAAATACTTTATGTGTCCTGCGCCCCGCCGATGCTCGCCCGCGACATCAAGAAGTTGGTCGCCCACGGCTATCAATTGGAACGGGTCACCCCGTTCGACATGTTTCCCCAGACCGCCCATTGCGAAGCCGTGGCCGAACTCACCCGCCGCTGAACGGTAGTTGTCTCCCCGCCCCGCCTGTGTGTAGCCGCGCCTCTGCGAGGCGCGCTCCCCTCCGCGCCGTTGGTACGGATGAGGCGCTGCCTCGTCCGCTCCGCGGCCTTTTCTTGTCGCCTCTTTGTCGTTGGTAGGGACGGCTCGCCGAGCCGTCCGCTCGCTCCGCGCCGTTTGGTAGGGCCGCGCTGCGCCGCGGCCACACCGTATCCTTGGCCGCAAATCTCTGTCGTTTTTATCGCCCCATCCATCCGTGTTCATCTGTGTGAATCTGTGGCTTCCCCCTCCGATTCTCACGCTCCCACCCTGCCCCGCTCTACGCTTCACGCTCCTCGCTCTTGGCTCTGTGAACTCTGTGTTCTCTGTGGTGAATCCGTCTTTCGTGTTCATTCGCGCCCATTCGCGGTTCTTCCCGTCCTTCGTGGCCGGAGTTTACCCTGAGCTTGTCGAAGGGTGGTGAAATGTCCGTATCCCTGTTAGCCTTGAACTCTGAA
>Ga0187871_10004264_pt1 | contig 10785 bp, 7 predicted proteins | sample June2016WEW_16_1_FD_132988 | JGI IMG/M metagenome (GOLD analysis project Ga0187871, IMG submission 132988) | Peatland microbial communities from SPRUCE experiment site at the Marcell Experimental Forest, Minnesota, USA - June2016WEW_16_10 | ecosystem: Environmental > Terrestrial > Soil >...
ACCGAAATACTCTTCGCCTACGCGTCGTGCATGGCTAACAACGGACAGAGTATGGCCGGCCTTAGCGCGAATAGCTTGTTTTACAACGCGACCACGGCTGTTGCCATGCTAGTGGGTCGGTTCGGCCTGGCCGCCCTGGCGTTGGCACTGGCTGGGCGATTCGCCGCCCAGGGGCGCCGGCCAACGACTGCGGCGACACTGCCCAGCGATTCCGCTTTGTTCGGCGCCTTAGTGTTCGGGACGATCCTACTGGTGGGCGGGCTGAGCTTCTTGCCTGCTTTGGCGCTCGGTCCGATCGCGGAGGCATGGCGGCACTGAGCCTGGACTAGCAAACGCAACGGTATCGGGGGGAAGGCAGACCGTTCATGTAACTGATTCGTCGTATGAGTCGTGTGTTCCGGACAACTGTCTCCGATTTGGCTGCGCCCCGCTCCGACAGGCTTGTCATCTGTCGTATTCAAGAGGGTCTTGAAGCTTGGAGGCGTTCGCAAACTCACTAGACCGCTCGGGCAGAGCTTATAGGACGGAACCGTCCGCTGACGAAGCGACCGACGGTTTGATGGCCTGAAGCGTCCTCTCGAATTACTTGGTGGTGTCCTTGGAATAAATGGAATACGCATACACCGGCTTGCTGGAGGCGCTCTGAAACACGCGCGTCCGGTCCGCACCTGGTTTGGCTATCGCCTTTGCGATTCTAGCGAGGATGCCGGATGCCCGCTCTTTCGGCGAGACCTGGAGCTTCTCGTATCGTTCGCCAACCTCGCAAGTTCCGAAGGGCGCGGGTCGCGAGGCTCTGAGATTCCCGTCGTAAAACGCAGCCCCGATCCGGCCGCGGGTGATTGCCCGTCGGAGGAGATTGGGGTCGCACAATTCGGGAGCTTGGGTTGCCGGCCGACTTGACGTACCGAGTCGTTCAGGTTCCCCGAGCGCCGTCTATGGGCGCTTCAAGTCGGCCCCACTTCGATTGGACGAGTAAAATAACCGGCCAAACCTGATTGCGCGATAAGCTGAGCGTAAGCGACCTAGAGTCAAGCAGTTTGGCCGGTTATTGTGCCCTTATACGGGTCCAATCTGTGCACGCGACCCTAATACACAGATTCGACATTGCTTGTCGGTGCGCGGGCATCACGATGGGCCGTATAAGGGGACTTCTCGTCCACGTGAACTGGTGTAGACTCGGATCATGAAGGCAGCGCAGCGCTTGACCGCGATTATCGAACGTGAGGACGACGGTTTTGTCGCGTTGTGCCCTGAGCTTGACGTTGCGAGCCAGGGTGCTTCGATTGAAGACGCCCGAGCCAATCTGATCGAGGCGCTAACGCTGTTTTTCGAAACAGCCGCCCCGTCCGAGGTAGCCCGCCGCCTCCATGATGAGGTTTTTGCCACTCAAGTCGAGGTGCCGGTTGGGTAGACTCCGGGTCCTTTCGGGCTCAGAGGTTTGTCGGATCCTTGAACAACACGGATTTGCCGCAGTCCGGCAGCAAGGCAGCCACCGAATCATGCAAAAGCGTTGGGAGGGCGTCACCGCCGCCGAGAGCGGCACCTATACCGACTTCTGTAACATCAACACCGGCGGTCTCAAACCCGACGGCTCCTGCCGCGTGAACGAGCTCAGCTACCTGGTGCTCGAAGTGATCGACGAAATGCGCCTGCTCCAGCCTTCGTCCAATCTGCAGCTCAGCAAGAAGAATCCCGACCGTTTTCTGAAACGCGGCCTGGAAATCGTCCGCAAGGGCTGGGGTCAACCTTCCATCTTTAATGCCGACATGGTAGTGGAAGAACTGCTGCGCCAGGGCAAGTCGATCGAGGACGCGCGCGCCGGCGGCACCTCGGGCTGCGTGGAGACGGGGGCCTTCGGTAAGGAGGCGTACATCCTCACCGGCTACTTCAACCTGCCCAAAGTCCTGGAGCTCGCGCTGCATAACGGCCTGGACCCGCGCACTGGGAAGATGGTGGGGATCGAGAGCGGCGATCCCCTCGCGTTCCAGTCGTACGAGGACGTGGTCGCCGCGTTCCGCAAGCAGTTGCATTACCTGATCGACGTGAAGATCCGCGGCAACAACGTCATTGAGCGGATGTACGCGCGCAGTATGCCGGCGCCGTACCTCTCGTTGCTGGTGGACGACTGCATCGCCAAGGGCGGCGACTACAACGATGGCGGCCCGCGCTACAACACTACGTACATCATGGGCGTGGCGCCGGGCACTTGTACCGACAGCCTGGCGGCCATCAAGTACCACGTCTTCGAGCACCGCAACCTGACCATGGCCGCCCTGCTGGAGGCCCTGCGCGATAACTTCGAAGGCAACGAGAAGACGCGCCTGATGTTGTGGAACAAGACGCCGAAATACGGCAATGACGACGCTTACGCCGACGAGATCCTGGCGCAGATTTTCAATATGTTCTTCGATGAAATCAACGGCCGGCCCAATACCAAGGGCGGGGCGTATCGGGTCAACTACCTCTCCACCACGTGCCACGTCTACTTCGGCTCGGTGACGGGCGCGACTCCCGACGGCCGGAAAGCCTGGGAGCCGCACTCCGACGGGATCTCGCCGGCCCAAGGCGCTGACCGCAAAGGCCCCACGGCAGTCATCAAGTCAGCCGCTAAAATGGACCATGCGCGCACCGGCGGCACGTTATTGAACCAGAAGTTCACGCCCAAGATCGTGGAAGGTCCGGAAGGGAACGACCACATGGCGCACTTGGTCCGGTCCTACTTCAAGCTCGATGGCCATCATATCCAGTTCAACGTGGTGACAGCGGAAACGCTGCGCGAGGCGCAGGCGCATCCCGAAAAGCACCGCGACCTGATCGTACGCGTGGCCGGCTATAGCGACTACTTCTGCGATCTGACGCCCGCGCTGCAAAACGAGATCATCGCCAGAACCGAACAAACGGGATTCTAGGCTGCTCCGACACCAGCCACTCCAATCGCCCCTTAAAGGTTCGGGACTAGCAGGAAATGCCATGGGCGCCCCCCTGCGTCAACTGGGCGGATCCGTCTCTAACAACATCGAAGAAGAGTTTCAAGATTGCCCTCGATCGCGGCCTGGACCAGCCCTTCGTCGCGACGCGGACCTGTTGGGCAGTCCGCAGATCCATCCCGTTCCGCACGAGCCGGTCCCGAAGTTTTTGCGCCGATTTTCTACACACGCCTTCCGGCCTGAATCAGGGCCAAAACATCAACGGTTATTGGATGGAGCAGTCGCGCGGCCAGATCGGCGCCGGTAAAATCGACGCCGTACCGCATGCCCAAGCATCTGTTGAAGAGTACCGGCGCGGCCGCGCCGGCGGATGCCGCGGCTCATCCCAAAAGACGCGGCGGCGTTTCTCGGCATGACATCTACCGATTGTCGGCCACCGCGTATCGGCGAGGCTGGCTGGCGGATCTCCCGAACGCACTGGCGGCCGTCAAGTTTGGTGAATCGCGGCCAATAACGGTTGAAAATAATCCGCGTGGGCTCAGGTCAAACGGCCGGCAGCGTGACACTGAAAGCGGTTTCGGAGAGCGAGCCGAATCAGTCGGCGAGGGATTGCGCCGGCCCGGTGGTCTGCCGAATCACGAGGTGGGTCTTCACCTCGTGATCGACGCCAGGGCTCGCTTCGTTGATCAGGCTCATCAGGGACCGAACGGCGAGGCGTCCGATTTCGGCGCGCGGCACCGCCACCGTTGTCAGGGCAGGCTGCGTGAACTGTGCGAACGTGATGTCGTCGAATCCGATGATGGAAAGTGCGCGCGGAACTGCGATCTGGCGGTCGTAAGCACAGTGCAGGGCGCCGATCGCCATCAGATCGTTACCGGCCATGATTGCCGTGGCCTCGAAGCCGGCGAGGAGGCGCGAACAACCGAAATAACCGCCCTGGACGGTCAAATCGGAATCGAAGACTCGCGTTTCCATCTGCGCAGCCTCGGCCGCATCCAAGAACGCCGCCTTGCGTCTTTGTGCGAACACGCCATCCACCGGACCGGCGATGAATCCGACACGCCGATGGCCCAGGGACGCGAGGTGATTTACCCCTTCCCGGATCCCCTCGCGTTGCCCGATCGCGATATTGGAGATTAGTGGACCTGCTGTTCCGAAGCCGAGGTATACTGCGCAGATTCCCTTCTTCGCCACGCACTCTTTCACGGGCTCGTCGACCTGCGTGGTTAAGAACGCGATACCGGGCACTTGCAAACTGAGCAGCCGCTCCACCATGCTGCGGGTACGCTGCGCTTCCGTGTTGCCATCCATCACAACAGTTTCCATACCGTAGGTGGCGGCTTCGATCTGGAATGCTTTCGTGACTTCGGGGAAAAAGGGATTGGAAATATCGGGCACGATGAGACCGAAGATGGAACTGTACCCTACCGCCAGGCTGCGCGCGGCGGAGTTCGGTTGGTAGCCGAGTTCCTTTGCCGCCCATAAGACACGGTCCTCAGTTTCCGGGCGCACCTTCCGGGAATCGTTGAGGACGTACGATACCGTAGCGGTTGATACACCCGCCTTTTCGGCAACTTCCTTCAGGGTAGCCATGCCTAGGTCGATACGGCGGTTCCAGATTGACAGAAACTGCCGGTACTGTCAAGTCAAGGTAAAGCGACAGTCAAGGTAAAGCGCTGTCAGCGCCACGTGAGAGGTCTGAAAGCCGCCGAGGCGATGTAGCAACGATGGTCGTTAGGGTTGCCGTCTGCGGAACGGAAATCTAGGATATGCTGCGCGTGGAACTGCAATCCAACGGCGCCTTCAATGTCACCGAATATCACTCAAATGGCAGACCGAAACTGAACCTGCGGCTCGGTCGCCAGATTGCTTAGTTGCCTGCCAGCTCGTACCGCCTCGACACGGGCTGCGCAGCCGCTCGTTGCTGCCGCACAACCTCGGCTTCCAGTTCGTCCAGCGCCTGAAGCGCCTTTAGCGTGGCCGGCAACGCGTCTCTTTCCATGGCAATTTGCACCTGGCGCCAGCGGGCGGAATGCAGATTGTTGTGTTTGAGGGTAAGTGCGTGCACCATTGCGGCCTGCGCGATCATGGGCGTCTGTTGTTCGGCCAGATTGATCCCGGCGGCGAGTTGCTCGGAGGTAAACGTCCCTACGGTTTCTCCGTCGATCTTCAGGGTGTAGCTCCCCTTGGCCAGGCCGGTGACCCTCAGCGGTTGCCGGTTCAGAGCCACCATCGCGTCGCTTGACTGAATTGCGAGAGCAAACGTGGGGTCCTTGGGATCCGGGGCCGCCATGTACATCGGCAACGCTTCGTCGAGTTGCGTCCAGGAGATTCCACTGTCGGCCTTCAGATTCGAGACACGGGTGTTCTCCTGCCGAACCGCGGCGCGGCGCGGGGCGTCGATTTCCACCTCCGTAACCAAGGCGCGAGCGTTCCACGATTTCAACAGTGCCTCGGCCATCACCAGCTGGATGCCCGTGCCTGGGTGTACGCGATCGTTTATCAGCCGTGTTGACTGTTGCGCGTCGATCTCTTTGGCCTTCGTCAGGGCAGCCACTACCGGAGTGTTCAGATCGGCGAGATCCAGCTTCTCACTGACAGCGAGTTCCTTGATGAACTGGCTGTAGCGCTGCAGCGTTGCGTTGTACCCGCCGTAATCGGCCGGGGGCCGGGTAACGTCGTCATAGGCGGATGGCTGAATGACCGTGATGCGGACCCCCGGAAGCTGCCGCTTCAATACCTCGATGATGTGCTTGTAGCCGTTCGCATAGGTATCGAAGATCGGCTGGTCGAAAGCGCGGTACTGGCCGTCGTTCATGCCGAGCATGATGGTCACCACGTCGGGATTATAGGCCAACACGTCGCGCCAAAGACGCACGTCAATCGGACCGCCGCCACCACCCGTCACGCGGTCGCCGCCCCACCCGGAGTGTACGAATGAGACGTTCATTTTGGGGAATCGCGTGACCACGTACGATTCCGCGAAAGTCGTGTAGAGGCGCTGCTCGGTAATGCTGTCGCCGTAGAACACCACATGATCGCCCTCGCGTAACGCGAAGGGGCTCTGCGCCGGCAAGGTGGATGAAACAACCGCCAGGCTCCAAAGAACAAGAACGCCACGTTTTAGAGTCTTCATGTCTTGAGGTCCTTTGTAGCATAATCCCAGGGCGTTTCCGGCGCCGCTTCGCGATGAGGGCGACGTCGAAGGGCGTGCGTCGCCGGCGCCCGCCGCCGAGCGCTGCTCGATAACGATCGTCGCATCCAAACTGCGGATAATCGGAATGCCGGCCGGCGCAGATCCGCCAGCTCTGCGAAGGGGCGCTCCGACTGCCCGGTATTGGTCAAGAAAGGGGGGGCCACTTTGACCCAGTGGATAACTCCCACGTTGCCGAAGTCCTGGTCTCGGAGCTTCCAGGTTTAGCCGCTGAAGGGTGCATGTGGGGCCGGCGCACCTATCTCGCATCACTCTTCCCATTCACGGACCTACCAGGGTCGATCGCGCTAACTTCCGCCGCCGCCAAACATCCCAGTCACCTTCTGAATCGACTGTGCACATGAAAACAGTTTAGGGTCCTTCATCTTGCTCATCTGTGCGCTCACCACACGGTGTGCGTTATGGATCAGGATTCGGCCTTCTTTGGTCTCGGCCAAATGTTTCAGCATGGCTCCTGCCTGATTGGCTCCACTCGTGCCCTTCAGATACAGGTCGAAAAGTAGCTTAAGGAAGTCGGATATATCGGTTGCAGAGGTCGGGTTGAAACGCTCTTGCGAAAACTTTGCCATGCAGCCCTCCCAGGTGAAGTATTCACTTTACAGCATTCGCAGGTCGATGCCGCATGGGAAGGTTATGAGTGCCGTTGGTTGAATGGAAGAAGTGCGACTATGTCTGAGAGTTTTGTCGCCGGCGACCCGGCGCGCCGCGTTTCCAGATCGTCTGCACGGGCTAGCGCTTTCACCATTATGGGACGGCGCTACTCGTCCGCTCCCACCAAAGCCTGTCACCCACGCCTTGCCGCTTCCGGTGAATCCAGTTATCCTACCGGCCATGACGTCCGATTCCAACCGCCGCCAGTTTCTGGGCAGCGCCGCTGCCGCCGCTGCCTTCTCCATCGTTCCCCGTCGTGTCCTCGGAGGACCCGGGTATGTCGCCCCGAGCGATCAGATCAATCTCGCCTATATCGGCACGGGCACCGAGGGAATTCGCGAAATGCCCTATTTTCTGGCGTCGCAGGATATTCGCATCACCGCCGTCTGCGATCCCAACAAGTACGCCGGAAATTACCGCGATTGGGACCGCGACGGACTGCTCAACTATCTTCGCCGTATTCTCCAGAAGTCCGATTGGAGCCCGGGAGTCGAGGGCGCCATCCCCGGCGGCCGCGATGCCGGCCAAAGCCTGGTGGAGACCTATTACGGAGCGCAGAATCCTTCCGGGCAATACAAAGGCTGCGCCGCCTATGCCGATTTCCGCGAGATGTTCGAAAAAGAGAAGGGCATCGACGCGGTCAAGATCATGACGCCCGACCATCTTCACGGCGTCATCGCCATGGCGGCCATGAGGCGCGGAAAGCACACCATTACCCACAAGCCCCTGGCCAACCGGTTGAAGGAGGCGCAACTCGTCGTCGAGACCGCCCGTAAAACCGGCGTCTCCACGCATCTGATGCCTTGGGACAGCAACGGCGACATGACGGCCGTCATGGCGTGGATCGACGGCGGCGCCATCGGAACTCTGCGCGAGGTGCACAACTGGTCGAATCGGCCGGTCTGGCCGCAGTACCTCACCCTTCCCACCGATCGTCCGCCCGTTCCGGAGGGTCTCGATTGGGACCTCTGGCTCGGCCCCGAGGCCGAACGGCCGTACCACCCCAATTACACCAACATGGTGTTCCGCGGCTGGTACGATTTCGGCGGCGGGTCGATGGCTGACATGGGCCACTACAGTCTCTGGACGGTGTTCAATGCGCTCGAACTCGCCGGGCCCACCAGCGTCGACCCCATGTTTACCCACGCCTGCCAGCTGCAGGACGGCGTTTCCCATACCATCCGCAATGACTTTTCCTACCCGCTGGCGAGCGTGGTGCGCTTCCGCTATCCGGCGCGCGGCAGCCGCGGGCCCATCGAGCTGGTCTGGTATGACGGCGGCATTCATCCGCCCACACCTCCCGAATTGGAGGAGGACGGCGAGGAAATGCCGGCCGAAGGCATGATGTTCGTCGGCGACAAGGGCAAGATTCTCTCCGGCTTCCAATTGGAAGATCCGCACCTGATTCCGCTGGCGCGGATGCGGGGGCAGCAGAAGCAGCCGCGCACGCCGCGTACTCACATGAGCAATTCGGACACGCCTTCGCTCTCGCCGGCGCTCGTCCAGTGGGTCGCGGCGTGCCGCGGCGATAAACAGCAGTCGCCGGGCAGCTTCGTCAATGCCGGGCCGCTTTCCGAGGCTGTCAATCTCTATTCGATCGCCCTGCGCACCGGCAGGCGATTGCTGTACGACGCGTCCGCCGGAACCATCACCAACGTCCCCGAGGCCAACAAGTACCTGGCGCGAGAGTATCGGGCGGGCTGGGATCCGCATAATATTTAGATGATGGTGGGGCCGACCCCCTGGTCCGCGCGGGACGCCGACGTCCCGCTTTTTCAACCGCCTGCCATCGCGAACAGGCCGGCCAGGGGTCGGCCGCGGACGTAGGCGTCCGCCCCACCATTGTCTGTCTTCTCGGTGAGTATTCGTCTGCCGTTCTCGAATTCGACTCGCTACGGCTCGATGCCGCCCCCGCCGCCCTTTTTCGGGGGAGCACGACGCAGCGTCGGGCGGTCCGGATCGTTGGTGGGATCGCGCGTTTCGGTTTTCGAAGGCGCCTGGATGCGCGCCAGTAGCCGCTCCACTTCGGCCTTTTCTGCGGCCGTTCGCGCCGCGGCTCTCGCCTGGTCCGCATAGCCGCGCGCTTCGTCCATCTGCCGCAACCCGTAAGAAGCTACCGCCAATTCCACGAACATCAGCGCCGCCCGCTCCGGCTCCACTTTGGGCGCTTGCTGAAGCCGCGCCAGAGCGTCCGCAAAGCGTCCCAATACGCAGAGGTCGTCACCCAGCCGCAAACGCGCTTCCGTCAGCCCCGGATTACGCCGCACCACCTCTTCCAGCGCCTGCACGCGGGCATCGAGTGCGCCGCCTTCGCCATCCAAAAGCCGCGCGTAATTCCAGTAGACCATCCAATCGGCGGGATGGAGCGCCAGCGCCGAACGGTAATGCGCCAGGGCGGCGTCCGTGTCTCCGTTTTGCGCCTCCAGATCGGCCAACGCGCCTTCGATTTCCCCACTCTTGGGATATTGCGCCGCCAGTTCCTTGAGCCGGCTTTTAGCTTCCCCCACTTTGCCCAGCCGGGCGGTCAGGTTGACCAGCGTCACGCCCACTTCCACCGCTGTCGCGGGACGGTTTTCAGTGATTTCCAATGGCGCCGTTGCGGCGGGATACGCGGCGCCGCTCTGCACCTGCCGGCGAAAATACAGGTTCATCTGTCTCTCGATTTCGGCGGTCGTCTTACCGTACACTTCGGAAAATGCGGCTGGCGAAGAGCCGGTGGCGGAGATGCGCTCCAGAAACCGCGAGAACTTGTCCGCATAGCCGTCGCCCAGCATCAGCATGTGAACTAATAGGCAGCTCTGCGCGTAAAACATCGTCTCCAGGTCTTCCTCGTTGTACTGCGGAGAATGCTCGTCGGCGCGCAGCAATTCCGGGAGCCGCATCCAGTTCCCTCCGCCGAGCGAGGTCACGCGGTCGCGCTTCATCTCCCCGATTACCAGCTTTCCATCCTGCTCCTGCATGGTGGAATAAACCTCCGCCATGCCCTCATTCAGCCAAAGCGGGATGGACAAACCGGAATGACTTACTAAGAGGTGTACATACTCGTGGATGGCCACGCGCATGCGCTCCAGTTGCAGGTCGCTCAGCACAATATAGTCGCCGGTCTCTTGCCTTTGGTAATAAGCGAGCACTGCGCTGTTGGGAGTGTAGGGCCTGTAATCCTTGAAGCTGTTAAATCCGACGATGATGGCGGGCGGAGGGGACCCGGCCAGCGACGGTTGTTCGCGCAAAAAGAAACCGCGCGCTTCCTCGAACATCGCCAGCGTCTTGCGCGCTTCGCGCTCGGGGGCATTGGTGAGGAGTTCGAAATTCGCGGTGCTGATCTTGATCCAGTCAGCGGCGTGCAGGGCCGGGATAGCGAGGGCCGAGACAAGGAGAGCGGCAGCCCATCTCATCCCGGTTATTTTAGCTCAGTGCTCTCGCGTGAAAATAGATCTCCCGGAGAAGCACAGCGCGGCATAGCCGCAACAAAAGAATATTCACCACAGAGCCACGGAGACACTGAGAGAACAAAGTCAAAGGCAAAGCAGGAGCACACGGAGGTGGCGGAGGCCACGGAGGCGCGTGTGTCCCGGAGGTCCCGGCGTCCTGGCAGCTTCAGTTCGGGAAAATCGGCGCGCGAAGATTTCGAGAATTAGTAGCACAGAGCAGGCAAAGCAAAACGTGAAGCATCACTCCTCTCCGCGATCTCTGCGCCTCTGCGAGAGATGCTTGCGCGCCTTAGCCCAACCGCGCGTGAGCAAGCGTCCCTACTTCTTAAACGCGAGACCCATGGTAATCAACCCGAATGCGCCGATCGCGCCTGCCGCGATGCGATTCAGCCAAACCACTGCCCGATCGTTGAATCGATCGCGAAAATGGCCCGAAATGAACGCTAGCAACATCCACCAGAGCATGGCGCCCAAGAAGATTCCCGCTACCAGGAAGAGGGTCAGGATCCAGTGCCGGTGCTCGCCCAATCCCAATATGGCAAGCACCGCGAGGAACGACAGG
>Ga0187871_10004265_pt1 | contig 10779 bp, 7 predicted proteins | sample June2016WEW_16_1_FD_132988 | JGI IMG/M metagenome (GOLD analysis project Ga0187871, IMG submission 132988) | Peatland microbial communities from SPRUCE experiment site at the Marcell Experimental Forest, Minnesota, USA - June2016WEW_16_10 | ecosystem: Environmental > Terrestrial > Soil >...
CTGGACATCGCGCAGATTGCGGCGGCATCCATCGAGTCCGCGGCGGGGCGCGGGGCGGCATAATCCTGAATTGGCGTGCCGCACGGGTTCGATTCGGGGCGGGGCTGCCAGGTTGCCGGAAACCTCACGCGGGCGCGTAGCTCAATTGGCAGAGCAAGTGAATCTTAATCGAGGGTTGTAGGTTTGATTCCCACCGCGCTCACCACTAAAATCAATGACCGCCATTGCCGTAGTCTACACCGACTCGGGGTTTGCTATCGCCGCAGACGGTCGCTGTTGGTGGAGCGATGAATCCGCCACAGGCGGGCTCATGCGCAAGCACAACACGGATACGCAGCAGAAGACCTTCGAAGCGTCCTGGAACGGCGCGGGTATCACCTACATGCTCACCGGCACGGTTTGCAACACACATGTGTTACACTACCAATATGCCCTCCGTGACGTCCAGCTTTCGAATGAGCAAGGAGCTGCAGCGGCAGTTGTCGGACGCGGCCGAGCGGACCGGCAAGAGGAAGAACGCAATCATCATTGAGGCGCTGGTAAAGTACCTGCACGCGATGGAAAAGCAGTCGCTTGCCGAGGAAGCGCGTCGTCAATCGGAGCTCGTTTCCAGGAATGAGCATGACGACCGCTGGTATGGCCTGGCGGATACGTCCGGATGGAGATGAAGCGCGGCGATGTCGTCATTTGTGCTGCGCCCGGAGAATACGGCAAGCCGAGGCCGGCTGTCGTAGTGCAATCCGACCTGTTCAACGGCACTCACTCAAGCGTGGCCGTGTGCCTAATTACAAGCCATTTTGAAGGTGCGCCACTGTTTCGTATTCCGGTGCCCGCCGGGAAAACGACCGGCCTGAAACTGGAGTCACAGGTGATGGTTGACAAGGTCATTGCGATCCCGAGGAGCAAGATCACGGGGCGCGCCGGGACGCTTTCCGCGGGGGTACTCAAAGAGGTCGATCAGGCGCTACGTCTGTGGCTGGAACTGGCCTGATCGAATAGCCGGAATCGGAGCAGAAGATGCAGCCCAACGCCCCGAAGTAAGGTGCTGTCCTTCGAGCTGATGGAGGCGGAAGGAATCCCAGTCGCACCAAAGCCCACTGGCGTTTAGGGCAAATCGCGGAACCGCAGGGCGTGAGACCGGCGTCGCGGACGATGCCCCCCATGACAATATGCTTACCTTGCCTGGCAACCAGGAAACCGGCCGATGCGGGATTCCGGGTATCTTCGGCACGCGTTACGCCGGAACTTCCACTTCCCTCAAGTTCCGATCCCCGCCAGTTCCTTCGCCACATCGAGGTACTCGCGGATAGCGTCCCGAATGTTCGCCAACGCTTCCGCTTCGGTGGCGCCTTGCGACCAACAGCCGGGAAGTCCCAGACAGGAGACGCTTTACCCTTCTTCCGTCCGCGTCAAGGCAACCGGACTTCGTACTTTTCAATCTAGCATTCGGCGAGCGGTTGTTACTTCCCGGTGCTGTCCTAAGGTCTCGAGGCGAGCAACTATGGAGGGGCGTGGAACAATGGCTAGCTGGAGCGCAACGGCAATTCGCCGGGATTCCCGCCAGTGAGCGGTTGAGATTTATCGAAAAGAACGAACTGCCGATTTACGACGGCACGCAATCCGCAGGGCCGCGAAATCGTGCTGTCGCTGGTGCAGGTCTTGCGCCACCTGGGCGTCACTTTCGGTGTGCTGCGCAAAGAGAAGTGTACGAGCGATCCTGTGCGGCGGTTGGGCAGCGATCCTTTATTCCAGCAGATGGCCGAAGCCAACATCGAGCAACTGAAGCCGGTTAAAGCCGCCAAGCTGCTCTCCATCTGCCCGCATTGCGTGCGCACCATCGGCGAACACTGGAAAGAATTCGGCGCGGCATTCCAGATCGAGCGTCACAGCGAGTTGCTGGCGCGCATGCGGGAGAAACTGCCGCAGCGCGCGGCCGAGCGGGAGAGCGTGGTCTTCCACGATCCGTGTTATCTGGGGCGCTACCGCGGCGTTTACGACGAGCCGCGGGAGGTGATTGCGCGCTGGGGCGAGGTGGCGGAGCCGGCGCGCGCGCGCGAGCGGTCGTTCTGCTGCGGCGCGGGAGGCGGGCAGATGTTCCTGGGCGAGGAGAAGGGCAAGCGCGTCAACGTGGAGCGCGCCACCGAATTGGCGGCCACCGGCGCGGCCGTGGTCGGCACCGCTTTGTCCGTTCTGCCAGACCATGTTCCGCGACGCGCTCGGGATGATCGCTCAAACGCCGAGCCAGACGCCGCCCAAGCTGCTGGACATCGCGCAAATTGCGGCGGCCTTCATCGAGCCCGCGGCGGGGCGCGGAATGGTATAATCCTGAATTGGCGCGCCGCGCGGCTTTCATGCGGGCGGGCGCAGCCAAGCCGCCAGAACACCGCAAGCGGGCGCGTAGCTCAATTGGCAGAGCAAGTGACTCTTAATCACTAGGTTGTAGGTTCGATTCCTACCGCGCTCACCACTAGACCCTGGACCGCCAGCAATGCAGGGCTGTGTGGCGCAAGTCATGGAAGCGATGCTTCGGGATGTTGGCGCGTTTGAGAATTCTGACGGAACCTCTTCGTGACCTTGCATCCGTCAAACGGCGTGCCGATGCTCGAGGGAAACGCAAAATCATCAACCCGCTCCACTCGTCCTTCACAGTGAACGGCCGGAATCTTCCACCTGCTGCCGGCCATCCGCCGCGCCTCGGTTTGGCGGATCTGATGGGCTGCAAGTGCGCTTAGAGTGACTTGTGGCAGGTCGATAATCCGGCGGCTCTTTCTCGTTTTCGGTTCCACCATATGGATTTCGCTCGCCCGCTTTCGCGTTCGAGGACGAGCGGCGCCGTGGCCATTGGCGTGGCCCGGAGCGCCAATCTCTGGAGAGCTCTTGAAAGCCTCGACGATAGCTTCGCCCTGGCGGATCCCCAGCGATACGGCAACCGTGAACAGGGCTTCGAGACCATCTGTCTGGACAACTTTCCAGGGATTGGCGGGCTTCCTGCGGTGTGAGCGGCTGGACTCCCTTCGCCGCGACGCGCGGTGGGTCCACCCGCAAGGCCGCATTCCGCGCCAGTATCTGATCCTTCAAGGCGAAGTTCAAAGCCTTGCGAAGAATTGCGTGGCAATACTGGACGGTCGAGCACTGAGGCCCGAGTCACGTTTCCGATTCACAAAACGGCGTACATCCTGGACGGTGAGCTTGGCTAACGGTATCTAAACGGTATTGGGTCCGCCTTACATATTTACTGCGTGGGCACACCGTTCAACACGCCAGGCGGAACCTCGGTCGAAGGATTTTGCACGTATTGCCGGCCAAGGGCATTGTGCAGAAGATTTTGAAACGTTTCAAACTTGACATCCAAGGTCGCCCCTGGTTTGCTGCCGCCCGGAATCAGGAGCTGCACGGTTTCAGGCGGCGCGGTGAGCGATAGCGGCGTCAGGTTGCGCAATTGGTCGAGGCTCTGTGCGGTGTAGAACACCCGCACCAGGTACTCTCCGGTTTCCTTCGACTGTCTCAGTTCGAAGACCAGCGCGCCACCCGGCGCGCAAAGATCAGGTTGATAGCCGGGCAACTGCCAGTGGGCGCCGAGGAGTCCGGCCAATCCTGTCACGTACACGTCGGAACTGATCACGACGGCCACCTGAGTCGTAGGACCGCTAAATGCCCCCGGGACCGCCGCGCCGAGTACGGCTTGCCTCATCGAGCGCAATACGTGCGCAGCCGCGTTGGAGCTCTGCAACTGGTCGAGGTATGGCGTCCTAAAGACAATACTTTCCTCAAGCGTAACCAGCCGGGTCTGCTGCGACAGTGTATCCGGTGAAAGCTGGCCCCATGCCACGTCCGCGAGCGGCAACCCGTCCGCGTATTCCATGATGAATGGGTCGGCCGCGTTAACAGTGTCTAAAATGCCACCCAGGCTCACGACGTTTCCGGTGGCCAATCCCGCGGTAATGGCGGTCAGGGGAATCGGTTGCGCGGTGGGATCGGTGATGCCCGGCGGCGAGGCGGGCGGCGGCTGTACGCCGTTTTGATAGTTGAAGAGTACGCTCCGAATCAGGGAGAACTCGCCAGAGTAAGCGGACGCCAAAGCGGTCCCGCCATTGTAGACTTCCTGGACTTCGTTGGCCGCGCGATTGGCGTCGACTGCCGCAACGCCGGTTGAAATGGGATCGAAAATCGGGTCAGCCTGGCCCAGCGGATACGAGTGTACGGGAATCGTCACGCCGGGGATCAACCCCTCCCCGAACATGGTGGCCGTCAGGTTGGAGCGCTGAATAGAATTGGCGCGGAAGTAGGAGTTCCCCAGATCGGTTCCGGCATCGCCCGTGAGGAGCCCCTCGGCGAGCAGATACTGCCGGAAGTACGCGCCCAGCAGGGTGGCAGCCTGTTGACCGTGTACCGTCAGGTAGCCAGGCGGAGCCCCGAAGTCGGGGTAAGGCCTCGGGGAATAGACGGCGTAAGCGGCTGGCGAGGGCGTAGGCGCGCGCACGCCGTGGCGGCCAAAGACGATGATCTGCTTCAGGATTGTGTCATCGTTGGCCACCGTCTGCGCCGGGACGGGCGTTCCGATGGCCAGCGTCAACCACAAGCCTGGCAGCGCGACCCATAGTCTGGATAACGTCATGTTCGTCACCTCGTTTGAGCGGGCAGCGCCGGAAACACCCGTTTAGGCCTGGACGCCACATGCGCCCGCCTGATATTGGCGAGCCGGGCGTCGTCGCCGGTGGTGAGGGCCGGCGCAGTGTCATAGCCCACTTGCAAGGCCGTGGCAGACGGCCCATTGAATTGCAACACCTCTACCGCGGAATATATCGATCCGCCATCGACAACAATCTTGAGCGGGCCTGCCGGCAAGGGTGTCAGTACCACGTCCGACAGCATCGCTGCGTAGGCCGCGCCTTCCCCATAAGCGCCGTTGGGCAGCGATTGCAAAGGTAGGATCGACGGGGTCGTACCGCTTCCGGCCATATTCCCCGTGCTGTCGAATACCCAGACTCTATAGCTCTCTGGCGTGATGTCTTCGTTGTAAATCGCCAGCGACACGCGGTGCGCTCCGCCGTCGTCGACGCCCACGGCCGACCACTGGGTGGCGAGCGCCATATCCCAGGCGATCGGTACGCTCGGCGACCAGGGCATGGCGGGCAGCGCCGAATAGAGCAACAGGGGAAGCACATTGCCGCAGGTGGCGGCATCGGGGCAGTAGAACACGGCATACGCCGTGCCGTCCGCCGTGTTGGCATACTTAGGCGCGTCGCTCGTAGCGCCCAACAGATCGATCTCCGCGGGCTGGTTAGCCGACAACGCGAAGTTGACGTCATCGCTGGACGCGGCCGGCGAACCGTCCGACGTGCTGTCGAATTTCAGGTTGTTTCCATTCGTGTCGTAGAACGAATAATCGACGCCGATGGCGCCGGATGCGGGCGCAGCCACGCGGATGGCGCTCGACCAGCCGCCGCCCGCCGCGAGCCACACGAACGTACCACTGACGTAGCAGGAATAGCCGGAGACCGCCCCGGATAAGTTGATGATCGGCACTGGCGACTCACCCGCCAGGCTGGAACAATCCGGCGCCGTAGTGGACCAATACACAGGTCCGCTAACCGGCGGCTGCGTTCCAGGAACCGCAATCGGCTGGCTATGGAGCGCGGCGGCAGCCAGAGCCATCAGTGCCATATATTGAAACGTTTTTACGCGCATGGTGATTTCCTTAACGACTAGTTGTTCTGTTTCGGCGCGGGCGCCGGTTTTGGCTTGAGCGACTCGCGATAGCGCCCCAGCAGTTCCTCGCGATGCTGCCGCAGGTCCTTGCCGGTCGGCCCAGCAGGATAGGGCCTGTCGCCCATCAGCCCTTTCCATAGAATGCGATTGAAAGCGCCACCATCCAAACGGTCGGCGTCGCTAAAATCCATGCCCTTCGTCACGCGCGCCCAGTAGTTCGCATCGTGTGCCGGCTGGGGCACTATCATGCCGGCAGGCTGTGGAGGCAGCGGCAGGGAAGTGTTGTAGAGCAGCGCCGAAGGAGCGGCCGTGAAGATCCACGTGCCCGGCGTGGCATTGAAGATATCGGCCATAGGCCGCGCCAGGGCGTCGTTCAGATTCATCAGCGGCGGGAGGCCCTTTTGCGCGTTGATCTCCGGAATGCCCAGGACCTCCTCAATGGTGCGCAGGAAATTCAAGGTGGTGTAGCGGGTGCCGACCACCGCGTTCTGCTTCACGTAAGCACCGGCCACAAAGGCTATGGTGCGGTGCGAATCCACGTGGTCGCCGCCATCCTGCGCGTCGTCCTCGATCACAAAGATCAGGGTGTTGTTGGCGAAGGGGCTCTCGGAGATCTTCTGAATCAGCAGACCCACCGCGTAGTCGTTATCGGCAACCATCAGGTCCGGTGTGGTCACGCCGTCAATCGCGGTCGAGTAGCTGCCGGTGTGATCGTGCATCAGCCGCACCAGGGTCAACGCCGGCAGATCCTCCACCGTGCGTCCGGCGTGGTGGTTATCGCGGTAGCGGGCATCGAAGTCTCGCGCCCACTCCTGGTAGCGCCAGTAATCCGGCAGCGCGTTGTCGAAGCCGCGGAAATACGGATCAGTTACCTGGTTGAGGGCGGTATTAGTGGGAAAAGCCACCTGCGTGCCGCTGGCAAACGGGTCAGTCAGGACGGGAATGGAGAAGTCCGGCGTGCCATAGCGAGTTGTGTCGATGAAGAAGCCATAATTCCGCACGGCGAGACCTGCCCGCATGGCGGCGTTCCAGACGTAGCCGGTGTTGACGACGTTGCCCGGACCGTCGGGTGAATCCGTATCGGTGGTGCCCGGCAAGTCATCCGGATCGCTGGAAGTAAAGGGATCGGCGGCCTGGCGGGCGGCCACATCGCCCGCCACCGAGCCTGTGGAAACGGGCGGAATCCCGACGTTTACGTTGCGCGGATGACCCTCGGAATCGAGGCTTGTGCCGCGGTAGGCATAGGCCACTGCGTACTGATGCTCGACCACGTCCGGGGCTTGCGCCGCGGTGCTCCACAGCCAGCCGTCGTAGCTGACTTCGGCGGTGGCCATGAAGTTATCGAGCGTGACAAACTGTTGCGCGAGCGCGTGCAGATTGGGCGTGATGGCTTGTCCGAACTCCACCAGGGTGGGATCGCCATTGCTGCTATTCTGCAGATCGCCCAGCACCTGGTCGAAGGTGCGGTTTTCCTTGATGATGAAGATCACGTGCTTAATGCCCTCGCGCACTTTGGCCATGACGGCGGCGTCGCTGGCGGTCTCCTGATAAGAGAAGTTGTCGTATCCCGTGACCATCTGCGTCAGGCTCGCGAGTTGCGTGGTGGGCAGGGGGAAGCTTTGCAGCCCCGCTCTGATCAACTGCGGATTGTATTCGTTGGACGGATAGCAATTCGGCGAATTCGGCGGTCCGTAGCCGCCATAGCACCACTGCGGATTCGCGCCGGTGGGCGACTTCTGATTGGCTACGTACACGTACGGCGTGGCGCTAGTGCCGGCGCTCACGATGCTCACCGAGTTCGGATACCAGCCCGTGGGAATCAGCCCCACCACATGGTCGCCGGTCTGATTTCCGCCCAACGCGATCACCGAGACGCAATTCAGATTGCCATCCGTCACATAAAGCTCGGCGCCATCCGGCGAGAGCGCGACGCTGTTGGGGTTGGCGCCGGTATACTGTTGGAGCGAATCCGGCAGCAAGGGGGCCACCACCGGAATACTCTCCTTGATGGTGTTTGTGCTGGTATCGATCACATCCACGGTGTCCGACTGATCTTCGGCGACATAGAGAAACCCCTGGGCCGCGTCCAGGGTCATTTTGTTGGGCTGGCCTTTGACAGGAATGCGGGCCGTCACCGACATCGGCGAGCCGAGGCCGACCACGTCGATCTCGCGGTCGCGAATGCTCGATACATAGGCCACCGCGCCGGCCCCCGTGCCTTTCACCGCCACCCAAAACGGATATTCGCCGCCCGGTTTGCCAGACTGCGGGTTGGCGGCGCTTTTGCCGGGGCGCAGGTCGAGATCCACCGGCTTCGACCAGTTGCCATAGCCGCCGCTGAATACCGTGAGCGCCTCGTTGTAATAGTCCGCGGCCACCAGCGTCTTGCCGTCACTCGACATGGCCAGCCCGGCCGCGCAGGGATATACGCCTACCTGGCTGTTGATCTGAATGGCGCCGTTCGGCCGGATGTTCAGTCCGACGCCCAGGCCGTGGTGCATGGCCAGGGCCGGAGCCGAAGGAGATTCCTCGGCCCAGACTCCATTGGTCAGGCTGATGGTGTGGACGTTGTCGTTCGCACAGCCGGCCACATAGAACCGCTTCTTTGTGCCAGGCGCCGCGTTTATCGAATAGGATGCCGGATCGAAGACAATGCCGAAGTAAGTATTGGGAATCTGAATGACCTGCTGCAGGTTCGGGGTCTGCTGTGAGATGCCGTAAATGAATACGTACTCATTCGACACCGCGCTGTTCCAGGGATAAGGACCCGAAGAGACACTCGAGGTGTAGACGCGGTTGTACCCGGTGGTCAAAACCAGCAGCGTTTGATTGTCCGGGCTCACGACGGAAGTTGCGGCCTGGCCGGCGTACCAATCCGGCGGGCTGGTCAAGCCCGGATTCAGCCAGACAAACTGGGCGCCAGCGGGTGCGAACGGGTTAATCTGCTGGCCCGTGTTGGGAATAGCGAGCGGGTATTGGCTTTGGGCCGGGGGCTGGCTCTGTGCGCGGGCCAGTATGCCCCAACCGGCCAGAGTGAACGTCAGCACAGCCGCTGAATACACGATACGCTTGCTAACTTCTCGGTTCATTAGATTCAAGCTCCTTCAAGATAACCTTGTGCCGGGAGATAACTACTGGCGCCGGCCAGATGCTCACGCAAGACTGGCACGCCTACCGCCGGCGCGAGCGGCGTGTTCGCGGGCTGGGCGATCCAGCGCTAATTATTGAAATCCGCGGAGTGCGGGTCAATGACGCGCCTCGCCAGCGAGACAAAGGTCCCCAAAGGGCAGTCGAAGGTGGCATTCTGGATGCTGCAACCGGGGATGAATACGGGAACGTTGGACGGGGGAGCGGCGAGTGTCAGTGGAGTGCGGTTGCGAAGCTGGTCCATGGTCTGGGTGACATAAGCGGCGCGGACGATATACTCGCCGGTCCTTTGGGATTGGCGAAGCTCGAAGACCAAGGTGCCGCCGAGGCCGGCGACATCCCGCTGATAACCCGCGACCAGCCAGTCCATACGGAAGAGACCGGCGAGTGCGGCGAGGTTGGTGTTGGAAGCGGTCAAGATGACGATCTTATCCGACGGAGCTCCGAGCGCGCCGGTCATGGCATTGCCGGTAGCCGCCTGAACCATGGAGCGGACGATGTGGGAAGCCACATTGGAGCTCTCGACGCTGGCCAGGTAGGGGGTGTAGAATTCGAGATCCAGAAGAGCGTCGTAGACGCGAAAGATCTGGCTGATGGTGGCGCCGTCCAACTGGCCCCAGCCAACGTTGGAAGTGGCCATGCCATCGGTATATTCCATCATGAAGGGATCGATAGCGGCATAGAATAATTCCATCCCGCCGAGGTTGACCGGCAGAGTGGAGTTGCCGGGCGTCACAGTGATGGGCAGGGCGGTGACGTCGGTCTTGCCCGTGGGAGTGGCGGGGGCCGGGGAAGCGCCGGCCGGGTAGTTGAACAGAACCGAACGTGCCAGGGCCAGCTCGGCGGCGTAGGCGGTAGCCAGCGACTGCGGAGTACCGCCGAGGCGGCCGTTGACGGCGGCGATCGCCAGATTGTTATTCAACTTCGCAACCCCGGCGTCAATCGGGTCGAACAGCGGGTCGACCGTGGACGTGGCATTGATGGCGACCGAGGCGGCGGGGAGCAGCCCGGTCACGAAGGCTTGGGCGGTATCCACGATGAGGGGAGTGTTATTGGCGCGGGCGTAAACGAAGGCAGCATCGGAGGCGTCGTTGCCCGTGAGCAGTTTTTCCTGGGTGAGCCAGAGGCGGAAGTAACCGCCGAGAAGCTGCTCATTAGTCTTGCCGCCCGGAGTGAGCACGGCCTGTCCCGATTCGGCGAAGGTAGGGAATGGAAGCGCTGAGAAAGTGACCAGGTCGGCATTGGTCGCGACGGGGGTGCGCACGCCATGGCGTCCGTAGATAATCACCTGCTTGAGTTGGGTCGTATCGGCGGGCTGCGCTGCCAGAAAAGGGCTGCACGAAACAGCTAGCGTGACGAGCCGGACAAAATCGGACTTCATATTCTGCATTTGATGACAATCAGATATTAATTCATATTTATCTGCAACGCCAACTATTTTGATCTAATTGCTATCCATCAGCAGTAATCGCTAAGAAATCGTGCCGGTCCGTCGGCCAGTGGCTCGATGTCCTTCATAAACTCTGCCGGCGTGGCCAGCGTAAAACGCGGCAGCGCTCACATTATCCGGTGTGTTCACGACGAATACCAAGCGGTAATCGCCAAAATAGAATCACCCGGTTTCGAGTTGGCCGCCTAGTTTTTTCAGGGTTGGGCGGACGGCTTCGAAGCGATTGCGGACTCTTGAGGAGGGTGGCCCATGGCTCGGAAGTATCTCGGGAATATATGGAACTTGCAACAGGTACGGTTGTCGGTGCGACGGGCGACGCTGCGCCGGTTCGAGTGGCGGCGCGCACGATGGGCCGCGTCGAGCCGCGACGGACACCGGGCGGTTGGCGCCGGAACGGGGCGCCGGCATCAGGCTGCGCGACGCGCCGGCCATGCTCCTGGGCTGAGCGCCGCGCCGGTCGGAGGTGGCGTCGC
>Ga0187871_10004267_pt1 | contig 10774 bp, 8 predicted proteins | sample June2016WEW_16_1_FD_132988 | JGI IMG/M metagenome (GOLD analysis project Ga0187871, IMG submission 132988) | Peatland microbial communities from SPRUCE experiment site at the Marcell Experimental Forest, Minnesota, USA - June2016WEW_16_10 | ecosystem: Environmental > Terrestrial > Soil >...
GGCTGCTGGAGCGGGTGCTGGCCAGCCCGCCGATGGCCGGGGCGGACCTGGCCCGCGAGGTGTCCACCGGCGCGCCGTACCTGGTGCGCCCGGCCGGCGGGGTGCCGGTCAGGTACCGGGTCGCCGCCGTCGACCTTGGCATCAAGGCCGCGACGCCGGCCGCCCTGGCCAGGCTCGGCTGCGAGGTCCGGGTGCTGCCCGCGGCGAGCACGGCCGACGAGATCATGGCGGACGACCCGGACGGCGTGTTCTTCTCCAACGGGCCAGGCGATCCCGCCGCCGCGGGATATGCGGTCGAGGCTATGCACCGGGTGCTGGCCGCCGGTGTCCCGCTGTTCGGCATCTGCCTGGGCAGCCAGATTCTCGGCCGGGCGCTCGGCCTCGGCACCTACAAGCTGCGCTTCGGGCACCGCGGCATGAACCATCCGGTCAAGGACCTGCGGACCGGCCGCGTCCTGATCACCAGCCACAATCACGGTTTCGCCGTCGGGATGCCCGCCGAGGCCACGTTCGATACCCCGTTCGGCCGGGCCGAGATCAGCCACGTCAACCTGAACGACGGCGTCGTCGAGGGGATCCGGCTGCTCGGCCGGCCGGCGTTCAGCGTCCAGTTCCATCCCGAGGCGGCGCCTGGCCCGCACGACGCGGCCGGGCTGTTCGGCGAATTCTGCGAACTGATGGACCAGGCGAACGGGAGCCGCCATGCCGAAGCGCGCTGACCTCAGCTCGGTGCTGGTGATCGGGTCCGGCCCGATCGTCATCGGCCAGGCGTGCGAGTTCGATTACTCGGGCACCCAGGCGTGCCGGGTACTGCGGCAGGAGGGCCTGCGGGTCAGTCTCGTCAACTCCAACCCGGCGACGATCATGACGGACCCGGAGTTCGCTGACGCGACCTATGTGGAACCAATCACCCTGGATGTGCTCGAAAAGGTCATAGCGGCCGAGCGCCCGGATGCTGTGCTGCCCACCCTGGGCGGCCAGACGGCCCTGAACGCGGCTGTGGCGCTGCACGAGGCCGGGACCCTGACCAGGTACGGGGTAGAGCTGATCGGGGCCAGAATCGAGGTTATCAAGGCCGGAGAGGACCGTAGGCAGTTCAAGGAGATCGTCACCGGCCTCGGTGCCGCCGTGCCGGACAGCAGGATCTGTCACAGCATGGCCGAGTGCGAGGCTGCCGCCGCGGTGCTCGGCTACCCGCTTGTCGTGCGGCCGTCCTTCACCCTGGGCGGGTCCGGCTCCGGTATCGCCCATCACGAGGGCGACCTGCTGCAGATAGCGGGCGCGGGCCTGGACGCCAGCCCGGTCTGCGAGGTGCTGCTCGAAGAGTCGATCCTGGGCTGGAAGGAGTTCGAGCTCGAGCTGATGCGGGACCGCAACGACAACGTCGTGGTGGTCTGCTCCATCGAGAACATCGACCCGATGGGCGTGCACACCGGGGACTCGGTCACCGTGGCGCCGGCGATGACCCTGACCGACCGCGAGTACCAGCATATGCGGGACGTCGCGATCGCCACCGCGCGCGCGGTGGGGGTGGACACCGGCGGCTGCAACATCCAGTTCGCCGTGCACCCGGCTTCCGGCCGGATGGTCGTGATCGAGATGAACCCCCGGGTGTCCCGGTCATCGGCCCTCGCGTCGAAGGCGACCGGTTTCCCGATCGCCAAGATCGCGGCGAGGCTCGCGATCGGCTACACGCTGGACGAGATCCGCAACGACATCACCGGCGAGACCCCGGCGAGTTTCGAGCCCGCACTCGACTACGTGGTGGTCAAGGTGCCGAGGTTCGCCTTCGAGAAGTTCCCCGGCGCCGACCCGGTGCTGACCACGCACATGAAGTCGGTCGGCGAGGCGATGGCGATCGGGCGCAGTTTCCCTGAGGCGCTGCAGAAAGCGCTGCGTTCGCTTGAGCAGCCAGCGGCCCCGTTTAGCTGGAATGAGCCCGCAGGCGATGCCACGGAACTCGTCCGGCGCTGCGCCAGCCCGCACGACGGCAGGCTCACGACAGTGCACCAGGCGATCAGGGCGGGCGCGACTGTCGCCGAACTTTCCGCGGCGTCCGGCATCGACCCCTGGTTCATTGACCAGATCCAGGCCATTGAAGAGCAGGCTCAACGGCTTGCGGGCGGCTGGCCGCCCGGCTGGGGCGGTCGCTCGCCGGCGGCCGGGACCGCGGCGGCGGCCGGTGCGGCTGCCGCGGGGGGTGCCGCGGCCGGGAACGCGACGGCGGCCGGTGCGGCTGCCGCGGCCGGTGCGCTGCTCCGGGCGGCCAAGGCCAGCGGTTTCTCCGATGCCCAGGTCGGCCAGCTCTGCGGCATGCGGCCAGAGCAGGTCCGCGGAATCCGGCACGACCTGGGGATCCGGCCGGTGTTCCAGACCGTCGACACCTGCGCGGCCGAGTTCGCCGCCCGCACGCCCTACCTGTACTCGACCTATGACGACGAGACCGAGGTGCCCGCGGGCGACCGGCCGAAGGTCATCATCCTCGGCAGCGGCCCCAACCGCATCGGCCAGGGCATCGAGTTCGACTACGCCTGCGTGCACGCCTCGTTCGCGCTGTCGCAGGCCGGCTACGAGACCGTGATGGTCAACTGCAACCCGGAAACCGTATCCACCGACTACGACACGTCCGACCGGCTCTACTTCGAGCCGCTGACCCTGGAGGACGTGCTCGAGGTGGTGCACGCCGAGCGGGCCAGCGGCCCGGTCGCGGGCGTGATCGTCCAGCTTGGCGGCCAGACTCCGCTGGGCCTGTCCAGGGCGCTGGCGGCGGCCGGAGTTCCGGTGGTGGGGACCTCGCCCGAGGCGATCCACCTGGCCGAGGATCGCGGCGAGTTCGGTGCCGTGCTGGCCGCGGCCGGGCTGAACGCGCCGCGGCACGGAACCGCGATGTCGGTGGAAGACGCGATCACGGTGGCCGAGGAGATCGGCTACCCGGTGCTGGTCCGGCCGTCCTACGTGCTCGGCGGCCGCGGCATGGAGATCGTCTACGACGACGCGACGCTGGAGGCCTACGTCCGCAGGGCGACCCAGGCGAGCCCGGAGCACCCGGTGCTGGTCGACAAGTTCCTCGACGACGCGATCGAGGTCGACGTGGACGCCCTGTACGACGGCCGGGAGCTGTACCTGGGGGGCGTAATGGAGCATATCGAGGAGGCCGGGATCCACTCCGGCGACTCGGCCTGCGCGCTGCCGCCGATCACCATCGGCCGCGAGGACATCGGACTGGTCCGTGACGCAACGGAGGCGATAGCCCGCGGCGTCGGGGTGCGCGGGCTGCTGAATGTCCAGTACGCGCTCGCCGCGGGGGTGCTGTACGTGCTCGAGGCGAACCCGCGGGCCTCGCGCACGGTGCCGTTCGTCTCCAAGGCCACCACGGTGCCGCTGGCCAAGGCGGCGGCCAGGATCATGCTGGGTGCCACGGTGGCCGGGCTGCGCGGCGAGGGGATGCTCCCGGCGGCCGGCGATGGCGGCACGCTGCCGCTGGACGCGCCGATCGCGGTCAAGGAGGCGGTCCTGCCGTTCGGCAGGTTCCGCAATGCCCGCGGTGAGGGCGTCGACACCGTCCTCGGTCCCGAGATGCGCTCGACCGGCGAGGTCATGGGCATCGATGAGGCGTTTGGCACCGCGTACGCGAAATCGCAGGCGGCCGCGTATGGGTCGTTGCCGGTGAAAGGCCGGGCATTCGTGTCGGTGGCCAGCAAGGACAAGCGTTCTATGGTGTTCCCTGTCAAGCGCCTCGCCGATCTCGGTTTCGACATATGGGCGACGCGCGGTACCGGAGAGGTTCTGCGCAGGAACGGAGTACGTGCCACGATCGTGCGTAAGCACAGCGACGGCCCGGGGCCGGACGGCGAGCCGACGATCGTGGAGCGGATCCTGGCCGGCCAGGTGGATCTCATCGTCAATACGCCGTTCGGCAGCCCCGGGCAGTCCGGGCCGCGGCTGGATGGCTATGAGATCCGTACCGCCGCGGTCCGGCGGGGGATTCCCTGCATCACCACGACCGCGGGGCTCGCCGCCGCCGTGCAGGGCATCGAGGCAATCAACTCCGGTGGGGTGGGCGTGCGGTCATTGCAGGAGCATGCGGCGCGGCTGCGCGGCGCCGGTCCGGCACCGGGCGCGCAGCCATGACGAATACCGCCAGCGAGATGGAAGCGGGCCCGGTCCAGGTCCGCGGGACGGTGCTGACCGTCCGCCGGGTTGACGCCTACTACGCGATGACGGTCGTGGCGCCTGGCGTTGCGGCCAGGTTCCGGCCCGGCCAGTTCGTGGCGGTGGCCGTCGGCGGCCCCGATAGCTCCATGCTGCTGCGGCGGGCGTTCTCGATCCACGATGTCCGGCCCGACCACGGCGGCACCGTGGAGTTCGTGTTCGCCGCCCGCGGCCGGGGAACCCGGTGGCTGGCTGGCTGCCGGGCCAGGGACGTGCTCGACGTCACCGGCCCGCTCGGCCGGCCGTTCCCGGTTCCGCGTCATCCGGCCAGCTGCCTGCTCATCGGCGGCGGCTACGGCAGCGCGCCGCTGTTCTCGCTGGCCGGCCGCCTGCGCGAGCGCCGGTGCTCGGTGGACTTCCTGCTCGGCGCGGCGACCGGGGACCGGGTGTTCGGCGCGCTGACCGCGCGGCGGACCGGCCGCACCGCGATGATCACGACCGAGGACGGCTCGCTCGGCACCCGCGGGATCGTCACGGATGTGCTCAGCCAGGTTATTCACGAGGCCAGGACCGACGTCATCTACGCCTGCGGCCCGATGCCGATGCTGCGCCAGGTCACGGCGCTGGCCGGCGGCTACGACATCCCGGTGCAGGCCCTGGTGGAGGAGTCGATGGCCTGCGGCATCGGCGTCTGCATGACCTGCGTACTGCCGGTGGCTGGCTCCGACGGGATCACCAGGATGGTCCGGTCCTGCGTGGACGGCCCGGTGTTCCGCGGCGATCAGGTGCGCTGGGATGACATCGGGACGATCCCGTTCGACGCGTTCGGCGCGCCCGGCTGGGAGCCGAGGTCACAGCACCGGGCGGGGATGGCCGGAGCGGCCGCGACGGGCGCAGGGCAGGCAGCAGGCAACGGCACCGGCGCGGCGAGCGCTAACGGCCCAGTGCCGGGCAGCTCGGCCGGCTCCGGCCGCAGCGGGCCCGGCGAGGCAGCGCAGCGGCGGTCACCAGGGGCCGGCCATGGCGACTGACCTTCGCACCAGGCTGGGCCATATCGAGCTGCCGAACCCGATCCTGACCGCGTCCGGATGCGCTGGCGCCGGGCGCGAGCTCGCCCAGTTCTTTGACGTCTCCAAGATCGGCGCGATCGTCACCAAGTCGGTCATGCTCGCGCCCCGGGCGGGCCGGCCCACGCCGCGGATGGCCGAGACGCCCAGCGGCATGCTCAACTCGATCGGCCTGCAGGGGCCAGGTATCGACGCGTTCCTGCAGCGGGACCTGCCCTGGCTGCTGTCCAGAGGCGCCCGGGCCGTGGTCTCCATCGCCGGCGGCACCGTCGAGGAGTACGCGGAGCTTGCTGTCCGGCTGTCCGGCGCAGCGGGCGTCACAGCGATCGAGGTGAACATCTCCTGCCCCAACGTTGAGCACCGAGGACAGGTATTCGCCTGCGACCCGGGTGCCGCCGCGGCGGTCATCGAAGCGGTCCGCGGCCGGGCCCGCTACGACCTCCCGGTCTTCGCCAAGCTCTCGCCCGACGTCACCGACATTGTCGGGATCGCCAGGGCGTGCGTGTCGGCCGGGGCTGACGGGCTGTCGATGATCAATACGCTGCTCGGCATGACGATCGACCCGGATACGATGCGGCCGGTGCTGGCCGGGGTGACCGGCGGCCTGTCCGGGCCCGCGGTCCGCCCGGTAGCCGTGCGCTGTATCTGGCAGGTCCGGGAGGCCTTCCCCGACGTGCCGATTATCGGTATGGGCGGCGTCCGGACCGGGCAGGATGCTCTCGAGCTCATCCTCGCGGGGGCGGCGATGGTCAGTGTCGGCACGACGATCTTCAATGATCCGTCGGCGTGCGCGCGTATTCTGCGCGAGCTTGACGACGAACTCGCGCAGCGCGGCATCGAGCGGCTCTCCGACGTTGTCGGGCTGGCCCACGAGCCGCGTGCCGCGGCCCGGCGCAGGCGCGCCGGGAACGTGCTGTAGAGGAGGCCTAGTGACGCAGCCCGCTCCGATCGCGGTGGCGCTGGACGCGCCCGACCTTGACACTGCCGCTCGCTGGGCGGCGATGGTCACTCCGCATGTCAGCACGGTCAAGATCGGGCTCGAGCTCTACCTGCGGTACGGCCCCGAAGCGGTCGCCTCGATCCGCGGCGCCAGCGGTGTCAAGGTCTTCCTCGACCTGAAACTGCACGATATTCCCGCGACGGTGGCGGGGGCGGCGCGGGCCGTAGCCAGGCTCCGGCCGGACCTGCTGACCGTGCACGCGGCCGGGGGATCGGCCATGGTGCGGGCCGCGGCGGACGCCGCCCCGAACGCCAAGATCATCGCGGTCACGGTTGTCACCTCGCTGGACAGCGCCGATCTCGACCGCATCGGGCTGGCGGGCCCGGTTCCCGATGCCGTCCGGCGGCTCGCGGTGCTGGCCGTCGAAGCGGGCGCGCACGGCGTCGTGTGCTCGCCGCGTGAGGTTGCCGAGGTGCGCGCCGAGGTGGGTCCTGACATCCTGCTTGTCACTCCCGGCATCCGGCTGGCCGGCGCAGATGCGCACGATCAGGCGCGCATCGCCACGCCGGAGGAGGCGCTGCGGGCCGGTGCCGATCTGCTGGTTGTCGGGCGCCCGATCACTGCCGCTGCGGATCCAGGCGCGGCCGCGGCCGCGATGGCGGCATCGGTCCGGCGCATCGCGATGCTGCCAGGCTGAGCCAGGGGCCCGCTGCCGGTACGCCAGGCTGAGCCAGGGGCCCGCGGCGGCTACGCCTGCCCGCGCGGCTGCGCCCGGGCCCGCTGGAAAGGCTGGGCCACGGCCCGGCTGGCCAGCAGAGATCCCCGGACCGGCAGTGGCGGAGATACCAATTTGGTTACGCTGAGTATCCAACTCTGTTCGGCGAGTAATATTGGGCAATTTATGACGTCACAAACGGGGGTTTGCATTGCCGACGCGGGCTGAACTCGCTAGTTTCCCCTCGCGGAGCGAGTTTTTCGATACGAAACCCGAGGTGACCACACGTGGCTCTTCCTCCACTTACCCCCGAACAGCGAGCCGCAGCCTTGGAGAAGGCTGCCAAGGCGCGCAAGGAGCGTGCTGAGGTCAAGAACAAGCTGAAGACGAATGACAAGACCCTCCCCGAGGTTCTCAAGGAGGGCCAGACGGATGATGTCGTAGGAAAGATGAAGGTGTCGGCACTGCTGGAGTCGATGCCTGGCGTAGGCAAGGTGCGCGCCAAGCAAATCATGGAACGACTCGGCATTGCCGAGTCACGGCGCGTTCGCGGCCTCGGCGCCAACCAGCGGACGGCTCTTGAGAACGAGTTCCGCGGCTAACTAACCCGGTATCCGTACGCGCGGCACCAGGGGCGGCGGCGGGTGACGCAGTGCTGCAGCCGGCTCGTCAATGACGGCGGCCGGAATGCGGTCCGCGTCCCCGTTGCCCCTGTGCCGGTGCGGCGTTTCCTGTTTAGTGTCCCGTGCTCCGGGCGGTGACGGAGTCAGGCCCGGTGCCGGGTGCGGGCGCCTGGCCGGTACCAGTTGGCTGTCAGCAGGTCCGTCGCTTTACATCCGCTGACGGCTGGTAGCCTTGAGTCGGCCTCAGGTGGCCGAACCGTGCATGATGACATGGAAGGCACAAGGTGGCAGGGACTCCGGCCGGGGAAGGCATCATCAATCCGCCCATCGACGATCTGCTCAATGTGGTGGACAGCAAGTACGGCCTCGTCATCATGGCGTCGAAGCGGGCCAGGCAGATCAATGCCTACTACGCCCAGCTGGGCGAGGGCCTCCTTGAATACGTGGGCCCGCTCGTCGAGACCCGTGTTCAGGAGAAGCCGCTGTCCATCGCGCTGCGCGAGATCAGCGAGGGGCTCATCAAGGCAGAGAAGCCCGAAGTCCTGACGGGCTGACGGAGCCGTAGAGGCCAGCTGCGAGCCGGGCAGAGGCCGATGCGCATCATCATCGGAGTGGGCGCGGGCATCGCCGCGTACAAGGCATGTGAGCTGGTCAGACTGCTCACCGAGGCGGGCCACAAGGTCCGTGTCGTGCCCACGCCCGATGCGCTGCGGTTCGTCGGCGAAGCCACGTGGGCTGCGCTGTCCGGTGAGCCGGCGGCTAGCAGCGCATGGACGGACGTGCACGAAGTTCTGCATGTCCGGCTTGGTCAGACAGCGGACCTGGTGCTGATCGCCCCGGCCACCGCAGACCTGCTGGCGCGGGCCGCCTCGGGGATGTCTGACGACTTGCTGACCGCGGTCCTGCTGACAGCCCGCTGCCCGGTTGTCTTCGCCCCTGCCATGCACACCGAGATGTGGGAGCACGCGGCGACCCGCGCCAACGTCAGCACGCTCCGCCAGCGTGGCTCGCTCGTGCTCGAGCCCGCGGCCGGGCGGCTGACCGGCGCAGATTCCGGGCCAGGTAGGCTGCCTGAGCCCGCCGAGCTGTTCAGGATTGCGCTCCGGGTGCTGGCCAGGGGCGGGGCGGGGCTGGCGCCCGACCTCACCGGCCGGTCGGTGGTGATCTCCGCCGGCGGCACCAGAGAGGAACTCGATCCGGTCCGTTTCCTTGGAAACTGGTCGTCGGGCCTGCAAGGCTACGCGCTCGCCAGGACCGCGACGGCGCGCGGCGCGGACGTCACCCTGGTAGCCGCGAACGTAGCCCTCGACGACCCGGCCGGCGTCAAGGTCGTGCATGTCACGTCCGCCCGCGAGCTGCGGGACGCCGTGCTGGCCAGCGCGGCCGGAGCCGATGCCGTGATCATGGCAGCGGCGGTCGCCGACTACCGGCCCGCGGCCCGGAGCGCACAGAAGATCAAGAAAACCGGGACCGACCCGGAGCCGGTCAGACTGGTCCAGAACCCGGATATCTTGCGCGAGCTGGCGGCCAGCAGGCCGCGCCGTGGCCAGGTCGTAGTCGGGTTCGGCGCGGAAACCGGCGACCTGCTCGCCAACGGGCGGGCGAAACTCGCCGCGAAGGGCTGTGACCTGCTCGTCGTCAACCAGGTCGGCGGCGGGCTCGGGTTCGCGGTGGCCGAGAACGAGGCCCTCATCCTGGGCGCGGACGGCACCCAGGAGCACGTGCCCCGCGGCCCGAAGGAAACGATCGCCGACGCCATCTGGGATCAGGTGGCGAGCAGGTTCGCCCCGGCCGCCGACAGGCCGTGAGGCCGTTTGCCGGGAGGCTGCCCGCCTGGCCCGGCTACACTTCGGCGAGGCCAATCACAGAAGTCGAAGGAGTCAGGGTGGCACGTCGCCTGTTCACGTCCGAGTCTGTCACGGAAGGTCATCCTGACAAGATGGCCGACCAGATCAGCGATGCCGTCCTTGATGCCATGCTCAAAGGCGACCCGCGGAGCCGCGTCGCTGTCGAGACGCTGATCACCACAGGTCAGGTGCATGTCGCCGGTGAGGTGACAACCGAGACCTATGTTGACATCCCTGGCATCATCCGGGAGAAGATTCTCGACATCGGGTATGACTCGTCGACGAAGGGCTACGACGGGGCGTCGTGCGGGGTCTCGGTTTCGATCGGCTCGCAGTCACCTGACATAGCGCAGGGCGTGCGAGATGCATACGAGCACCGCGAGGGCGAGGGATCGGACGAGCTCGACCGGCAGGGCGCCGGAGACCAGGGCCTGATGTTCGGTTACGCCTGCGAGGAAACCCCCGAGCTGATGCCGCTGCCGATCATGGTCGCCCACCGCCTTTCCCGGCGGCTGGCAGAGGTCCGGCGCAATGGCGAGGTGCCCTACATCCGTCCTGACGGAAAGACGCAGGTGACGATCGAGTACTCAGGCGGCGAGCCGGTGCGGCTTGACACGGTGGTGGTCTCCACCCAGCACGCCTCGGCCATCGACCTGAAAGCGCTCCTCGCCCCGGACGTGCGCGACCACGTGGTGGATCCGATCATCGGCAAGCTCGAGCTGGACACGTCCAATTACCGGCTGCTGGTCAACCCAACGGGCCGGTTCGAGATCGGCGGCCCGATGGGCGACGCGGGGCTGACCGGCCGCAAGATCATCATCGACACCTATGGCGGGATGGCCAGGCACGGTGGCGGCGCGTTCTCTGGCAAGGACCCGTCAAAGGTCGACCGCAGTGCGGCATACGCGATGCGCTGGGTCGCCAAGAACGTGGTCGCCGCCGGGCTGGCCGCACGCTGCGAGACCCAGGTCGCTTACGCGATCGGCAAGGCGAAGCCCGTCGGCCTGTTCGTCGAGTGCTTCGGCACCGAGCAGGTCCCCGTCGAGCGGATCCAGGACGCTGTGCTCCAGGTATTCGACCTGCGCCCCGCGGCGATCATCAGGGACCTTGATCTGCTGCGTCCCATCTACTCCCAGACTGCCGCCTACGGCCATTTCGGCCGCGAGGAGCCGGACTTCTCCTGGGAGCGCACCGACCGGACGGAGGCCCTGCGGTTCGCCGCGGGCCTGTGACCATTCCGGCGCCACAGCGCGAACAGCCCGGCCAGCCGGTCCGGCTGGCCGGCCGCGTCCAGGTCGGACGGTCTCCTGGTCTCTGGCAGGACAGTCTCTGGCAGGACAGTCTCTGGCAGGACAGTCTCTGGCAGGACAGTCTCTGGCAGGACAGTCTCTGGCAGGACAGTCTCTGGCAGGACAGTCTCTGGCAGGACA
>Ga0187871_10004268_pt1 | contig 10774 bp, 6 predicted proteins | sample June2016WEW_16_1_FD_132988 | JGI IMG/M metagenome (GOLD analysis project Ga0187871, IMG submission 132988) | Peatland microbial communities from SPRUCE experiment site at the Marcell Experimental Forest, Minnesota, USA - June2016WEW_16_10 | ecosystem: Environmental > Terrestrial > Soil >...
CAGTGGACTCCAAGCTGCTTTACAGAAGCCTATGCGCCCACGAATTACGATTTGGAGGACATCACGACTTCTTTCGGGAAATCGCCTCAGCTGAACCTGCAGTTTACCGGGGCGTACGCGAAGCGCTACCACCTCGGGTCCCACCTTTCCACGATCGAGATTGGAGGGAAATTCCGCAACGCGCACAAGTTCGATGATTCCTATACACCGGAATACACGCCCAACGGCTCGGTGCCGATGACGCAATTTATCGGGCCGGTGGTGAACAACGACTACTACTTCAACAACTACAAGTTCGGGCCGACCACCGATTGGACCAAGGTCATCAATTATCTCAACGCGAATTCGTCGGCCTTCACACTCGTACCCGGCACCGTCGGCGCGAACCCGGGGAATTTCGATTTGGTGGAAAAGGTATCGGCCGGCTACGCGATGGACACCATCGATTTCGGGAGATTTCGCATAGTCGGTGGCTTACGCGTCGAAGGAACCAATCTGAATACGCTCGGCTTTGACATTCAGGCTAACACGCTGTCGTTCCAACAGAGCGGTTCCTACATCAACTTGCTCCCGAGCGCCTCCGTACGATACGACCTGGGACACGATACCGATCTGCGAGTGGTTTATAGCCGAGCGCTGTCCCGCCCGGATCCCCAAGACATCGCGCAGTCGCTCTCCGTGACTCTGAACCAGGCACCGCTCTTGGCTTCCTTGGGGAATCCCGGCCTCAAGGCGGAAAAGGCCAACAACTACGATGTTCTAGTGGAGCATTATCTCAAGCCCTTCGGCATGATTCAGGGAGGCTTCTTCTACAAACAGTTATACCTGCCGATCGTGACGCAATCCTTCTTGCAGCAGAATTACAGCCCGGACCCGACCAACTCCTTCTACCCGACGGGAACATGGCTGGTCACGCAACCCGTCAATGCCGGAAGCGGCTGGCTGGCGGGCGCCGAGGTTGCCTACCTGCAGCATTTCACCTCGCTGCCGGGAGTACTTGGCGGTTTGGGCCTCAGCGCCAACTATGCTTACACGGATTCCCAGGCGAGCGGCCTGCCCGGGCGTTCCGACAGCCCCAGACTCCTGCGACAGGCGCCGAACATGTTTAACATCAGCCCCACGTTCGATCGTGGACGGTTTTCCATTCGCGTGGGCATGACCTACAACGGGGCCAGCATCTACGCCTATCAATATCAGGACGGCACCGGAGGTTCGACGCCGACGCCTGGTGGCCTTCGCGGCCCGGACGGGGACAATTATCTCTACGCCCACTTTCAGCTCGACGTGCAAGGAAGCTTCCGGCTGAGGTACGGGTTTACGGTCATTGCCTACGGACAAAACCTCACCAACGAAGTATTTGGGTTTTACAACGGCCAGCAGCAGTACTTGGTGCAGCGCGAATACTACGGGCCGACCATCGCGATGGGCATGCGCTGGTCGCCTACGCACGAAAAATAGACGAGTTCGTGGAGGTTTTCTCCACGAGTAGCAAGCCACCGATGCCGGAGCGCGAACCACCCCCGTGTCGAGCGCTCCGGCCCTTCTCGGATTCTTGGGCTGAAAGACTCCCAGCGATTTCCATCTGCCGATCCCCACTCGCATTCGCAGTTGCTGTCGGTTTCGTTAGGAAGGCGGGCTTTGATGAAGACGAAACTTGCGGGTTTCCTGGCCCTCTTGGCAGCGCTGATGATGGCTCGAGTATCCCTGCGCGCCGCTAACGGCGCTCCTGCTTCCACGCCAAATGGTGAGGCTGCCGTCCTTGTCGGAGCGGGCGACATCGCGGATTGTACGAATTTGTCCGGTGCGGAGGCTACAGCGAAGCTTCTGGAGGCGATCCCAGGCACGGTGATGGCGGTGGGCGACTTGGCCTACCCGGACGGCACGCAAGCGAATTTCGCGTGCTACGACAAGACGTGGGGCCGAGTGAAAGCGCGCACACGCCCCGCGGTCGGGAACCACGAGTTTCACTCCACCGGCGCCACATACTATTTCAGCTATTTCGGCCCGGCAGCCGGAGATGCGGCGAAGGGTTACTTCAGTTACGAACTAGGCGCGTGGCATGTCATCGTGCTGAATAGTGAGTGCGCCGCGATCGGGGGTTGTGAGGCCGGCTCGAAGGAAGAGCAGTGGCTGAGGTCGGATCTCGCCAGTCACCATGCGGCGTGCACGCTGGCCTATTTTCACAAGCCGCTTTTTAGTTCCGGCGGCGCGCATGGGGACGCCGCGGAGTTCAGGGCTTTTTGGCAGGCGCTGTATGAGGCCCATGCAGACGTGGTTGTAAACGGGCACGATCACGACTACGAGCGATTTGCGCCGCAGAATCCGGCAGGCGGAGCGGACGCCGAGCACGGCATTCGCGAATTTGTCGTGGGGACGGGCGGAAAGAACCATCGTCCGTTCAGCGCGCCTCACGCCAACAGCGAAGTCCGTAACGCCGACACCTTCGGCGTGCTGAAGCTAACCTTGCGGGTCGGCGCTTACGATTGGCAATTCATTCCTGAGGCTGGGAAGACGTTCACGGATTCCGGCAGTGGCAGCTGTCATTGATCCGGGGCGAAAGGGATGTGAGGAGCGACTCGATGCCAATTTCGAGCGCTTCCGTTCACAGCCGGAGGAAGGGAACGATGAATCGCGTAAGAATCATCCTAGCAGTAGTGTTCGGTCTCGCAAGCCTGGGCGCGAACGCCACGGGCTACCACGTCTTCAGGAAAATCACGCTGCCGGGCATTGGAGGCTGGGACTATTTGACCGTGGACGAGGCGGCGCGCCGGTTGTACGTTTCGCACGCGACGCAGGTTGTCGTGCTAGATGCCGACACTCTTGAGATCGTTGGCAACATACCGGATTTGTCGGGAGTTCACGGAATTGCGGTGGCGCCGGAATTTGGCCGCGGCTTCATTACCGCGGGGCAGATGGATGCTGTGATCGTCTTCGATCTCAGGACGCTGGCAAAGGTCGGCGAAGTGAAAGTCGGAAAGAAGCCCGATGCGATCGTGTACGACCCTTCCTCGAAACGCGTATTTGCGATGAACGGCGACAGTGGAAGCTCCACGGCCATCGCAGCGAAGGACAACCGTGTGATAGGTACGCTCGATTTGGGAGGCGGCCCGGAGTTTACGGTCGCGGACGGAAACGCAAACGTCTACGTAAACCTGGAGGACAAGAGCGAGCTGCTTCGCATTGATGCCAGGAGGCTAGAGGTAAAGGATCGCTGGCAAGTCGCTCCGTGCAAGGCCCCCTCCAGCCTCGCGATGGACGCGCAGAATCGGCGGCTCTTCCTGGGCTGCCGAAGCAAGGTGATGGCGGTGCTCGACGCCGACAATGGGAAGGTGGTCGCCACGTATCCCATTGGCGAGAAGGTGGACGCATCGGCCTTCGATCCCGTTGCGAAGGTGGTCTTCAATTCCACTGGCGATGGAAATGTTTTTGCATTTCATCAAGACTCCGCCGACAAATACACGGCTTTGGAAGTGATCCCCACCATACAAGGCTCGAAGACGATGACGCTTGATCGCAAGACGCAGCGGCTGTTCGTTCCTGTACGGGAAAAGGACTCACTCTCGCTGTGGGTGTTGCAGCGCTGACGGAGCTGTTTCCACGGCGTCGATTCCGCCGCCATAACTCGACGTAATACCAAATCTGTAAGGTAGCCGCAAGGCAGGCCATTTTGAAACGGAACCGCGAGCAAGTAGCATTCTAACGGCTGCCCGTGATCCGCGATCCGGGCTTCCCGAGGAGGCGCGGATTCGTTGAGCGGCATAGTCGGCATGTTCCATCGAGACGGCGCGCCCGTTGATCTGGCGCTCTTGCGAACTCTCACCGAGTTCATGTCGTATCGCGGGCCGGACGCGGATGTAGTGTGGCAGGACGGTGCGGTCGGGTTGGGCCACGCTCTGCTGCAGACGACCCCGGAATCGCGTGATGAGAAGCAGCCCGCAAGCCCGGATGGCCGGTTGTGGTTGACTGCGGACGCGCGGCTCGACGAACGGGCCGAGTTAGTCGCGCAACTGTGTGGTTTTGGGCGAGAAATCGATTCAGCCCCAGATAGCGAACTGATCCTCCGAAGTTACGACCGGTGGGGCGAGAACTGCGTTGACCATCTCCGCGGCGACTTTGCGTTTGCGATCTGGGACTCGCGCGCGAAAAGATTGTTTTGCGCTCGGGATCATTTCGGCATCAAGCCGCTCTATTACGCGCAGCTGGTTAATCTTTTTCTCTTCAGCAATACGCTTAATTGCCTAAGAGCGCATCCGGATGTTTCGGGCGAGCTTAACGATCGCGCCGTCGCTGATTTTCTGTTGTTCGGACTCAACTACGATGAAGCTTCCACTTCGTTCCACGACATACAGCGTTTACCCCCTGCCCACTGCTTGACCGTGTCGCGCGACGGTCTCGCGATGCGGCGATACTGGGCGCCGCCAACGAATGGCCGCATCCGTTACCGGAGCGACGAAGAATATATCGAGCATTTTTGGACTCTATTGCAAGCTGCGGTGCGAGACCGTTCGCGCACCGATCGCGTCGGAATCCTCCTCAGCGGCGGGTTGGATTCGACCTCGCTGGCCGCGACCGCGAAAGATCTTTCTGCAAACAACCGCGGCATTCCCGACCTTCGGACCTATACGGCTGTCTATGAATCGCTGATTCCTGATCGCGAAATCGATTATGCCGCCGCCGTCGCCAAATTTCTCGGCCTACCGAATCGTCGCGTCGCCCTGGATCACTTGCGGCCGTTTGTGTGGCCGGACGACCCAAGCTGCAGGCTGCCGGGGCCGCCCGACAATCCATTTTTCGGCGCGCTATTCCACCAGTTCGGCATCGTTGCAAAAGAATGCCGCGTCTTGTTTTCCGGCGAGGGAAACGACAATCTGATGTACTTCCAGATGTGGCCCTACGTGCAAGAACTGAGGCGCCGCAAAGAATGGGCGCGCCTCGCCGCCGAAGGGCTTCAATATCTTTGGGTGAGGCCATTTCCTTGGCGAGGTATCCGCGTACGCTTGGCGGCATCATTCGGGATGGACTCTGCCGCCGATTCGTTTCCCGCATGGATCGCGCCCGATTTCGCCAAACGTCTTAATCTCAAAGACCGCTGGCGTGAATGCAGCGAGCTGCGCATGCCGGTCGTGCGGCATCCGGTTCGACCAAAAGCGCACGCGTCGCTTGGATTGCCGCACTGGACCAGCATGTTCGAAAATGAAAATGCCGGCGTCACGCGCCACCCAGTCGATGTCCGCTATCCCTTCCTCGATCTCCGGCTCGTCAACTATCTGCTCGCACTTCCTCCATTCCCATGTTTTTTCCAAAAGTCATTGCTGCGTAGAGCGATGGCGGACAAACTGCCCGAAAGCGTGCGGATCCGACCAAAGACTCCATTTCACGGCGCTCCTCTGTTAGCGCATTTTCGGCGGGATGACATCAGCTGGGTCAATCGAACGCCGCCGCAGGAAGAATTGGACCGGTATATCAATCGTGGAGCGCTTCCGAAGTTGCATGCTAGTATGTTATCTGAGCAGGTGATTCTTGGTACCCGGCCACACTGCCTCAACTTTTGGCTACAGTCTATTCGGAGCCCCGCCGAAGTAAATTGTGTGTGGAGAGCTGGTAATGGATAAAGCTGTGGTACGGAAGCCCAAGAAGGCTTATGCTCCACCCAAAGTTACGGTTTACGGGACCGTGCGAGAGATAACTCTCTCCCAGGGACACGCTGGCCAACCAGACGCCCACCCCACAGGCCCGACTCACAACAGAACGAACGCTTAGAGTTTGACCGCCTATCGTGGAAGAGTTTCATTACTCGCTTTTTGGATTGTCGCTCAGTTCCAATCTACCCATTCCAGGTCTGCCTCTGTGGAATTCCGCCGTTGCGCATCCGGAAATCCAACTTCGCTTGGGAGTTGCTCCGGATATCGATCTCCTTCCACAGTCCGAGCGTCATTCGAAGAAACTGACTTACGTCAGTGTCTATACCGACGATCTCGGACGTCCCGCGCTGCGTGTTTGGGAGACCCTTCAGGGCGATTTCTTGCATTTCGTCTACAGTGACGCCACCGAATTTTGGCTGGATCGAAAGGGAAGCATCGTCTGGGCCACTTGGCCTGACCAATTGTCACTGGAGAATGCCACCTCGTATCTGTTAGGGCCCGTCCTCGGATTCGTACTGCGGTTGCGAGGAGTCGTTTGCCTGCACGCGAGTGCCGTGGCGTTTGCGAACCGCTGCGTGGCTTTCGTGGGCGCGGCAGGCGCTGGGAAATCGACGACTGCGGCTGCGTTCGCACGCTTGGGTCAAGCAGTCGTTTCCGACGACATCGTCGGGCTCATCGAACGGGAAGGACGGTTCTTCGTCTTACCCGCGTACCCGCACCTTTGTCTTTGGCCGGAATCCGTGAAGATGCTCTACGGCTCCGCTGACGCACTCCCACGCTTGGTTCACGATTGGGACAAACGGCGGCTCGCACTCGGTCAGGATGGAACCCGCTTTGAAAACCGAATGCTTCCTCTCGACGCCGTGTACATTCTTGGAGCGCGGCTCTCAGCAGTTGGTCCTGAAGTGAACGCTATCTCGAGTTCCGAAGCGTTGTTGTCCCTGGTGCCCAATACGTACGCGACGAACTTGCTTGACCGCGATATGCGCGCCACGGAATTCGCGGTCCTTGGCCGTTTGGCCTCCAGCATTCCAGTCCGGATAGTCCATCCCAGCGACGATCCCAATCGAATTGAGGACCTCTGCCGTGTTATTCGTGCTGACTTCGAGACGCAAAACGCATAGAGACCTGTCTAGATTTCAGACATTGCGTCTGTACCGTTGTCTAATCAGGAACAAAATCGATCGTAATACGCACAAAATGGGCAACAAACCTTCCCATCTTGGAACAGTGTGCTAGCATCTTTTTGCACGTGTAATCCTCGCACTGGTAACTCAACGGTTGCTGTTGACCGGCAGACTTCGTACTGCGCCCTCGCACCCAAGCCCTGGGCCTCGGTACTCGCAAGACCAGTCTTCTAGTCTTCCGTTCGACACGTCCTGTGGGCCAGCCGCGCTCGAGCATCCAGGAGGGCAGTCCCCATGCAGACGAAGTCCCGCACGGCTCGGATCGCTTTGTATTCCGTTTTCGCTGTCCTCGCTTCCGTCGTGTGTTTTGTTTCCTCCAGTCCGAGCGCAAGGCGCTGGTTCGGATCGCTCTCCGAGCGCTCATCGAGCAGGAGCGGGTCTGCCAAGGTCTCCAGCGAAAAAGCCGCGCGCCAAGCAGCCGCTGCCGGGTATGCTAACTTGCCGCTGCGATTTGAAGAGAATCAAGGGCAAACCGCGCGCGATGTTCGTTTCGTTTCTCATGGCAGCGGATACGAACTTTTCTTGACGCCTGATGAGGCGGTGCTGGCACTGCATCCGGTCCGCCCTCTTGATCTTTCCGCGACACACCGGATGGCCTTTTTCCGGGCGAGGCGCGAAGCCCGCAAGGCTGCAAAAACCGCCGTGCTGCGCATGCGGCTGGCCAATGCCAACCCAGACATCAAGATCGCGGGGATGGATCGGTTGCCGGGCAGAGTGGACTACTTCCTCGGCCAAGACCCCGCAAACTGGCGAACGAATGTCTCCTCTTATGCGCGCGTGAAGTATGCGGGAGTTTATCCGGGCGTTGACCTGGTCTTTTATGGCAATCAGCGGCGACTAGAGTACGACTTCATCGTAGCGCCGGGAGCTGATCCGAAAGCGATCGCCTTGAACGTGGAAGGCGCACGGAAGTTGCGACTAAATGCTCGCGGCGACTTGCTGGCGAGCATTAGTGGCGGTGAGGTGGAACTGCAGAAGCCGGTGGTGTACCAGCAGATTCACGGCGAGCGCCGAGAAATCGCGGGCAATTACACCATTTCCGGGAATCATCGCGTGACCTTTGCGGTATCCAATTACGACCGGAGCGAGCCGCTGGTTGTTGATCCCGTGCTGATTTATTCGACGTACCTCGGCGGGGAGAGCGACGATACGGGCTTGGCCATCGCGCTAGATTCGCTGGGTGATGCCGCGGTCGCAGGTTCGACGACATCGCTGCAATTTCCGACGACCTCCGGCGCGTTTACACCCGGTCCGTTGACCAGCAACGCAAACGGCCTCGTTTTCGTGACCCAGATGGATCCCACCGGTACGCATCAACTCTATTCGTCGTATGTGGGAGGGAGCGGTGGGGACTTCGGGCTTAGCGTCGCCTACGACAGCACCGGAAATATTTATGTGACGGGAGAGACCGATTCGACCGATTTTCCAACCACCACGAATGCTTTGAAACCGGGTCCAAACGCAGGAAATACCAACGGAACCAGCTTCGTCTTTGAAATCAATCCCGCCGCTTCGGGCGCAGCCTCGCTAGTGTACTCGTCGTATCTCGGCGGAACGCAGGGAGGCGCAAATATCACCGAATTCGGAAACGGTATCGCTACGGACAGTACCGGCGCAGTCTACGTCGTCGGGCTGACCGGATCGCAGCCAGGAACCGCTTTGGCAAACTTTCCAGTTACTGCATCCGCATTTCAGACCACGCCCGATCCCAGTAGTACGAGTGGGACCGCATTCGTCAGCAAACTGAACACCACCCTATCGGGAAGCGCGTCGCTGATTTATTCCTCCTATTTGAGCGGCAATGGGGCCGACTCCGCTGGCCCCGGTTATGGCGACGAGGCTTTAGGCGTTGCCGAGGACTCTACGGGTAACACTTACATCGTGGGGAGCACCTCCTCCACAAACTTCCCAACGACCACTGCCTCCGTGAGCTTCCCGGCCGTTAGGACGGCGTTTCAAACTACCGCGCCTGCAGCCGTAGCCGCAGGCACCGTGTTTGTCGCCCGGTTCGACACTACGCAATCCGGCGCGGCATCCCTGCTCTATTCAAGCTATTTGGGAGGCGAGGCTGCCGATTTCGGTGACGCCATCGCTGTTGGGCCTTCCAACGTCACATATCTGACCGGTTCGACATCCTCCCTGATGTTTCCCACCACAACGGGGGCGTTTCAGACCACCGGCAACGCGAACAGCGTTGCCTTTATCACGCTGTTAGACACGAGTATGAACGGAAGTGCTGGCCTCAAGTATTCGACGTTCCTGGGTGGATCGCAAACGAACACGGCATTCTGCATTGCCGCTGACGCTACGGGAAACGCGTACGTGGGTGGCGAAACGCAGGGCGCTGATTTCCCGGTGACTCCGGGTGCGCTTGAACCAACTCCGGCGACAGGCTCCTCGGGAGAAGGCTACGTCACCAAACTGAACCCGGGTGGACACGGTGCTGCGGATCTCGTGTACTCGACCTATTTTGGGGGTGACGGAACAGGCGGCGCCGATGAAGTCAACGGCATAACCTTGAATCCGGCCACTGACTACGGCTATATCACTGGTCAAACATTCTCTTCGGCCAGCACCTTTCCCGTGGCGCCAAATCCTGGGGCTTTCCAGCCGGCGCTGAACGGCCCTTCAGACGCGTTTGTCGCCGAGCTGACTTTCCTGCCGACATTGGCGGTGTCTCCGACGAGCTTGACGTTCGGGCCTCAGCTAGTGGGCACAACGACACCCGCGCAAACGGTGACGCTGACAAACAACAATATTACGGCAATCGCGTTTACGAGCGTCACTGTCACGGGAGGCTCACCCGCGGCGGCGGACACGGATTTTTCTTCACCGTCGAATACCTGCGGAACGAGCATTGCCGCCGGCGCTTCTTGCACGATCAACGTCGTCTTTACGCCCTCCGTTGCCGCGGTTGAGGCCGCAAACTTAGTTATCGCCGATGGGGATTCGAGCAGCCCGCAGACGGTAACGCTAAGCGGAACGGGAACGAACGTTGCGCTGACCGTTGCTCCCACGAGCTTGGCCTTCGGCTCTCAGCCGGTCGGCACCGCGACGGCTCCTAGAATGGTTACGCTGACGAACGGTTCCACCGCCGCGATCGCGTTTACTAGCGCGATCGTTTCCGGAGGCTCACCCGCCGCAGCCAACACGGATTTCACAGCCACCACTACGTGCGGTTCGAGCATCGCGGCGAGTAGTTCTTGCACGATCAACGTCGTGTTTAACCCGTCCGTTGCAGCTGCTGAGACCGCCAACCTGGTTATTACGGATGGGGCCCCATCGAGCCCTCAGACGGTAACGCTGACAGGCACCGGCACGAGCACCGTTGCGGCGAGTTTTACGCTAACAGCGTCGCCGACTACGCTGGCGGTCGCCCAGGGCGCCAGCGGCACGTTTAAAGTGACCATAACGCCTGCGGGAGGCTTCAATCAGGCAGTGGCGCTGGCGTGCACCGGTGCGCCAGCGAATTCGACATGCACTGCTGCACCTACCTCCGTGACTCCGACCGATGGCGTTACTCCCGTTAGTGCCACGGTAACAGTCGCCACCACGGCCCCGTCTGTTGTGACGCCACCATCTACGACTCCCGATCCGCCTGTGCTCCTGTGGCGAACTGTCCCACTTCTTCTGGCGTTTTCGCTCCTGCTGTTCTTGGCTTGCCGGCAGAGATTCGCAATCCGCCTAGGCATGGCCGCCGCGATGGCCGCATTCCTGGCGCTTGCCGGATGCAGCGGCGGTCATCACACTCCGACAGGTGGAACTCCCATGGGAACCAGCACTCTGACGGTGACCGGTACATCCGGAAAATTAACAGGCTCTGCAACGGTGTCGCTGACCGTAAACTGATTTAACGATTAGAATCGCAATTGGCCCGCCGTTTTTCCAACGGCGAGCCAATTTGCTTTCCGAGTTTGCTTGATCGCTAGCGTTCGCTTTTCACTA
>Ga0187871_10004271_pt1 | contig 10769 bp, 8 predicted proteins | sample June2016WEW_16_1_FD_132988 | JGI IMG/M metagenome (GOLD analysis project Ga0187871, IMG submission 132988) | Peatland microbial communities from SPRUCE experiment site at the Marcell Experimental Forest, Minnesota, USA - June2016WEW_16_10 | ecosystem: Environmental > Terrestrial > Soil >...
GCCGGTGACGACGGCCGAGCATAATGCCGGATCGGGCATGCAAGCCATGCTCGAAGGCCCGGTGCGCGAGGCGGCGGTGGTGTATATCAACGATCAGCGGGCCGGTTCAGTGTGGTGCCCGCCATACGAAGTTGCGGTCGGCAATTTACTCCGCGACGGCGAAAATCGGGTGCGCATCGTGGTGGCGAACCTGGCGATCAACCAACTGGCCAAAGGACCCCTGCCCGACTACAAGGCGCTGAACGCCAAATACGGCGAGCGCTTCCAGCCGCAGGATATGGGGAATTTGCAGCCACTGCCGTCGGGACTGCTCGGCCCTGTGCGTTTGATCGCTCGCTAGCGAAGTGGCGCAGGCTTCAGCCAGTCGAAAGAGAATCCGCTTGCTCACGCGCGCGGCTCGGAAGCCCAATGTGCTGATACAGAGCCGCGACCGTGAGGGAGCGGTCCCGAAAACGAGCTTGGTTCTGCCGCCAAAGACGTTCCCGGCAGCGACCGTCCCTCGCTCTTCTCGACCCATCGCGTCGGCAAGGGTGCCTGCGCCACAAAGTCACTCGAGCAGGCCAGCGTGCCTCATGTGAGTGAGAACTTGCGGAAGCTGGGCGCGGATGTCTTCGAGCGGCGGCGCGCCCTCCAATCGCGCCAAACCGGCGGCAAGGTCGTCGATCCCGCGCGTGCCGTCCATCAATTCAATCAGAGTCCGGACCATGACATCCAACTTACACATTGTGTGGTTCGAGTATGTGACCGTACCGGTGCGCACGCTCTCCCATCGGGCCAGGCGGCTGGCCCGAGGCCGTGAGCCGGCGCTCTCCATCGGCGCAAATGCATAGGTGTGGAACGCGGCGAATCCGCTGGAGATGAAGGTGAAGAGAATCCCGCGGAGAGCTTCGCGATCTACGGCAAATTCCAAAAGCTCGTCGAACGCCATCGGCAACGGATGGGTCGCGCCCAAGGCGTCCGCGACCCGTGCCACGGGTTCCGGCGGGTCGGCCAGAAAAACGGAATTCAGGCCCTCGAACTTCCCGTTCGATCGGCGGGCCGGCGACGAGAACAGGAACCGGTCCATCTGTTCCGGACCGGCCGGCCGCTCCAGCCGGACCTCGGCGCCGCACAGCAGCGTCTGCCGGAACGGCCGTAAACAGAGAAAGTCGAAATACTGCTCGCGCTCGATGACATCGCCGTTCACCCAATCAAGCGAGATCCTGGAATCGAACATGAGATGCGGCTGGGCGTCGCCCAGATACTGCAGCGAGTGCCGCGCCGCGCGGGCGGCGAAGTCGCGGACATAGAAGGAATCGTTGATAGGGGCCAGGTCGTCGTGAAAGAACCAGCCGTCCTTGGCGTCGAGCGTCCGCTGGATCTCCTCTTCGACCATCGGCTGCCAGGCGCCCTCGCACACGCGCGCTTCGCCGAACAGTCGAAGAAAAGAGCGCGCCAGTTCGATGCGCTCGCCGGCATCGGTGCAATTCCGTGTATGGTAGATCGCCATGTCGCGCAGCATCATGCGCACATAGCGCCCGGGGAGCGCGTTATAGCTGATGAATGCAACGCCTTGTGGCGCCAGACGCTCGTGGCAGACGTCCAGCAATGGGTCGCGCAGATCGTCCGGGATCCACGAATACACTCCGTGAGCGATGATGTAGTCGAATTCGCCCATTGAAGGATCGATCTCGCGCAGATCCATGGCGATCAAATCGACGTTCGCCATTGCGAGTTCGGCCACGGTTCGCCGGCCTTCCCCTACCGCCTTCTCCGCAAGATCGATGCCGGTAAAATGGCTGCCGGGTATCCGGTATGCCATGGGAATGAGATTCCCGCCGTTGCCACAGCCGATTTCGAGAACCCGGCAAGAGCCGACCGGAGCAGGGGTCATACCGAACAGCCTCGCCACCGACGCCAAACGGTCGGGATGAGTCTGCGCCATGGGAATGGTAAGGTACGGAACCTGATGGTAAGTGTCGTCGGGCATCATCCCATTATGTGAGGAACCGATTGAGTCTCGGCGAGGCGAGCTTTGCTCGCCGGGCAAGCTGAAGCATGCCCCACATGGGACATGCTTCAGCTTGTCCAGGGCGGGTGTCGGTTTCTGCCGCAATTCAGCGATGCTGGCTAGGATTCCAGCAGGCCGGCATGCATTAGCTGGTCGAGCACTTGGGGAAGCTGCGCGCGGATGCCCTCGATCGGCGGCGCACCTTCCAATTGCGCCAGACCGGCCACCAGGTCGTCGAATTCGCGCGTGCCGTCCATCAGCTCGATGAGCGCCCGTGTGAGGCCATCCAATTTATTCGAGGAATGGTCGGAGAAGGTGACCTTACCGGTGTGGGCACTCTGCCAACGGGCCAGGCGATCGGCCCGCGGCCGCGGGTTACGGTTGCTGGGGATAGCCAGGCGGTGGCTGTGGAACGACGCGAAGCCGCTGGTGATCAGTGCGAAGAGAATCGCGCGCAGATGTTCGCGATCTCCCACCGATTCGAGAAACTCGTCAAAAGCGACCGGCTGGGGATAGACCGCGCCCATGGCGGCCGCCACGCGCGCCACAGGTTCGGGCGCCTCCGTCATGCAAACCGAATGCCGGCCTTCGATTTGTCCGTCGGATTGGCGGGCCGGCGACGAGAACAGGAACCGGTCCATCCGTTCCGGACCGGCCGGCCGATCGAGCCGGACCTCGCTCCCGCACAGTAGCGTTTGCCGGAATGACCGCAAGCAGAGAAAGTCGAAGTATTGCTCACGCTCCAAAACGTCGCCGCCCACCCAATCGATCGGAACCCTGGTATCGAACATGACATGCGGCCGGGCCTCGCCCAGGTATTGCAGCGAGTGTCGCGCTGCGCGGGCGGCGAAGTCACGGAAATAAAAGGCATCGTTGATAGGCGCCAGGTCGTCGTGAAAGAACCAGCCATCGTCCGATTTGAGCGCAAGCCCGATTTCCTCCTCGAGCATCTGCTGCCAGTGGGAAGAGACGAGATGCGCTTCCCGTAACATCACTAGAATGGAGCGGGCTTTCTCGATGCGCTCGGCGGGATCGTCGCAATTCCGCGTACGGTAGAGCATCATGTCGCGTAGCATCGTGCGCACGTAGCGCCCGGGCAGGGCGTTATAACTGATGTACGCCACGCCTTGCGGCGCCAGGCGCTCCCGGCAGACGGCCAACAATCGATCGCGGATCGGGTCCGGCACCCACGAGTAGACTCCGTGGGCAATGATGTAGTCGAATTCGCCCATTGCCGGACCGATCTCGCACAGATCCATGGCGGTCAACTCGACATTCGCCAGTTCGAGTTCGCTGGCCACGCGCCGCCCCTCGGCAATCGCCAGGTCCGCGAGGTCGACGCCGGTAAAATGGCTCCCGGGCAGGCGGAATGCCATTGGGATGATATTGCCGCCGCTGCCGCAGCCTATCTCAAGAACCCGGCAGGCAGTGACCGGAGCGGGCGTCATTCCGAACAGGATCGCTACCGTCGCCAAACGGTCGGGATGACTATCCACCATCGGGCCGGTAAGGTAAGGAATCTGGTGATACGGGTTTTCGGGCATCGTCCTATTATCTTGGGAAAGTGCCCGGCGTGGGAGTCACTGGCGCGCGAACACCTGTACGGTGTGCGTCCTGGCGCCGCCGGGCGCGACGGAATCCGAGTCGCATTCGAGCGTGGCTCGATCGGCCGAGAGTTTCATCTTACCGGACGCTGTGGGGCGGTTCGGTCCTTCCAGGATGAGCGAGTATTCCAGCGGGCTCCCGCGCAACACCTTCGCAGTGCCGATTTTGCGCCCCTGCGCATCTTTGACTTCGCTCGCCGATCCATCCGGGCGCGCCACGAAGCTTAGAGTGATCGCCTTGGACGCTTTCGACGGAACCGAGTACTCGAACTGGAGAGCGCCGCCAACCGCTGTGATCTCGAGAATCAACGGGCGCAGCGCGGTATCCTGCCCGGAGATTTGCTGGCTCTTCAGCAGCCATCGGCCCACCAGCGGCTCGGCAGGCGCGGCTGCGAGAAGCGCACCGGCGATCAGCAATGCCGTCCCGTGAACCGTCCAACGCATCAGACGTTCCTCAGGTGCGCAAGTAGCCGATCGCGCGGGAAAGCGAGCAAGGCGCGCGCCACGAATCCGGTCATATTGGCGACGGCGAAACTGACTCCCTGCAGATTGTGCGACGGCGGCACACCAGGTATGGGCCGGGGATATGGGGACGTCAGAAACACCTCGCCGTGCCTCCGAAAAGTGTCTCGCGGGCAGCTTTCGTCGTCGGCCACGGCCACCACTCCGGGCAGGATGCCGGGCAGCAGGTACGCGGCGCTTACCACCAAGCCGTTGTCCGCGATGGCGTCCAATAAGGGCGCACGGTACTCCTCATTGGGCGTGCCCAGGCTCAAGTTGATGGCGTCCATGCGCGCCGCGCGGCACCACTCCAGTGCCCGCAGAATCGCCGCGATATTTACCGAGAGCCTGCGGTCGAACACTTTTACGGCGAACAGGTCCGCGCTGGGAACCTTTTCGCGAATCGCTGCCGCTACGGCAGTGCCGTGTCCCAGATGGTCGACCGTGTCGCTGCCTTCGCCATCGGCGGTGAATTGCACCGCGCCGGCCACGTGGCCGATATGCGGATGGCCATCGTGAATCCCACTATCGATGACGGCGATTCTCATGCGCTCGCTCGCATCTCACCCAACCTTACCACCTGATGGGCGATCCGGGTCAGCGAGGCGCGGTGGGTAATGACAATGGCCGTCCGGCCGGCGAGCGCAGTGGAAAGAGTCTGCGCAATGACGCGCTCATTCTCGTCGTCCAGCGCCGATGTGGGCTCGTCCAGCACCAGAACTTTGGGGTCCGCCAGGATCGCGCGCGCCAACGCCAGCCGCTGCCGCTCGCCCGCCGAAAAGGTTTGGCCGCGCTCGGCGATTACCGTCTCGTAACCTTCGGGGAGAGATTCGATGTGTTCGTGGATGGATGCGGCGCGTGCGGCCGCGACGATCTCGTCCTGAGTGGCTTCAGGCCGGGCATAAGCGATATTTTCGCGAACGGTGGCGTGGAAGAGATACGGCGCCTGATCGAGCAGCATTACCTGGCGGCGCACGTCGGCGAGGCGCAACTCCCGCAGATCGCGCCCATCCAGCCGGATGATCCCATGTTCGGGATCGTACAAGCGAACCAGCAGATCGGCCAGTGTCGACTTGCCGGCGCCGCTCGGGCCAACGATGGCGCAGATGGTGCCGGCGGGCACGCGGAACGAGAGATCGCTGAAGACCGGGTCGCCGCTGTAGCGGAAGGAGACGGACTGGCATTCGATCTCGCCGCGCGCGTCGTTCCAGGGCACGGCAAGAGGCCGTTCGACAACCTCGGCCGGAGTATCGAAAAGCTCCCACACGCGGGTGAGAGAGACGCCACCGGTCACCAGGTTGGTGTAAAGGCTCATCAGGTTTTGCACCGGCGAGAGCAGGCGTGCATGATATGCCATCAGGGCCACCAGCGAGCCCGTGGTGAGCTGTCCGTCGATCACCAGTTTGCCGCCATAGAGGAAGAGCGCCGCGGTGCACAGCGTGAGCAGTGTACCCGGGACCGCTCCTGAGAGGAACGCCATCAGCTGCATTTTTAAAAGGGCATCGAGGAAGCTTCGATTGCGCGCCTGGAAGCGCTCGACCTCGCGCTGCTCGGCGTTGGCGGTCACCATCAAGCGGAATCCCAGCAGCGTCTCCAACAGGAAACTGCCGATGTCGGCGCCGCGCTCGCGCACGGTCTTCACACGCCGGGTGAGGCGATGCTGGTAGTAGCGCAGACTCCACAAGCTGAACGGCATCACCGCCATGCTCAGCAGGAACACCTTGGCGTTCAGCGAGATCATGATGACGGAACTGCCCACCAGAAATACCACGTTGGAAAGCACGCTCAGCAGGCTGTCGGCCGAGATGCGCTGCACTTCGGAGATGTCGTTATTGATACGCGAAACGACGTCGCCCATTTTGGCGCGCGCCCAAAAGCGCGGCGAGAGCGACTGCAGGTGCCGGTACAATGCCACCCGCATATCGAACAGCGTGAGGGCCGAAACCCGCACGTACTGATAGCTGGAGAAGATGTTAAGCGCGAAACTTGCAACGGTCACCGCCAGCATCATCAGGCTGACCGTCACCAGCGCATGAAAATCGCGCTTCATGAGCGCTTCGTCGATCAGCAGCTTGGAGATGTAAGGCTGGGCGAGCCCGAAAGACGTGGCCGCCACTCCCGTGAGCAGCACCAGCAGCATGCGCCAACGGTAGGGGACCAGGAAGCGCGCCGCGCGCCGGTAGCCTGCCAGCAGAGTGAAGGTGTCAGTCATGGCCGTGGGACATGCTTCAGCTTGTCCGGGCGAGCGGAGCTCGCCTCCACGTCTTGGCCGTTCATGGCTGTTTGCTGGGGCTCTTAGCCCGCCTCGGAACAAGCCAGCCGTCGCACGCCACGGCCGCGCCAGACAAGCGGGCGAGCTCCGCTCGCCGGACAAGCTGAAGCATGTCCCACGAGAAAAGCCGAACTCCAGAGGCGAGCGGAGCTCGTTGGTGCCTGCGCCACGTCACGGCAGGACCACCATCGACCCGGTCATGTCATTCTCCAGATTCCAGGTAGCCTCGTGCTTGAAGGTAACGGCATCGTAGACGTCTATTTCGAAACCGGCGCCGTACATATAAAGCTTCTTACCATCGGCCGAGATCCCGAAGCTGAAGCGCGTTCGGCACGGAACTTCGGAGGTCCTCGCCATGCGACTATTGGTGAGGTCGATCCCCATGAATTCGCATCGCTGGTTGCCCCCCTCGCCATTGATCGATACCGCATAGCCCATCTTCTTATCCGGCGTAACGTGCAAACCACCGAGCGAGGAGGGAGCCGGGCCGATCGGCGTGAAATCGAATTTCCGCGTATTCAGATCGAACCGCGCCAGACCGAAGACGCGATTATGCACGATCTTATCGGAGAAATTGAAGATCGAGACGCGCTGCGTTGGATCGCTGAGGGCCTCGATCAGTCCGCCGAGCCCCAGGTTCTCGGCGGGCATCCCGGAAATTTCCAGGTCGATCTTTTCCACTTCGCTGAAGTCGGCTGAGTTCAGAACGGTGACTTTGGAGCCGAACTGGTACAGATATTTGCCGTCCGGCGACACCTCGAATCCGCCTCCTCCGAATCCGCCCCCGCGTCCGCCGGCGGGCTGCTCGGGCTGGTCCACGGACTTCACAATCTTCTTTTCGGCGAGGTCGATGATGGTGTATTTGGGCTTGCCGATGGTGTAACGGTCGACCTCTTTGACGATTTCCGTGGTGGAAGCGTAGAGCACCTTTCCCTGCGGATCGGGCGCGCCGCCGTTCACCCGGTACCGATGCGTGGGCGTGTCCAGGACGAATTGATTGGTGATCTTGTGGGTGGCCACGTCGATCGTTTCAAAGCCGGTGTGATCGTTGGTGCTGACGAAGATGGTCTTGCGGTCGGGCGAGAGCCGCAGGCTGCGCGGCAGTCCGGTCGTCATGTGAATTCTGTCGGTGACCTTGCCCCTGGATTCGTCGATCACCAGCACCCAGTCGGGATAGGCGCCGCAGAACAGCGTGCCGCCGCGGCAGATGGCGCACGAAAGGGTCAACCATGCGATCAGGTGCTTCATGATAGGTCCTATGGGAAGACTAAGTCGAGATGCCGCCAATCCTTAGTAGCGGTGGCGCACTTACTCGCCCAGTCCGGATAGTTATTCAGATGGTCGGGAACCTGCGCCGGCCAGAAGCAGGTCACGTAGCAGTCGTAGATGTCGCGCTCCACCGGCTGGCAAAGGCCGGCCGTGCCGCCCGCCGAATCCACCTCCCAGCCAGGCGAGAACGCCAGCGTACAGCCCATGGGAACGTGCGGACGCTGTGCCGGGTTCTGGTTCTGCAGCGCGACTACATCCTCGCCCGCCGCCGTGACCATATCGTCGATGCGCTGGGCCTTCTTATTGACCGGCCGCAAATGTTTCATAGTGCTTTCCTCTCCGCGAAGTATTGCAGGAAATCCGGGTTCAAGGCGCTTACCGTGCCGTAAATGCGCAGACAAGTGTCGGTCCAATCCCGAATCCAATCGCAGTAGTGCAGATTGGGATGGCCGGTGTCGCCGTAGCGCACAAAAGCTTCGTGATGGCATCCGCCGGCGCACAATGGGCGCGCCCAGCAGGTGTGGCAATCGTACTTACTATTGATGTGGCCGCGATTCAGAAAATCGGCCTGCTTTTCGCGATCCACGCCGCCCGTCTTGATGTTGCCGAGCGAGTGAGTATCGGAATCGACGAAGCGATGGCAAGGCGCGATATCTCCCGAAGGCCCCACGCCCAGCAGGCCCAGGCCGGCGCCGCAGGGGTGCGACTTATTCACGCCCTGATAGAGCTCCGCGATGGTGTCGCTCACGTTGGAGAAGCCGTGCATCTCGCCGCGAAGGGCGTATTCCAGGTACTCCTCGGCCAGCACATGGAACTCCCGGAGCACACCGTTCATGCCGCGCTCGCCGATGGCGTACAGCCGGTCGGGCGACGTGGTTACCGGTGCGAACCCCACCTCGTGAAATCCGAGATCGTTCTTCAAGTGGCGGAAGATGCGCACCACGTCGGTCACTCCGTTGGTGAGGGTGACTCGCGCGGTGATGGGTCTGGTACGATGCCCGGCGATCAGCGCCCGCACCCGCGGCGCGATCGTCGCATAGCTGCCCTGTCCGTTGGCGAACACGCGCAGTTGGTCGTGCAGGTCGGGCGGGCCATCCATGCTGACCGTCACGCCGATGCGATTCTCGGAGAGGAATTCGATGATGGCGGGCGTCAGCAGAGTGGCGTTGGTGGTCAGGCTGAAATCGATCGTGCGGCCCTGTGCGGCTGCCTGTTCGGTGGCATAGTTGACCACCTGCTTGAGCAGCTGAAAATTCATCAGCGTCTCGCCGCCGAAAAAGGTGATGTGCACCGACCTGCGCCCCGGCGATTGCGTCAGCAGAAAGTCCACCGACGCCTTGGCGGTATCGATGTCCATGAATTTCGGCTTGCCCTCGGGAGTCGCGACCTTGTCTTCGCCGAATTCGTAGCAATACTGGCAGGACAGATTGCACTGGTTGGTCAGGTTCATCACCAGAGTTTGCAGCGGGAAGTCGGCCGGAGGAGTTTCCAGTGGCTCGCGGACGGCATCCTGAGTTACCACGATGCGGGCCGCGCAGAGTTCCCTCAACAGTTCCGCGCCATCAGCCAGGCCGGCGATCAATTCCTCCTGTGTGGCCGCGCCTTGCGACAATTTTTCGATTACCGCGGCTACTCCCGGGTCCATTTCGAAAATAGCCCCCGCCGGCAGGTACAGAAAACGGCGTCCGCCGCCCGAAAACTCGTGGAATTCGCCCAGACGGTAAGTTTGCGCCGGTGCGGCGGTCACTGGCCTACCTCCGGCTGGTCCCAGCGGATGTAAGTGGGAACGGCCACCACTAAATACGACCTGCCGGTCAGAGGCTTGCCTTCCTTGTCCTTCTCGTTTTTCGCCGTGGCGACCACCCACACATCGCCATAATTATTGCGCCCGAACTTGCGCTGCGGATTCGGTCCATCCAGGTTCGGAGTGAACAGGCCGTTGTTGTTCAGGGTGCCGACGAACTCCTTGTCGTCGTCGCCGAACACCGTGAAAAACTCCTCCACAGACCAGTTGACTTCTACCGGTCCGAGCTCTACGTCGTCGTCGGTATGCGGCTTGCCATCGTCGCCGCGCTGATAGGCGATCGCCTCGAGCTGCTGATACCCCCGCGGATGGGGTGATTTGGCGTCGCCGCCCAACCGCGCCAGCGAAGTCTCGGGGACCACTTTGATGTAGTCCACCTTGTCGTACACCGCGAAAGCGCCTTCCAGAACGGCGCCACCGAGACTTACGTCGCGCTTACCAGGTACAGCGTCCGCCGCCACGTCAACCATCGCGTCGATCTCGTTCGGCGTATGCGAGGCGATCGATTTGACCGTTACTCCCGTGCCGAAATCCAGATCGGCCACGGCGACCTGCGCCGGTAAATTGTTACCAATCACGCGCACCTTTTCTGCCCGCGAGCCGGTTTTCAGCGAGTAGCGATCCAGCGTCAGCAATGTCGGCTCGGGACCGGCCCGGCGCAGTTTCACGTCCACGCCGAACTCCTGATATTCGCCCCAAAACCATCGGCCCTCGGCCCAGTTCTGGTCCGGTGAGATCCACATGGATTCGCGCATTTCGCGCCCCAGGTCGTCGGGAGCGGCGCTGGCGGTAACTGGGCCGCCGTGCGACCGGCCGCGCCAGGCGTAGCCCGCGTACACCAAGCTAGTCCCCGTGCGCGAGATCGCCGCTCCGCCTTTCACTGGCTGGAGGTTGACGGACGTCGTGAATTCATCTTCCGACGCGCCCTGCGCAATGGTCATCTCGCCGAAGTACTTGCCGCGCCCCGGAATGTGGGCGGTAATCAGCCACTTTCCCGCGATCTTCGGTGCCCGCATGCGCGCCCGCCAGGCGGCCCATTCGGGCGTGTGCAGAGGATAGCTCTTTCCCAGGAAGTCCAGCGTCGCGTCCAACGAGATTACGGGCGCCGCTCCACGTCCGGAAGCACCTTCCTCGCCTTCCGGCGCGCCAGCTCCGCCGCCGCCGCCCCGTCCACCGGGCGGATTTCGCCGGAATGCCCCCTCCGCCGTGGGATAAAGCGCCGAGTGCATGTCGGCCAGCAGCGACCATTCTTCCAGCGTACGCCGACATTGAAACGGCCGGCCGAGCGCATGGCAGTTCATGCAGGTGACGCGTAGCAATTCGTTCGGA
>Ga0187871_10004272_pt1 | contig 10768 bp, 8 predicted proteins | sample June2016WEW_16_1_FD_132988 | JGI IMG/M metagenome (GOLD analysis project Ga0187871, IMG submission 132988) | Peatland microbial communities from SPRUCE experiment site at the Marcell Experimental Forest, Minnesota, USA - June2016WEW_16_10 | ecosystem: Environmental > Terrestrial > Soil >...
AGCGCCCGCTCGATCCACAACGGATCGAGAATCGCCTCGCTCTGTCCCAACTTGCCTCTCTGCCGCACACAACGCGCCGGACTCTGCCATCGGGGCTATCCGGGCGGGTATTTCACGGGGCTGTCCAGTTTGGCTATTGAATGCGGCGGGGTTTCCGCTAGGCTACAGCCAGGACCGACCGCAATTCGATTGGCCCTGACGGAAGGTGAGCCTGTGCGCTATGAACGTAGATGAGATTCTCCAGGCGCTGAATCAGGAGCAAGTGGATTACTTGCTGATCGGCGGAATGAACTTTCTGCTTCGGCACTTGCCGGAGTTGACCTGGGACGTGGACATCTGGGTGAAAGATGACGCAGAGAATCTGGCGAGACTCAACCGCGCACTCGGTCTTCTGGGCGCGGCGTGGGGCCGCACTGAAACCGAGTGGGGGCCTGTGTCCGCGGACAGCCGTTGGCTTACGAGCCAGGAGGTTTTTTGTCTGACCACAGCGCATGGAGCGTTGGATGTATTCCGTGACGTGCGCGGCTTGGAAGGCCACTATCTGGACTGCCAACGCCGGGGCATTCGCACCCAAACGGCTGGCGGCATCCAGTTCACCGGGCTTTCGGACGAGGATATGCTGGCCTGCCAGGAAGCATTGCCGGTCGAAGAACGAAAGGAGCGCCGAATCCAAGTGCTCCGGGAGGCCATTCGACAAACCAAAGAGGGATGATTCATGAACCTGAGCGCCGTGAAGAAACGGGAAGAGCGAAAACGGGAAGCCGCCTATGACCCGGCCACCCGCTGGCAACACATTCAGCAAACCATTAGTTGGGCCGAGGCGAACCTGCCCCCGCGCCTGCGGCGGAATCGGCCCCGGACGGCGAAAGTGCTCCCGAAAACGACAGGCACTCGCCAGCCTGTCCGATCCTGAGGACGCGTTCGGGCCGGCCTTTGCCATGTCGCGAGCACGGGCATTGAAGCCTTCCCCGTCGAGGTGGAGGTCAATTGCGGTTGAGGGGATATCCACGCCTCCTGGCTTTGTTGCATTCGATCCCGATTCACTTTGATTGGAACTCCTTCGCGCTGATTTCTGCGTGCATCGCTGACCCAGGCTTCGATCAAATCGGCCGTCTCAGCGTCTAGGGCGAGGGCTTCCTGCCGAGCCGTTTGCGAGACGGAACCCCGGCCCGGCAGGAGAAACCAACAGCAACATATTGTGGTTCATAGTGCCAATGAATCACAAAAACCGAGGTTCATTGGAAGCTATCCTGCCAGCCTGTTGAAGCGCAACAAGTTCCTCTTCAAGAGGCAAACACACTTTCACAGCCCGCCGCTCTCCGGCAAGTGCAAAACCGCAAACGTCAAGACAGAGACCGCCGCTACAGCAATTTGCATCTCGTCGTGACAACCGGCTCCTGTCGGGGCAGTTTCCTCCCCATGAGCCAGCCGACTCCCCAGCAGAAGGACGCCATCGCCGCGCGCGGCAACGTCCTCGTCGTCGCCGGCGCGGGCGCGGGCAAAACGCGGACGCTGGTGGACCGCTGCCTTGCCTGGTTGCTTGACACCGAAAATCCCGGCTCCATTGATCAGATTTTGATGGTCACGTTCACCGAGGCTGCGGCAGCGGAAATGCGCCAGCGTTTGCGCGCGGCGCTGGAAGCCGTCCACGCCGCCCAACCGTCGGCGCGGGTTGCGGAACAGTTGGCGCTGCTGGAAACGGCCTGGATTTGCACGCTGCACAGTTTTTGTTTCCGCCTGGTGCGCGAGCATTTTTACACCCTCGGCCTGGATCCGCAATTGATCGTCCTGCCCGAAGAACGCGCCCAACTGTTCGCCCGCCAGGCGCTGGACTCGGTCTTGGAACAGAATTACAGCCGCGAATCCGCCCCCGCCCGCGCTATCCAGGAAACCATCCAATCCCTGGGCGGCGACTCCGACACGGCCGCGCGCGCGCTGATCCTCCGGCTGCATCATTACGCCCAGACGCTGCCCGATCCGGCCGCGTGGTTTGAAAACCAGGCCGCCCTGTTCCAACAATCCCCGCCCGGCCCCTGGCCCGGGTGGCTGATGGCGGAGTTGGAGAATTGCCGCCACGCCTGGCTGCCCGTTTTGCGCGCGCAACCGGCGGACAACGCCTGTGCGCGCCAATGCGCCGCCGCCCTGGACCGCCTGCGGCAAAAGCCGTCGCGCGCGGAATTTGCCGCCTCGCTTGAAGCCATTTCCCAGGCGGCGGAAAGCACGAAGCCGAAATGGCGCAAGCCGCTGGAGACCATTTTGGCCGAGGTCCGCTTTTTGCGCTCGGTCTGCGCGGTGGAAAAGACCGATCCGCTGGCGGAGGACTGGGAATGGAGCGCGCCGGCGATGCTGGCATTGCTCGACTTGACACAGCAATTCGGCCAGGCCTACCGCGCCGCCAAACGCGACGCGGGCGGCATTGATTTTCACGACCTGGAACAATTCGCGCTGCAACTGCTGCGCGACCCGCAAACCGGCCGGCCCGGCCCCATTGCCGCGCACTGGCGCGCCAAACTGCGGCTGATTTTCGTGGACGAATTCCAGGACATCAACCGCGCGCAGGAGGCGATCCTCTGCGCCCTGGGCGGCGAGGGCGCGGAAGCCAACCGTTTTCTGGTGGGCGACATCAAGCAGAGCATTTACCGGTTTCGCCTCGCCGACCCGCGCATTTTTCTCGATTACCAGCGCGAATGGGAAAAGCAGTCCGGCGCGCGGGTGATTTGGCTTTCCGACAATTTCCGCAGCCAGCCGGGCATCCTCGATTTTGTCAACAGCGTCTTCGCCGCCCTGATGCGCCGCGAATTAGGCGGCATCGAATACGACGCCCAGTCCCGCCTGCGTTTCGGAAAACGGGACATTGCGGCAAACAACCTGCTCCATTCCTCCCATTCGTCCCTTGCGTCCCTTCCAGTTCCCTTGAAAGTGGCGGCGCCGGAGCCGCCCCCTGCCCCCCGCGTCGAACTGCTCCTGCGCCGCCTCGGACGCGACCCGGACGATGAAGCCGCCCCGGAAATTCCCGACGCCGAAACCATTTCCGACACTGAGAAGGAAGCCCGCCTAATCGGACTGCGCCTAATGGAATTGAAAGACGCGGAACTGGCCCTTCCCGGCCAGCCGCCCCGGCGCGCCTCCTGGAGCGACATGGTGATTTTGCTCCGCTCGCCGCGCAACAAGGCGGAGGCTTACGTCAGGGAATTTGCGCGTCTGGGCGTGCCGCTGGCGGCGGTGCGCGGCGGCTTTTACGACAGCCTGGAAGTGCGCGACTTGCTCAGCCTGCTGCAAGTGCTTGACAATCCCTCGCAGGACCTGCCGCTGCTCGGCGTGCTGCGCTCGCCGCTGGCCGCATTGACCGCCGATGAGCTGGCCGCCATCCGGCTGGCGAAACGGCCGGGACATTTCTGGGCCGCCCTGCTCCGCTGGGATGAGACCCATCCGGAACACCAACGGGTCCACGGTTTTCTCCAGCGCTTTCGCGCCTGGCGGCGGCTGTCGCGATTGGCGGGCGTTTCGGCCCTCCTGGAAAAAATCGTCGAGGAAACCGGCTTCGACCTGGTGATGGCCGGCGCGCCCGACGCCGCGCAACGGGCGGCGAATGTGTCGCGGCTGATTCACTTGACACGGCAGTTTGACGGATTTCGCGGCGAGGGGCTTTACCGCTTCCTCCAATTTGTCCAGGCGCAACAGGAGAACGAACTGGACGTCGAGCCGGCCGGGCAGCCGTTGCGGGACGCCGTGCGCCTGATGAGCATTCACCAGAGCAAGGGGCTGGAATTTCCCATCGTCGCGCTGGCCGATTTGGGCAAGCGGTTCAATCTGGACGACACGCGCGGACGGGTGATCCTGGACGAGGAACTGGGCCTCTGCCCGCAGGTCAAGCCGCCGGGCCTTTCGCAGTTCTATCCCAGCCTGCCGCATTGGCTGGCGCAGCGGCGTCAGAAGCAGGAAACACTGGGCGAAGAATTGCGCCTGCTTTACGTGGCCCTGACGCGCGCGGCGGACCGGCTGATTTTGTGCGGATCGGCCCGGCGCAAGACGATTTCTGAAAAATGGCCGCAGGCCGCGGAACGCGGGCTGGGAACGCCGGAAATCCTGGCGGGCCGCAGTTTCCTGGACTGGCTTGGCGCGTGGATGGCGCTTGAGTCCGGCCCGGAGGCGCTGACGCAATCCGGCGGCAATTCGCTGCTGACGTGGAGTATTGTTGACGAACAGGCCCCTCTGCCGGATCGCCCCGCGGCTCCGGCGCCGGATGCAGCCATACGTCCCATAGGTCCCATTCGTCCTATTTGTCCCATCCAGCCGACGCCGCCTAGCACCCCGCCGCCGCCCGGCGCGGAGGAGCAGCTTCTGCGCGAGAGCCGGGCAACATTGGAGTGGCGCTACGCCCACGAGGATGCGACCCGCCGCGCCGCCAAGACTTCCGTGTCCGCCCTGCGGCGTCTGGCGGCGGAAGAGGAGGAGGAATCGGAACCATTATTTACACCACCGCCCGAAAGGCAGGGGGAACGGCGCGCCGCGGCGTTGCCGGCGGCGGAGATCGGTTCCGCGCATCATGCATTTTTGGAGCGCGTGGAATTGTCGGAAACGGGCAGCGCCGCCCGTTTGCGGAAGGAAGCCGCCCGGATGCGGCGCGAGGGCTGCTTGACAGAGGAGCAGGCGGCCTGTTTGGATTTCAAGGCGCTCGCCGCATTTTGGCAATCGGAAGTGGGACGGCAACTGCTGTCAGAGCGCGAGAACATTCGCCGCGAGGTCGCCTTCACCGCCCGTTTTTCCCCCTCGGAACTGGAAGAATTGCAGCGCGGAGAATCGCCTTCCACCCAGTCCACACCGTCCACCCAGTCCACACCCGGCGCCGAAGAATTCGTGATCGTGCAGGGCGTGATAGACCTGACCGTGGTGAGGCCGGACGAAATTTGGGTGCTGGATTTCAAAACCGATCATTTTGCGGAGGACGAACTGGACGCGAAAGTCCGCCAATACCGTCCGCAACTCTCCCTGTACGCCCAAGCCATCGCCCGCATTTACGCCCGCCCCGTGACGCGCCGCTGGCTCCATTTCTTCGCCATTGGCCGGACGGTGGAGTTGGACGGACACAAGTGAGGTTGGTCGAGGCATTGACAGGCAACCAACCCGCGATTCTCCGTTTGACACTTGAGGAGGTGTGCGTTCTAATGAATTCGCCGTGGTCAAGGGCAACCAAATCCGGGCCTTCAGCAACGCGATTGCGCGGGAATTTCGCCCGCGCAAGATCGTCCTCTTTGGCTCGTACGCCTACGGCAAACCCACCGAGGACTCCGATGTGGATGTGCTCGTGATCATGCCGTTCAACCGCAAGCACGGCCGCAAGTCCCTCGAAATCCGCCAGCGCATCCCGGCTGATTTTCCCCTGGACCTCATCGTCCGCACGCCTGAATTCATTGCCCGGCGCCTGCAATGGGGCGATTGTTTCACCCAGGAAATTCTGTCCAAAGGAGACGTTCTCTATGAAGCCACTGACACAGGAGTGGGTAATTGGAGAATTTGTCATCGCTGATAATGCGCCGCGCGATTTCATTTCGACGCATTTTACTTGAATCCGATTATTGAGCCTGGTTAATAGCGTGTTGCACCGAGCGTTTGGCGGGCGGCAGCTTGCCCACCACAGATAACGTCAGATAGATTTGATCAGCCTTTAGGCAGATTTGCCATGATAGAGTATATGCTCAAGCCAGCCCGGCAAGTCGACTGCGCACTTTTGCTGCAGCGACTTAACGAGATGCAGGTTCCGTTTCAGGAAGTATCGAAGGGGGTTCTCCGACTCATTCGGTTCGGCCCAAATTGTGAATTCGACGTAGCGATTGCGATGGGCCGATGGAAGCGTGTGTCGAAGGCAAGCATTACGATTCGATACGATCATCCGATGCTAAAAGATATTTTGATTCAATGGCTCGACAATTGCGGCGTTGCGATTCATGAAGATTTCTTCAAGTCTCATTTTGGTTTGCCGCCATCGGTTATTGAGTCCATTCGCGGAAAGTGGCGACTGGATCTCCGCGGACTCCCCGTCACGCCAATTAGGCTGTGCAAAAATGTCGCGGTCTTCATGTTCGGCGAAAATGTTTCGGCCACGATCGCTGCGCAGCTTGCGGGGATTCCGCATAAGCGAATGGAGAAGGACGAGTTCGTCAAATGCCAGGACTGGGGTGTTGAAGGCGAAAGCGGCGGCGATGTGGAGGTTTACCGCTGGGCGAGCGGAACCGGTGGCCAATTCTTGGTCACCGACTGGAGCGCGCCAATTGTGACATTGCTTGCGCTCTGGGAGATCCCGGAAGGCGCCCCGGTGGAAATCAATCTCACCAGAATGTCAGTTGGGGCTGCAAGGGATGCCGTCAACGCGACGAAACGGAAAGACATTTACCGATGAATGCGACCGCTGTACAAAATAAAAATCGCCCGGCAAACTGGACGGATGTGGATCGCCAGATTCGCAACGCCAAAATTGTGCTGCGCGAATTGCGCGATACTTTGGAAGACTTGGATGACCGCCGGGAACTGGCCCGCGCCAAAAAGCGCAACGCCGGAAAACCCGGATCGGATTGGGCGTCCATCAAGAAGTAATTTGGTTTCGATTTTTGAAACGGACCGAATCCGCTCATCGGGGCCAGCGACGGGGGCGTCGCTGGCCGCACGCTAGGGCGCGTGTGCCCCATGAATCTGTCGTGTCCTGGTCCGGGGAGCACATGCGCCCCGGCATGTCAAGGCCGGCGCCCCCGCCGGCCATGACTTCGTATATAATCGCCATATTACTGATCCGCCGGAAGGCAGTTCTTGAGGGAGCGCGACCGTCCCAGTCGCCGCGTTCGGCGTCCCGCTGAACGCTCTTGCCGTCAAGGCGCCAACTCGAAACGAGGAACGGGGACCCCTTTGCGCCCGCCGCGTGCGGGATGTTGGGTTCGCAAGAAGGGCTTAGAAGGGCTTGACAAAAATTAGAGCCTATGATTAAATAGTCAGCGTGAGGCACGAAGGCACAGACCTAGGGAGCATCAGGGAGAAGGCATCCGGCAATATCGCCGATTGCGGATTGCGGATTGGGGATTTCTGCTTTCTGCTTTTCGATTCCGGATTGCTCAATCGCCGCTGTGCCGCGATATTCGGGCCGCACTCACGACGCCACACGGTGGCCTCATTGCTCCAGGTCTCAAAACCGGTTGTTCTATGTCCCAAAAACAACACTTTTCTGTGAAACCTCTGCCAAGTCAGTCTGCTTTACGATGGCCCCACAACGTTGGTTTTGGAGCCTTTTGCGCCTTTTCGCGGCAAATCATCACAAGGTCCGTTCCATCAACTACTTACACGCGGCATCGAGCAGCGCCAATTAAAGTTAATTAAGGCTAATTAAGTTTAAATGAGGTTAATTATAGTTAATTGAAGCTAAATTTTTCATGACGCGAAATGACATTGCCGCGAAGAACCCAATGGGGTATTGGAGTAATGGAGTGCTGCAGCATTGGGTCTTCCTACCATTCCATCACTCCATCACTCCATTCCGCCGCTCCACCACTCCATCACTCCGATCAACGCCGCTTCAGGTCAATCAACGCCAATCCAGGCTAATCAAGGCTAATCGTGTTATTTCCCCTGACGCCTCAGTCACCGGCGGTCATAGACCGCCGCTACAGCGGCGGCGATCAATTTTGATTGAGGGCGGGGGGAAAAGAGGGTATTCGTTGGGGCTGATGAGACGACAGACCGACTTTGTCCTGGAAAAAGCGGGTTGGCCGGCGTTGCTGTTGGAGGAAAGCGGCGCGATTTGCCGTGCCAATCGCGCGGCTTGCCAGCTTTTTGGAACGGCGGTCCAGGGGGTCGCTTCCTTGTCGGCGCTGCTGGATGACGGCAATGGCCTCAACGGCGTCAAGCTCGACCGGTTTCTGGCCGACCAGGAGGCCGCGGGCAAGCCGGGCGAAATGAAGCTCACTTGCGCAGGCGGACAGAAGACCCGCTTTGTGTCCCGCCTGACCAAGCTCTCCCGCGAGGGGCGGAATTATTTTGTTTTGCAGTTGTTCGGCGGCCAGGCCCCCGGCTCGCCTGAAGCCGCCGCCGCCACGCACCCAAAGGAACCGGCCGCCACGCAGCCCACGACGCATCTGGACGCGATGGAGATGCCGTTCGCCCTGACCAACGCCGATTGGCCGGCGCTGGTGGTGGACAAGGCGGGCGCGATCATTCGATCCAATCCCGCCGCGGCGCGGGTTTTCGGGGCGGCGTCCCGGAAGGGCGCTCTCTTGGGGGTGATCTGGGCGGCGGAAAACACGGCGCCTCTGGAAAAGTGGCTGGCGGAACCGGCGGAAGGCCAAGCGGCGCAAGTGAAGTTGCGCGCGGAAAGCGGCACGGTCATTTCTTTTCAAGCGCGAATTTGTCCAGCCGCGCAGACTAAGTGGGTGTTGTTGCAGTTCTTCAAGGAGGGCGCGGCAGTGGCGGCGGGAGCAGCGGTCAAGGCGGAAGGCGGGTCGGCGGGAGCTTCGCCCTACGAGAAAGTCAGCGACGCTCATAGAGCGCCGCTACAGGCGGAGGGCGACTTTTTGTTGCAGGCGGCGGATTGGCCGGCGCTTCTGCTGCGGAAGAACGGCCAGTTGATCCGGGCCAACCGCGCGGCGGTGCGGGCCTTCGGCTCCAATATCGAAAAGCCGGACTTCAAGCTGGGAATGATCTGGTCGCCGGAAAACCGGGAATCGCTGGAACAATTTCTGGGTTTGCCGGCGCCGGGGGTGCTGTCGCGCCTGAAGTTCCGGCTCAAGAGCGGGCTTCCAGCGAGCTTTCTGGCGCAGGTGACCTGCCTTGAGCCGGACGAACTTTGCCTGCTCCAATTGCTCAAGGAGCCGGCGGCGGAAGAGGGCGCGCTGGCGCGGGGCGGGCCGGGAGGCGCGGCCGTTCCGGCGGCGCTCGAGGCCCGCTATGTCCAGCGGCAAAAACTGGATTGCGCGTTGCAACTGGCCCGGTCGGTGGCGTTGGATTTCAACAACGCGCTGACCAGCATCCTGGGCCACGCCTCGCTGCTCCTGAGCAAAGCCCCGGCGGACCACCCGTGGCGCAGCTCGCTGGTGGAAATCGAGAAATCGGCGGACAAAGCGGCCGAAGTGGCCGCCGACCTGGCATCGTTCAGCCGCCAGGAAAAGGACGCGCGGGCGCAAACCGCCGGCAACCTCAACACTTTGCTGGAGCGGACGGTGGAAGCATTGCAAAACTCCATGGACCACCCTGTAACCATTTCCCGGCACCTGGAACGGAAACTTTTCACGGCCAATTTCGACGAAGCCAAAATGCAGCAGGCGCTGGTGAGAATCCTGGAAAACGCGGTGGAAGCCATCCCGGGCGACGGCCAGGTCACTGTGGAGACGCGCAACGTGGAATTGACGCAGCCCCGCGAGGAGGGCGCGGCGAAATTGAGTCCCGGCAATTATGTCTGCGTGGAGGTATCAGACAACGGGCCGGGGATACCGGCGGAAGTGATGCCGCATGTGTTTGAGCCGTTTTTCACCACCAAGGGCAGCCGGCATCGCGGCCTGGGGCTGGCCTGGGTCTATGGCATTGTGACCAACCACGGCGGCGGCGTGGCCGTTTCCAGCCCGCCCGGAGCAGGCGCGACGGTGCGGATTTACCTGCCGGCCAACGACAAAATCGTGCGGGAAGCGCCGCTGACGCTGGCGGATTTGCGGGGGGCGCAGACGATTCTGATGGTGGACGACGAGGATTTATTGTTGACAATGGGCCAGATGGTGCTCTCCTCCTTCGGCTACACGGTGCTGACGGCCAACAGCGGGGCCAAGGCGCTGGAACTGTTCGCGCACTGGAAGGATTCCATTGACCTGGTGCTGGTGGACCTGGTCATGCCCGGCATGAGCGGCCGGGAATTGACGGAGCAGATCCGCAAGATCGCCCCGCGCGCCCGGATTTTGTGGTGCAGCGGCTGCGTCCGCTCCAGCCAGGCGGAGGAGGAGGATCCCTACCTGCAAAAGCCCTTCACCAGCCAGGACCTCCTGCGCGCCGTCAAGAGCGCGCTGGCCGAATTGGCGGAAGGGAGCACCCCCCCCGAACCTGCGCAAAACAAAAGCGCATAATTAAGACACATAATTAGTTGACATTATCCTCACTTTTGAGTTCAATGGCCCAATGCAAATCGAAAGCCTGAAAGTCTTTTGTGATTTGGCGGAAACGGAAAGTTTCACCAAAGCGGCCCAGATCAACAACGTGACGCAGTCCGCCGTCAGCCAGCAGATCAGTTCGCTGGAGCGGCAATTCAAATCGCTGCTCATTGAGCGGAGCAAGAAGAAGTTCCGCCTCACCCGCGAGGGCCAGGTGCTGTACGAATACAGCAAACAGATCATCCAGAGTTACGACTCGATGGAGAACCGGCTCCAGGAAATCAAGGACATCATTTCCGGGACCATCCGGGTGGCGACGATTTACAGCATCGGCCTGCACGACTTGCCGCCGTACCTGAAGAAATTTCTCAAGCTCTTTGCCACCGTCAATGTCCATGTGGAGTACCGCCGGGCCAACCAGGTCTATGACGATGTGTTGAGCAACGTGGTGGACTTGGGGCTGGTGGCCTATCCGACCAAGGACGCCAAGTTGGAGTTGGTCCAGTTGCGCAAGGACGCCCTCGTGGTCATCTGCCATCCCCAACATCCGCTGGCCAAAGGCAAATCCGTCAAATTGTCGCAATTGGCCGGGCAGAAATTCATCGGCTTCGAACCCGACATCCCCACCCGCAAAGCCATTGACAAGATTTTCAAGG